>Ga0247741_1000556_pt1 | contig 21122 bp, 20 predicted proteins | sample UWRJL213509R2_FD_180945 | JGI IMG/M metagenome (GOLD analysis project Ga0247741, IMG submission 180945) | Plant litter microbial communities from Arlington Agricultural Research Station in Wisconsin, United States - UWRJ-L213-509R-2 | ecosystem: Environmental > Terrestrial > Plant litter >... | reverse complement strand
GGCGAGCACACTGACCTCTACATGACCGGCTCGTCTGTATTTTATGGAGGAGAATGAAGATCGACGCCAAATGCGACAGGTCACCTAGAGGACACCAAAGCGCACCGCTGACGTTAGTGAAGCTGTATGCTTTCATTTAAATTGCACTAACGCACCTAGCAACCTGAACAAATTCATCCTTCCACGTCAAAGGTCTCAACTTCAAGAGGTGAAAACACAGGGAGTCGGTGCAAAGTTCGGGCAAGGTCAACGTCCAGGATAAAGGCGCGTGGCGGGATTACAACAACGCGGGAGAGAATAGACCAAGAGGTAGCGGTGAGAACGAAGAACGTGTGTTCGTGGTATTCGCAGCCAGCGGTGACGCTGCGAAACGAACAGACGTGGTCGACAGTAGGCCAAGAGCAATGACTAAGCATTCCCACGGGTAATATTCCCCGCTCCTCTTGCGCGACGCAGAAGTTCGCACTCATTCACCTCCAGCTGTCTCAACTTTGGACGCCTACTGAGTTCGATGATTATGGTCTGTGCTTCCATCTTAAAATTACCGCACCGCTGCAACTGAAGCCTTGAACGCACTTGAAAGGTCTCCACATTAAGGATCTAGTCGCTTTTCCAACCTGCAAGTCAAGACCAAGCGCCGATGGACCTTTCGATGGACCTTTATCCTCTGGAAATGCTGGTTCATGTTTAACAACAAAGAAAACGTACAAGGACGCGAAAAAAATTCATTTGATGTAAGCCTCTCATTGTTCGCTCCTCCAGGCCAGGGAAGGTGCATACCAAAGCGAAGATGTCCTAGTAAAAGGGTCGATTGCACTGTCCAACGCGTCTTCCTTCCTCTCTTTCTTTCTCTGTGCCCAACTGTTCATCTCGTCTTGTGTATTCGTACATCCACATAACCCGCTTTCAAGTCCTTTTCCCGATCCACCCCACGAGATCCACGGGGTGAATCGTAAGGCAGGACCGATATCCCACTCTCTAGCAGGGGAGACGACCTCAAACAACTCTGGGCTGCGCCGTCCATAGCACAAAGACGGTCATGCGGCAAAGGCGTGGTCGTACAATGACCCTTTTTCTTCCTCTTTCTACATCCTCTCTCGCTACGCGGTGGAGTCGTCCAAGCCGAGCCAACAACTTCGCGCGCCTCTGGTGCATTCTCAAGAAGTCGTATGGTGGTCACCGGACGTGGTTTTCCTTTATATGCATTTGCATATTGTCGATATATTCTAGCCCATTATAAAGCTCGCGACCAAGAGACCAATGGCCGTGCGTGTGGTTATGTGCTGAAATCTATTTCTCTCTTTCTCTCTTTTTTCAGTCCATTCTGGAGCTGGGTTGTGCGGTGGGGTTCACTGGGCTTGGTGTGTTGGATGTGCTAGGGAGATATATGAGGTTGGAGCCTATAAGACGATGCTGGGCTGGTGCGAGCTGAGATCTCCTTAAAGACTGTCATTGCGCAGCACTGAGCTTTGTTGTGCATTTTCCTGGCCTCTCATCTTTTTTCAATCGTGTTTAAACTTTTTTTTTGCTGACTACCTCGTATTTCAGATCCAAGTCTTGACATCTAATGACCATCTTGTCGCCGCCTGTGGCCCATGCTTTGGTGATCACGTGTTAGCTATGCCGCATACAGTGATAAGCGCCCATTCGATAGATATAAGATAGTGCACCAGAGAAATGCCTAGAACCATCTTGTACCCAGTCCACCACCTGCAACTTGACGATGAGTGCCGAAAGTCAACCTGCCGATCCTCAGACCCCAGCTCCTACGCAGACGAACCCAACTCCGGATTCCGTGTATTACTTCACTATCGTGGTCTTCCGAGTAAGTGCATCAATGTGGTAGCATCGCTCCTCTTTCTCGTTCTCATTACCTGCTAGGTCGGAAACACGTTATTCCGAGTGCCCAAACACGGGTTCAATGTTCCAGGAACTCCCTTCGAAGCAATGTTTGCGCTGCCTCAGGGACCCGTCGTCAAAACCGAGGATACTGGTGCCACCCGCTGTGAGGGTCTCAGCGATGACAGCCCGATCGTGCTGCATCAGGTCGAGGAAGAGGATTTCCGTGGATTCCTGAGGGTGCTGTATCCATTGTGAGTTATCAACGCTATCAAACCTATGGCGAATGTAAACTTACTACTGTCAGTCTTAGTAGCTCTGATATATCTTATGACGATTGGATTGGTGCCTTGCGTCTTGCCGTTATGTGGGAGTTCAAAGAGGTAGGCTTTAAGTTATAATACAATAATGAAGAGACCAACATTTTCTCTACAGGTCCGAGCGAAAGCCATAAAAGCATTGGATCAGCACGTCACAACACAAAACGCTGTACAGACAGTGCTGCTCGCAAAGAAATTTAACGTTGTACGTTGGCTTCGTGACGGTTATACGCGGCTTTTGAACGAGACGCCCCTGCCGCTATCTAACCTCTCTCTACTGGATTGGGAAACTAAATGCAGGATCTACTATGCCAAGTGTGGAGGATACGAAAGCTACATTCAGTCAAACTATGGCTCATACTACATTTGTATTTCTGGATATCAACATTCGTCGGGACAAAGGTGTACTCATGGTGGCCAGATACAGACGGCATCCATCGACAAGGTGTTCGGGGACGAACTCAAAGCCATGGAAGGAAGCGATGTTACAAATGTTGCTTAAAATGTTGATGCTAACATGGGGGCTGTACCTCTATCTCTAAAATTCTTGCTGTACTTTATCTACCCACTGATATCATGCGACGCCGTTCTAAATCCTCGATGCTCGGAACTTTGTTAATTAGATACCTATTTCTGTCATAGGTCTGTTTACAGTCCCAGAATCTGGACTTGATTATTGGCTCCAATGTCCTGGATTTCAACTGTGGAGAGTGGGAGGGTAATCTCACCGCTTAGTGGAGCCGTAGAGGCTGAGGGTTCAGCGAGGACAATTGGGTTTGTTCTCGTTGAAATCCGCTATTGCAAATCATATTCTGCCAGTCTGTTCATGCCATACGCTATATGCGGAAAATAAATAAGCGCCCGTCCAACCGATCAACTCGGTTAAACTTCTCCATGCGGTAATGCATGATGCCTCGGCATGTTCATGTCTTTCGCCAGTCCGTTTTTATATAGATCTGTCTAACGCCTAAAATTCTTCGAGGTCAAAAGCTGTTACTAGTAGACGGAATCTGGATTGGGATGGCGGCTAGTAATACGCCGATCATTCAAGGTTGAGCATCCACACCTAGGTACCTCACAGCCGTACTTCAGCCAACAGCTGAAGTGCATTTCACTAACGGTAACATTAAAATCTCGACGCATCCGCTAACGCTGTGAGTTAGCTTGGATCTAAGACATAAGCAAAGTTGTAAGAAAGAATGTAGGGCCAATAACTCGGAGCCTCTCTCTGATTCAGACGACATTAAAAGCGGGGAATTTATTTGCACTACCAATAATAGCCTCTCTAGACAACAGAAATGACATACTACAATTATTGTAAAGAAAAATCAGAAGGTAAATCTGCAGACAAACTAGATAATGCGCCCCTCATGCCTAATACGACCATTTGTTGTCCGGATTTTGCGATTATCCACAAGCTCTTAAATATCACCATATCTACTGGAAGCTCGCTGAGGAAGAGATGGGGGTGGATCCATAGCTCTAAACTCTTCCTGAAACACCTCTTCCACCAATCCGGAATAAGCTCCAGTATCCCAACACACGATTCCAGGCAAATGCCAAGTGGTGCAGTGGGAACAATGCCTCTTTGTGGTTGCTTGGCTTCTGGATGTCTCTCTGATGTAGTAGATGTAGGTCTGCGTCTGCCAATCCAGCTCAGCAACTTCTGAAAGCGGCAATGAAGGCGCCGCTGCGAGTCTAGCGTATGCCTCTCGTAGCCAACTTGCAACCTGGCATTTTTTGGCGAGTATGATGGTGTCTGCCGCTTTTTGGGACAAGACGTGTCTGCTGAGACCGTTGATAGCTTTAATTCTGACCTATGAAAGGAAAGGGAGTCAGACTTTTTATGCAAAAAGAAAGACTAATCGCCACGCCGAGCCTCGTTGTTATTATCAGCGGCTTACCTCGTCAAACTCCCACTTTGTGGCAAGAGTCAGCGCACCGATCCAGTCTTGTGGGGATATTGCCGGGCTAATTTTCAAAAAGGTCACAATAAGTAGAGTCTTGAGGTGCAAACGACATTGGAATTTGGAAGAGAAATTCAGGAGGACTTGGGGCTCACCGGGGGTACAGCACCCTCAAGAAACCTCGAAACTCATGCTCATCGATCTGCTCGAGCACGATTGGGTTATCGTCGCTGGATCCCTCCGGCCCTGAATCATTTGCGGGTAGCTTGAACATTTCCTCGAAGGGCGTTCCTGGAACCTCAAATCCGTGCCTGGGGACTCTGAAGAAGCTACTTCCGACCTACAAGAAGACGGTTGAGAATCTCCTCGGAAATCAGCAGGGATCCTGGCACTCACCCGAAACACCACGTTTGTGAAATAATATTCGGGATCCCTCGTGGCTCGCTGCGAGTTAGACTTGCCATCGCTACCGTCCATCGTCGATCCGTAAATGGTGGGGATGCGAAGAGATTACAAGGCAGCGCGTGTCAACTTGATGGGCGCTTACTTACTAGCCTTTTCAAGTTACCTACTCGGATCACCTCTAAATGTCTCAATGAGGGTCTCCCGATACCAGAAAAGCAGTATTGTGCGTTGGGCAGTTCAATACTCGAGATATAGCAGAGTGATCTTAGTAGTCGTTGGAGTGAGAGCTTGAAATATAGTTCGAATTCCGCCCTGGGCCGCCCTATGAGAGGCATGAGAGGACACGTGATGTGCCTACCTCATCTGATTCAAATTGAAAACGTTCTATGACTTGAGCTTGCTCTACCACCACTAGAATCTCAGGGTATCGTACACCACCACTGTTCCTCCTTCTCATCTGCCTCGTAGTGCTGCTCATTGACCATACACTCTACACCCGTGCCTCCCCTTTGTGCCTCCCTCCACCCTTTTTACCTCTCTCCTTCCTGCCGCAACTGCACGACGCGTCCTCCAAATTACCCGCTGTGAAAACATGACGATAATCCCCGGTTCCGATTCCTCGCTGATTCACAAAAGTCATCAGCATCTATACGCAACAAATGGTCGTGCACTGAATGTCGGCGTATCCTTCTCCTGGAGGTGGTGCTACTGATGCTATAGGGCCCTTGGACCGGGGATATAAGCTGATGGCTCAACGGCGGGTCAGCGCGGAGCCTCCCGAGTGTGTTTCTCTCCGCCATGCCTGGCTTTTGAGGAGCTCGAGCGATGATGCTGGCAAGACCGACCTCTATGTTTCTGCCTGACATCAGCACAGTCGAGATGTTCCCAGTGTCTCGTTACTGATCCCTGGCGCGACTCCTGGTGCATGATGCAAGGTTGACATTCCGCGCAGATGCAGACCTTGACGGCTGTTACGTGCTACATCTTCGTTTTTCTTTTTCTTTCTCCTCTTTTTGGCAGAGATCCGCCCATCTCCTCATCGCCCTCGTTGACGTTTACGTTTTCGTTCGATCCTTCGCCTCTTCCGTTTCATTGCCCTCTTGGGCGGTTGACTCGGATTTGGGCTTTGACATCCTTCAACTCGAAGACCTCTTCCGGCTTCGTGCTTCCTCTTTGTCTCTCATTTCTCGTTTCTGATATCTGTTTAGTGAATTTATGTTCGTATCTCAACTTTCGTTTTGGTTGTGGTGGGCGATGATATTGACGTGTGCATTGGTCTTTGTGGTCCCAGTATTTGAAGAATGTATTTTTCACATCCACGTTCGGATTTTGATCGCATGTCTTTTGCCAGTGCCAACATTGTTTGCCACCTTCCTTGTTCCCGTTTGTTTTATCCCCCACTGGCAGACATCCAGACGCCGCTGTTTACATGCCAGTGTTTCGTTTATTATTTTCCAACTTCAAGCATGACTTTTTTAAGTCCAACTCCGATGGTGGACTCCTACCTCTCGACTCAAATATATCGACTCGAATCGTCGCGATGGTCAGCTGTCTGTTTTTCTATCGTGCAATGGGCTGCGCGCTCCCATGCTCATTGCTCCTGGAAATGCTCCTCCTACCACGTCACGAGGTTTCGAGTCGGGGAAGTTTGAAGCTCGAATTTGAGCCCGAGTCTGAGATGAAGTGGGATGAAATGGGTTTATCATTTTTCTCCTTTTGAATATTTGAGCTTCCTTTGGATTTCTGGCTTTTTTTGGCGTTGACATTGGTGTTCAATATCTCTTTCGTTGGATCATACACTTTATGTTAACACATCATCGTCGTTCATTCATTCACTCAATTATATTCATCCTCTCTTCCCGCCTAGACCGATACCGACGTACCTCTCTCTCTAGCGTGGACAATCCTAACCAACTCCCTCCCGCGATCTTCCATCTTCAACTTCACTCCAAACCTCACAACCGTGACCATCGGTCTTATCCCCGGCATCGTCCTCGCAGGGATGTCCTTCGTACTGTTAACTGCACTCATCGCGTTCAGTGGTCGTTGCCTCTTCTCAATCCCAAATATATGCAACACCGCTTTGCTCCTCTCTCCAACCTCCTCGCCCGCATCCACTATCCTATCAAGTTCAATCTTCCGTCAATCGGAAAGTTGCTTGAAAATTAAAGTTCGAACGCCGGCCAACAACCCGTCGACGCTGACCCCCTGCAATATACACCAATAAACCCGTAGTCGGCTCATGCCCCACAAGATCCACCTTGGTTCCTGTCAAATCGACACTTCAACCCTTTCGCAGGATTCTCGGGGGGTGGTGGGCTGAGGAACGCTCGCCGAAAAAATCGACGCTGTATCTATCTGCGTGCGCTTCCACTCGTGCCCAAATCACCCTGTATAATGCATACCTCCACCGCCTCCCACCACCCGCCGCCCCCCAGCTCACGGTATACAGCTCACGCTGGCCTCTGAGGAGCATCGGGCATGGGCGATGCAAACGCTGATACACGTGTAGCCAAAATGTTGAATGGAACACTGGACTCGATGGTAAAAATTAGCCTCGACGGCGTCATAGACCAAGAACACTAGCGGACGGTACGGAATTCACCTGATGTAGGCCACCGTCTAAAGTACATGTTTATTCTACCAGCTTGTGAGTCGCAGGGCGGATACACCTGTGGGTCAGAGTCGGGGTACGACGCCTGGAGTTCCTAATGGTTATGGAGGAGGCGAGGGCCATGTTCCTTCTGGTCAGGAGTATCAATGTACCCACCAGCGTCCTCATAGACGTCGGTGCTAATCCCGCTGCCGGTCGTTGTACCTGCCTTCGACAGGCCGAAGGCTGGGGTTTTCAGGATCAGGGAAGGTCGTGGTTGGATCATATATGGAGCTTGATTTTTGCCCACGTAGCATTCACTGATAAACATAGCGTTGCATAGCTGACAATGCACCCGGAAGTTCAGACTTGAGGACGGGTCAAAATTAGTTTCGATTTTGTTGTCGATGTCGATGTCTTGTGGAGATGTCATTTTACCAGACTTCGGTAGAGTTGGCGGTGCTGCCTCTGTTCCTCCCACACGTCGTCTTTATCCCCAACTCCCAACTTTCAGTCACCCTCAAACCCAAATACAGACGCCAATAGCATCCCAACAACATCCAATGCCGCAAATGAAACTCGAACTCGTATACTCATACCGGGAACGGGCCTCTTGATATTTCCAACTGGTTTGGGTCATAAACCGCGCCAGGACTCGGACTCTGATTCCCTAGTCCCCTCCCCATGGGTTTTTCACCGCATTCCCACATTTATGTCTGTCGACGGTTTAACCTGGTAAATTCCACATCTCACCCATAGGTGTCGATGGTGTTCCGAGTGGTGTTGTTGTTTTCAGGTTGCCAGTGGAGTACTGGTCGCAAAGATATATGGAGAATAAATTAGTGCCTGTCCAACCGATCAACTTCATCAAGTCTCACTATGCGACATCGCGTGCTACGTCCGCATTTCGTGTCTTTCGTGTCTTTCGCCAGTTTGGTATTTTTAAATTCGCAGACAAACTAGATAACGTCCTCATTGAGCTCACGACCATTTGTGGTTGGATCTTCAAGTTCGCAAATATCCACACGCTCCCAATTACACCACTGGAAATACATAACTAAGAAGACAAGGCCAGTGCTTTAAACTCTTCTTTAAACACCTCGTCCACCAACTTATGAGCTTCAAACGGACAGGCTAATCCAGGCTGATGGATGGTGCCACAGTCATAACATGTTCTCTTTGTTTTTGTTCTGCAAGTCCCTTCGTCTCTAATGTAGTAGATATGGGTTTGTGTCTGCCAATCCAGCTCCCGTACCTCGGAAAGCGGCAGCGAAGGTTTTTCCGCAAGTCGAATGTACGCCTCGCGTAGCCAAGTCACATTACCGCATCTTTTGGCGAGTCTAATGGTTTTGGCCGGTTTTTGGGATGAGACGTGTTCATCGAGGCTGGTGATGGCTTTCTTCCTGATCTAGGCCAGGAAAAAAGAGGGGGTCAGACTCGTCGTAAATTAAAAAAAATGCGCACCATCATCCCCAGCGCACATAGATATCGTTATTAACAGCTCACCTCGTCAAACTCCCACCGTGTGGCAAGAATCAGAGCACCAATCCAGTCTTTGAGGGAAGGTGCAGAGTCACTATGCAAGGGGCTTATGGTTCGTAAGTTGAGACTTGAAGCACAAAAGACATTAAATTAGAAGAGGATATAGGAAAAATCAGGCTCACCGGGGGTACAGCACCCTCAAGAACCCTCGAAAGTCATGTTTATCGATTAGCTCCGAGTCGAGCACGATTGTGTTGTCATCGCTAGATCCCTCCGACCCCGAATCATCTGCGAGTCGCTTTGAAAGGCCTTCGAAAGGCGTCCCTGGAACATCGAATCCATGCCTGGGAACTCTGAAGATACTGCTTCCGATCTACGAGATGACGATTCAGTGAGATCTGCTCGAAGATTGGAACAGGGATTGAACAAGAAGTGAAGTGAAGTGAAGTAAGAGACGAAGAACCAAGACCAAGAATTTACTTAGTGTATTTAGCTAGCACAAATCTATCACTTACTCGAAAGACGACATTTGTGAAATAATACTCGGGATCCCTCGTGAGCACCTGAGCGCTCTGCGAGATAGGGCTGGAGATAGACTTGCCGTCAGTGCCGCTCATTTTCAATCTGTAGGTGATGGTGTGTGAAGAAGATCTTAAGACAGCACGTGTGGGTAAGCTGAGGTTTGAAGGGACCGTAGTTCTTATCGATCTGACGGGCGCTTATTTGCCAATTTGGTACCCTGTCTTAATTGAGTGTGATGCCGGACACGTGATGTTGTTGGCTTGAATTTGAATTTATTTTGCCGACTCGGACCCACAAACATCGATCGATACCACCAACGACTGGGGACACGACATGTGCGAGTGCAACAGCAAAACGAAGCTTAGGGAGCAGGTGCATTGGCGACGGCGATTCTCTTGTGTCCTTTATGTAGAGGAACACATGAACGTAGTGGATGGATATGCGATATGATTCTTAACCACTTCAAGCACAAGCAGCGCCGATATTCTGCGACATCGGGCTTACCGATGGTGTGTGCGCTCAGCTCTCTCGTCGTCCTCTCTTTTGGGCATAGCAACATGCTCTTCACTCGTTCATCCTGGCTTCCTCGCACTTCCACTAGGACGAGGACGACCGCAGAAATAAAAGCCCTCTCTTGGACGCGGATACCCAGGATACCACGCGTCGATACATCCAGTGCTCGTGTTGGATGTATATGCTACACCCGTTCCTCTTCCTCCCTCCCCTCCTTCCTTCTTTTTTACACTCGGGTGTGCCGAAAATAACCAGAGTCCTCTCACAGTCGCGGCTCATTCACCCGACGCGTTCTCCCGCTGCGGAACATAATGATAATTCGCGGCTCCAAACCGCTGACTCACGAAAGTCATCAAGACCAACACCCAGGCGAATACCGCTGACAGAGGACGATTATTTGTGTATCTTGATTCTGGACGCCTGATGCTACTATAGGGCCCTTGGACCCACCAACGATAATATGGGCATCTTGACTCTTTACCTTTTGGTTGGCCTCCCATGGCGCTGGCAGGATAGGTTGTGCAGGCTCACGACGGGTGGTGAGTCGGGTTAGCATGCCACTATCCAATAGGCCCTCTGGGCCTTCTAGGACAAAGAAATAGGAACTCTGTCATTCGATATCTCTTTCGTTGGCTTTGTGCACACTCATTTGGCATCGTCTTTCATCCATTCATTCGGACGTGGTTTCTCTTTACATACATGATATATTCTACACTGTAAAACTCACGACCAGTGTGTGTACGGTTATGCGTTGAAATTTTTCGTTCTCTCGTTTTTCATTCTACCCCGAAGCCCGTTGCGCCAGATGCGCTAAGGAGAAATAGGAGGTTGGAGCCTCTATTTCAATTATTTCCAGCTTTGCTAACAACTTTGCTTTCAGATTCTGGTCTGGATAACATTGTCTTCTGTCTCACTACATTATATGTGGCTCCTATGTCTGTGCTCACGCGCATGTGTCTCATAGCGATAAGCCCCTAATATAAGATATTGGAAACGTCCTAGAGCCATTTTACATCGCCACCACCTACAAGTTGACGATGAATTCCGAAAATCGACCTGCCGGTCCTCAGACTCAGCTGATTCCAACGCCGGATTCTGTATACTATTTCATTATCGTTGTCTTCCGAGTGAGTGCCCCAAGATGATGATGACTTTTCCTCATTCTCATTTACTCGCTAGGCTGGAAATACACTATTTCGAGTCCCTAAACACGGATTTAATGTCCCAGGAACTCCCTTCGAGGCGATTTTTGTGTTACCACAGGGATTTGATACTAAAGTTGACGATGCCGGTGCCACACCTTGTGAGGGTATCAGCGATGACAACCCAATTGTGCTACACCAGGTCGAGGAAGATGATTTCTGCGCATTTCTAAAGGTGCTCTATCCACTGTGAGTCATCGATGCTGTCAAATCCAGCGAGTGTGAACTTACTGTCAGTCTCAGTGATCCTGATTTATGTATTGACGATTGGATTCGTGCCTTGCGTCTCGCCATTATGTGGGGGTTCAAAGATGTGGGTCTTCAGTTATAACTGGATAATGACTGGGCCGACGTTCTCCCTGCAGATCCGAGCGAAAGCCATACAAGCACTCGATATGTACGCGAGAACGCAGAACGCTGCACTGACGGTGCTGCTAGCGAAAAAATATAATGTTGTGTATTGGCTTCGTAACGGTTACACGCGGCTTGTGAACGAACACCTGGATCGGGAAACCAAATGCAAGATATACTATGCCAAGTCTAGCAGAAATCGTGACTACATCAAGTCCATAAACGACTCGCCCTACCAGTGTTCTTCAGGATATTTACATTTGGTGGATGAAAGCTGTCCCCATTTCAAGATACGGCCGGCATTATTCGATGAGGTGTTCGGTGATGAGCTCAAAGTCATGGGAAGAAGTACTAGGGAGTTGGTGCTGACACATAGATCTACCTTTCTCTCTGATATTGATCATGCCAGCCATATCTCAAATTGTAGTGTATTCTGCAACCGCGAGCCCATTCACGCTAAGATGGTGAATAGATGTGGAGAAAAAATAAGCGTCCGTCCCATGCGGTAGGACATTACCTTGTACTTTTCCTGACTTCCATGTCGTCCTAGCGGCGCTCATAGGTAGCTTTCTAGCCCCACAATTGTCATATTGGCCTCAGCATGGTGAGATGTTCACACCAACCCATACCTTGGCTGTCCACTGAGGGTTTACGGGTACTAAGGGAGTCGATTGAAGCCTAGAAAATAGCAGAAAGAAAAATGTAGTATGTAACAACCCTCGAGGTCTGCGTGTGCATGCACAAGAGAAGAATGCCAATCAGGAGTCGCGCCGGCGATTAGAGACCACAATGAAACTCCAGAGACGTTTTCCTGCATCGTGATTGTGCTGCTCTCGGGTGGGTCTTGCCACCAGCATCGCTCAACCTCTTCAGAAGCCAGACCTGGCAGGAGGGGAACACACTCAGAGGACCCAGGTGCTGCCCAATGGTCCATTATCCACTGCCGGATGCCTACAAAATGGGCAGTTTACTATACGAAGACAAAGAAGGCCACGCCGAGACCCAGGATGTAAGGAGAAAACTGAAACTGAAACCAAAACTGAGAGCTAAGAGAAGGCGGAATGCATCATGTATCAGCAGTCAAAGTAGATGGAAGAGATCTAAGAGCAACACACGTAGAAAGATATAAGTAAAACGTCAAAAAGGGAAAAAGAAACCACTTAGATCAAGACACCCTCACGAACGACACACCCTGCCAACCCGATCTCGACCGGTCGTGAGCTTTTACAACCTGTATCTGCCTGGCGCCATGGGGAGGCCAACCAAAAAAAAAAAAAGACAGTGGGTCCAAGGTTCCTATACCACTCGTAGCACCGCCGCGTTCAGGATCAAGTTGTGACGATAGTCCACCTCTGTTGGTGATGTTCGCCTGCACGATGATTTGTTGCATATAGATGTTGATGACCATGGTGGGTTGGAGCCAGTGATTATCATTATGTTTTCACGGCGGGAGAGGTGGAAGGACGCGTCGAGCAGATGCAGTTGCGAGTGTGAGAGGGGAAAGAGAGGGAGAGGGAAAAGTGGCGTGTCGGGTGGAGTGTGGAAAAGGAGGGGAAGAAGAGCACATGTACTGTACATCCGACACCGATGCAGACCAGGAGAAATGACGCGGATGTATGTGGACGTGTAGTATCCTCAGCCTAGGTATCGGGTCCTGGAGAGGGTTTCTGTTTCGTCGTCATCGTCCTAGGTTGGATGAGGCCATGATGCCTAGGATTCCAGAGGAGTATACAAAGCATCTTGGCTAGGAGTAGTGGCAGAGCAAAGCTTGAACGTTGAAGCTTTGAAGGGCAGCCATCAGTAAGGGAGACGCCATAAAATATTGGCGCTGCTTGCGCTTTTCGAGTGCCCGTACCGATGACCCGTCGACGTCGCTTGCCACTAGCTACTCCATCCACCTCGTCCACAGTTTCGGTTCATCGACGTTCATCGTCATTGGCCACCGAAGACGACAGAAGAGGATCGCTATCGCCAGAGTACTTTCTCTTCAAAGCTTCGTACGCATGCTTCGTCTTGCTGTACATGTCGTGTTCAGAGTCGTTGATGATGATAGTCCAGGTTGTGTGTCTAGATCTGTTGTTGGCGACGAAATAAATTTAAATTCAGCCAACGTCATCACGTGTCCGGCGCATTCGTTATGACACTAATAGGGGTCGCCCAGATTAGTAAATAAGCGCTCGTCATATCGGTAAGAGTCACAATTCCCTCAAACCTCAGCTTACCAATACGTGCTATTCTTATTCTCCGTCTTCACGTCCCACCATCTACAGATCGATAATGAACCCGGGCACCTCTACCTCTGGCCCTATCTTGCAGAGCGCAGCTCATGTGTTCACGAAGGATCCTGAGTATTATTTCACATATGTCGTCTTCCGAGTAAGTGCTGGCAATATACCCACATATGGTTTTGGCCTTTTTTCATTTTCAAAATTCTCTCTTCCAGACCAATCCACTTTGAGATCTCTCACTGACTCGTCTTCTTTGTAGGTTGGAAGTATCATCTTCAGAGTCCCTAGGCATGGCTTCGAGGTTCCAGGGACCCCTTTCGAAACAATGTTCAAGTTACCTGCAGAAAATTCGGGGCCGGAGGGATCCAGGGATGACAATCCGATTGTGCTCGAGCAGGTTGATGAACATGACTTCCGGGGGTTCTTGAGGGTGTTGTACCCCCGGTGAGCCCGAGTTTTTCTATATCCCCTCCAAATTCCCATATAATCTGCGATCTAAGTGTCTATTGACTGACTGTCGTCCCCTTGAACAGTAACCCAGCACCTTCTCCCCAAGATTTGATTGGTGCACTGAGTCTTGCCACGCAATGGGAGTTTGATGAGGTGAGCTGCTAATATTATACTGATATTGACGACTTCACTGGCCATGGTACCAGTTTATATTCGAACGACAGGTCTGACTCCCTTTCCTTTCTTTTCCCAGATCAGGAAGAAAGCCATTAGTAGTCTTGGCATGCACGTCTCGTCGCAAAAAGCAGCGAAGACCATCCTACTCGCCAAAAAATGCCATGTTGCGAGTTGGCTACGAGCGGCGTATATTCGACTTGTGGAAGAACCATCACTGTCACTTTCTGAAGTTCAGGAGCTGGATTTTCAGACACAGATAAACATCTATTACATCAGAGACGAGGTAAAATGCAGAGCAGGCAGGGACAAGGAGGGTATGCCATCCTTGCGGCATTACGCATCCTCGTGGATTAACCTGTCCACTCGATGTTCACGAGTTGGTGAAAGAGTTATTTAAAGAAGAGTTCAAAGCAATGGATAGTTAAGCATCCGGCTCCTATACAGTACTCGTAACTTATTCTTATGCACCAATCTTACCCTCATACGGCCACCGGAATTGCTGTATTAGTAGTTGACTTTGGTGCCCCCGGCCGAAGCTTCAAATCATGCTCATATTTCATGGAGTCGCGGCGCTGTGTCGCCAGTACTCACTGACAGTGATTGGCACAAATCATTTGGTAAATAATGTTATTGATTGTTAATGACTCTAAAAAGTACGAAATACTATTAGGTATATGCGTAGTAGCGTGCATTGGAGAGCGAATCTATTTCTGCGATCGTTCTCTTCCTAGAGGGCCTAGAGGGCGTATTGGATGAGGGTATCCTAACCCGACCCGATCCCGACGCTTGTCGTGAGCCTCCACGACCTATACTCACCTAGGGCCAACCAAAAGGCAAGAAGATACCGATATTATCGCTGCTGGGTCCATGGGCTGATAATCCGCTCCCGTTGGCGACGTTCGCACCCACGACGATCTGTTATGCATCAACGTCGACGAATTTTGTGAGCGAGGGGTTGAGGCTAGGGGTTATTGTTTGTATGGCGAGAGAGGTGGAGGACGTGTCGGGCGGACGCAGTTGCGGGAGTGAGAAGGGCGGGAGAGGGAGAGGGAGAAGTGCAAATCCTAGTCCAAGGCTTTTAATACGCAACGACGACGGAGCTATTTGGTGAAGCCGTTTCACAAGGATCGGATTGGCTAAGGTTTGACAGAGTTCGACGGGTTGCGGTATGGCTACGGAGGATGAGAATAACGAAATAAGAACGGATATTGTCGAAAGCAACACATGAATACACACCTTCGAAATCGAGTTATCAATCGTCGTGACCACCATGAAGAAGTGTCCGCTGATCTCTAAGGCCGGCTCCGCCTGGATTTGACTTGTGGAATTTGACGACATCGTTGGCGCCCTTGCCACGAGAGATTGGGGAATGTTCTCCATAGTAGCCGCTGTCCTTCAAGCTAGCTGAGCTCGACTGATTCGGAGCGTAGTAATCCTGGCCGTCGACAAGGACATCGGAAGGACCTCGGCTGGTGAGTTTGTCTTGGACAACGTGAGACAACGTGGCTGGTCGTTGCAGCTAGCTTAGATGTGATGTCAGCTAGTCGAAGAGATTCAAATGTGTAAATCTCACTAGTCGCTGGTTTCAGCGTTGACATCCTGTGTCGGCATCATTCTATCGGACTTCAATAGATTTTGCGGCGGTGGTCAGTCCCTGCTTTTGCTCCTCCCCCACGTCGTCATCTCGACTCCCAACTTCCAGCCCACCCTCCTCCATTCTGCCTAGAACCAACGTCCAACACCGCGATAACCCATTGATATCGTAACACCACAGCTGAAGTCGATCCGTACCGGAACTTGGGCCTCTCGACATTACCGACTGATTTGGGTAATATACCGCGCCATTATCTGGCCTCCGACTCCTTGGCATGCTTGCCATGGGTATGATTGTCGATCCCTCCAGCGTAATCCCACATTGGCTGATGGTTTACGTGATGGGTTCCGCAGTTCATCCGTAGGCGTTGTTAGAATCTAGCCCGATGCTAGTGTCGTCGTTTTCAAGTTGGTATTTGGTGTTGAAGTCAAATTTGGGGTCGGCTTATCTACCCTACCCCCCAACAAGGACCAAATGATGCGCTTGGTTCTGATCGACGACATTTGAGGAAACCCAAAATCATTGGATGATGGGGGTCCAACAGGAGATGCCCAGAGAGTAGGAATGTCTCCACGGACGCGCACAACATAGTTGGACGGCAGACACCACAACCACTGCCCTAGTTCACGCTACAGATGCCTGCTTAGCCTGTCAGCAGCCGTGGGCGGAAGACAATGATGCTTCCAGCGTCAGTCGGAAAGGTCCAAGAGGAACAACCTGTAGATGCACCAGCAGGAGAGGAAGAAGCTGAGATATGATGAGGTTACAAGGTCTGGAGTGTAGAAGAGCATAGCGAGTTTGTAAGGATGTCCATGGCTCATGCTATAGAAAGGAGGAGATAACGAAATGTTAGCTGACTGCGTGCGTGAAATGAGAGTATAAGCGAAGGGTGCGAAGAAGGAAAGAATGGAGGGAAAGAAAAGGAAAAAAGTTACACTACACGCACAGTAAATCGTAGGACGGGCGATGAATGTCGGCGACAGGCTCGGAGGAAGAGACTATGGATGCAAGTGAAGACCAGGTACAGGAATGAAGAGGACGATGTGTACGTGCTCGACCTCGAAAACAACCTAAAAGGGACAGGCAGAAGGTAAACTTGACGCTTGAAGCTTGAAGGGTAACGAACAACGAATAGCAGTGACGAACCCGATACGAAAATGAAAACAATATAAATGCAAGACGGAAAACCCGAACCAACGAAGTCAAAGACACTCACGAGTGCACCCTCAGCTGCAAGCCTCAGGACTCAGTCGGTCGTCACCCTCCACAGTGTATATCTCCTAGGTCAGTAGGAGCCTAATCAAAAGTAAAAGTACATCGCAAGAGCTCCACCGAGGTAGCTGTAGCCAGAATGGACGAGAAGTGTGATTCTACCCAGGCAAGCTGAGTTGGCGTACAAGTTGGCCTAACAGGTGAGCAGACGGCCAATAAGACAGCCAAAGATTTGGTCCTGAGTTTACTATACTTTAGTCTTGGTGATGGAATTGCAGTGATAGAATCTTACCTTGAAATGCAATCGCAAGTACTTTGGCTTGTGGTTTTGATTGCGACGTTCAGTTCCACGGCGAGGCCGGACCGTGTCCCTCTTGCGATGCCAAGTGACAGCCAGCGCCCGCTCTTCAAACTCTCATCACCATGTCTAGACAGGACGACGAACAACGAAAGAAACCATCTCTCACCGACAAGTTTTTCGGACGTAAAAAACGGGCCAGTGATTCAGCTACTGGCCTATCGCTTTCTGCAAAACCATCCTTCATCGACAGATTTCGTGGACGGGAACAGAGAGCCAGTGTTCCCACTGCTGGCTCATCAGGCTCCGTCTCTGCAGAATCGATTGGGACTGGAAACCAGGATGCAGCCCAAGCAGGTGAAACAAGTGCTGCAGGCTCAGGTAAGCCTATCGTTTCCTCCCATGCATCGACGACTACTTAGACTCTGAATCTTCGTCGACGATGTAGATCGAACGCAACTCCAAGATCCTCCCACAATCTCTTACCTGACGACAGCTGCGCTGTCCGACTCTCCGCCGCCTTCGCCCATGCAAGGTCAGAAAGTCTTGTTTATTGCATTTCAGGTTCAAGGCCATTGAACCCATCTAAAGACTTCAGTAGTAAAGATCTTGACCATGAAACCACTTCCTCGGCTGCGCCACCATCAAATGATCCTCAAGCGAGCGTTCCGCATAGGAAACGGACGGCCCAAGACACCCTTAAGACAACTTGGCACGGTATAGAGCTGTTGCTCAAGAAGGCCGAAGCCTGCCTTGAAGGAACGCCTGCAAAAGCACCTGTTGCTCTCATCAATGCCCTCATCGCTATTAAAAACGTCTGAATCTCATTTTTTCGTTGAAAAGCCTTTGCTGACTATTACACCAGGCCGTCGGGGAAAACAACGACACCATCAACGACCTCATTGCTCAGACGAATGAAAGGCTTCGAGCTGTGGGTGCGGCCATGAACGACACCATTCCTAAGCAGGGAATGGCGGTTTTCGAGAGGTATATATCGATCGCTCAACCCAAGCGAGAATACAACTAATATATCTTCCTGTATAGAATACTCCTAGATGAAATTGGCAAACTGGAAGAAATGTCGAAGGAGGGGTTGTTCACCAAAATCGCGGACAGTGAAGAATACAAGACACTCCTACAACGAATCATCAAACGGATCGACGGGGCAACTCAGACTCTTCAGGTGTGCACCTACGTTCATTGTGGGTTACTGAGTTGCTTATCAGTCCCATATAGCTTGATATCGCCTGGAATATCGAGAGAACGGCGGATGCGATATACTCTGGCGTGAAGGTAGGCCCTTCATCGTCGTTGTTTGAATGACACTAATAATACGATCAGAAAATGGAACTGGACAAGTTGCTTTGTTCTCGGAAGGCGATTTACAACGCCGATCTGGGAGGAGAGACCGCTGTGACCCGTGAACCCTGCGTGAAAGGAACGCGCGACAAGATTCTCAAGGAAATTATTGGGTGGGCAGAGGATGCCTCGACGGATAGCCCGCCCGTCTACTGGTTGACGGGCCAAGCTGGCTCTGGCAAGACAAGTATTGCATATACCATAACTCAACACTTCGACAAACTCGACAGGGCCAAGGGGCCCGAGCGACACACCGTATTAGGTGGCGATTTCCTCTGTTCACGCCAATTCGAAGAGACGAAGCGGCGCATCTACATCATACCCACCCTCGTACACCAGCTCGCTCGCAAATCCCGATCATTTGCCGATGCCCTCCATAGCACAGGGAACTTTGATTCGATCGACAAGCTGTCGTACCAGATGGAGGATCTCCTCGTTGGTCCCTGGCACCAGTCCGACAACGCTCGTCGTACGGAAATTCCGCCTTACCTTATCGTTGTTGATGCCTTGGATGAGATCGAGGATCGCGGAGGCTACAACTTTCTTCGAGAGCTACTCGATGAAGTCAACAGTCGGAAACTGCGAGGCCTCAAGTTTCTCGTCACCAGCCGAACGGACCCGGATTTGGTCGAGCTGTGCGATTCATTCGCATCCAAGGCTGTCTGCCGTCTCCAGGAAGTGCCGACTGAGGAAGTAGAGTCTGACATCCGCACCTACCTGCACGTCAAGCTTCCGGCTCTCATGAGCGAGGCGGAGCTAGTCGATGTGGCCAAGCGGGCGGGAGGGTTGTTCATCTATGCTGCGACAGTAGTGCGCTACTTGACACCACGGCATAAAATCACTCTAGCAGAGCAAAGGACATTGATGAAGAAGCTATTCTCTCAATCATTCGCAACTAGCTCTGCGCACAGTCATGTTGATGGATTGTACAAGCATGTTCTGCAACAAGCTTTTTCTGGTCTTGATGGTGAAATACTTGATTCACGTTTACGGATCCTTCATACCTTCCTCTGCACTATTGAACAAACACCTGCGTCAGTTGCTGCCGACCTTCTTTCTCAACCTTCAGAAGTTGCGGAAGCTGTCTTAAGTGAACTATATGCTGTTCTCTATGCCAAAGATGGTCAAATTCTTTGGTACCATGCATCATTCCCTGATTTCATCTTCAGCGAAACACGTTCAAGGGTTGAGCTTGGTGGTCAGAAGGTTGACATGTCCTGTAATCTGACTGGCCACAATGCTCTTCTTGCCAGATCATGCCTCGAAATTATGGCAAAGAAGTTACATTTCAACATTGCTGGCATATCATCATCATTTCTTCTTGACAGTGAGAATCTTGAGCTCAAGCAGCGGGTTGAACAGAATATTACTGCTGACCTGCAGTATGCTTGTCACCACTGGGCTCAACATGTGGATCAGGCTGAGTCCATGAATACCAACACTCTTGGTAATCTAATCAAGAACCTCTTTCCAATACAAGTACTCTTCTGGGTTGAGGCTATGAACTTGCTCTTGTCAAGTAGCTGATGTACTCAGATGCTTCAAAAAACTCATAAATGGGTCTTAGAGGTGAGAATCTCAGAACTCAGAATTAACTGTAACTAATCGTGTTTATCAGCATTTGGGTGTCAATTTAGAGCTTTCTCAATACCTTCTTGAAGCCAGCCATTTCTCCACCTATTTTGTTGCAAGCCCTGCAGCATTGTCAACTCCACATCTATATATTTCAGCTCTAGCCACCTGGCCACCACATTCAGACCTATCTCAACAGTGGAAACAGCAGTTCTCCTGTATTCCATTGTTCACTCATATCCAAGCCAGCCATCTCCCACTGATGACAATAGAAGTGGGAAGTGATGTTCTCTCTATTGCCTTGTCTAATAATGGCATGCAGATTGTGTCAGGCTCTCGTGACAAGTCTGTGAGGGTGTGGGATGCCTCCTCTGGGATAGAGCTAAAGGTTCTCAATGGGCACACCAATTGGGTCACTTCTGTTGCTATTTCCAATAATAGTGCACAGATTGTCTCAGGCTCTCATGACAAGTCAATACAGGTGTGGGATGCCTCTACTGGTGCACAGCTGAAGGTCCTCAATGGACACAGTGACTGGGTCAATTCTGTTGCCTTTTCCAATGATGGTACACAAATTGTCTCAGGTGCTCAGGACAAGTCTGCTCGTATTTGGGATGTCTCTACTGGTGTAGAGCTGATGGTTTTTAATGGACACACCAAGTCTGTTACTTCTGTTGCCTTTTCTAATAATGGAACACAGATTGTCTCAGGCTCTGGTGACCAGTCTATAAGGGTGTGGGATGCCTCCTCTGGGATAGAGTTGAGAATTCTCAATGGGCATACCAAGTCAGTCACTTCTGTTGCCTTTTCCTATAATGGGGCACAGATTGTCTCAGGCTCTGGTGATCAGTCTGTGAGGGTGTGGGATGCCTTCTCTGGTGCAGAGCTGAAGATCTTTAATGGGCATACAGACTGGGTCACTTCTGTTGCATTTTCCCATAATAATGCACAGATTGTCTCAGGCTCTTGGAATAAGTCTGTGTATGTATGGGATGCCTCTACTGGTGCAAAACAGAAGGTTCTCAAAGGGCACAGCAACCAAGTCAATTCTGTTGTCTTTTCCAGCAATAGTGCACAGATTGTCTCAAGCTCTCGTGA
>Ga0247741_1000555_pt1 | contig 21128 bp, 20 predicted proteins | sample UWRJL213509R2_FD_180945 | JGI IMG/M metagenome (GOLD analysis project Ga0247741, IMG submission 180945) | Plant litter microbial communities from Arlington Agricultural Research Station in Wisconsin, United States - UWRJ-L213-509R-2 | ecosystem: Environmental > Terrestrial > Plant litter >... | reverse complement strand
AGGCCGTCCTGGCCGGTAATTCCAGTGATGAGGGCACGGGTCACGGCATACCGCCTATCTGTTCGGGATAGGTCGGAGCATATCGCGAGCCGGTTTCGCTTATGTCACGCGCTGTCTGCAGTTTGGCGAAGTTCCTCAACGAGGCTGAAGGATGTCACGCAGCACATCCAGATTCCCTTGACTGGAGAGCGTCTCGTACGATCCGCGCCGTCTTTCACTCATGATCGGAGCTATCCGGAGAAGGCGCCAGTCCGAGAGGGTCGCTCGTTTCGCTTCGAAACGGGCTTTTTCTCTCGCTAGCCTGAGAGCGTCCGACCTCGCGCCGATCTGCTCGAGTTTACTGAGCAGCGATTCTGATCGAGACCGAAGTTCTCTATACCGGTCTCCCCTCGGCTCCATCATCCGCTTGACCCTGTAGCGCAAGGTCGGAGCTTTGACGCCGATCACATTGGACCCGTGCTGTCGATAGTCGACAAGTTGCTCATCGAACAGCTCGACTTCGCCAACGGCTGCGGCGACTACGGCCAGCCACTCATCGTGAAGCCATCCGTCGGGGAAAGGAGCCGCCAAGTGGAGAAGGTTGCGCCGAATCATTGTGGTTGCTCCGGTGGCCAAATTTCTACGCACGTATGCCTCAAATGCGCGCCCACCACCAATCTGATCGCGCTCCACGCTGCTTAGGTAAATTGCATCGAAAAGCGACAGACCAAGCGGAACTCCCGTTTCGCCCACCAGCCGAGCATTGGTGTGCTGAAGCAGAAGTCGAGGATTCGCTTCGAACGACGGCACGGACCGCTCGAGTTTCTCGGGATGCCATCGATCGTCCTGATCGCTGAGGGCGATAATGTCCGACCTCGCGGCGGACAGAGCCCGTTCGAAGTTCCTCGCTACTCCCAGCCGACCAGCCGAACCAAGGATGCGCAAATCAACAGAACTGCCAGCGTGAACGTCTCGGATTAGCTCGATCGTCCGATCGGCGGAACCATCGTCCGCAACGATCAACTCGTCCGGAGGTCTGGTCTGCTGGAGAACACTAGCTACCTGCTCCTCGATGTACCTCTCGCCGTTGTATGTCGCCAAGGCTACCGAAACGGAATAATCCATACGCTCCTCACCTTAACCTCACACCCAAACGCACCGAGGGCACTTTATCCTCTGTTCTTCCGAAGCGCGCATGGCCTCCCCGCTCCCTCGCTGCTCCTACCATGGAGCTTGTGCGCCTCGAAATTGTGATCCCGTTCTATGGACCGCCACCTCTCTTGCGGGAAGCCGTCGAAAGTGTCCTTGCTCAAACCAACCCCCACTGGCGATTGACGATAGTCGACGACCGTTACCCGGATGATTCGGTTGGAGCTTGGGCGCGCGCTATCAACGATCCTCGTGTCTCTTACATCCGCAACGACCAAAACCTCGGTGTGAGTGCCAACTTTCAACGCTCTATCGAGCTAATGGAGGGCGCCTATGGTGTGATTCTGGGGGGCGACGACAGGCTGCTTCCGAACTATGTCGAAGAGGCCCTGTCGGCTCTTCGCATGTTCCCGACGGCATCTATCGTCCAGGTCGGCGTTGAAGTCATTGACGAACACGGCTCGACGTATCGCCCCTTGGCCGATCGGGTCAAAACAGCCCTTCGACCGCGAACGGCCAACATTCGCGAGTTATCCGGGGAATATCTCGCGGCTAGCCTCGCGAGAGGAAACTGGGCTTACTTTCCGTCGCTAGTTTGGAATACTTCTCTGCTCAAGCGATACGGATTCAGGTCGGACTTGAGCGTAGTTCTCGACCTTCAGATGATCTTCGACATCATTGTGGGAGACGGAACACTTGTGCTGATCAGTGCAAAGGCCTTTCAATACCGTCGACACAGCGCTAGCGTCTCATCGGTCACAGCATTCGACGGCTCACGTTTCGAGGAGGAGCGTTCGGTGCTGATTGAGTCGGCCAAGAGGTTCACTGACAAGGGTTGGCCGAAAGCTGCTCGAGTCGCCAATCGCCATCTCTCATCTCGCCTCAATGCGCTCTCGCTGCTGCCGAGGTCCATGGCGGACGGGCAGTATCGGAACACGGCTACGCTGCTCCGGTACGCTCTCGGTCTGCGCATGCGCTGACACATTCGAGACTTGCACAGCGCCCTCATCAGCCAGATGGTCAGCGACATCCCGGTACTATTCTGACCATGCCTTCCGGATTCGAAAACACGTTGATTGTCATGCCCGCTCTCAACGAGGCTGCCTCAGTTGCTCCGGTAATCAAAGAGGTCCTCGAGTATCTGCCTGGGGCCGGGTGTCTGGTGGTCGATGACGGCTCGACCGACCGAACTGGAGAGGTGGCTTCAGCCGCTGGTGCGGATGTTGCAACGCTTCCCTACAATCTCGGGGTGGGTGGTGCCATGAGGCTCGGTTTCAAATACGCTTTAGAACACGGATATGAGAACGTCGTCCAGATTGATTCGGACGGCCAGCACAACCCTCGAGATGTCCCACAACTCCTTGCAGCACTAACTGACGCAGATCTGGTTATTGGGGCTCGTTTTGCTGGCGAAGGCGACTACTCAGTTCGCGGTCCGCGAAGGTGGACCATGTGGGTATTGGCTGGCGTGCTCAGTCGTGTTGCGAAAACTGAGCTAACTGACACTACTTCGGGCCTTAAAGCAAGCGGCCCAAGGGCGGTGAGACTATTTGCGGAACACTACCCAGCCGAGTATCTCGGGGACACCATCGAATCTCTAGTCATCGCGGCTCGCGCAGGATGCACTATTGTCCAAATGCCTGTGGCGATGCGGCCACGTTCGGGCGGCCAGGCTTCGCATCATCCGGTGAAAGCCGCCGTCTACTTGGGGCGGGCATTGGTCGCGTTGCTTTTCGCCCTCGTGCGCCCAATCGAAACCTCAGTGGCGGCAGGAAGAGTATGAGCGTCACAAGCTACATCTTTGGAATTCTTTCGGCGCTGGCGACTCTCGCCGTCGTAATCGAGATGCTTAGGCGGCGTCGATTACGAGAGCGCCATGCCATCTGGTGGCTGATCGCGGGCACTTTGGCGCTGATCGTTGGGGTATTCCCCGGCGTGCTCAGATGGGCGGCATCTGTCGTTGGCGTCGGGCTTCCGACGAACCTTGTGTTCTTCGTAAGCATTGCTGTTCTCTTCCTCGTGTGCATCCAGCACAGCGCAGAATTGACCGAACTAGAGAGCCACACTCGAAAGCTTGCCGAGAAAGCAGCCCTTCAAGATATTCGCATTGGCCGACTAGAACAGGAAGAACTGAGCGATTCCGAGTGACGTCCGAATTGAAAGACCTGGGGAAGGTTAGGCCGCGCAGGGGCGGAAAATCCACCTTCCTTCTCGCATGGGCGCTCTTGTCCGCGCTGACGATCGCGTGGTCTCTCGCTACCCCCATAAGCGCCTCCCCAGATGAGCCAGCGCATACTGTGAAAGCCGCATCGGTAGTTCGAGGCGAGTTCATAGGGGCCTCTTCCAGTCACGGAAATATAGTCGACGTCCCAAAATACGTCGCCTGGACAAACTTGGAAACGTGCTACGCGCGGGCGCCACAAGTTACGGCTAGCTGCATTCCACCAGTGCCAGGGGACGAGTTCCAGACGGTTGCTTCGACTACCTCAGCCGGCCTCTACAATCCCGTTTACTATCTTCTAGTCGGATGGCCGTCGCTAATTTTCCAGTCCAACGCGGGCATCTACGCCATGCGGGCAATTAGTGCCGTCCTCACGTCCCTGTTCGGAGCGTGGTCGATTTGGTTGGTGTCCTACTGGCGCAGACCAAAACTTCCGCTTCTCGCAGTTTCGATTGTGACGACGCCGATGCTTTTGTTTTTGGCTGGAACGGTGAATCCGAATGCAGTCGAGGTCACCGGAACTATGGCGGTTCTAGTAAGCGCGTTGGGGCTGGTTCGAGGCGAACACGGGCCATCGCGTTACCTGCAACTTGCAGTACTCACCGTTTCTGCCACGGTCGCTGGCAACTCCCGTGGGCTGTCCCTTGTCTGGGTAGCCGCAGCGCTCGGAATTGCGCTGATATTCGCGAACTGGAGTACCGTCCGCGCGCTAGCTAGGCAGCGCGCCGTCCTCATTTCTGTCGGTATCGTCGCGTTATCCTCCATATTTGCTCTTGCATGGGTGGTCGCAACGAGTTCTCTGACAACCGCGGTGACAAATCACACAGCGGTGAAGGATTACCCAGGTGTCGGGAGTTCGCCTGTTCAAGGCTTTCTCACGACCCTTTCGAGGACGATCGAATATACGAATCAGCTGATTGGCATCTTCGGATGGATGGACACGCCCTCTCCGGCCGAAGTTCTGACAACGTGGATCGTGGCGATAAGCGCTCTGGTTTTTGCGGGATTGTGCGTCGCCCGCGGTCGAGCGCTCGTCGCGCTTGTCGTTGCGCTTTCCCTGTTTATACTCTGCCCGCCCATCCTCCAGGGGGCCTATGTGACAGCAGGAGGATACATCTGGCAGGGGCGGTACAACCTACCGCTTTTCGCATGCCTGGTCATAATCGCCGCAGTGGCCACCTCGACTACCGAGTTGGTCCCATCTCGGCGCATAGCAGCGCGCGGAGCAGTGATGGGGCTTAGTCTCCTTGCAGCTGCTCAGGTCTTCGCTTTCGTCTTCGTGCTTAAGCGATACGGTTCGGGGATCGGTAGCACCTGGGGAACTTTTCTCACATCATCACAGTGGCAAGCGCCGGGGACGAACGTGGGCCTCATCGCATTGTTCGCTACCCTGGTTGCGGCGAGTAGCGTGTGCCTCTATCGGTTGGCGATGTCTCGGCCCGCGAAGGACTATCTGGCGCAGACACCAATTAGCTCGGACGGTCCGCCCGACGTCACTGCGCGAAGAGTCGCAACTCACAGATGAACCACTCACGGATCTCGACAAGACAAGTGGCGTAAGTTCGTGCAAATACGCCGTTGACGCGGCCGAAGCTGCCGGAAATGTCGATGTTAACTATGGGACGAATCCAGCGAGTTCACCAGGATTTATCCGACCACAAGCCCCGCTTGAAGATGTTCCAGTGCTAGTAACGTGAAGGGCTCCGGGTTTACCTTGCGAAGTTATTTTCTAGACCCGCTCCTGAGTCACCGCGGATTCCTGGAGCTAAGGCGCTTTCCCGCATTTGACGGACTGCGGGCACTCGCAGCAGCTATGGTCATCGCGTTTCATTTCGGCGGACCGAAGTTTGCATTCGTTTCAGGCTGGTTGGGAGTGCAGCTATTCTTCGTGCTGTCAGGTTTTCTGATCACGACGCTTCTTCTGCGAGAGGAGGCGCTCGGCGGGCGGATCTCTCTCGGCAATTTCTGGATTCGGCGACTGCTGAGAATTCTTCCGCTCTACTATTTGGTGTTTTTTATCATCCTGGCCGTCGGAGTGCTTAGGACTGGCGCCATCCAATCGGTCCTCTCGAACTCGCTCTGGTGGTTCCTTGCCGTTTCCCCTGACCTGGCTCCGACTGACATGGGGTTCCCGCCGGCGTGGACGATTGGAATAGAGCAGAAGTTCTATATAGTTTGGCCGCTTATCGGCTTCGTCCTGATAGTCGGCAGGGTCGGCAGGCGCGTTGTGGTTTGGGTGTCGGCTCTAGCGCTTACCCTCGCGCTTTCATTCCTTGTGTGGTCGTCAATGGTCCATTATGCGGTCATCCTCTTCGGAAGCGGCATGGCAATTGCGATGCACTACGGCAGAAGTTTTTCGTTCGCTCGGTTCCTCACGGCCCGCGCAACATCCATAGCGGCGATTGCTCTTCTTATTGCGGTCCAACTGAATGCGTCGGCTATTCAGCAATACTTTCAGTCTCAGACTCAACTCGTGTTGTTGTATGGGTTGTGCGCAGCTCTAGCCGTACCGGGACTTTGCGCCCTCACGTTGCAGGCAAAAGCGCTCGCTCTGGGGCCGCTGCGGTGGCTGGGCGACCGCTCTTACGCAATCTACCTACTTCAGGTCGTTGCGTTGATCGTGATCACAGCGGTATTTCCAGGGATCCAAGGCTTGAGGTATCTCATTCTGGTATCAGCGGTAGTGATTATCCTGGCGGACGTCGCCCACCGCTGGGTTGAGTTGCCCTCTATCGAATGGGGCCGATCCCTTGTCCGCCGACGCTCCCTCCGACGGAGTGGTCGCGCTGCTCGAGTCTCGCTTTTAGGCGGACAGCCAGAAGGCGGCCTCCCGCGAGGAGAGGCGTAATTATTGCCTGACCTGACCCCCCGAAGTCGGGGAGTCAGGCGCCCACGGTTCCCTCTACGCTGAGCGACACGGTGAAAATTCAACATTGGATGTCGAGCTCAGTTTCAACCGCGTTAGCTAGCGGTACCGTTCTGGTAGGCGTTGGCGCGACCTCAGCCTCTGCGCAGGGCGATCCGGTGGGCGGAAGTGGGGCCACCTACTACCTCAACGATTCGTTCACCGGATCAGCAAATATTGTGTTCTCCTATGGAGACGCCAGCGACACCATTTACTTCGGCGACTGGGACGGCAATAGCTCTGACACGCCTATGATTCAGCGGGGAAATTCGTTCCATGTCCGCAACTCCAATAGTTCGGGCCCAGCCGACTACACGTTCAACTACGGCAACCCGGGTGACGTGGTTCTGACCGGCGACTGGGACGGCGACGGAATAGACACTCTTACCGTCCGCCGAGGCGGGACTTTTTTGTGAAGAACTCCACCACAACAGGTGTTGCTGATTCTGTGATTGCCTACGGCAATCCGAATGACACGGTGTTGGTCGGTGACTGGAACGGGGATTCAGTCGACACTTTCGCAGTGCGACGCTCGAACATTTTCTTTGTCAAGGATTCGATCTCAAATGGTCTCGCCGACTACACGTTCGCGTACGGAGACTTTGGGGATTTTGTACTTGTGGGCGATTGGGACGGCAACGGCTCTGACACCATCGCTGTGCGGCGCGGCATTACCTATAGCCTTCGGAATTCGACCACGTCTGGCGTCGCTGACGTTGTTTTCTCATACGGCAATCCCAATGACATTGCGTTCACCGGGGACTGGGACGGGGACTCTAGCGATTCAATCGGAGTTCGTCGGCCCCTCATGCCGCCTGCCCCAACATGGCCTGGCGGACCTGCGCCCGCATCGAGCGTCGATTGCGGCGATTTCTCGACATATGCTGCAGCCCAAGCATGGTTCGACTTCTACTTTCCGCTGTACGGCGATGTCGCCGGCCTGGACTCCGATCACGATGGTCAGGCTTGCGAACTCCTGCCCTGACGCGAGCGTGCTAGTGTTCCCGCACCGCCGGCGATTGCTTCGTCCCCTATCGCCCGTCTTCACCGACAATGCCATGCGCGTGGCTTAAATTCGTGTCCAGACCACGCAAGTTCACTGACGATAATCGCCGTTCGAGTCTGACTTTTAGGCGAAGCGCCGGCGACTCCACTAGATACCAGGACGCGGCCGCGAAGGCAGCGGAGATAGTGATCACCGCGACGATGTTGACAGGCAGGAGCACCACTCCAAAAATCGCCACGAAAGTCTGCTGCACAGGGAACGCATAGATATAAAGGCCGTAGGAGAAATCCCCGTAACGGGAGACGCGTCGAACAATTGGTGTGGACGCTAAGCCTAAGGAGAGGAGCGCGTACGGCAGTGTGATCCACGCGGCGATGCGAGATGCCTGTGGCACGAGAAGTCCGATCGCAAACAGCGCAGCGACGATTACCAACGCTGGCGCTACGCGAAATGAAGTCCGATCGAGGACTAACGCGCAGAGCATTCCTCCCGCGAAAAAAACCCAAGGCTCGACTGCCTGTTGAAGCACGAAACCATAGAGAAACACAGGGGCGGAGAGTGCAAATACGCAGATTGCCGAAACCAGCCCGAACAATACGACTGCGGGTATTTTCCATCTTCCAGGTAGAAGCATCAAGATCGGGACAATGAGGTAACAGGCAAACTCGACGGGAAGAGACCAAAGCGACCCGTTCACAACTCCCTGATAGGGGTTGCTGTCGAACACTCCCGGCAAGAACCATGTGGGCTGAAGGAGGATATTCTTGAGGAATTCCCAGGTCCGAGGATCCCGAACGTACGCACCAAGTCCACCCGAGGTTAGCGCGGGCCCTAATATCCCGACAGACAAGAGTGTGACAAGAATCAGAGCTGGAAAGATTCGAAGGGCTCTGGCCGAGAGATAGCTCGCGAAATGCGGGCGGCGAGCCCAGCTACGAGTGATCAGATAGCCGCTAATGATGAAGAACACATCGACCCCGAGAGTTTGGAGGTCGATACCAAGAAGCCGCGGCTGGAAGCCGCTGTTCGTGAGCACGAATGCGTGGCCAACGATTACCGCCACGGCGGCAACCACGCGGATCGCATCGAGATTGTTTTCGCGACGGGATAGTTCCGGTGCCGAATTACTCACACTCGAACCTTAGCCGGGCGTTGCTCCTCGCGAGTGCGATTCGGTCGTCGAGCCAGGGACTTGTTGACACTTGATCCGAGTGCGCACCGTCAGCATCGCCTCTAGACACCGATGGAGGGGTGCGACCTGTCCGAGCGTAGGAGCCCCGCTAGGTGAACGACGAACCCTGCGATGGGTCCAATTGTCAGTGCAAGCAACGTTCGCGGAAGAAGGTCTAGTGGGGAGAAGACGATTGCTATCGCGACGATAGCGGAAACGATCCAGCCAACCGAGAAGTAGTTGTGAGAAGACCGGGCCAATACCGCCGACCCAGAGAGCGCCAAGATCGCAGTTGGTATGGAGGAGAGCACTAAAAGGCCCAGCGTTAACCCTGGGAGAGCGAAGGAGGCCCCTACGATAATTTCGATCACTTGTGACCCCCAGAGCCACGCGGCCACGGCAAAGACAGACCCACCAACACAGACGATGACCCCAATCTTTACCAAAGATGCTACCCAGGCCTGTGGTCGGTCGCGAAAATACACAACGAGGAAACTCTGAAGAGCCAATGTTGAAACGACTAAAGGCGCTCGCGTGATCGTGAGAGCAAATATCAGTGCGCTCAGGCTTTCCGCGGAAGCCAAACCAGGCGCGGCGCCTAGGAACGCGGGAAAACCGCTAACTAGTGCAGCAGTGGAGGCGGCCGCCGCAACAGTTTTCAGGATGTTGATCGCTATCTCGCGATAGCTCGAGTCAAGTACAGAGAAGCCGATCAGCCTTCCGCGACTCGTCAGCCAGGCTAGGAATAGAACGATAGGAAATGGCACCACAACCATCCACGACAAAGCGACAATTCCCCAGCCGAAGAATAACGCCAAAACCACCAGGGTTAGCCGAACGCACACATCGAGAGCGATCATCATCGACAGCGGCCCCCAGAGCTTGATCCCATACATGGTTCCAGTGACCGCGGCGACCCCGACGTATAAGGCCGCGCCGACCCCGATTGGGATGGAGAATGCGACAGCCTGGTCACCGAAAATTGGTGGCGCCCACAGGAAGGCGCTCGCAAGCGAGGCAACAGCAACCACCAGACAGAGCCCCAAGACAAGGGGTAACAACTTTGCCTCGCCGCTACGCGAAGATCCAACCCGGACGTGCGTGGCTCTAGTAATTTCTTGCTGGATGCCCGAAAGCGCACCCACGATGAGATAGAGGACAGCCCAGAACGCTGCGAACGTACGGTAGTCCCCACCCAGGTACCGTGCGACGACGGTCGTGATGGCGTAGCCGCCAACTCCTGCGACCAGAGTCGCTATGGCGATCTTTTGAAATCCGCCGCTGCGTTCCGTCGACGCTGCCTCAGTCATCAACGATCACCTTGTAGTTAGACGAATCGCACGTATTCCTCAAGTCCGCCGGCAGCCCAGGATTTCGTGTGTGTACAGTCACTTCCGTTTTCCAAACCGACACGACCCGGCAAATCTGATCAACTGTCGTCCCGTCAAGGGTGTAGGCGAACGCCCGAATCTCGTCATTCCCGCGCTCGGCGTGGATTTGGAGAAGCCAGTTGTTCATGAACAAGTCAGCGCCGGGCGAGTCGTACTGCGCGACAAGATTCTTCGACTTGTCGCTGGAAAATCTGTTGAGGTCGGTTAATAGGCTTTTCTCTTGGGTTGATGGAGACATGATCTCTGCAATTGGGATCGCGTTGGCCGGCGTGCCCGGTACCTGAACGAGAAGGGAACCACCAAGCAGTCCGGTGGCAACAAGAGCAAGACCCGACGTGCGCCGGTTAGCGCCGGGCCCAGTCATAGCGGCGAGAATGCCAACGAGAGAAATGATGATCAGCAGAGTGACCACAAGCCACGCGTACTTCGTTGTGTAGTAGCCCCACGACGTCATCCCTGCCGCGACTCGCTGTTGTCGTAAGTAGAAAAGCGCGACCGAAGAGCAGGCCAACACCATGCCGATTCCCACGGGCATGACCCATGTGCGGTGTATCGCCATTAGGGCCACGGCCGAGACGATTGCAATAGACGCGACTAACAACACCACCGTCGGCTTGAGATCCACAACCGCACCATTTGCCGCCAGCGCGCCTCCATCGCGGCGAAGGTCTGGGACTGTGATGAGGAGACCATATACAGCGACAGCCACGGGGCCCGGAACCCATCCCGCCCAGTACCGAGCACTGCGCCACCGGGGCTTACCGCTTAGTACCCCCACAAGCGTCAGCGCTGCGAGCCCCAACGGCACGATAGCAAGCGGCGCCCACGCGGCAAGCAACGCGAGCGAGCCCGCAGAGAGGGCAGCCATGGACATTCGGGGCGCCGACCGGAACTCGCACCACACCAGCCAACTACCGAGAAGAATCACCATCACAACGGACGCATTAAAGAACCCGAATTGAAATGCATTACCCGCGAAGAAATAGCCAACTGGGACTAATGCAACTCCGAACGATGCAATTGTCCTCACCCACATCGCTCGGCCGCTTAGCGCCCGGAAGGCTACCGCACCCGCGAGCACTGCAGTCACGAGAGTAAGCAGCAACCAGAACGCCGCGGCCTTTGTTGTATCGCTGGCTAGAAAGTTACCGAAGTGCGATTCAAACCGCCCCGGGGCCATGTACATGGCCATGCCGGTCGCGGTAAGCGCCGAGGAATTCGGGTGCAAACTCTCGACGACTCCGCGGTCAGCAATTATGAAACGGGCGGTCATCAGATTCCAGACCGCGTCGTTTCTCATTGCCCACTGAACGTTCAGGCCAGAGCCGACGGAAACGAGTGCCGTCAGTACCGCAAGTCCAACGGACACGGGGGCAATCGATAGCAGAAACGAGCCCCCCGCCTTCGTGGCGGGTGTCGTGTACTTGGCGGGGGCAGCACTAACGAATGCTGCAGCAGCGAACCCGAGCAAACCGAACACCAAGTAAGCGACCTGTAGCGCAAATCCTGTGAACGGCCAGATAGGAGCAAGAATTGCCATAGCCCCGCATGCAAGTAGGACCGTTGCGCCAAGAGCCGCAGATGCGGTCATCCACCGAGTCAGAAACATTGCCCCGCTCAGTGTCACAGCGACTGCGAGAACGACCGGTGGCCATCCAATGAAAACGCCGACCAATCCGAGGAGGTTTGCCGCCGCTAGGGCAAGTATGAGCGGACGCGGGACTGACACACCCTCTATAACACCACAGACTTGCAGCCGAGCGAGACGTCACTCCCGGGACCGACGTTCAGCATCGTGAGGCATACGCGGTGTGTGCCAATTGACGCCGGCTGCTGGAACACCAGACCGTGACTAGCCCCATACATCGGGAAAACTCTCGCGATATCGGGCCGGGCCTGCCCTGCAACGACCGTGTTGTCCACCCCGTCCACCGTCACTCGGACAGAAATTGGGTCCGCCACATCCGGGTCGAAAGTCCACGCAGTCGCGTTGATCTGCCCCCCGCTTGCGGTGAGAGTATCGAAGACTCCAGTCGGTGATCCGGTATTGCCTTGCACCGTGCCACAACCCAGTTGAGGGTTGCCTCCGGGGCCCGCCAAGTTTATTGCGTAGACGCAGATCGTATTCGATCCCGCCACCGCCGGGATTGCCTCTACAAATCCGTGATCAGCTCCGTACCCAGGGAAAGCCGTAGCGATGTCCTGTCGACTCTTGTTGGCTAGGAACGCCCCGCCGGAGGCGCCGTTATATATGTGCACCGACACGGGCAAAGTCGAATCGGGATCGAAAGCCCAGCCCGACACTGTGATGACCCCTGGCCTGGACGCAATCGAATCAATCAGACCTACGGGCGCGCCTGTGGGAACTGTGACGGAACGGCATCCGATCATCGGATTCTGGCCCGGTCCTACCAAATTGATCAAGTAGAAGCAGACATTGTGAGTGCCGCCAGTAGTTGGCACCTGCATCGAAAATCCATGAGCCTCCCCATACCCCGCGTAGGCGGCCGCGATGTCGGGGCGCGACGTATTGGCGGTGTACGCCGCGCCAGCGCCATCGACATAGACGTGAACGGCAATTGGCAAAGGACTGTCCGGGTCAAGTGCCCATCCGGAGATTGTGATCGAGCCAGGACTTGCCGTCACAGAATCGATTACACCGAGAGGTGATCCTGTCAGAGCGGTCACTGTCCTGCACGTCAATAGAGCGTTCGTCCCATAGCCGCTATTTATGGCGTAGACACACACCTGTTGTGGCCCCGACCCTTGCGGGGGCAGGATGACATCAAATCCGTGGTTAGCGCCGTTGCCGTAGGCGGCTCCTACGTCCGGTCGAGGTATGTTCGCGTTCGTTCGCGCGCCAACTCCGTTGACATAGACATGCACTTCGATAGGAGCCGACGAGTCCGGGTCGAAAGCCCAACCGCCAACCCGCACTTGACCTGGTGATCCGCTCAGGACCTCTACATTTCCGATCGGATTGCTAGAACTCCCGGTTGAACCAAACCAGTTGTTGAAGTAGACCCAAAAGTTTCGATTTCCGTACGAAGAGCAGGAGTCACCCAAGCCGGACAGATTGGCCAGGGCCGCAGCATTGGGCTGATAGGGCGTGTAGTTATAGAGCGCAGCTGTGCCGGCACTTCTAATATTCACAGTGGGAGCCCCACACCCCGCGTTTGGGTGATATTGCACGGCGACATTGCCGACGCGGTAACGCCACGATGACGGGTGGATCATGTACTCGCGGAACTGCCAGGCGGCTCTATACACCTGGTTATAAAACCCGTAGTACTGGGCGTCGCAAGGTGCTGTGTCTGGGCACCCATAGCCCATTGCAATCCTGTAGCTGGAAGGGGTCGGAGATTGAGCTGTGATCAAGCCTTGCTCTTTCTGGAGCGTCGTGAGCAGCACTTGCGGGTTGATTCCGCATGCAGTTGCAACCTTCCAGATGATTTGGCTCGCCGACTCAGCCGGTGCACCCGCGTAGGCGCCGCATTGCCCTCCCGGCGATGCCGCTCGCGAAAATGTGTACTCGCTATAAAAGCGAAGGCAGGGCATTCCATTTGCTGCAGGGCAAGCCGGCTCCTTTGAGTTGAGGAACCCTTGGATGTCATTGGCGGTCATCGCCGCAGTATTGGTAAAAACCGCGTCGGAAATGATGTCGCCGGGGTCAAAGGAGGCGCCGGTCAACCCTGTGGCCGGAGCCGTCCCCGCAGTTAGCGAACCTGCAAGGACCACCAGGCCGACAAGGAGTCCCAGCAAGCGTCGGCTCGTTGGCGGTCGCTTTTTTGCGCCCATGTGAAGCCCCCAATTCCCAACCTCCGGCAGAGATTACACCGCAACCTTAAGGCGCTGTCCCGCCGCGTCCTCGTTCATCTGCAGCGTTGCGAGCAAAATGCTCCGAAGGACGGCTCAAACCAGGCTGACTATCTCCGCCGCGATAGGCGACGGGCCGCGCGACGAGATGCGCGCACAAGTGCTCGAACTCCTCCAACGCGAAGATGATGCACGAGCCGACGAGAGAAATAGAGAACATCTGCCCGACCTGCGGGTTCGCTGGGCAACGGAGCGGGGCCCGTTACCTTCGAACGCAAGGCTCGATCAATCGCGCTAGGGGAGTCTGGAGAATGACGTGCGTTTGCGACGAAACGGCCGAGGGGCTCGAGAACTCGGTCCCAAAAAAACTGCTGACGCACACGCATAAGATTCGATTTAGTCGTCGACCTAAATGCTTCGTCATACAACGCTTGTTCTAGAGCCACAGCCAGTGCCTCAGCGTCTTCCGCAGGGACAGTTCGGCCAAGCCCTTCCCGCTCGATGAGTTCAGCAAAATAATCGCCCTTGGTAGACACAATCGGCAAGCTTGACCAGAGGTAGTCGAGTATTCGTGTCCGGAACGACATCGTGGTCTCAATGTGATCGAAGTGCGTGCTGACGCCTACATCCGCCTCCGCCAAATAATTGTGGCGTTCGGAATAGTCCACCCAGGACTGGTTAAAGAACACTGAGCTATCGAGAAGCCCCAGTTCTTCCGCTAGAGCTCGAGACTCCGCGACAATCGCCATTTCGGGCACGCCGATGTTTGGGTGTTTAGTGCCTTGAAAGAACAAGCGAACTTCGGGCCGCGTTGCCGAGAGGATTCCGACTGCCCGCACGAGTGTCTTCGGATCGAACCAGTTATAAAGACCGCCGCTCCAAATCAGCAACTTATCCCCAGCATTAATGCCGGCGAGTTCTCCCTTGAGGACCGACCGATCGTGCGAAGGGAACTCACGAGGCAGGCCGAAGGGCACAACATCTATCAGACGTCGGAAATCCGGATCCTCTGCGTAGTTTGCAGGGTTGAGTCGACCCAATGAAGCCAATTGACCTAGATAAAAATTTCGTTGTCGTTCAGAAGCACAAATGAAGAAGTCTGCCCGCGCCATTTGCTGATTAAGAACATCCACCGCATGCTGGACCTGCTCGCTCCAAGCCTCCGCCGGTAGAGTTCGAGCCTGCTCGAGTTGTTCCAGGTGCATCGGGTCGTAAATGTCGGCAACCAAGATCTTTGTCGAGCGTTGGAGAGACTCGAAGAACTCCATCGCATGACCCTGGAAAACAATTACGTCAGCCCACGCTTCTAGCTGGTCGAACTTGGCCGGTTCGTACGGGCTAACCGCTACAACCTTGAATTGGTCATGACTTCTGTCGACCGAACTTAGCGACACCAGCGTAACCTCGCTCAAATCCGCGAGGTATTTGGCGATATTCCAAGCTCGTATGGCGGGTCCAGCAATCTTCCTGCCTATCGGGTCGCCCGTAACGACCAGCACCTTCGGACGCACAGATCCGAGCGGATTCTGCAAATCTGTCATTTTTAATTCCAATCGGAGCAGGCAGACAGGGCAGTAGTAGCAACGTCAGCCGATGTGATCGTCGGCCCAGATTCCGTACGGCCAATACGAGCGATCATCAAGCTTCCAGTGCCAACGAGAGTTCGCTGTGTCGACCTCATATTGCGCAACGCGCGCGTCGCGCGATTTGGACTCGTAGTGGTACAGCTCCGCATGCGGCGTCCAATAGCTGGTGTACCCGAGCAGATTGATCTTCAGGCAGAGGTCGACGTCGTTGAAGTTGCCAGGCAATAACAATGAAAAACCACCAGCTTGCTCGAACACCGAGCGCGACACAAGGGAGCACGCAGCAGTTACTCCGAGGATCTCCCGCTCTATCCGGAACGACCCCAGCGGACCCTCGCTACCCCGCGGAAGGAACATCCCAATGTGGCCTGCATCCCCGCCCTCGTAAATATGACCCGCGTGCTGAATCGTGTTGTCTTCGAAATAGAGCATCGAACCCACGAGCCCAGCCTGCGGCCTTTGACCCAAGGCCAGCATGGCCTCAATCCATCCGGGGGAGATCACCTCGGTATCGTCGTTTAGGAACAGAAGATAGTCACCTGCCGCGTGAAACGCGCCAAAGTTAACCTTCGCTGAGAAGCTGAACGGTCGCCTCCACCAGACAAGGTTTAGCTTCTCCCCCGCCAGCGAGGTGAGAGCGTCGACGACTTCTGGATCGACTACGTCGTCCATAACTACAACGAGCTCGTAATTGTCGTACGTTGTTCGGCTGAGAATGCTCTCTACCGCCTCCACCACAAGGCACGTCGAAACACCACGAACCATCCCGTGACTTCCCCGAGTCGGAATGACTATCGAGACTAGAGGCGATCCCGACACGAGCCGCCTAGTGTCGTGCAGTCCGGATCGATTGACCTCTTTCACGACACCTCCGCCCGATTGGCTCATGTAACGCTCGAGAACTACTCGAGTCGACTCGGCCTCAAGGTCGCTTCGTAGCGCCCCTGGGCGCTCTACGTTCTCTGTAAAGACCGTCAAGACATTCTGCAGATGGACTACTTTTCTAGCCCGGGCGGAGGCCCTGAGCGCAAGATCGTAGAGTTCCGCGCCAGGCACATCCAAACTCGGCCAGGCAATTTCTCGAACTATCGCAGTCCGGTAAAAGACAGTCTCCCCGTAGTAATTCTGACCCCGAAGGCGCTCGGGCGAATAGACCGGCTTTTCAACTAGCCAGGGGCGCCGCTGGCCGCGAGGCAAAACGGCGTGGTCGGTGTACAACACTCCGACGTCAGGGTCATCGGCCAAGATGTCGAGCACTTTCGCAAGTACTGGACCGAGCATCTCGCTGTCCTGCTGCGCAAAATAGATATACTCGCCGGTCGCCGCTTGCATTGCGCGATCCAAGACTGATCCGCTCGACTCATCTTCATAGTCGACATTTCGACTTGCCGATCTCTCGCTTGCTCGAATGAACTCGACCCGCGGGTCTGTGACTGACGAAGCGAGTCGGGCAAAAGTCTCAGGTTCCCCATACGCGATTACCGTCAGCAAAGGCCGATATGGATGTAGCTTCACCCCTGCGGCCGATTGTTCTGTCAACGTCTACCCCACTCGACGTGCGATACGCCGAACGATTCGGAGCGGCAGCACGACAATTCGACCCAGCTTCCACGTCGAGGAACGCAGCAACGCGTGATACTCGGTTCGAAGTTCCTCCAGTTCCAATCGGTCAGGTGCGTTCCGAACGGCCTCCTGGGCCAGCGCTGCTTTCAGTCCGATGATCTCGTCGACTAATGCAAGTTCCCTCTGATAGGTCTCGAAATCGCTGCGGCCCACATGGTGCGGGCTTGAGCCCGCCTCTTCTCGCTCTGCATTCATTTCAGTGAGGACTCGATGAGTCCGTCCAGGTATTGTCCGTACCCGCTCTTTCTGAGCGGAGCGGCGAGCTGCGCGAGCTGATCGTCAGAAATCCAGCCGGCTCGCCATGCAATCTCCTCAATGCATCCAACCTTGAATCCTTGTCGATCCTCGATCACGCGCACATACTCCGACGCCTGCATCATCGATTCGAACGTTCCCGTGTCGAGCCAGGCAGTTCCGCGATCAAGCACTTGAACTCGCAGGTTGCCTTCATTGAGGTAATGCTCGTTTACCGTGGATATTTCGAGTTCACCGCGCGCACTCGGCTTCACCGACTTTGCCACCGAAACCACGGTGTTGTCGTAAAAATAGAGCCCGGGCACCGCGTAGTTACTTTTTGGCCGCGCCGGCTTCTCTTCAATCGACAGAGCATTGAAGTTGTCGTCGAACTCGACCACTCCATAGGCTTCGGGGTTGGAAACGTGATATGCAAAAATAACTGAGCCGTCGACCTCTTTGTTCTCTCGAAGGGAGGATCCCAGGCCCGCTCCGTGAAAGATATTGTCGCCAAGCACAAGTGCCACGCTCTCATCGCCGATAAAGCTCTCACCGATGATGAAGGCCTGCGCCAGCCCGTCCGGCGTCGGCTGCACGGCGTACTCGATTGAGATCCCCAAGGCCGAACCATCGCCAAGAAGGGCTTCAAACTGGTTGCGGTACTCGTCGGTCGTGATAATCAGAATCTCACTGATGCCTGCCATCATCAACGTCGACAACGGGTAGTAAATCATTGGCTTGTCATAAATGGGCATCAATTGCTTGGAAACGCCTTTAGTGATTGGCCAAAGTCGACTCCCTGTGCCTCCAGCGAGAACAATTCCGCGCATTAGGCGTTTCCCCTGTTCAATTCGTCATAGTAGGCCGATACCGCTGCCCACGTTGGCAGGAGCCCAGCTTCGGATGCCTGACTAAGAGAAGGTGCATCCGTGTCTTTCGGAGACAGAAGCAGGTCACTCATATCAAACGGGAACGCCAAGCCAATCTGTGGGTCCGTAGGGTCAATTCCGTGCTCTCGGGACGGGGTGTACACGTCTGACACAAGGTAGCTAACTGTGGCCTCATCCGTAAGTGCCACGAAACAATGTCCGAGCCCCTCCCCGATATACGCCGCACGCCGCTCCCCGCCATCCAAGAGAACAGAGTCCCATTCACCGAATGTGGGTGATCCGACGCGGATATCGACAATGAAATCCAGGACCGCTCCGTTCATCGCCGTAACGTATTTTGCTTGTCCTCGGGGGATATCAGCGAAGTGGATCCCGCGAACGACGCCTTTTTTAGACACAGACGTATTTGCCTGACGGAGGTCCAAGGCATGGCCCACAGTCTTTTCCAGTTCGTCGAACCGGTACCACTCGAGGAAAACACCTCGTTCGTCAGAACGCTGAAGTGGAGTCACCTCGTACGCGCCTGCGACTTTCAACTCACGAATTTGCACTTGGTAACCCTAACGTTCTGAGGAGCTGCGGAGATTATTCGTCATGTTCATGGAGCGTCTCTGTGTAGAGAGTCCACGTAGGCAGCGATCGTGGATTGTGCCTCTCCGACCGCCTGGAGAGTGCCGCGGCTTAGCCAAGCGGCCTGGTCACACATTGATTTCACCGTGTCCATCGAATGACTCACCAGGATTACAGTCTTACCCGCCTTCTTGAAATCGGCGAATTTGTTGAAGCACTTCTCCTGGAAGTCAGCATCGCCCACCGCGAGTACCTCGTCGACAACCAGGATGTCCGGATCCACGTTGATTGCAATTGCGAAGCCCAGCCGCACGTACATACCCGATGAATAGTTCTTCACAGGCTGGTCGATGAACTGCTCAACACCGGAGAAGTCAATGATCTCGTCGAGCTTTCGAGTCACGTCTTTCTTCGACATCCCGAGAATCGACCCGTTGAGGAAGATGTTCTCGCGCCCTGACAACTCTGCGTGGAACCCGGATCCGACTTCGAGCATGGCTGCGATCTTGCCGTAGTGCGTGATCGATCCCGAGTTCGGGTAATAGATATTGGCCAAGCACTTCAGCAGAGTGGACTTTCCCGAGCCATTGCTCCCAATCAGGCCGAAGGTCGACCCAGACGGCACATCGAACGACACATCGTTGAGCGCGAGGAAATCCTCATGCACGGACGTGCGTCCCCGCATGATCGCGGACTTCAGGCTTTGGTTCCGCTCGTGATACATGCGGAAGGTCTTCGTGACTTTGTCGACTCGAACTGCAACATCTGCGCTCATAGTGCTTCGGCCAGCTTTCTTTCGTTTCGCCGGAAAACGACCGCCCCGACAAAAAGGGCAACGACCGCCCAGGCGAGACACACCACCCACTCGGACGGATCGGGCCAGCGGTTGTCGTACATGAGCTGACGGAAAAGAGCGACGAAGTGGACCATCGGGTTGAGTTCGTACAAGTCCGCGAGCGTTATCGGCGTGCCCAACAGGCCGCCGATTTCTTTGGATTTACCTATGACGAGGGTCGTGGGGTAGATGATCGGCGAGAGATAGATCCACAGTTGAAGAACTATCGACAGCAAGTATTGGGTGTCGCGGAAATAGACGTTGGCAATAGAGAAGAGAAGGCCTACGCCCGCTGCAAAGATCGCGAGCAATGCCATTGCCACCAGTACTAGTGGCAGCCAAGGCAGAACGAATCCTCCCGCGATCGACAGAGCAATTACCAGGACCGCCATCTCAAATGCCCAGTTGTAGGCGCTCGACCCCACTGTGGAGAGCGGAAGAACGATCCGACTGAAGGACACCTTCTGAATGAGATTGGCATTGCCGACCAGCGATCCTGATGCCGTGTTAACGACGTTCGCGAAGAACGTCCACGGCAGAAGTCCGCACAAGAGCCAGAGAGCGAAAACGTTGAGCCCGCTCGGGCTGCCTGGCTCGGGATTGCTCTTGAAAATGATGCCGAATACCAGCGTGTAGATCAGCATCAGCGCGAGCGGGTTCGCCAGCGACCACAGCTGACCGAAGATGGTCCGCTTGTACTTGCCGCGCACCTCGCGAGAGGTCAGGTTGAAGAGGAGTTCACGCGAACCCCACACTTCTTTCAGGTAATTCATTCGTCCTCGCCGTGTTCACGATGCTCACGAGCAGCCCGTGAATCTCGAACAATCTAGCTTAGAAGTATGATTGCCTCCCGATGGCCACCTCTGAGCAGCACCCCACCGCCATCGGAGTAGTGACGGTGAGCTACGGCTCGGGGGATGTCCTCCGCGGGTTCCTCGCTTCAATCGAACGATCATCGTCACAGCGTCTGATGACGGTGGTGGTCGACAACAAAGCGACGGACGCGGATGTACGCGACCTCGCCCAGGCGCACGACGCCACGTACGTCCCCCTCGAGAACAATCGCGGCTACGGCGACGGTATGAACGCCGGCGTCCGGGCACTGCCGCCTGAGATCGAATGGGTGCTGGTCAGCAATCCCGACGTGGAGCTCGGCGAGGGCGCGATCGACCGGCTCGTTGCGGCCGGCGAATCCGACCCACGCATCGGCAGCGTGGGGCCCGCGATCATCACCGACGACGAGATCTACCCCTCCGCCCGTGCAGTGCCGTCGCTTCGCGTAGGCATCGGTCACGCGTTATTCGCGAATATTTGGACCGGCAACCCGTGGACGCGTGCGTATAAGAAGGAGTCTGCGAGCACGCCCGTGCGGCGCGACGCAGGCTGGTTGTCCGGCGCCAGCGTGCTCGTGCGGCGCTCGGCCTTCGAGAAGCTGGGCGGATTCGACACCGACTACTTCATGTACTTCGAAGACGTCGACCTCGGCTACCGCCTCGGCAAGGCCGGATATCGAAACGTGTACGAGCCGGCGGCGACCGTCATCCACACCGGGGCGCATTCCACTGAGGGCGAGTCGGCGCGCATGATCCAGGCGCACCACGACAGCGCACGGGTATTCCTTAGTAAGAAGTACCGCGGCTGGTACCTGTGGCCGGTCCGCTTCGTGCTCGGCATCGGGCTTTCCCTACGGTCGGCTCTCCTGAAACGCCGAGCCGGCCACCATTAGAATCGTCAGGACTTGCCAAGGAGGCA
>Ga0247741_1000554_pt1 | contig 21142 bp, 16 predicted proteins | sample UWRJL213509R2_FD_180945 | JGI IMG/M metagenome (GOLD analysis project Ga0247741, IMG submission 180945) | Plant litter microbial communities from Arlington Agricultural Research Station in Wisconsin, United States - UWRJ-L213-509R-2 | ecosystem: Environmental > Terrestrial > Plant litter >... | reverse complement strand
ACACTGGTGTATCCCGCGCACGATTATAACGGCCGAACTGTAAGCACTATTGGCGAAGAATTAGCTAACAATCCTCGCCTGCAAGTAAAAGATGCGGCTGCTTACACAGAGCTAATGAACAAGTTAGATTTACCCAATCCTAAACTGATGGATGTAGCCATACCCGCTAATCGTGCATGTGGCGAGACCTAAGTGGGCGGGCCGGAACCTACGTCGATACCGAAGAAATCAGGTGTCAGTCATCATTTAACGCCACTCCTTCACATGAATTTGTTAAGATAGCCGCCTTCAAACAATGACTTAACATCCTACACGTGAGACACAACCATGCTGATTGAAGCCCCTATCTCCCTCGGTGAATTAATCGACAAAATTACCATTCTCGAAATTAAAGCTGTGAACATCAGCGATGCTGGCAAATTAAAAAATGTCACGCACGAGCTTAATGTGCTCAATGCAAAAATCGATACCCTATTGGAAGCACAAGGTCAAACCAAACTTGCACCACTTAAACAAGCGTTGAAAGATGTGAATCAGGAATTATGGATTATTGAAGACGACATTCGCGATTGCGAATACGTAAAAGATTTTAGCGATAAATTTATCCAACTTGCACGCGCGGTTTATGTGACCAACGACAAACGCGCAAAAGTTAAAAAAGATATTAACCTTGCCTTCGGCTCAGAATTAATCGAAGAAAAATCTTACAAAGATTATCAATAATTTCGATGGAACTTCATAATATAAGTACCTATCACAAATTGCAGGAGCAATTTGCACAGCGAAGCTGCCCGCAGGGTAAACCACATGGATGTGGTTTATGAAAATTCTTCTCGTTAAGATGTCGTCCATGGGCGACATCTTTCACACCTTTCCTGCCATTAGTGATTTAAAAACACAATATCCCAATGCAATTATCGATTGGGTTGTGGAAGATGGCTTCAAAGAAATTGTAGATTGGCACCCCGGTGTTAACCGCGCAATTCCAATTAGCTTGCGACGCTGGATGAAAGAGCGTAACGGTAAAAGCTGGAATGAATTTAAAGCCTGGCGAAAAGCTCTGCACACCGAAAATTATGATGTCGTTATAGACGCGCAAGGTTTATTGAAGAGCGCAATTATTTCGATGATTGCCAATGCAACAATTGCAAAAGGCTTCGATAAAAAATCGGCACGCGAACCTATCGCCAGTTTTTTTTACAACGAAACCTATCATGTTAGCAAGGCGCAACACGCTGTAGAACGTACTCGCCAATTATTGGGCAAAGCCTTTAGCTATCAACCGAAACCCGTGCTTAATTTCGGCATCAATCAAAATTTCTCCCATGTTGTAAAAAACCCACGCAAACTCATGTTTATTATTGGCACAAGTTGGGTAACGAAATTATGGTCTACGGCACACTGGCAACGCTTAACCGCTATCGCCATAGAAGAAGGTTATAGCGTAGAAATTATGTGGGGCAGCGCTGAGGAAAAAGCGATTGCTGATAGCATCATCGCCAGCAATCCAAAAGCAACTCGCCCACTACAACGTATGACAATTACCGCAATTGCAGAAAAATTAGTTGAAGCTGCGGGAGTGATTGGTTTAGACACTGGATTTTCACATTTAGCAGGCGCACTTGAAACACCTACGATTGCACTTTATGGCGCAACCTCACCCATTAAAGTCGGCCTCATTGGCGAGCACACCAGCAATTTACAAGTTGAACCAACATTAAATTGCATGCCCTGCCACAAACGTCATTGCAAATGGCTGCCCGAAAATAGCACCGAAACGCCGCCATGCATGAATGGCATAAAACCGTTGAATGTGTGGAATACTCTTATCTCAAAAATTTCGCTTCATTCCTGAGGGCGACCATGTATCGATTCTTACTTCATGTTTCTTACGCGTATGGGCTACCCATTTGCCGCCCATTAGAACAGGAAATAAAACGCCGCGGTTATGAAGTGAAATGGTTTTCTGAAGTTGAAGAGACAAGCAAATTATTTCAAAGTGATGATGGCTTACTAAAAACCGTACAAGACGTTATTCAGTACGAACCTCATATCGTTTTATCCGCAACTAATAATGTGCCAGATTTTTTCCCCGGCATTAAAGTGCAAATATTCCACGGATTTTCTATTAATAAACGCTCGGCAGATAAAGGCCATTTTCGTGTGCGTGGATTTTTCGATCTTTATTGCACTCAAGGGCCATCTACCACTGAACCCTTTCAACGAATTGCAAAAGAGTTGGGCTATTTCGAAGCCGTAGAAACTGGCTGGTCTAAGGTTGATCCTTTATTTCCAATTGCCGCCACGCAAAACCAACGCCCGAGAATTTTAGTCTCATCAACGTTTACACCCAGATTGAGCCTTGCGCACAGCGATGAATTTATTGCCGAATTAAAACGATTGATGCAAAAATCCGATTACGACTGGACGATTATTATGCATCCTTTGATGGACAGTAATCGTTTGGAAAAAATCACAGAATTACAAAGCAGCAATGTTGTCTTTAAAAATACAACTGATTTAATCCCCATCTTTAAATCTGCAGATCTCATGATTGCGGATACCACCTCTGCAATTGCAGAATTTTTATTGCAAGAAAAACCGGTGGTCACTTTCAATAACAACAAACCCGGCGATTATTTAATCGATATAAAACAACCGCAGGAATTAGAAGCGGCAATAAAAAAAGGATTAGCTCAACCAGCTGAACTAATGAAGGAAATTAACCAGTTTATAGCAGAGACGCATCCTTACAACGATGGACACTCAAGCCAACGCGTTATAGATGCTTGCATTAATTTTCTAGGAAAAGATAAACGTTATCTAAAAAGTAAACCGCTCAATTTATGGCGAAAACTGCAGATTAGAAATAAATATAAATTTTTTACGCTGCGCAGTTACAACAGACCCATCAAATTTCCTGATGAGTCATTTATTTTGTAAATGTTGTTTTAGCATTGGGTCTAATTGCTCCCACACGCGCTCCGGCGTAATGAAATCGAACCGTTCCTGATATGTCATATTTTTTTGCGCAGCTTTAGGACAAAAATCATCCGGGCTTATACCTGCAAACCGCTCGCCTTGATTTGGTAACCAGCGCGTTTTGGAAATTTTAGGTGGAAAAATTGCAAACGAAGGAACATTCAAGGCTTGCGCAAGATGACGCGCACCGCCTTCATTTCCAAAAAAGAAATTGCAATTAACACTAAGCGCGCACAAATCCCGAAGTGAATTAGCTTCGATATTGGTGAAAATCTGCGGATGATTATCCATTTCAGAATGGATATTAGTCGCAAACTTTTTTTCAGCGCTTACGAAATTAAAAATAATCTGTATGCCAGGATAATTATCAATAATACGCTGCAGAATAACTTTCATTCGCTCCTTGTCCCACACTTTAAACTCCAATCGCGCTGAAACAACAGCGAGCATTACCGGTTTGGAAAAATCAATTCCCGCGTTTTGCATATAAGATCGGTAGTTTTGTTTTTCTTCTTCAGTTACATACAGTTTAAAATCTCTGCAATACTGAACTGCTGTAATTTTTTCCAGAGGTTTAAGGAAAGCAAGATTGTGATCAATCATATTGCTGGTTTTATCGCCGCGATTATCGACAGGATAATTTAAGGCAAGGAAACTATAGGATTTTTTTGTAGCAATTCTGAAGGCCGTACGCAATGACAATAATGAAAATAACAACGTCCGTATAGTTCCACGCATATCAATGATAACGTCATATTTATTAGAACGAACTATGCTCCAGACTCTTCGAATATAGCGGAAAAAACTTTTATCATCTTTATTATCAAAAGTGATGACCTTATCAATATCCGGGTGGCCCTCGTATAAGGGCGCAATCGGTGTATTTAAAAGATAATGGATTTCAGCATTGGGGAAAGTTCTACGCAAGCTTGTGCATAAAGCAGTACCGAGTACTGCATCACCTACTCGACGAAAACGAATGACTAATATTTTTTTTATATTCGACGCTGAACTCATTACAATCAATCCAAAATTATTTCTGATTTAGTATATCTTGATATACCGCCAAGGTTTTTTCGGCCATCACTGGAGTAATAAATTGGCTAAAAAGAAATTGATTGGCTTTTTCCGCAATAACTTTTGTTTCGTCGGGATGATCAAGCGCATATATCACATGCCGAGCCAGAATTTCATCATCACCTTTGGGCGCGATAAATCCTGTAGAACCCTGTTTAACAACTTCAGCAGCGCCGCCTGCACTAGTCGTCACCACTGGTACGCGATGATAAAAACACTCATAAATAAATTGCGCTATACCTTCAAGCTTTGAACTCATAAAACCTATATCGAACTGCGGAATAAAATTAGAAGCGTCTTCGGTAAAACCCAAAAACGTAATATGAGACTCCAATCCAAATGCTTTTATTGAAGCCATAATTTCAGGAGTCTTATCCGCAGGTTTTCCGATCTGCACGAAATGGATATCTGTGCGGCCATAATCATTTATCAGGCGATTTAGCGTTCGCACCAAAGTCGGCATGTCTTTCGCAGGATAATGGTTCGCAATATTACCGATAATTTTTTTATCCGACGGAATCGCAAATTTCTCACGCAGCTTAAATGGTGTCACAGCGCTTTTATTATCGATACGAGTGCCATGGTAAATAGTTTGTATTTTGGTTTTATCCTTAACACCCGCAGCCAGCACATTAGCCGTTTCATTAGACACACACAAATAACGTTTAATTTTTTTATAATTGTATTTGTAGAGCGATAAAAAGTTACCGCGCACGGGATAGGATATTTTTCTGCTCAGCACAAACGGCGGTAAATTAGAAAAATGATCTGCAATAATTGCCATTTGCATAGCGGTAGGATCATGTAAATGAATTAAATCTATAGATTCTTGTTTGCACAATTTAATAATGCGCGACATGAAATTAATATCAATGCGGCGACGACGTTTTGCAGTAAAAAACTTAATTTTAAGATGCGTAAGTTTTTGGTGAAACTTGCCACCATCTACACACAAAATAATGTTATTAACGTCGGGATGAGATTGCGCCAACTCGAAGCATAGATTTTGGATATGATTTTCACCACCACCCCAATTCAATACACCAGAAATATGTAGCACATTCATACAACTAACTCTCTAATTGCCATTATATTTGGCTGACAAATATCCACTAACTTTTGCTGTTACAAAACACAAATTTAGCGTGGCATGATACCGAAACTGCGGACAAAAATCTCACTCATTAAGCAGACAAACCAGACCTGCCCCCGCTATAATCATCGGCCTTATTTATTTCATTTTTTGCCGTCATTCGGCACTATTTATTTTCGCCGTTCTCGGCGCTATGAACGAGTTGTTATTGCTATGGAAAAAACCTACGAACCCCATGCTATCGAACGCCAGTGGTATGAAACTTGGGAAGCCAAAGGCTACTTCAAACCTGTTGGTGAGGGAACTCCCTATTCCATGATGATTCCTCCGCCTAATGTGACCGGCAGTTTGCACATGGGTCATGGTTTTAACAACGCTGTAATGGACACCATGATTCGTTATCGTCGCATGAAAGGTGACGACACTTTGTGGCAAGTGGGAACCGACCATGCGGGCATCGCTACGCAGATGGTGGTTGAGCGTCAGCTTGCTGCACAAGGTGTTAGTCGTCACGATTTGGGTCGCGAAAAGTTCCTGGAAAAAGTGTGGGAGTGGAAAGAGCAATCAGGCGGTACTATTACACGTCAGATTCGTCGCCTCGGTTCGTCAGTTGATTGGAGCCGCGAGCGTTTCACTATGGATGACGGTTTATCCAAAGCAGTACAAGAAGCTTTCGTGCGTTTGTTTGATGATGGCTTAATTTATCGAGGTAAGCGCTTGGTAAATTGGGATCCAAAACTTCATACCGCCATCTCTGATTTGGAAGTAGAAAATCACGATGAAAAAGGTTTCTTATGGAATTTGCGTTATCCCTTAGCGGATGGCGCTGTCACTGCAGAAGGCAAAAATTATTTAGTCGTTGCAACAACTCGCCCCGAAACCATGTTGGGCGACAGCGCTGTTGCGGTTCATCCGGAAGATGAGCGTTATAAATCATTGATTGGAAAATTTATCGAGCTGCCTTTAGTTGGTCGTTTAATTCCAATTATTGCAGACGATTATGTTGATCGTGAATTCGGTACCGGTTGCGTAAAAATTACTCCTGCCCACGATTTCAATGACTACGAAGTTGGCAAGCGTCATAACTTACCTTTAATAAATGTACTCGATAAAAATGCGGCGATTTTAGCAATCGCGCAAACATTTAATTTCGATGGCAGTTTAAATACCGAATTAAATAATTCATTGCCTGCTGAATACGCCGAGCTTGATCGCTATGAAGCGCGCAAACAAATTGTCGGTGCTTTTGAAGCGGCAGGTCTGCTTGAAAAAATTGACGATCACGCGTTAAAAGTTCCGCGCGGTGATCGCTCTGGCGTTGTGATTGAACCTTGGTTAACAGACCAATGGTATGTAAGCACCAAACCACTGGCTGAACCTGCAATCGCCGCAGTGGAAGATGGCCGTATTCAATTTGTGCCCAAGCAATATGAAAATATGTATTTCTCGTGGATGCGTGATATTCAGGATTGGTGTATCAGCCGTCAATTATGGTGGGGCCATCGAATTCCTGCTTGGTACGACGCGAGTGGCAAAGTTTATGTTGGCCGTAACGAAGCAGAAGTGCGCACAAAATATAATCTTGGTGATGAAATAAAATTAAATCAAGATGAAGATGTTTTGGACACCTGGTTTAGTTCCGGCTTATGGACTTTTTCAACCTTAGGCTGGCCAGAGCAAACTGAATTTTTAAAAAAATTCCACCCGACCGATTTGTTGGTGACAGGCTTCGACATTATTTTCTTTTGGGTTGCGCGCATGATTATGCTGACCATGCATTTGGTCAAGCATGAAGATGGCACGCCGCAGATTCCATTTAAAACCGTTTACGTTCACGGTTTGGTACGCGATGGTCAAGGCCAAAAAATGTCGAAGTCGAAAGGCAATGTGCTCGACCCACTCGATATTATCGACGGCATTGATTTAGAAACTCTTGTACAAAAACGTACAACAGGATTAATGAATCCAAAAGATGCTTCGAAAATTGAAAAGCAAACGCGCAAAGAATTTCCTGATGGCATTCAGGCATATGGTACGGATGCATTACGTTTTACGTTTTGCTCGCTTGCGTCCACTGGCCGCGATATTAAATTTGATATGGGCCGCGTTGAAGGTTACAGAAATTTCTGCAACAAAATTTGGAATGCAATGCGCTACACCTTGATGCAATGTGAAAACCAGGATTGTGGACAGAACGATGCCAAGGGAATTAATTACGAGTTGTCACTGGGTGATCGCTGGATTATCAGCAAATTACAGATCGCTGAAAAAACAGTGTCAGAAAATTTAGACAACTATCGTTTGGATTTAGCGTCACAGGCTATTTATTCGTTCGTATGGGACGAGTACTGCAGCTGGTATCTTGAAGCAACCAAAGCCGTATTATTCAATACAGAAGCAACCGACGCGCAAAAGAAAGCAACACGTCGTACACTGGTTCGCGTGCTCGAAACTATTTTGCGTTTAGTTCATCCCCTAATGCCTTTTATCACCGAAGAAATTTGGCAAATTATTAAACCGCTTTCGGGTGCGAGCGGCGAAACAATTATGCTGACGAGCTACCCGGACACAAACGAAACAAAAATCGATCAACAAGCGTTAAGTGATGTTGAATGGTTACAAGCAGTGGTTGTGGGCGTGCGAAATATTCGTGGTGAAATGAATATTTCGCCCGCAAAAGATTTACCTGTCCTATTTAAAAATGGAACAGCGGAAGATCAACAACGCTTACAAAACAATCAACAATTTTTGAAAAAATTAGCGTCACTGGAAAGCGTTACCTGGCTTAATGCTGGCGATGCTGAACCTATGTCGGCAACGGCATTAGTGGGCAGCATGGAAATTCTGGTACCTATGGCGGGAATTATTGATAAGGATGCCGAGATTGCACGCCTAACAAAAGAAAGTGCGAAACTTGAATTGGATATCACCAAAACCGAAACCAAACTTGGTAACGAAGCATTTGTTGCCAAGGCACCGGAAGCAGTAGTTGCTGCAGAGCGCGCGCGCGTTGCGGAGCATAAAATTGCGGTGGAAAAATTACGCGAGCAAATTCAAAAAATTAGCGCGTTGTAATTTGCATCTGCACTACAAACAAAAGGGATGAGCGATCATCCCTTTTTTATTTTTCGAAAAATTTTTAATCTCTTCGCACGAAACAAAAAAGCCCAATCTTTCGATTGGGCTTTTCTTTTTAAACCTACATTTAAAGATTTCGAATAATGGCGGTGAGGGAGGGAGTCGAACCCTCGATACCGTTTAAAGGGTATACTCCCTTAGCAGGGGAGCGCCTTCGGCCACTCGGCCACCTCACCGTAAACTACTGAAATAAAAACTTTTAAAGCCGCCATTTCGGTAGGAGCGGCATAATATCATATTTCAAAAAAAATCAAAGGCTTAAACGCAATTTAATAGTCTAGCAATGCACAATATAAAAAATGCATTTCGATAAATTAATCAATTTGATTGAATACTAAACACGGAAGCGCAACACAGGAGGGAATCTACGCGGCAGTGGTTAACAACCAGCTACCGCGAGAAGGTTCATACGAAAATTTATTATAAATAAACGGCGAAGCAAAAAAATTAAAACGAGTTTTGATCGTCAGAATTTTGTTTTTCACGCTGAATACGTTGATAAATTTCCTCGCGATGAACAGCGATATCTTTTGGCGCATTTACACCGATACGAACCTGGTTACCTTTTACACCAAGTACGGTCACGGTGACTTCATCACCAACCATCAAAGTTTCACCAATACGGCGAGTTAAAATTAGCATTTCAATCTCCTTCACTCATCCTGTAAGAGTACGGCTCAAGGCTCCCAGCCCCTTACCGTCTCTCGACTAACCCTTGTCGCGGCCCAGGCAGTATCGCCTTGGACTAAGTATTGACTACTTTTAGCGAAAAGGAAGAAACCCCGAACATTTTTCTCTGCGGCCAAAACCATCAGAAAATTTACTACCATAACTAAACCAACAGATGATGAGCCTAGCCCCTCACACGGCTCTCTGTCGGTTCGGCATCCAAACCAAAAGCGGTGTGCAAACTGCGCACAGCCAACTCTAAGTAACGCTCATCAATGATCACCGAAATTTTAATTTCAGAAGTTGTGATCATTTGGATGTTGATGTTATCTGCCGCTAAAGCAGTAAACATTTTTGAAGCAACGCCCGCATGGGAACGCATGCCAACACCCACGATAGAAACTTTAGCAACCTTATCATCACTGCGAACTTCACGTGCGCCTATTTCGTTGGCAACACTTTCAAGTACAGCAACGGCTTTTTGCATGTCATTTTTGTGCACGGTGAAAGTCAGATCAGTTGTACCGTCTGCCGCTACATTTTGCACAATCACATCTATTTCGATATTGGCTGCGCCAATAGGTGCGAGAATTTTTGAGGCTACGCCTGGAACATCAGGTACGCCAGCAACAGTTACTTTAGCTTCATCACGGTTGAATGCTATACCGGAAACAATTGGTTGTTCCATAGTCGAATCTTCCTCGTCGAGGGTAATCAGGGTGCCGGGGCCGTCTTTGAAACTGTGTAATACGCGCAGAGGGACTTTATATTTTCCTGCAAATTCAACCGAGCGAATTTGCAATACTTTAGAACCCTGACTGGCCATTTCCAGCATTTCTTCAAAGGTAATTTTTTCAAGGCGACGCGCGCGCTCAACAACACGAGGATCAGTGGTGTATACGCCGTCTACGTCGGTATAGATTTGGCATTCGTCAGCTTTAAGTGCTGCAGCTAGCGCTACGCCGGTAGTATCCGAACCGCCACGACCAAGCGTTGTGATATTGCCGTTTTCATCGACGCCCTGGAATCCAGCAACAACGACTACGCGACCTGCATCCAAGTCAGCGCGCATATTTGCTTCATCAATTGACTGGATGCGTGCTTTGGTAAACGAACTGTCAGTCATAATACGAACCTGACCGCCAGTATATGAACGCGCATCTACACCGCGTTTTTTGAGCGCCATACAAAGTAACGCAATAGTCACTTGTTCGCCGGTAGACACTAACACGTCCAACTCGCGAGGATCGGGAGTGGATTGAATTTGCGTTGCCAAACCGATTAAACGATTCGTCTCGCCGCTCATCGCAGAGAGCACTACTACCATATCGTGGCCCTGAGCACGGAAGCCGGCAACTTTCTCCGCCACTTGCTCAATACGCTCGATAGAACCTACCGATGTACCACCATATTTTTGAACCAATAAGCTCATTACAACCTATCCTTTACAGACGACTTGCGCCAGATTTTAGTGCACTGACAACTTTATATTCTTAATTTCCTGATTGTCATTTAAGACAACAATCAGGTCACAAAACGGCGGGCAATTAAACACCAGTTTTCAGGAAAAGTTAACCTAAAAGGATGAAAAACAGCAGAATTCACTCTTTTTAAACATTTTGCCCTCAGGCGCTCACACCCAACTGGGATTTAACCCAAGGCAATACAGATTCCAATGCAGAATCCAGTGAAGAAACATCTGTTCCACCACCCTGAGCCATATCAGGACGACCGCCACCTTTACCACCCAACTGCTCGGCGACAAAGCGCATTAAGTCGCCCGCTTTGACTTTGTTGGTCGCATCCTGAGTCACACCAGCAACTAAAGCAACCTTGCCATCTTCGACCGCAGCCAATAAAACAACTGAAGTACCCAATTTATTTTTAAACTGATCAACGCTGTCACGAAGGGACTTGGAGTCGGCACCTTCCAAATTCAATACCAATACTTTAATACCAGCAACTTCCTGAGCCTGCCCTAATAAATCTACGCTGCCTGCTGTCGCAAGCTTGGTTTTAAGCGCAGCCAAATCTTTTTCGAGCTTGCGATTTTGAGCAACAAGCTGCTCCAACTTTTCAGTCAGGTTATCTCGATTAGCTTTTAATACGCGAGCGCTGGCATCCACAAGATTTTCAACCTTATCAAATAAGGCCAAAGCTTTTGCACCTGTGACAGCTTCAATACGACGCACACCAGCCGCAACACCTGATTCAGCGGTAATACGGAATAGACCAATATCACCAGTGCGTTGAACGTGAGTGCCACCGCAAAGCTCTACAGAGAAACCATCACCCATAGTCAAAACACGTACGCTATCGCCATATTTTTCACCAAACAATGCCATTGCACCTTTGGCCTTAGCTTGATCCATATCGCACAGCTCAGTAGCAACACTTGAGTTGCCACGCACTTGATCGTTTACCAAGGTTTCAATTTCTTTAAGCTGCTCGGCGGAAATGGCTTCGAAATGTGAGAAGTCAAAGCGCAGACGTTCTGAATCGACCAGCGAACCTTTTTGGCTGACATGCTCGCCCAGCACTTTTCGTAGTGCAGCATGTAATAAATGAGTTGCAGAGTGATTGAGTGCAGTCGCCTGACGTACATTTGGATCGACTACTGCCAGCACTTTATCGCCAAGACTGATAGCACCTTCAAGCACATGAACGATGTGCAAATTATTCGCGCCCTGCTTGTGGCAATCGCGAACTTCAATATGGTTTGGGCCAAGACTCAAATAACCAGTGTCACCGGATTGGCCACCTGATTCTGCATAAAATGGGGATTGGTCGAGAACCACAGCGCCATCTTCACCGACATTGAGACGCTCGACTTTAACGCCATCTTTAAGTAAAGCAACCACTTCACCTTCTTCAACTAAAGAAGCGTAACCGACAAATTCTGTTGCGGGTAAATCGAGGCCAGCGGCGGTGTAATCCACTTTAAATGAACCCGCTGCGCGAGCGCGCTTGCGTTGTTCATCCATAGCAGCTTCATAGCCCGCCAAGTCTATGGTCAGACCTTTTTCGCGAGCGATATCGTTGGTTAAATCCACGGGGAAGCCGTAGGTGTCATAAAGTGTAAATACAACCTGGCCTGGAATTTCGCTACCGGAGATTTTCGTTAATGCATCTTCTAATACGGTGATGCCTTTATCGAGAGTTTTTTCGAATTGCTCTTCTTCGGCTAATAAAACGCGTTCGATTTGCGCTTGGCCTTTGATCAATTCCGGATAGGCATCGCCCATGACTTCAGCAAGTGCTTTTACAAGCTTGTGGAAGAAAGGTTGCTTTTGACCTAATTGATGACCATGGCGAATCGCGCGACGAATAATACGGCGCAATACATAACCGCGGCCTTCATTGGATGGTGTAACGCCGTCAGTAACAAGGAATGAACAAGAACGAATATGGTCCGCAATTACGCGTAGGGATTTGTTTTCCAAATCGTTGCTGCCTGTAACCTCTGCAGCGGCTTTCAGCAAATGTTGGAACAAATCAATTTCGTAGTTGGAATGCACGTGCTGCATAACGGCAGAGATGCGCTCAAGCCCCATGCCGGTGTCTACCGAAGGTGCTGGAAGTGGATGCAACACGCCGTCTGGCGTACGGTTGAATTGCATGAACACGTTGTTCCAGATTTCGATAAAACGGTCGCCATCTTCTTCCGGTGAACCCGGTGGGCCGCCCCAAATATCTGCACCGTGATCGTAGAAGATTTCGGTGCAAGGACCGCAAGGACCAGTGTCGCCCATCGCCCAGAAATTGTCGGACGCGTAAGGCGCGCCTTTATTGTCGCCGATGCGAATAATACGCTCGGTAGGAACGCCAATTTCTTTCGCCCAAATGTCGTAGGCTTCGTCGTCAGAGGCGTAAACGGTGACTGTTAATTTATCCGCGGAAATATTGAGCCACTCTTTAGAAGTCAGGAACTCCCAAGCGTAGACGATTGCATCGCGTTTGAAATAATCGCCAAAGCTGAAGTTACCAAGCATTTCAAAAAAAGTGTGGTGGCGTGCGGTGTAGCCTACGTTTTCAAGGTCATTATGTTTGCCGCCTGCGCGAACGCAGCGTTGCGAACTGGTCGCACGGGTATAGGGGCGCTTGTCGCCGCCGAGAAATACATCTTTAAATTGCACCATACCAGCATTGGTGAACAGCAGCGTCGGGTCGTTGCCCGGAATCAGGGAACTGCTTGGAACAATGGTGTGACCTTTACTTTCAAAAAATTTGAGGTAAGCATCGCGTATTTCTGCGCTCTTCATAAATCGTCCACTACAAGTTAATGGGATGGCGTTGCCTGATGTTGTTCTTTTTCGGCTTGACGCTTTTCTTTCTCTTCGAGGCTGATAGTGCGCGCCTCATTTTCCAACATGACGGGAATGCCATCGCGAATGGGATAAGCTAAACCGCTGGTCCAGCAAATTAATTCCTGCTGCTCGGGGAAATATTCCAGCGCGGCCTTACTAACAGGGCACACCAAAATACTAAGTAATTTTTTGTCGATCATAAGCAACTCCGACGGCAGCCAAACTAAGGGGCGTTATATTAACCGCTGATCCTTGCTGTGTCTCTATTGAAGCCCTATTCAGTTGGACAAAAACGTACTCATTCAGCCACTAATCCAATAACGCAGATTTAAGGTTGGGGTACGACCAATAATTGCGGATCAACGCGTTCGTCAAACCAATTCATCGCCCAGTGTAAATGCGGGCCGGATGCCCTACCCGTTTTACCAACCAAGGCAATGTTTTGCCCTTGGGTAATCTTATCGCCGACCTTCACCAGAATTTTGCTGAGATGAATAAAGGTTGATGAAAGACCATGACCGTGATCGATGATTAGCGTTCCGCCAGACAAAAACATATCAGGATGAACCAAAGTCACTACACCGCCAACCGGCGCGTTAACCATTGTTCCCACCGGTTTGGCGATATCTACACCGTAATGTGGCGTTCCGGGAATTCCGTTGTAAATACGCTGACTACCATAAACGCCGCTCACGGGGCCAAGCACAGGCCATTGAAATTTCTGCGTAAAAAAATCTATCGGTAGATCGGCTTTACGCGCAGCGACAACCAACTGAGCTTCGCGGGCGATACGTTCAGTCTGTTCTTTGGATGGCTCAATCGTGGCTTGAGGAACACCTTCAACCCGCTGGATATTGTATTCGCGAGCTTTAACGCTGAAAGAATGAGTTTCGGTTTTGCCCTTGGTAATCGTGGTGATGACTGCTGTTGCTGGAGCGTCTCGCCCCACACCTATTACAAAGCTTCCATCTGCAGTTAGTGCCAATTTTCGCTGTTTGTAATCAACTTGAACGCCAGGCTCTACGCGCCCGATGATCACTCCGCCCTGTTGCCATTCGCCGCTAATTTCCAGTGCTAAGGTTGGCAAGCTTGCCAATAAAAAAACAAAACTGACAACATAGACACTGAGATTTTTTTTCATAACCAACTCGGAAGATAAATAAATTTTGCAATTCTCAGGCATAAAAAAACGGCAGACCAGCTGCCGTTTTTTCGATAAATCCCGTGCTTAAACGCGCAGAATTCTCATGGTGTTGGTGCCGCCAAGAACAGTGGTGTCACCGTTCGAGAGAATAACCAGATCACCATCATCCAATATGCCTTTTACTTTCAACAAATTCACCGCACGATCAAAATCTTCAGCGCAAGGAATCGTTGCAGTATCAAAAGCTACTGGATAAACACCGCGATAAAGCGCAACTTTACGTTGAGTGCCCACGTGACGCGAGAACGCAAAAATCGGCAATTGCGAACCAACACGAGACATCAAACGCGGCGTGCTGCCAGATTCTGTTAAACAAATGATGGCTTTTACACCAGCCAAATGGTTAGCAGTAAACATAGCGGCTAGAGCAATGGATTCATCGATAGAACTAAAGTTCTCGTCCATGCGATATTTATCAAAGCTTGCAGTTGGATGTTGTTCCGCACCCAAAATAATACGCACCATGGCTTCAACAGTTTGCACCGGGTAGCTACCTGCTGCAGTTTCCGCTGACAACATTACCGCGTCAGTACCATCCAACACGGCGTTAGCCACGTCGAATACTTCTGCGCGTGTTGGCAGCGGGCTGTTGATCATGGATTCCATCATTTGCGTCGCAGTGATCACCACTTTGTTCAATGCACGTGAACGCTCAATAATACGTTTTTGTACACCGATCAACGCAGCATCGCCAATCTCAACACCGAGGTCGCCACGAGCAACCATCACAGCGTCGGATGCGCGAATGATGTCATCCAGCGTTTCGTTGTCGGCAACAGCTTCAGCGCGTTCGATTTTAGAAACCAAACCAGCGCGACCGCCAGCAGCTTCCATTAAACGACGCGCGAGATTCATATCTTCTGCGCTGCGCGGGAAAGAAACCGCGAGATAATCAACATCGATTTCAGCAGCAGTTTTAATATCTGCCATGTCTTTTTCAGTTAACGCAGGCGCAGTCAAACCACCACCTTGACGGTTAATACCTTTGTTGTTCGACAAAGGACCACCAACAGCAGTTGTGGTGTAAATGCGTGGGCCTTCGATACGATCAACTTTCAAAACCACGCGGCCGTCATCGAGCAACAACATATCGCCTGGAACACAATCATTCGGCAATTCTTTGTAGTCGATACCGACTTGATCCTGATTGCCTGCATCGCGCTCAAGGGTCGCGTCCAACACAAACTTATCACCAACATTCAGGTGAATTTTGCCTTGGGCGAAACGCGCTACACGGATTTTTGGACCTTGCAAATCGCCCAAAACGGCAACGTATTTATTATGCTTGGCCGCAATTTCACGCACCATTTCTGCACGGCGCTTGTGATCTTCTGGCGAACCGTGTGAGAAGTTCAAACGAACGACGTTAACACCAGCCAAAATTAATTGCTCTAAAACCTCAGGCGATTCAGAAGCTGGGCCAAGTGTACTAACGATTTTTGTACGTCTTAACATGATTGATTTCTCTTTATTATTTAGCTGACATCAATGCGAGGGTGTTGTCCAACATGCGGTTAGAGAAGCCCCACTCGTTGTCATACCAGCTCAATACTTTTACCCACTTACCGTACACTTTGGTTTGCAAAGAGTCGTAGTTGGATGAATGTGGGTTGTGATTAAAATCGATAGAAACCAAAGGCTCGTCAACATAAGCCAATACACCTGGCATTTCTGTTTCAGATGCTTTTTTCATCGCCGCATTTACAGCTTCAACCGATACATCTTTTTCAACCAATACGTTCAGGTCAACCAAAGATACGTTGATGGTTGGAACACGAACCGAAATACCGTCCAATTTGCCTTTCAATTCTGGCAATACCAAACCTACCGCTTTTGCAGCGCCGGTTGTAGTTGGAATCATAGATTGGGTCGCTGAACGAGCGCGGTAGATGTCTTTGTGAAATACATCAGACAGCACTTGATCGTTAGTATAGGAGTGAATTGTAGTCATGGAGCCTTGCACGATAGTAAAGTTATCGTTCAACACTTTAGCGATTGGCGCCAAGCAGTTGGTGGTGCAAGATGCGTTGGAAATAATGGTGTCTGTCGCCTTCAACACGTTGTTGTTTACACCGAATACTACGGTTGCATCAACATCAGTACCTGGAGCAGAAATGATGACTTTCTTCGCGCCAGCCGCCAAATGCAAACCTGCTTTTTCTTTGCTTGTGAATATGCCGGTACATTCATACACAACATCTACATTCAATTCGCCCCACGGCAATTTTGCCGGGTCGCGCTCTGCGGTAATGCGGATGGCATCGCCGTTAACAAACATTGTATCGCCTTCAAACTTTACCGTGCCGCTGAATACACCGTGTACTGAGTCATATTTGGTGAGGTGAGCGTTCAAATGTGCATCACCGAGATCGTTAATACCAACGATTTGAATTTGTTCGCGCTTGCCAGATTCATATAAGGCACGCAGTACGTTGCGACCGATACGACCATAACCGTTAATTGCCACTCTGATAGTCATTTGTTGCTCCTAAGTCAATTGTGGTACCCACTGCGGGGTATTCATCATTTTAAAATAAGTTCGCCCAGCGACCGGAATCGCTGGGCGTTTTGTCGTTAATTAACGTGGCAGGCTTGCTGCTTCGCGAGCGAGACGTTCGATTTCATCCCAACGGCCAGCTTTCATTAATTCTTTTGGCGCCATCCAGGTGCCGCCTACACAAGCAACGTTTGGCAAGGCCAAATAGCTTGGAGCACGTGCCAAATCAATACCGCCAGTTGGGCAGAAAGTGATTTGCGGCAAGGGGCCACCGATAGATTTCAACATAGGAACGCCACCCGCTGCTTCAGCTGGGAAGAATTTCTGATGCGTAAAACCTTGAGTATAAAGGTGCATGGCTTCCGTAGGTGTAGCCACGCCAGCCAACAAAGGAATCGAGCTGCTTTTAGCGGCTTCAATCAACGCCGAAGTTGTACCTGGGCTTACCAAAAAGGTCGAACCCGCTTTGATCGCTGCTTCCAAATCTTTTGGCGTAATGATGGTGCCCGCACCGATTACTGCGTCATCCGGTAAAGCTTCAACCATTGCAGTGATAGCATCTAACGCACAAGGAGTACGCAGGGTGATTTCCAAAACCTTCAAGCCGCCGTTGTAGAGGGCGCGTGCCAGTGGCACTGCGTCTTCGATACGCTCAACAACCATAACCGGTACTACCGGCGCCACTTTCAGAATTTGATCTATGGATAAAGCCACTGTGTCTTCCTCATTTGAGATAAATACTTACTTCAATTCTTAAGGGGGGAGCATTCATACCCGAAGGTGTGAATCACTTAGAGTCACCGTCATCTCGCAGGGATGACGATTCCCTTTTTAATTCATTCTTTAAGGCGCCCAGTAAACAACTACCGGCACGCGATCTTGCTGCAGAACCGCACGAACTGGCATTTCAGCGATATCAGTGCCTGCTTGTGCTTTTCGCAATACGGCGAGTTTTTCATCGCCAGTAATTAATAGCACTAAAGTCTTGGAACGCAATAAACCAGCGAGCGATAAGGTCATTCTTTCGGTGATCGCGCCTGTCACTTCGCTTTGGTGGGCAACAATCACCGCACAAAGTTCAGGTGAGTCCGGGTTTAATGCCGGCTCAAGGCCTTGCGCATGAGGGAATAACGATGCTGTGTGGCCGTCATTGCCCATGCCGAGAATCGTAATATCGAAGGGTTGAGCAAGTTGCTGGTAAGCGGCTTCGCAGTCGGCCAAGCCTTCTTGCGCGGTTTCGGCAGTATTTTTCATGCCGATTAAATTAGCGACTGCAGCTTTGTTTTGGATGAGGTGTTTTACAGTGAAAGCTTCGTTGCTTTTGTCGTGATCAAAATCGACCCAACGTTCATCGACCAGAGCTACGTAAACGGACTCCCAATCCAACTCTATATTGCTTAGGCTTTTGTAAAGCGGCTCCGGTGTACTGCCACCGGAAACCATAAACGTTGCCTCACCACGATCTTCGATTGCTTGATTGAGCGCAGCTACGCACTCGGATTCTAACGCTGCCACCATGTCCTGGCGATTTTCAAAAAAACGCTCGGTCAACATTAGTGGCTTTCCTCTACACCGATTTCATCGAGGTTAAACCAGCTGCGGCCATCCGAACCTACTAACTGAGCCGACGCAATTGGCCCCCAGGTTCCCGCCATGTAACCATGTGGTTTGTTTTCAGGGCGCTGCCAAGCTTCAATAATAGGATCAATCCACGCCCAGGCCGCATCAACTTCCGCGCGGTGAATGAATAGACTTGGGTTGTTTGCTGCGGCATCCAACATCAGACGCTTGTAGGCATCGCTAAAATAATCTTTATAAGCATCGGCCAAGTTGAGATTCAATACGACTGGCGATAATTTCAATTCGTGATTACCTAAATCTTTCGAGGTCACGATGATCTTGATAGATTCTTCTGGCTGCAAACGAATTACCAAACGATTTGGCGTAGTGATTCCCGCAGATTCTGGAAATACTTTGTGCGCAACATCTTTATATTGAATAACAATTTCCGCAAAACGCTGCTTCATACGCTTACCGGTACGAAGATAGAAAGGTACGTTTGCCCAACGCGAATTATCAATGTGCGCACGGATTGCCACGAAGGTTTCGGTGTTGCTTGGCGAGCCTAATTCGTCGAGATAACCTGGAACAGTTACACCATCCATTTGACCTGCAACATATTGACCGCGCACCGCGTTAAAGCGAACCGTATTACCTGTGAGTGGACGAAGACTTTCAAGAACTTTTAATTTTTCTGCACGAATACGCTCGGCAGTCATTTTGTTTGGCGACTCCATAGCCACCAAACACAATAATTGCAAAATGTGGTTTTGAACCATATCGCGCAGTGCGCCAGCACCATCGTAGAAACCAGCACGCCCCTCAAGGCCTACAGTTTCAGAAATGGTGATCTGTACGTTATCTACCGTGCGAGCATCCCACAAATGTTCAAAAATGCCGTTGGCAAAACGTAATGCTAATAAATTTTGTACCGCTTCTTTACCAAGATAATGATCGATACGGAAGATAGCGTGCTCATCAAAATATTCAGCAATGTTGCTGTTAATTTCTTCTGCAGTTTTTGCGTCATAACCGAGAGGCTTTTCAACCACAACGCGCGATGTCTTGGTAATCAAACCGCTTTCATGCAAATGCTTACAGGCAGCGCTGAATACTGACGGTGGCGTCGAAAGATAAAACACACGTTGACGATTGTCGCCACTGTTGAGCAATTGTGCGAGGTCTTTCCACTTATCATCTAGCGTAGAAATATCGACGGCTTTGGGAAACAAAATGGTCGCAAAACTATCCCAGGCTTCAGCATTAAACTCATTCTTGTTTAAATGCTTTTGTGCTGCCTCGCGCACTTTGTCTTTATATTCTTCTGCCGCTTGAGTATTACGTACAGTTGGAATAATACGGGTGCCTTCTGGCAATTCGCCGTTACGATGGGCGCGAAATAAACCCGGGATTAATTTGCGTAGCGCCAAATCACCAGCACCACCAAAAAGAACAAAATCAAAGGCTTCAAGCATGTGGATTATCCTGTAGATACTTTTTCTAAAAATGCTTTCTAAAAACGCTTTCTAAAAATATTTTTCTAAAAATGCTTTCTAAAATAGGTTCTAAAAATGTTTCTCATCTAAAAATATTGCTAGCCCGAATTGTTCGCGCCAGACATATTTAATATCACCAACAACGAATATTCTTTGAACATCCGCTTAGACTTTGCCTTTATCCTTAAGAAACCTATCACTAGGTGAATGAAACCTGGTTATCAACTGAAAAGGGAAGCTGATTACCAGGTAAAAACTGTTGCGCCTTCTTCTGCCAAACCTACCGCAGCACGTAAAGGACCGAAGAGTTCACGGCCCATACCTTGATGACTTGCAGTCAAATCTGCGGTAGCAAATTGGCGACTTTTTAATTCTTCTTCACTAACTAATAATTGCAGTGTGCCTGTTTCAGCATCCAGCTCAATCAAATCACCGGTTTGAATAAGGCCAATCGGACCATTGTCCAAAGCTTCAGGCGATATATGAATGGCAGCCGGAATCTTACCAGACGCGCCGGACATACGGCCATCGGTCACTAATGCAACTTTAAATCCGCGATCCTGCAATACACCTAATGGCGGGGTAAGCTTGTGAAGTTCTGGCATTCCGCAAGCTTTTGGACCCTGGAAGCGCACAACTGCAATGAAATCTTTTTCCAATTCACCACGTTTAAAGGCTGCCTGCATTTCTTCCTGCGCATGGAACACGATTGCAGGTGCAGTCACTTTACGGTGTTCAGCTTTAACAGCTGATACTTTAATAATCGAACGCCCAAGATTGCCTTTCAACAAGCGCATACCGCCATCAGCAGTAAAAGGTTTGGTCGCGGGGCGTAAAACGGCCTCGTCCAGACTCTCGTTTGGGGCATCACGCCATACTAAATTATCGCCATCAAGGAATGGTTCTTTAGTGTAGGGTGCCAAGCCGCCCTCGCCCATGACGGTTTTAACATCATCGTGCAAAAGACCCACTGAGCGCAGTTCACGCATCAAATAACCCATACCACCTACCGCTTGGAAGCGATTTACATCGGCTAAACCATTCGGGTAAATACGGCACATGAGCGGGATTATATCAGACAAATCGCTAAGGTCCTGCCAGTTAATCAATACACCAGCT
>Ga0247741_1000553_pt1 | contig 21221 bp, 17 predicted proteins | sample UWRJL213509R2_FD_180945 | JGI IMG/M metagenome (GOLD analysis project Ga0247741, IMG submission 180945) | Plant litter microbial communities from Arlington Agricultural Research Station in Wisconsin, United States - UWRJ-L213-509R-2 | ecosystem: Environmental > Terrestrial > Plant litter >... | reverse complement strand
GATCGCAACGACCACAATACCAAGTTCGTCAGACGGCGAGAGATGCGAGAAAACGTTGCTGAACTGATGTACTGCGGATATCGAGACTCAATATGAGCGCCGAAGCGAAGCGAGGCGGATATCTTGTTACATATTATTATTATAGACCCTGTCTGTGGAACTGGACAACTGAAAAGTCACGACGATTGCGTCGCTTTCCTATTGCGTAGCTCGGACAGTAGCAGACATTTTCTGGACTTGTTTGGTATGGGTATGTGAAGTCTGAATCGCGAAAGGGTTCACACCATCTAATCAGTATATGATCACTCGGGCTGTACTTTTCACCTGGCGGATAACGTTTCTAGGACATCGTCGAGTTTTGATGTTGACTCGAGCCTGTGCCGGTGCGCGAGAATTTCCAAATGGGTGCCTATTTCGCTTGGGAATACGAAACACACCAAATGCGACACTCTAGGGGCGTCACTTTTATATATATATTGGGATCACGAAAGAAGTTGCAGAACATTTTCGGAGGCAAGCAATATATTAGGAGACTTTTATAGAAGCTTGATGTACATTATTTCGTCGAAATCTGTGGGCGAATGGGTGAGTTATTGATATCCGGAGTTAGGGTAAAGAAGGTAGGACCAAAGTAGGACTCTATGATATCTCTACCAATTAATAACCGATTTTAACGAATCAAGGTGCGCTGAATAGCATTCTGAACTGCGCTTAATTGATGTAGTTGATACTAAGAAAAAATGCCTAGTAAGTAGCTCACTGTATGCAAACTTTACTGCTACGTTACTTCTCAGCTGCGAAAATTGAAGATTTTGTTATCGTGTTTTACGAGGATCAGTATGCATTGGCTGGAGCGCATTTATATAAGGATTGTAAACAGTTTAGATCATATCAAACGGGTGCGAATTGACAAAGATATGGCTGAAATACTGGTTTTCACAGCTCATCTGTCACTACATTGGTATATCGACGATTTTTGACCGATTAAGCTCTTTTTTTTTCTCAATCTACTCTAAATACATTCGCATTATATTTTGGATACTTACTTTACATAGGAAGTGAAGTTATGCGGCCGCATTAGAGCTCACCGGCACAGCCAAGTGGACTCCCGCAAGTGCCGAAACGCCATCAACGCGATCAGCGCTGAAATTCGTCGTCGATCATTCCTTTTTACCACCACTAACACTTCCTCCCTCCATCCCTCTGGCCCTTCGACACACGGAAACGCCGTAAATAGGTAATTAAACTACTTATATGTGTACTATAAGTATACTAACGACGATTCGCAGCCCCAATCGCGTCTTGTTTCGAGTGGGCTCGGCTAGTGAGCCAGAACACAAACATCGACGACACGGACGCCCTTTCCTTCTGACGAGGATGTGCGTCGGGAATATTTGGAGGAGGCAAGGAGGATTGCAAGGGGCACCCGTGAAGAAGGGCATAACGGATGTGAATCGCTAGGGGTCGTCCGTTCATTTGGCGCGCATGGAGTAAGGTGGAAGTCGTGGGTCAGTATCATGACTGTTTGCTTTGTTCAGTCGTTGGTCAAGTGTCTAACATTGCACTTTTTTTGATTATTAGTAACCGAATCTCAAACTTCCCGTGAGGCCAACGTACAGCGCACCCCTCGCCCTCGTCCCTCTATGTCCTGTCGATGTGTCTGCCTCTACATCAGCACATGCCCACCACGAAAGCACCTCCAGACCTTCATCGTCAGGGATACAAGACAACTCTGGAATTACATCAAGCTCGAACCGGTTTTTTCGAGCTTCCAGCGCTGGGAGCCGCACGCTCGCGCTGGTGGCAGGTCATGGGCTGGCGGGTCGTCGTCGCAGGCGCAGTCATACGACTCTCATTCACATGAACATCAGGGTCGAAGCAGGAGTCGAAGTCGAGTTGCTGGAAACCAGACCATCAATGGCCGCAATACGGACCTGAATGCCCCTCATGCGCCCTCTACGCCTATAAACTCAGCAAGAGGAAGAGTCTAGGTTTTGTTCAATTGTGGATGGGTCTTGGAGGAGGTGGAGCTCGGAGCGTCGTCTAGCATTGTTGACCAGTGAAGAGCAAGAGAGCAGACACCACCAACCATGGATAGTCCGAGGAAAGGGAAAGCGGTCTATGAAGGCTTAGGTCTTGGTCGGTCTGCTACCCCCGCGGCTTCGAGAGGCATGCAGAAAGCGGGAACAGCGGGCGGACGGCCCATCCTCACCTCCCGCCACACAAGTAGTTCCGAATGCAGGTCGCCTGCCGTCGATGACCCAATCCACGACATCTCTAAGCACTGAATCCTCAAGTAGCCGACACTGGCGCCCAAACCATCGGATATCCAGTCAGCAACAACAGAGACGGTGAGCTAAGACAAGCACTGGGCCAGATTCCATACGTTCAACAAGAGAACAGGATTTTGGAAGGGGGAAGATTCGGGAATCTCGGGCAACCTCCCCTTACGCGCCTTCGTCATTTACAGCTCCGAAGCCTTCCCCTCGCCGACCCTCCTTGGCTTCCATTTTTCGGCTTGGATCGAAGAATCTACCTGCTAGCACGGCTGAGGGCCTAACCCCTACACCTTTACCATCAAGTACAGGTGCAGATGGCTCATGCATAGGAGACGAGAGTAGCAGTACTGGCGAGGAGGACTGGGACACGATGGATTCGGCTTCGACAAGACGAACCCTCACCGCCTCTGCCCTCTCTTCTTCCTTCAGCCAGCGTGATTACCCCCAAGCGTTCCTTCAGCACTTCTCAACCTACGCTGTGGACATCCGACCAATCGTCACAGGCTCAGTTACAGCCAGGTTCGCCATTATCTCCAAGCAATCTACCTTCTAGACCAACCAGGCTCTCCAACATTGAAGAACACGCGCACTATCCGAACCCTAAACCCGCTGTTCCGCTGCACAACTCTCGTTTCGCGTCAAGTTCATACTCAAAATCCCAGCTAAGGCCGCCAAAGGCTGGAGCTAGCCCTCACGTCCGCCGTCCACAATAGGTACCTTACCTAGGACAGGTTCAGTTCGTTCCGTACCTCCACAGTCAACTGCACCAATGTCGCCCGATCCAAAGCTGGCGATGACGCCAGACAACATATAACCACTACTGGAGAACGCGAAGGAGGTGCATCTGAGGCTCAGTGAATGCATTCACAAAATTTGATACCTGATTGAGCAGAATGTCGCCGACCCACATAGTATACGGCACCCATCTTGAGCATCTTTTTCAGCTTCTCTTTCCATCATTCGTACTAATATAGCATTTTTACTGCATGTACAACACGCCGTAGTCAACCTCGTTTTCTTGTTTTTGCTGTGCATATTGCTTTCGATTCGCATCATCTCCTATTCATTTCTATATCCTATTTCAATCAGAGTGGACGTGCGCACATACTAAATGCCTACAACAAAACCAAGCCCGGGCTAACCTACCCACCACCTACGCTCACTGGCATAGCTTCCATGATCGTTCGCGATTGCTTCACCTCCTCAGACCGTGGAATCATTGGAACCAGCCGCTGAACTCGCCTCAAGCTTTCATACCGTCAAGACCAATATCGTCCAGTAGGTGCGTGTTCACGTCGTATTTTGTCTTTCAACTTTCTAGTCCGACTTGCAGATGAATGGGCAGTGGAAGACGCCAGCGGCAGCGATATTGTACACTGCGACAGCGAGCACTCTATACGCCTTCTGCAAGGTCCATCCCCACCTCCACAGGTCTCAGTCCTCCTCAAACTTTCTTCTGAGTCAACGCCAATCCCTAGGTCACTGTCGCTCGTAATTGCTTTGTCAGTACTGGCGCTGGCACCAAATTTACTGCCAGATGCACCATCGTCTGCGTCAAGGTGGAAGGCACGGAGTGGGCAATGTTGAGTACTCGTTTCTGTTTGGGGTTTCGCCTTCCGCCTTTCACTTCACGATTCAAGTTTCGAGTTGTAGATGGTATGTAAGCGACGATAAAGACAAACAACGAGCGCCACATGCAAAAATGAACTTCATCAGAAAAAGCCCATAGAGAATATGGATTAACTTACTAGTTGGCTAACCAACGCCCATCCAATTACCATATCCAGTCAAGTCGTCACCGTTGGGCTCCAGTATTGTTAATCCACTATTCCTGATGTCTGCGTCCACTATAAAGATTGAAAGTTGGAACACGACTGGCGGGAAATTTTGAGCTTCGCCTTTCTTGCACGAATTTCCAGTCGAGAAGCAGATGAGGGCGCAGTGGGTGAGGCAGTCTCTATTGCAATTGACAAGAGCTATGTATCGTCGAATGTCAGGTGAGGACGCGTAAAGCACCAGTGGGACAACGTACATCAATTCCAACCGCCATTCTCCCAAACTCCAACCATAGGTGCATTCTATGCGCATATGAACGTCAGAGAACTTTAAAGTTCGCAGAAGAAACAGATCAACTCACCAGACCAACATTCGTCCCGGCTCCAGTTCCAGGTATATCCCACCAAGACTGGACCGAGGTCCCTGAATCCATGGTTTCTGCCCGAAAATGACACCTCGGCTGATTTGGTCGCTTCAGCAGAGTTGAGATTTGAAGGTTGGTAGTAGGTTTCCTACACAAGTTCCGAGTTGCAAATCAACAGCAGATGCAGACAAAACGAGTGAGTAGTGTGCGACCTCTGCGGCGGCATTCAAGTACGATACAACACAGTCGATGGGAACCGTCTGTCTTCAAATGTTAGATGGCAATAATTGTGTCGATAACTGATGAGACGACGTGCCATGGTCGTGATTCAGACCGCCATTGGTTCCTCATAATTCCATGGACAAGTCAAAAGCCATCAAGACTATGGATGACCCGAGCCCAAGAGCACCGCTACAGCTGCAACAGCAGGAGTTACCCTTACATTGCGATAGATCTACGTCCTCGTCCACGCATCTCAGTTGATAGATATGAGTCCGTTTTTGTCGTGTCGAGCATGATTGGGAAATCTGGTTGAAGGAGGGAAGGAGGGGTGATCAATGAGGGCCTGGTGGTCAGAAAGTTCGGGTTACGCGTCCACACCATCCTTAAAGTCGAATGAACCGTAGTCGACTCGGAAGGAGTCCCAAGCTGAGAGGATAGTCACGGCGTGATGGGGAAGAAGGCGTCTGTTGCGCAAGGCAGCCTGATGTCTGTGGGAAAGCGGCGGCGGGATGAACATTCCGAACACGGACTGGGGATCCGCTGCAAGACACAATTGGGACACGGCACAGCAATTAAATGGTCCGTGCACACTCGGATCCATGCTGCTGGATGCAAACTCTGATGATCGAAATCTTCCAGCCACAGCCCCTACAGCTTCTCCTGGACTTCGTCTACTCGGCCGGCTCCTCACCCAACCACGACACTGCTGAATGAATATTTGTATGGCTTCATTGTATGACACCAATAGCAAGCCGTGTCATTTGTTGCTGATGAGCCACTTAAGCTGAAGGGCCAACTTGCGCAAGGGTAAGAACTATATTTCATATCTGTTTCGCAATCCCTTCTGACTTTGCGAAGGCGAACAATAGACGAGGCTTTTGGATGCGTTGAAAACAGACAAATCGATCCTCATGACTGCTGGCGTTGGGTTCTGACATAGTCATCAGATCGATAAGCTGGGTATCCCAGCAATCAAGGTGCGTTAGGGTCACACTGCACTCAGCCCGATAATTCATGAGCCCACAGGTTAGCGATGCTCCAAACGGTATCTGAGGAAACCATTTCTTCATGTACATGCCAGCAAAATGTCTCCCCGTACGCCTCTTGAACGGCCCAAACTCTTGTCCTCAACTTCCAAGACCACACATCAGATATGCGTACCCGCGGAGCCAGTCAAGTGTCTATCGCCGTCCCCTCGTTCATCGTGGCTTGGGTAGTGGATACGCCGACAGCGAGGAAAGAGACGTTGAAGTTGTCGGTACTGGACGGGCTGTATGCTGCTTTGGATCGGATCATGTACGTTCTTCCGTGTATGCTTCCTTTGAATTTTGTATCTGATGCGTCGGTACGACCACTCTAGATTTGTGATAGGATATACCTCAACCACTGCGCGCTCTTCTCCTCCTTATCCCAAGCCTCCGTCCCAATCGTAATCGGCACCCTTTCCCATACCTCCTTGTGGTTCCCGCTATGGCTCAGTCTCAGGTTCTACAGCCATATCTACGGACTAGGACACCTCCTTCACATCTTAAGACCCCTCAATAACACTCATCATCCAAGCCTGGACCCACACTCGCCCTCGTAGCAGCCTTGCTCGCTCATTACTTCTGTTCATCCAAGCGAAACATAGGAGAAACGCGGTTCACGCCACCTGGATAGGACCTATGCAGGAATTGGATGGGTTGGAGGGGCGTCTCGAGATGAAAAGGCTGCGCAGGCATTGAGCCCTTCCACAACAAGGTTCTATATGGACGACTCTGAGGCTGGATACACCTCGGGTGGTGGCAAGGGCAAGATGTCGCTACAGGTGCCCAAACCGAGGATCTCGAACCCCATCCAGTACGCATATGGCGACGGACACACCCAAACTTTCCTCGATCCGAACTCATTTACCCAATTCTCAAACACGCATTGATCTATTCAACTCTCCTTTGCTCTCAAGGACAGGGCATATTCATATCTTGGGGACTGATGGACGTGAAGCACTTCCACCCCTCCACGGCTCGTCACAGCCTCGACAACACCTACCTTTATGTTAGGTGATAGGGAGCTTGTTGCTTCTATCGCGAAGGCAAGAGGGTCAGTTGCCTTGATCCATGAAGAAAGTGGCGCTGGTGGCAAATCAACTGTAAAGTATCAACACCTTCATTGAGACTCTAGAGATGCCTCGATTGATCACATGTTTACCTATAGCGTTGGTGAACTCTTCTTGTCCGCAGGTTCTCGTAGGACTTGCTCACGCCTGTTCAGCCGGAATCTTTGCTGGGAGAGTCAACTACCGCAACAGCTCCGACGACCGTAGTTTCAGTTCGACCAGAGCACCAACTCCGATGGCCATGATGTCCGTCGTTCAGGCCGTGTTCATGAAGGGTTCAGTGCCTGTGTGGGATTGTACGCACTGAGGGCGCGAATACAAGTCTAACCTTACGCCTATGGGGTACGACCGTTGCTAGCTCTTTGAAGGTCGAAGAACGAAGCGACTATTAGCTCTTCAAGACATTGTCATGTTTCATCCAACGCTAGAAGCGTCACGCTCTCATGCATTTTCGCGGAATGTGCATCCCAATGTCGAGGACGGTTACACCCACCGACAACAAGAACAGTCCACACGCCATGCACTGCATTCTTTTCCCCCCATTTTCTCCCCAACGACGGACGTGAATTCAAACGCTGCCAAATATTTTCTGATGGCCCATTCCTGGAGATTTAGACACTAGTGGTCCGTAGTGGGCATTGATGGATACGCTCTAATAGCCTACATATGCATACATGTACGGTTCCTTCTCTTTCTCGCCTACTTTCAACTAATGCATATGTGTTCTAGTAGTTTCATGCTACATCATTGCCACGCGGAGCAGTTATCCTCGATCGCTATGTCCCATCTTCAACCTCGCTCGTCGGAGCTAGATCTGCACGATATGGTCGACTACACAGCCCAACCGCCCAAGCCCTCTACTCCTTCACCCAGGTCTGCTTCTCCGCCTACTGTTAGTGCTGGGAAGCCACTAGTACAAGCTCTAACCCAGCGGTTTCGATACCATTGTTCGAGCCCACCCTCGTATCTAGCAACTTACGAGTGCCCTCGGCTATAGCCGAGCATCGTATTGGTCTCTCAAGTCGAAGGGCTTTACCTCTGTCTCCATCTACAGGCGACGTCGAGGAACATACCACTATCACTGTCGACCTAGTATCCCCGACATCTCCTTCATCGCTGGAAGTTATTCAGCACCCTGATAACAACGGAAATCAGACTACTGAGCAACTCACAAGCGGTCAAGCAATCGCAATCTCGTAGTCCGAGCCTGAACTTCCACCGGAGCCTATGCGAATGTCTTCACCCCCTCCGCCGCCCAAGGTCAAGATGTCGGCATGTGATTTCGCTCCACAAAAGAAGAAACAACGCGAAGAAATGGAACTCTTCATGAGCATGCAAGCATCGCCGATGAGTACGACCTCTGTTCTTGGGGAAGTCAATACTTTGGAGAAGGACCTCGCGGCTCCAGATGTCTCCGAAAGGACAATCATATCTCCTCTGGTACACATAGAGGATGAAGAGTGTCAGGTGAGGGCTACATTGGATAGAACAACAAACCCATCAACTGAGGATCTATCGACAGAATCACTGTCAGTGAAACCGATTCTAAGCAACCACGTGGGCGATCCGGTGTTGCTGATGCATCTGCAAAACCTCCTGTGACGCCTTCTATCACTGCACTGTTGATGCTGTCATCTCGACCACCTCTGCTACTTCCCCTTCGCCCATAGCTGGCTTCCAACCATTTCAACACCACCCCCGGAAGGTGAAGCAAGAGCTAATTGAACATTCCATTCCCAATCGAGTTGCATCCTCAACCCCGCCACCATCTCTGCTGCAATGTGTTTCCAGGTTCGATCAGTCTATGTCTCCGATCAGCCTTGAGACCACGTTCACGAAGCCTCACCTCTACTTCGATATCCACCTCCACACAAATACAATCTCATCTTCCAACCTCAAGCGCCAAGCATCAGTCCGCAGTCCCAAGCACTGGCAACCAGACCTAGGTCCTAGGCCGTTCAATCCCAACCATTCCCTACGGTTCCCCCTCGCCAGTCTGGAAACAGATCACTACCCCCGAGTGCTCCTCACGCTCTCCGTCATTTTTATTGTCGAATAGACCTCCCAGTGGACCGCCGCTGCTATCACGGCCACATTAACCTCCTCATCCAACTTCCAATGCTCGTCTTACGTCCCACGAGGACCCTTGGCCGATAGGTATTGAGACTGCGACCGTGAACGAGAAAGACCAGACTGGGACCCACAGAGGTGTTGTCGTGGGCCTCCGAGACCTAGAGTGGTGGGCATGGGTGGGGTTGGCCATTTCCTGACATTCTAGGGTGTTTACCCATCGCGCTTTATTACTTTGTTCATTCTCTTCGCTTTCTGCAGGTCATTACCTTATCTCTATAATGTTATCGCTAGTGTAATTGAATGTATGTATTTTACTTTTTGCGAACCAAATTGTAAACAGAGAGACCCAGAAGTACCTTGGAATTCAACACATTGTTCAATACGATTTCCTGAACAAAGCCAAACTAGTAGGTAACTTCCCTTCATGTTCACTTCGTCATTCCGATTATTCGCTCCGCGAATAGTGACAAACACAAACACTTTCCTGGCGTATCGATACTTTGAGTGCATACCATTTTTGCGCTGCTTTCCCCTGTCGTCTTCCATGCAACACATCGCGTCAATGGGTCCAGGATGCCCCAAGTGGGTTTGTTTTGCTCAATGCCCGTACTACATGCTTGGTTTGGACGCAGGCCTTTATATTTCGTTTCGTCGCCTAGTCTAACCCGCTATACTTCTTGGATTCCTGAGTCCAACTTACCCGAATGTTCGACGTGCATGCCACACTCTTGCGTGCGTTTCAAGAACAAGAGACCGACTCTGTGGGGACATCTTGTGGCAAAGGAGTTATCGTTACATGCATCATTACTCACTGAGGTAGTACAACCGCAAGTCTACCGCCAGTCGACGCATTGAGGGTTCATGTCCATCGTGTAATGCCCAGGCCTGTCCCACCTTTCGAGTAGCGTACCATTAGAGTAATTGTCGTATGTGTATGAACCACCATCGCTGTTACTGTATCCATTATATTGTCTAATGTCATTTCTTTTGCGGATATACGCCCCACGTTGGCCGTACAATATGAAAGTTTGCATACTTTGAGGTACTTACTGGGCCTATTTCTCGGATCTAAAATAATTCAATTAAGCGCGTCTCTGTATGCAGCGCAGTTTACTTAATTCAATAGAATCGGCCACGAAATGACCGAGATCAGTTGTCACCGAAAACGGAGTCGTCTGAGACCGCTGCCGAGATAGATTGGCCAATTTTCTCGAAGCTCTGCTCCTCACCAGTCAGGTCGCTGAGCGCTAAACGTAAAGACTGGGGACAGACGGGTACCTTGTTAAGGTCACCCTGCACACTGTTTACTGGACGCAAATGTGACATGTGATGAGTTTGACAGAATCTGAATGTGCGGCGCCCGACTCTCTCAAGTTAGCTTAAACGACAAGGTATTCGCCCAATCCTTAGGGACGCTGGATTTATGAAAGTAGTGATTTCCTGATATAAAGTGCCTGAGGGATCCGAAACCAACAAATGAAGCTCGACTCGATGGCTTTTCCTCTCTCCAATAAGTAATTTCTTGCTGGTCTCGTGCCCGCTGCGGGTAGTGAATTGGTAGTGAAAGCCAACGATGACGATGACGGTTACAGCAGGACTGGGTAAACTTTACGGTAAATGCCAGGTGCCAGACGCACTAGCGTCCACACTGTGGGTCTCTGTGAGAAAGTCGCGAATTGTTGCTGTAATAGCGCTTGAGGTCCGTGACAACCTGTCAAATTATTTCATATTTCATACGATGCTTCTCCACACGAAAGTCTCCCCCATTCCTCCTCTATACACTATGGCTTATAACGATGTCCGGGTCAGCTTGCCTCCCAGACTTCCCATAACTATTGCGGGACGATATGGAGCGCTCCTCATAGCGCAAATTGTTAGCATGCCGTACGTGTTCGAGTCTTCATCCATATTCTGTCTTCTTCTCTAATCACGAACGGAGTGCAGAATTTATGGCATCGCTCTGGTAAGTCTTCACGCCTTTTTCAAAGCTTCTAATAAACTTCAATCGAACAGCTCATGAGTATGCATTATTTTTTGAAATATGCGACGCGTGACCCATCAACGGTGATAGCAACAATCCTCCTTCTACTGTACGTGGCCTTGATATACCTCTGGACGAAGCTCATTTCCGCACAAATCACATCATAGGGTTCTCTCAACGCTCCAGAGCATATTTCTCGCCCACCAGACCTACATTAGCTTGATCACAAACTCTGGAAACCCAAAAAATTTAGATCAGATCCTGTTGTATGTTTTACCTTCTTCGCTACATCCAACAACTCACATGCCCCACTTCGAATCCGTAGTTCAACTCCTGTCAGTGGCTTTATCACCTCCTGCAATATTGTTGATCGGCTGAACCTCATCCCAACCTATAGGGCAGAAACTTCACCGCTGTGAGTCTTTTCTCGGTTTTCTCAACGTGGCTACTGACCGGTTCATTTGCAGTACACTTCTGCATTTGTTGCTCAAGTGTAAACATGCTTCGCACTTTGTGAGATTTCGGCTAATCAGTATTGAACCGCAGGTTTTTTTGTAGTCGGATTTGGCTTGGTGCGTCATTAGAATCTCTTATTTTTGACTCTATTTAGACACTGATTTTGTTTATGGTGCTGCAGTTGGGAGGGGCACACGGTCTCGAGCTCATTTCCTTGTCTTCCCTGCAGTGAGTAACAACTTTCATCATGCTTTCAGGCGATTTATGTCGTATTCTAGCTTTTCCTCGGCCTAGTGGGACTAAGTAAGTCTGTTCAATCCGTAACCTGAGTCTTGAAATATTGATCAAGCTTCAATTATAGTTGCTGGGCTTAGTGCGCTCTCTCAATTTTCATCTCGAGTCATAACTCATGTCCTCATACCGTCTAGTGTTAGCAGGAATCCAGCAAGTTCTATTATGTACATAACCATCTGCTTTCTCGAATAACACTTCATCAGGTTACAGAGCAAAACCTACTCAGTACTCATAACGAGAGCTGTTTTGAATAACGTAAGTTTTCCAACTGCCTTACTGTGTCGTATATGCCTCATCCAGTCTCTCATTTCCAGATCTCAGCCATCGTCCAGGGGTTCAGCGTGACATTCTCAGATATTATAATATCGGGGACGCTATGCTATATCTTTATTCGGCATCGCACACTCAATAAGAGGTAAGCATTTTCCCGTGATAAATGACTTACAATGCACTAAATAATGTGTTTAAAGGACGAACACTCTAATCAACAAGCTGATCATATATGCAATTAATCGTGCCGTTGCGACATGGTAGGTTTCGTCTTCTTACTTCTCTATTTGTTCCAACTAACGCACCCAAAGTTTCTGCGCTGCCGCATCCATCGGAACAGTAGGTTTTCTCATTCTCCCTGACTGACTGCTATTCATCGTGACCGTCTTGGTACAAGTATTACTTTTGCTATGGCACCTATTATTTGTGAGTCAAATCATTTGCCCAACATACTCGTAACGTACTGATTTTGAGTCTTCTTCCAGCATTATTGCCCAAGTCACAAGCACCCACCGTACGTCTTTTATCTATATACCAAGTGTTTATCTTAACTAAATCACGCTTTGAAGTCTATCTGATTTCAGCTGCCAGCATGTGCGTACCCAGCATGATGTCTCTGGAAGGCTGTCTCTGACAGGCTCAACTCTCTGAATTCAAGGCTGATAGCAAGAAGAGACCTGCGGGAAAACTATGCTGATGCATCGTTCCATATCACTGGTCTCGGAATGACCTCAACTTCTATACCCTCGCAGCAAGAATTCAATACTGACCTGGGTTTGTACAGCTCACTTGCCATTTCGAAATTTCTTTTGATACAAGTGTCATATCTTTTGCAGACTCGAAACCAAGAAGTACAAATGGTAGTGTATGACGGTTGGCCATATTGCCAACATATCGCACCAAACGAAGAATTCTAAGGCGTAATTAGATTCAGCACACTCGTTTTTATGTATATATTTTCTATTCTATTGGGAACCAGGTACAATCCGGTACAATCACACAAACTTATGGTCAATCTGTTTTGTGCCATCTGTCTGGGTCACAAGCGTGTCATTCTGCAGAAAGGAAGGACCCTAACGCGTGGAGGGTAGTGGCCTGGCCTGAATTTTTCGATTGCGCCGCGACGCTTGGTTTCCGGTCCCTCCACCTGATGAGGAGGCATCATAACGCTGAAGCGATACAATCCGCAAGCAAAAATAGATTGCCTGTGGTGCCATTCTCTCTGGTAGAATCACACCGCTTGGTTTATATTTGAGACCCATCAGCCACCTATCTACATCAGCGCTAGCAATGAAAACCAACGATGGGGACTTGCCAACCCCACCAACTATGACGCCATTTCAATCGAAAGGCTCACATGGCTGAATTCAACGCATGACAAGTCTGTGACGCTAGGAGACCAGACCAAGAAGAACATCAACGAAAAAACCTGGGGTTGAGATCAGGTACTGCGGTATGTCAACGGTGTCAGAGCACCTAACAAGTATACGTACGTCCATGTAGTCCTAGAGATATTATCCGTCGGGTTAGAAATACAGCTCGAGCGGTATGGGTTATCATGTCCGAGTGCGTGCAGGAGTTTCGGTTTCTGGCGCCATACAATGATACATAAGTAAAGCTGAGCAGTGCACAGCCACATGCGCACAACATTTGCAGAAGGCCGTCGATTTTCTGCGCGTTGTTAAATGAATGACATCTGAGCACATATTAATGTAAAGGGGGCTCACAGGTGCACAGATATGTAGTCAGAAGTTATATTTATTAGGATCTAATTATCTTATCAAATTAATGGTGATTAATGAGATGTTTAATACCCCTGATGTAGTATTGTAAGGTACCTGCCTACGCACGGAATTCGACTCGAAAGCGAACACAATTAGCGCCCAGCACCCCAATTCGGATACATGCATCAAAATCGCGCACGGATTCACCGACAACCTCACAATCAGCAGCCCCTACGAGCCCAGACCCTCTCGACCAACTGTTTTTCCATTTCTATCTATCTTTTCCCCTTATTCACGACGCGATCCGCGTTGGTTTCCTGGTTATGATCTTTTATTTTGACCTTTCTCTGATTTTCCGACTCATTTTATCACGAGGATTATATTTCTACTATATCTATCGTTTGCGGACCCCTTTCACCTCTATCCTCTGATACTTTATACCCCTGAATACTAGCTACGAGTAGGTATAAAAACTACCTTGTATCGTAGGATAGCTTCAGTGAATCCCACGACCTTCACTCACCAGCCCGAAGCACGACGAACTAAGAAGTTAAACCAAGTTCTTACGACAAGAACTCGACGAACGCACCTCGAACGCACGATTTGACGCCCTGACGCCTCCCTGACGCCTTATTCCCCCTTTTGAACGTATCCGCTCGACGATCGGACCCTCCTTGCCACTCACTTCCTCACCCCGTTTCACCGTCTACTTTTGGACTCGCTCTCACGCCTACGGCAGACGACCGCTGCTGTACTCGCGCCGCCCTTCGCACCAACTTGCGTACGAGAGATATTCGGTCTATCCGATTCTCGACTACCTCACTACATTACAGTATGCTCTGCCGATTTCATAAATGAGCACAAAACTCTTACTATTTGCACATTTTGGACGAAACATCGTAATTTCAGGCCTAGTTAAGGTACATAAACTAAGGTATGCACTGAGCGCCTAAAATGAATCGGAGCGTCGTTGGTACCACTATAACTGGGCAGTAACCGGCTGCCACTGGTGGCGTTATAAGTCAATTTGTGTGAGTTTTGTGTCATGTCCCTGCGATAGGGTGTAATGATGGTACATAATTTAGCAATATTAAGTACTACAAAGGTCCCTCGGCCATTACTATGTGTTCCGTTCGGAATGGAATGTGGCTAAGGATTGACTTCCACACTTCTGCGCCCATCTCGCTACATTGCCAGATGGAATTTCAGAAAGTCCGAAACCCTGAATCCAGAAATATGCGGAAACTCCTTCGCTCGGACAGATTCGAGTTAATTCTTTTCGAGGTATTCAATAAGATTACGGCCGGGTTCAGATTCTTGAAGGAAAAACAGCAGAAATTGCAGGCCAGCCTGGAAAGTCTCCTTCATCTTCTCCCAGAAAATATTGTTGTCATAGTCCTTTCGGTACCGTGTTCATTTGGTTGGGAGTTTGTGCCGATAGAATTTCCGTGAGTGTGCGAGGATTGTCAAAGCGAGTAGATGCCATGATAGAATGAGGAAGACATACCTGAGAACGAAATCAATGGAACAGCTTGAGGAGCAAGAAGGCTTGCTCGAATGGGCTTCCACTATTATTCTATGGCTTATATGTTGTTAGCCATACTACGATATTGAAGCTCAGAAGGTCTGTCCGTAGCTTCCAATTTAGCTAACACAGAGAATCTATAGTGCGCTACAAGTGCCTGTCCAGGCGCTTACCAGAAAGTAGATTCCGAGTGCATGCGTGCGATCCGTGAGGAAATTGATAAGGGGAACTGTGAAGAATACAGATGCCGGTATCAAGGGTACGGAGATTACCAGCGCTAACGGAGTTCCTCCTTGTATCAGAACCGTCGAGACTAGAGTGAATTGTCGCCGAGGATGAAAATATATCGCAACGGTTCAATGAGAGCAGTTCCTCGAGGAAGGGTGGGGTCAGTCACAGGAATGGGGGGTTTTCCAGCACTGGCAGAGATAGATTTTCCTGAGAAGAGCCTCGTAGCAAATAGGATGGCACAGAAAAATACAAAGGATACCCTTGATGTTGTCCACGGACCCAGGACATAACGTACAGCTTACCCAAGTCTAGACCCGAGTTCCACAAATGGGATGTCGCCTGTAGGATTTTATATCCGTAGCACGACATCAAGGTGTTCCGCGGATCGATACTAGGGAGAGTCAACTCATTTGATATTGGTGGACGTATGCATGAATTGTCTGGCGGAAAAAGGCCATGAGGCAGGTGAGTGTGTTCAAAGAAGGTATGTTGGCTTGATGTTCGCGAATCTGCTCCAAAAATGTGATATTGGCATCGAGAGGGTAGTGTTCGTCAAGCACCAAGGTTCGGATGATGCTTGCAAAGGTTGTAAGTTTGACAAAGACCGCATGCAAATACTATGCCATGAGGGGAGTTCATGATTAAATTTATTCCGTGTACGAATTTAAAGATCAGTAGAATAAAATTTTCTGATCTGACAACTGAGTTGAATAGATACCCCAATTTGTGAGTGCTTAAGTGTATGCCGTCTTATGCAGTCGTGCCATTATCAACGCAATGCACACGCCTCACAAGTACAGGCCTGGGCCAATGGCCAATGGAAGCATGCTTGAGCGTGCAGTTAAATGACCGACCTTCTGCTTCACCAAATTTCATGAAACAACTTTTGGTGGGCAGTCCTTGTTGTTCCCTTGTGATATATATAGAGAAACAGATCAATGAAGTGTCGCAACCCCCGTCCACAATTGCATCTTCGGTGCATTTATCACGTGATCATCAAAACCTAGCGAGTGCCATGAGTTTTTCGTCATTGGCTACTCTGGCGGGTGTCAAATCGCCACAAGCCCTTTGGGTACTACGTTTGACCGGTCGACGGGAGGGAGCACGCTGCTCTCTATCGAGCTCAGGAGCCATGTCGCCTCATCAGTTCACCAGTTCGGCTTTTCAGATGAGTCGGATTCATCTGTTCTCTTGACGCCTGCAGTATCTTTAACGTCATTGACGATGTGACACCTCCTTCGCTAGCTTTGATTATTTCCAGTCCTTCGTGAAAACGTCTCCACATTCCACCACCTCGCGGCCTTCATCGCCTGCTGCCACCAGATTTTGTAGATGGAAAAAGGTGATGAATTTAAGACGAATGTAATCGATAATGTTTCGAACTACTTACAATGCTCTCTGATACATGCTGCGAGTAAAACCAGTAAGTAATGCATTGGGCAAGAGCATGCAAGCCACTTGGAACACAAGCGGAAAGTGCAATACATCTTTTAAAGCCAACACGAATGGGAACCAAAACGAGCGGTGGGTTGCACTTCATACCCATGTCTTCATCCGATGGCAGACTAGTCGCCAAATACACCATGTGTTTCTAGTGGGTGTCTCAGTTCGTCACTTGGACGAACTCAAAGTCCTCGCACTCAGCTTGGTGCACTCTAGTCAAACTTGACGCGCACTATTGTCCTTGGACCATATTTGCGCCGTTGGTTGTAATCATTGTCGCACCTCAGACATGCGCGCCATCACAGCGCTTGGCATTTTCGACTCTTGAAACCCCATGTGCTGCGGGTTAGCGACCAGAGCCATGCCTGCAACGAACCACATATGTGGCAAAGTCATCATTCTGGTCTGACTCAGTCTGACTCTTCCGCATCTTGGCCTTGGCGTTGTACGGTTGCACATCCACGTCTGGAGTTTCGCTTGCGGCTCTGTAGGCGTAATCTGATCCACCTGTCAATGTTTAGCTGACCATTGCCGGAGCAACACTCATGGATGCGGCCTCGGAAAGTTGGAAGCTTCACGTGTGCAGTGGCAGCAGCAGCAGCGATGGCTGCAGTTAACATGAACAAAATTTACGAGGAGGTTGACGCTGCAACAGTCACGGTGAGATTAACTAGTCGTGGCAGAAGGGTCCACAGCCTGAACGATAGCCATGGATGAAACATAGAGAGGTTGGAGGTGGGCCGAATCAATTTACACCCGTCGTCACCGATTCGCTGACCCTCGCCGGAGTAACGCTCATAGTTGCGGCCTCGAATCGGGTGGCGCGGCCGCCGTGGCAATGATGGCTTAGGGTTGATCCTCAAAATGAAGAAAAGAAGGAGAGAAATAACGCACCATGAACGTCTCAGACTTCGACAACCTTTGCCTATAGGTTGATTGGGAACATGTTCAGTCGATACTAGGGCGAGCTTCTTGGTGCACCAATTAGTATGGCGTTGGATACTCTCGATTGGAGTACAAGTCACCTTCAAATTCGACTAAAGTCTTGGGTGTTCTCCACTGTGTTTCAGCGGTGGATGTGGGCTAAGCTCACCCATATGGGACTCCAAGGAGGTTGATAAGAGGTAGGTACGACTAAACAGTACTTTGCATACCTGCGAATGGAAGCAGTGAGGATATTAAATAAAGTACCAGGCGCCTATAAGCTGAAGACGTACCGCACAGAGGAGGACCAAGCAAGATTACTAGGGTCCGCAATACCAAGAGAAACCAAACGTTGTAATGCAACTTGAGAAGGGAATAATGGACCGATGCGCGGAACGAGTGAGTGGTGTTGATATCTCAAAATCTAGAGTGAAAATGGTGATGAGATCGAGGAACTTGAACGGAGTGAGGAGACAAAACAAGACTGACGGCTATGCAGAGGAAGTTGAATCGGATTGGGCGGGAAGGTGTCAACGGAGAAAAGAAGTCATTGCAGAAGGGACCGGTGCCGACGGGTGGCATTAAATGGTTTATGGGCTTCCGTTCTTGGAGTCGATGAAGGCCTGTGGACCGGGTCGCACAGGTTTTTTAGGCACGATAGTGATGAAACTATGCTTGACGTGAGCGTTATCGCGACCGAGATTGACAAAGATAAGACCCTCTGTCTCGATCAAAGGCCCTAGGGAAGACGTTAGAAATATTGGTTGCTTTCTCGTAGAAGTGCCTGGCAAGGCGGTCAGATCTGGTGCCATTGCGAGGACAGCGGGGCATGCTATGGGGTGCTGAAGCTCCCTGTAGATTGACAACAGGAAGGGACTTTCGACAATTACAACAAAATACACCAAAGCGGGTGCCTCTTTATATTATCACGGCGTCCAGTCCTATGGAACGAGTCATAGGAGACTTTATCGGTAACACTGCGCCTACTTGAGCTGAAAATATAATTATAAAAAGCCAAAATGTGGTAAATGGCTGGCGATAAGGGCCAATGATAAGCAGCGGCCCACCTCGCTGGAGTCAGTGAATGGTCACGTTGGGGTTTTGAGAGTTGGGTTAGATGACCTTGCACATCCATAGGAATGTGAAATCAAAGCTCGAAAGTGGGCGGCGGACGTTGCAGGTGGCAAACAGTGGCAAACGAGGCAATGGTGTGTCGAGCTGGACTGTTCATGTCCGAACAGCAAAATGGCGAGCTAAGCCGCGTAACGAGCTTATCTGTTGATACCAAGATAGGTGGGTTAGCGACAAAGTTGTAGCGGGCACAGAAACATACCTAGTGACCGAATTCCCTCTCAGCGTAAAGGAATCCCGGCCCTCATACTTATAACAGCGAAAGGGCACGCGTGTTGTCAACGGTGGTGCGTTGGCTGCTATGACCGCAAGCTCGATAAGAGTCGCGTTAGCACCTGCGAATCATCGCTGCTGTACCCAAAGAATATGTATAGGTGACAGATTGAGAGGGTAGGTGATTGGATTATAACAATACTCAAACAATACTTACCTGATCTCGGTTGGTCTGGATGTCGTATCGCGATAGGGGTTAGAGGAGCGGTGGAGCAAAGCTGCACAGCCTTGATGGTGATTTCAATGGACTTCAAACTGAGCGCTGAGCGCTCAGCGGCAGACGCCGAAATCGCCATCAACAATGGTTTGTGTCATCGATCTTTTCTCTCAAACCACAACCATCCTACTTCCCCATCGCGATATGATGCGAGAATAAAGTGAGTAATGTACCTGTTGGGATATTGTGATAACTTAATGACGATCTAGAACTAAACCCGGTGACAACCCGTTCCACCATAAAGATGTTGGCCAGCAGGAAGGCATACGGTAGTATTGCGACGAGTGACCTATGAGGAGGAATTATGCGAGGTATGTCATATCTGTATTACGACTCCATTGTTCGCCGACCTTTTCGTTAGTAGGAAAAAGGCTCTTTCACGCCCGACGCGACATAGATTGCTATCGCGCACACCTCTGGTACACTCCGCCTTGCTGAAAGTCCCCTGAAGAAAATGCTGAGGAATGACATCTCCTCCATCAGCTCTCTGCGGCCGTATGCTCAGTCTTGTGGCTATTTCTCGACGTCCTCCTCGACGTCCTTGCCATTGAAGGCCAAGACTACCGCTGTCACTGCTCCTCTTCGACCTAAGGCATCTGTCATCAAGTCGAACACCGACCTCATCGGGCAGCAAATTGCCCCCTGGCATACACTTATCCAAGGTCTCTCACCCGTGAAGGAGAAGGCAAACACTTCGATCGCCGCAGTGAGCACGCCCCCATCATCGTCGGACACTTTCAAACCAGGTCATAAGCGGACCATGACGCCTGCTCCGGAGCCTGAACCTGAACCCGTATTCCAACTACTTAAACCTGCAAGGTTGCGGGCTCCAATCTCGCTTGCACCTGGTGCTGCAGCCACCGCTGCAACGATTCGAGCGTCCAGGTCTAGGGCAGGGCTCACAGTCGATGTCAAGAAGGGTACTGACGTACCAGCGCTTCATGATGCTCGATGAGCTCGGACCGAGTAGCAGTGGCTCCCTAACGCCAGTCTTCAAGGGCATCCACAATTCCGAAAAGGAGGAGGGTCACAAGTGTTCATCTCTCATCCCACCAGACCATCGCAAGTCCACCAACACCAGCAAGCAAAGTACGCGAAGTGATTGGTCCAGTACCAGCTCCTACGGCAATCCCTTGGCCGACTCGTACGCAGAATCTTACAGCGTCCCAATCACTCGCAAACGGAGGAGGGCGTTAGGCATGTCTGGCACCATGGGCGGAACTACTGGTCCGGAGTCCGATGAGTCTGATCCCGACTCCGACGTTCCGGATGAGCTTAGGTTCCTCCTTGCTACTCACTCCAATCGTGGCTCAGTAGTGGAGTCGTTGTCACCCGGAGATGAGGATGAGGGCCTTGCGACAGCAAAGCCTACTCTTGATGTTGAAATGTCGGTTGCCCGTACCGCCTCTCCTCGAGTTCCCGACGTGGCGCCTATCCTGCAGCTCCCAACATTCCGCGCTTCGCTCATTGACGAAGAAGATAACCACCCCAACATCGATGATGGGGGTGCTACCTCTGATGAGGACACAAAGAAATCTTTCGATTTCACCGGGGGACTGAAGAAACTCAATGAGTCGGGCGCCTCTGATCGCAGGTCATTCGTCGAACAGTTGGAAAACGTATTCCGCACGCCAGCCGAAGTGGATCTCTGTTACGACTTTGGTGGTCACCTTCGAGTCGAGGTTCCACCCGTACCCAGCATCCCTGTTGACTTACGCATGGCAGTTGACGCCGACAGCAGCGCTGGTACATCCACAATGGAGACCCTTGACTCCTCCAACAGCCAGTCGCAGCTCCTCAACATGCGAAGGCCAACTATGATTGAGATGTCTCAGGAGGATGCTCTTTCGCAGGAAAGCAAGACTAACTCCCGCTTCGATATGTTTTCCACATCGAGGATCGTCGATATGAAAGAGCCTACATTGCTGCAAGGATCGGATAGT
>Ga0247741_1000552_pt1 | contig 21263 bp, 29 predicted proteins | sample UWRJL213509R2_FD_180945 | JGI IMG/M metagenome (GOLD analysis project Ga0247741, IMG submission 180945) | Plant litter microbial communities from Arlington Agricultural Research Station in Wisconsin, United States - UWRJ-L213-509R-2 | ecosystem: Environmental > Terrestrial > Plant litter >... | reverse complement strand
CAGTGGAAGATTGGGGTTGGACCTTGATAAGCAATGGTTTGAGACGTAGCGTGAGCTTGACTTTAGGCGGCCGTTCATTATCCGACTCTGAGGGCCGGGCCACACAGCCCCTCAATGGTCTTTTCCTCTTCTGTCCACAGATCTGCTCCCTGTCGTGCCTCCTTCGATCCCTCCTAGACGATATTTCGTGGTGAGGATCATGCTGCTGGTCGTGGTAGACATAGTCACAAAGGCGGATGCCGGCTCTGCTGAAAGGACATGGGACGCCTGTGGCGCGCGAGAGATACCAGACTGCAGTGCCTTTTCTAAAGTTTGTGAGCCTATCGGCAAGTGGGTGGGAATCGCCGCCGGAACGGGAGTAGAGTGCGGGAACGAGGTCGTCGTCGGCTGGCGTGCCTGATAGCGTATGGCTGAGCAGGAGAGGATGATCGTCTTGGAGGTCGCAGCGAGTCTTGTGTGCTCTGAGATATGTAGTGACGGCCTGCGCGCCAGCCGAGAGACTGAGGGACAAATGGTTTGAAAGGTACGCATATCATCAAAGGAATGAACGCACTTTTGACATACGAGCCCGAAGCGGCTCGCCCGGTCGGCAATGTCTTTGATGGTCATAGCACGGTTATCCTAGACGCATATAAGCAGTGAACACGAGTCAGAAAGCGAGATGCACGCACGACGGAAATGAAAGCGCGGGCGACGGCAAGAAAGACCTTGCTGTTGGCATCGTCAGGGTGAAGGACGACATGTGGGGGTGGAAACTCTGGATACTGGTCGGGGGTTGGTGGGTGTGAGAGTTGGGCGTCGGTCGAGTTGCGACGACGAGCAGCGGGCTTGATAGTGATGTTGTGGCGGATGCGGGTGGCGTATGAGTGGTGATGGTCCATGAAGAAGGGGGAGAGCAGGGCACTTTTGCATTCCAATGCATTTTCAGATCACGCAGCAAACATAGACACGGTGTGACTCCGATCACCCGCTGGTGCCAGGGGGCCGCATCACTCGCTCCGCACATCTCCGTCCCTGATTTTCTCCTATTCACTCATACACACCGCACACATGAGGCCAGGATAGTAATAACAATAATAAATGTACAAGCACAGTAGGTCGAGAGATAATGCAAGCTATAGACACAGATGGAGAGAGAGAAACACCGCAACGCCCATCACTCCAAAACTCTAATCAAGCAGCGACCTGGAAACAATAACATCATTCGTTAACCCTGCAACCGACGAAATCAATAGGAACTGCCCCACCTTTTTCGCCTTCGATGCTGGCTTAGACGCGGGCTTTGAAGCCGGCTTGGTCGTTGTCTTTGATTTGGGCTTAGCGGCGGTCTGCAATGATATTAGCAATAGCATGTCAACAATACTAGCAAAACTGACCTTCTTTGTCATTGTCGCGGGCTTTGCAGCAGCAGTCTTCTTCACGGGAGCTTTCTTGGTGGCAGCCACCTTGGCTTTGGCAGCTGGCGTTGTACCAGTCACAGCCTATTCGGGGTAGTCGTCAGTGCCATCCCCAAATAGAAATTTCAATGGAGATAGAGTCATGGTGCGATAATAATGGAGCGCGGCAACGACGGCTCGGGATCAGGGGGAAAAATAGACCGGCACATACCTTCTTCGCAGTCCCCCGCTTAGATGGGGCGGTGGTTTTCTTGGTGGTCGAAGCTTTGACTTTGCCGGCGAGCACCTTCTTAGGGGCAGCAGTAGTCTTCTTGGTCGCAGTAGCCTTGGGTTTGGCGGCGGAGGTAGGTTTGGCGGCAGCAGGCTTCTTGGTGGTGGCAGTCTTGGTGGCAGCGGCCTTGGATGGGGGCTTCGAGTTCTACGATATATGGTCAACGATGGGAACGTCAACAATAAAGTAATACATACCTCCTTGGAAGCAGAGGGCTTGACCTTGGGTGCGAGCTTAACTTTGCCAGAGGGCCCCTTGGGCAGGTTGAAGATACCGGCCTCGGCACCTGTGGCGATGGCGCGGTTCAGTTGGAAGAGGTTGACACCGGTGACGTCGACTTGGTAGGTTTCCTCAGCAAACTACAATCGTACATGATTAGTATATTATATATGAACAAGCTCAAGCACGTACCTTCTTAATAGTAGCCCTTGAGACACCTTGTCTGACATCCTCCTTGTTGGCGACGATGCACTCCTTGATAATATCCTTCCACGAAGGACGAGTAGCAGCGGCAGCAGCAGCAGCCTTTGGTACAGCAGATTTCTTCGTAGCAGCAGCCTTAGGCTTGGTTGCAGCAGGCTTCTTGGTGGTAGTAGTCTTCTTGGTAGTAGACCTCTTCTCCCTGTTGGCAGACGTCGATGCGGGCTTTTCAATAGCGGCAGGGGCAACAGAGGCAGACATTGTTATGATTGGATGTAGAACGGAAAGTAAGGCGAGTCCTGGAATTGAAGGGAAAAGTTGGACAACAGTTGAGCATCCCGCCCTATTTATATCAACGCGCCTTAGGGTCAACGCGTCACATCCGATCACTACACGTGACGCTAACCAGTGGCGGTGCTGACTTTCTTGTTTGTTGATTCGTCCCAAAACGCGCGTGGCGCGTCATACACGTGATTTCCAGACGCGACGTGGATTCAAATTGTGATATCGGGGAATTATCGAATACGAAATGCATTTTCATCCGAGTCCTACAAATTATTATTATTACGCCTTAGCTGCCCGCAATATCACAAACGCGCCATTGCTCATGACCCGTGCTCCCACACCCGTCGGTGTCCAGCCTTCACCATGTCCAGCTTCATCTCCCTCCGACCCAGATCCAGCGTGCACATCGACATAATCCTCTAATCCCACCATTTTTCCGACAGGTGGCCCACGGACCAACAAGGCCCCTTTAGGATCTGCACCATTCTCAACTGCGGCATCATCCACACCAATAAGCTTAACCTCCACATTCACACCTGGAGGACCGCTATGTGCCGTTCGCTGTGTCTCGTCGGCCTGTGCTACAGAGAAGTCTTGCAAGTCAAACGGAAGTGAGGCCATGACGGGTGAGGCGCAGAGTGGGTGCGAATATACGTTGACGAGAGGTACTGAGAGTGCAATGCGTGTTGACGTGAGGTTTGCTGCGTCGATGTCGCCTGTCACCCATGCGTCAGTAAAGGAACCTTCGACAATAGGTTATTAAACAGCTCACCTCCGCTGACAATAACAATTCTAACAGTAGCAGCGGCATGCCCAAGCACCTTCGCTCGTGCACTGTCAAATACCAAACGATCCCATAAGCTCTGATTCGTGATAAAACCATCTTCAACTCCGGCACGTTTATGTCTCCATGCAAATGATTCCAATAACCACGACTTCTTAGCCTCGCCAATGATTCCAGATGCCAACGAGCTCAAATGACCGGGCTTGATGAACAGGACTGTAGGTGAAGGGATGGGATACCTCCTCGTTGCGACTGTTTCCGCGGTCTCTGGCTTGATGGCCTCTAACGACATATAGTTAGTTCACTATCATTTCTCAAGTAGGAAGAATACCAACTTTCATCTACATGGAACAGTTCTGAGCTCGGAATAGACGCGAAGCTCGTTCCTTCATAAATAGCCGTGTAAGCGATAGCCCTTCCATACGCCGTGCTCATAGAGTGAGCAGAAGCGATCGTATCCAACGAAGACAAGGCACTCGAGGGTGGTAAAAGCGCCCGTACAGCAGCAACACCAGCAGTCAAATTCTCATGCGTTAACTGCGCCCCTTGGATATGTCCCGAGTCAGTTTCATAGAACGAGGTTGTGAAGACGTCGCTGGGTTCTGATTTTAAAAAAACGTTAGCCCCATGATCTTGAAAGAGGTCAAGTTCTACTCACTAGGAAGAGTACTCAAAATCTTCTCCACTTTGTTACCCTCACGCTCCAAATCTGCGAAATTGAATATCCTGATATTGCTAGCGACACTCGCCATGGCTTGGGGAGATGGGTCGCCCACAAGAATGATGGTGTGTCCAATCTGACGCTCGCTTGATTCGTAGATGAGCTCGAGGAGGTGAGGCAGGATAAATGCATGGCAGATGATTGCTGAAGGTGTGTGGGATTCGAGAACTGGGGCAAGCAGAGAAGCGTCAGACAAAGTGAGGGAGCTGACAGAGTGTGAGGCTAGTGCGAGGTCTGCGACCATGAATTCTGTGAAGGGTGAATAATGAGACCAGGTTAAGAAATTTTATAATGAGACTTCATTACCGAGGCAATCGTTCAGTAAAAGCAGCACATTGGACTTTTGCGGCTGAAGACCAATGCGGAGAATACCAGTTCCAAACGCAGCAGCTCTATCTTGCAGATGACCATTCGTCAACTTACGAACCAATGGATTGTTTTCAGCAAACCCTCCCATATACACCACTGAGATTCGGCTCACCTTAGTCGACCACAGCGTACGAGGAGCCTCCATCTCCGGCCTGATGAAATCCGCAAGAATATGCACATCTTTGCTCGGCCTCAACGGGAACTACAATCCAAATCAGAGTCACATCAGCACAACTTATTCTCTCCCTCCCATCCCAGCGATGACGTGGATAGGCATACAAAATTCTACTCACCCGTCCCATCAACCCAGTCCCATAATTCCGATACACAGCACTCTCCCCTGGTTGCCTAGAGCGTCCGACATCACTCTGTCTTCCGAGAAGGATAGGATGCACAAGAGCCTGGGGTTTGTACAAGTTATTAAGCAGAAATACTGTCGCGGCGATGAGCGCCAAGAGGATGGTCAGGTCGTCCGTGAGGAGGTAGTCCGAGAGGTTAAGTCCCATTTTTGGGATGCTTTATCGTGCCAGTTTTCAGGAGTATAGGTTTGTGATATGCAGCCGTCAGCGGTGGTTTAGTAGGCGGCTTCCGTTGGTGGTGGAGAACAAACTGGCTAAGCAAAGAAATCGTTTCGCTGGACAGCCGGAGTTCGGCATGGACAAATCCCGATCAACAAGGGCTGAACGTCCTGCCACTGCCCGGGCCTTTCATAGATACCATTTCTCATACAACTCATCCATGGTTAAGTTAACTGATCTACCACCCGAACTTTTGGCAGCGGTGTTGTAGGAGCTAGACTGGGATGATTTGATGCGAATTAAAAGAGTAAGTATGCCTCAATATTGAGTGACATCCTCTGACACTATGTAAACATGCACTCTACTTTGTGAAGTCCCGAAAGCGAGAGCTGTGTGGGCCTCTTTGTTCAAGGTGTATCTGGTGTCCCACCTTCACATCTTTCGTCTTGATAAGCCTCTAGCGAGCTACAGTGGCGGTGAATTGGAGAACTATATCCTGCTTTGGAAGCGAGTGTAGCTTGTCTGGGTTGCAGACGAGGCACCCATTCTTTCCCGAATGTTCCAAACTCCCGAGAAGACTAGCAAAGTATGCCTCCTTCCAGGACGCTGGTTGCTCATGGGATCTATGGGTGAACTGGTTTATTATTTCGATCTCGACACACCTGAGCCCAGCCCAGCTGTCTTGGTCTGCTCTCAATTCGAACCCACTCACCGAGCAGGGCACTCAATGGCCATCGAAATCGATGTCGAGGCAACAGGAATTACCTTCAATCTCGCTCTCGTGATGACGACTTGGAATAGAGTGACCCCCGACTGAGCATAGCTTTACACCGCGATGCTTCTCTGACTTCTCGGGAGGTTATCCAGGAAGTTGTCATGGAATTTCGATTCGAGGAACCAAACTCGCATATTTTGTCGATCGTGACGATGATCGTTGACTGGGCTCGTGTACAAAAAAATTCATCGCAGACTGCTGGAATGCTCTACGTTGAATACGATCGTGCTGTAAGGCCCCACTCGATCTTCATGTTTTCCTAAGCATTAAAGACAAAATCAGGGTTGCATCGCTCTTCTTCCTGAAGATAAACTGTTCATCGTTTTGCTGAAATATGTCAAGATCAGGTGCTCGCTACCTGGAGTACTCAGACGACCCCCTTGAGTGGGAATGCCAACTGAAGACCCCTTTGGTCCGAAAGGGTATCGTTTCTGTGCCATACTATTTCTCCAACTCAACACGATTCATCTTTTGGGGCAGTTGTCGCATCTTCGGTATCATAATACCGTGTGGCAAGGTAGCCGTATAAGTATTGAATGGAGCATGTTTTGCGGCGGACTTGACTTTCAACATCAATCTCCTGAACGGCCTCTACTAGTAGATGAGGAAGGTGTACGTCCTTAGAAACAGGTTTTTGGATCGACTTCACTGCAGAGGACTTGAATCCGCGGCGAATCTTTGATTTTGGACAGACAGGAGTGGCCTCAGCGACCGGAGAGGGTAAAGGCGACGGAGAAAAAAACGCTGATGATTCAGTCGACACTGGGGAGTACGATTGGACGACAGAAGAGGTGAAACTCGCGGCTATCTTGTCAGAGTTTGTAGAAGGACGAGCAATGGACTGTGTCTGCTGCCCTTCGGAGGATTTCTTTCGAGGGCGAACTTGGCGTTGAGGGGCCTCCCTTAGCTTCAGCACAGAGGTCTTGACTTGGACGGGGACGAAGCGAGCAATACTGGGGATGGCGGTGTCTACTGGCTCCACAGCTCTCAGTTCAGCTCGGTATTCAAAAAAGTGTGGTAGGCCACACTTTCCTAAAAAGCGGTGCCAAATAAGAAAAGAGTAGGTCGGTGAAGACATACCGTCTGAATTGAAGGAAGCTCGTATGGTTGTTGCATTGTTGGCGTCATGGATGTCATAGCCTCTTGCAACTTCCTTTCGAGTAATCGAATGGTGTCTTTATTCTTGTCAGCCTGAGCATAGAAGGCTCTCTTGATGCGCCAATCGATGCAGCTAAGGCGCTCCATGTGGCGGAATTCGACCTTGAACTCTTCTCTATCGATGACAAGATCCAAGTTGGCCTTATGAGGGCTGTTCTAGCGTTGACGAGGTTCTCGTTGGCGGCTTCAAGTCCCTTCATCTCGCGCTCAAGACTATCATAGTCATTCTGAAGTTCGCAAATCCCCGGAGGAGCAATCGAGATACAGCCTCTTCAACGACCATGGCAGTGAGGTCGTCCGTTAAGATCGGCAACAGCGTAGTGGAGTAACGTTGGGCAAGGAGAGTCTCCGACGGAAAGGTCTCGGTGCCCGGAATGGTATAGATACCGTTGCAGAGGTCGAGTAGGGAGGTAGACCATCCAGCATCCAGGCCAGAAGAGGCGGACTCGTCTTGAGGGGATTCGAACAGATGAAGTATCGCAGTAGTTGGGGTGAAAGTAGATAGAGGAAGCAAAATCATGAGTAACACTCTTTATAGAGCAGGAAACTGACCAATCTGATCGTGTAAGTCCAGGTTGCTAACTGAAGCAAGCGAAGCCCTCGCTGAGGCAAATTTGCGGGCAATGTCTGAAATAAGGGGCCCGCCCTTCGGGAAAATACCAGACGATGTAGTCCTGGTGTTCGTCTGATTGGCGGGGTTGTGGAGACCACACGAAGCAAGTTGAAAGGCGTCAATCTATTTTTAGAGATGGGACCTCGACTAGGTGCAAGATACGGTGCGAGCCACGAGCTCTTCAGATGGCTAGCCTCTACAAATTAAGTATCCCCAAAATGCGCAGAATATAGACGTAGACAGATTTAATGCCATTTCCATTGACACAATCATCTTGTATCGAGCATAGACCGCCTCCATTTCGACGTGAGTTCATCGACCTTCAGCAATACCCCAGCTGCGGCCCTACTCAGCTTCACTTCATGTAAGCCACCCCCACCTTGCACCTTAAGTCCCTTTTCCAAGCTGCCAAACACCTTCCCAGCCCAGTCGCCAACGCCAAGGACGAGTGTGGTGTGCTCGAGACACAAAATTTGTCCGCCATCAATTTCGAGAGCACCGTCAAGAACGACCAAAGCGAGTTCCAGCGCAGATGTAAGGACGGATGCTTCTTGGATCTGTCTATCTTCTGCCGTCTGGACATCTTCATCGCCGATTGCGTCGATATGCGATACAGGCCGTGTTCCAAGAGTCACCGAGAGTTCGAGCGAATCGGGAGCAATGATAGCAAGCCATTCAGATGCATTTTGGGCAGCGTTTACGAGGATGCCAAGTGTTCGCAGAAGCTGAGCCAATACGAGTGGGTTTAGAATGAGACCAGTGCCCGCTCCACGATAGCGAGAAGGTCCCTCCCTGTGAGACGTCCTCGCTTCACGAGTTTGCTCGTCTCTTAAGAAAGCCCAAAATCGATTGATGAGCGGAACTATGACAAACTCTGCTGCAACATCGATGAACCTCATATTTGGAGAATATCTGGGCCTTTGAGTTTGAGAGGATGAATTCGTTACCTTGCCAACCATTGTAATGCTGGTGGGCTTCTGAATTCGCAGTCGTCTTTCACGGACAAGCTCTGGGTGGCTGTCAGCTGCTGATTGCTCGCTGCTGAGCGCCTTTTTGGTTATTTGGTCCATTATGAGCGGGACAAGGTCACTGGTTGCATCTCCCGCGCGAATATACCTCGCATGGAGAGGGCCTGGAAGGGTTTTGCTCGGAAAGACAGCACGCTCGAGTGGAACTGTAGATGCTGGGATGGGCAATGAAGCCAGTTCTCGAGCTCCTATCGCAAGAGCGTTGAGAACAACGAACCGCTGGTCCACGGAGTATTGATTCTTGAAGAACTCTTCAATTAAGGCGCTGGTACACACAATGAATCGCTGCTTTATACTAAGGATAAAAGGTGCTTACGGAGCTGCTCTGCGAGGTGTACAGCTCATTAGAGCGTTCAATGCACCTTGGCGTTTTTCTGAAAAGCCTTCCAAGTCGAAGTTGTCTTGCAATGACAACAGTGCGTAAACCAAGTTGACAGCATTCTCGTCTGCAACAAGCCCTTTGTTCAGGTGGTATTCATGCCTGAAGAAAAAGAAGACGCACCAAGCTCTGTGCCATAATTTCGCTTCTTCCTGATCAGCTCTTCCGCACAATTCAGCGCCATTTCTATACGATCTGCCTCATGAGGCTCGGTTGATCCACTAGCCTTCGTCCCTGTTCCACGCAGGAGATCACCAAGTTGAGCAAGGTACACAGGCCGCGGCACTTTCTTCCTTCCAACGTTCAGAGTGGGATCTTTTTCAATGTCCGCAAGCTCGGAGGGTGATGGCGAGCTGGAACGTGATGACGGTGGAGAAGCATATCCCGTCATAGAGTCATCCGAATCATATCCCTTGTCCGCGAAAGCTGCTCGTTTCACCGGATTTGCGGGTTCCGAGACCACTTCCATTTCCCCTTTGGAGGTACTAGGGACAGAGGCTACCTTTGTTTCCTCGTCGTCGCTGTCATTTTGGTCTTCGATGTGCGCGATGTTTGCGTCTACATCTTTCGCCCGAATGAAGGCCCGCAGTTGCTTAGCCCATGGTTTATTGCCCTCATCTCCTTCCCAGTCCCCAAACTGCAGTTTCTTCCCACATCGTTGAGCGACAACCTCCGCCACAAGCATCCCACACCGTCGGACTGAATGGTCCATATGAGAAATGTATATGCTGATACCCTTTATGAAATTGGGAGCTGAGACCAATCCTTCGACGATTGGCGAGGAAGGAGGAAAGTACGAGACCGTAATGAGGAAGAGCATCGTCGTATCTGCATCGTCGAGTTAGAGGTCGTTAAAACACCTTAGTACGATTACGAAACTTACAGCGATGTCGGGAAATCAACGAATGCTTGACATGTTCAGGTGATGACCATAACTCGAGTATAGATTCGAGGAATGCCTCTAGGGCTTTACTTCCACTGTGATATCAGCTATCATTTTGTTATAGATGGTAAATGGACGCCTGCCTTTCAGATTGATCTGTCGACCTCTTGACGATCCTGAGATCCAGCACACGAAGACTCGTGCAGCAGACTCATGCCAGCTGCGGCTCAACATTAGACTTGTAGAGATCTCCCACAGGTCGGCTTGGTCGAACGCATCTGGAGTAATCCTACCAACCAGTCCCTCGAGTAATACTGCCTCTCGCTTGATCGAAGCTCGAACTGAAGCGGTTTCCTCGAGTGGGCGTTCGATAGTTTTGAGAGAACCGTATAACGAAGTGAGAATGGACTGAAGTGGGATGCTTGGTATGTTGAAGAAAATGGAAGCCCAAATTACAGAGTATTGGGATGAAGAGGTTTCATTTAGGCGTGTTCGAACGTGTGCGAGAGTCGCTTGAAAGAAAGAGGGTTGCGAACGCGCGACGGGCGGAGTGGGTGGGAAGAGCCCAATGTTGACCAACTTGGTAAATAGGAAGGAGAGAGCTGACAGAGACTCTAAGTGAGAGTGAGAGTATCAGACACAGTAATGAAGCATGAAGTCAGGAGAACTTGCCTGAAAACTGTCTCTTTGTTGACAGAGAGGACACTAATTCCTCTGTCCGAACACTGAGGTTGTTGAAGTAGACACCGTTCTCCAACATCGTGGGGACACTCCCATTCCCATCTGAATTGGCAACAACAGCATTGGCTACTTTTGCGGGAACCATACACACATTCCGTACACAATCCTCCCATTCGACACCTTTTGAAGCAGTATCGAGATTCCTTCTGTCCATAAACGCTGCAACAAACAACCTATCCAGGGGGTACTCTCTGACGAGCCTCTCCAATATGCGGATGGCATGTCGTATCATCTGCACAGCTGGCAGACCAACGAGAGTACCATAAGCATTCAAGGCTACTTCACCAGCGGAAGGTAGGGCACTTGTGAACGTATCAGGAGAGAAATACTGATCCACGAGGCTCAGAAATCCGTTTTCTTGGAGAATGGTATCCCATGTCGGTAAAATTTTCGTCACAAGCAGATGTTGAATCTGTGGGATGTGTTTTCTCACTAAGATGCTCCTGGCAGCTATCGGGCGTGTGTTATACGTTCGATATCGAGGGGGAAGGAGGTTGAGTGCATCAAGCGGGCCGCTAAGTAAGGCAAGTAGCGTTGGAAGGTCGACGATCTGCGACTGGAGTTGGTCTAGCAGACTTTGTATTGGGGATCGGGTATCTTCTGAGTCCATTGGAGTGCAAAATATGAGAGCTCAGAGATGTGCAAGCAGAGAATATTGGTAATGATGATGCTGGTCATCCTGAAAGGGCAGGTCAGGGATGCGCTCGCACCGTGTCACCTGTGTCTGAAAGCCACTTTTGAGCCTATGTCTATGAACTCCAATTTGTGATATTTACATTTCTACTATTGAAATACATACGAGAAAGCTAGAATGGCCTGTGTACAACTGTGTGTATGACATAGGCTGTTCTAGATCTTGCACATTGCCACTAGATTACAGATATACAGCAGCCTAGAATCGAACAAAAAGTACAACGATACAAATACAACCAGAGTGGTACCTCCCGATGCGTCAGCGAGGACGTTGGTCAGGCAATAGTGTTAAACACGGCATAAGGAATTGCTAATAATAGCTAGGCGTTGGCCTTGGAGGATGGTTTAGCAGCTGGCTTCGCCTTGGACGCAGGCTTTGCTTTCGACGCAGGTTTAGCCTTGGATGTAGGCTTGGTCTTTGCTACCGTTGCTGGTTTAGACTTGGGCTTAGACAAAGGCTTCTTTCCTTCACCAGTGACCGCCTACCACGGTAGATTAGAGGATATCAGGAGCTGAAAAAGATAAGGGTCGCACCTTCTTCGCTGGTGCTTTCTTCGTTGTGGCAGCTTTCTTGTTTGCCCTTGGCTTCTTCGCAGCAGCAACTTTCTTGGTAGTTGCAATAACCTTTTTCGGGGCTGTGGCCTTCCTCGTTGTGGTAGCCTTCTTGGTCGTCGCCGTCGCCGACTTTGCAGCTGCAGACTTCTTCGTAGTAGCCCTTGTGGTATCGGCTTTGGGTGTAGCAACTGATTTAGCAGCTGGCTTCTTAGTAGAGACCGGCTTAGCAGCAGCAACAGGTTTGGCCTTGGTAGTAGCGGATTTCTTTGCAACAGGTTTTGTATTCTGTGAAGACGTCAGCAATGACTGATAACAACAGCCAGAATGTCTCACCTCTTTGGCTGCATCTGCGCGGGCTTTAGCGGCGAGCTTCACCTTCCCGGAAGGTCCTAGAACCCAAGAGGTGAGTCTGGTGTTGAGTCTGCATGGCATAGTTATGTACCTTTGGGAAGGAGAAAGACGCCTTTCTCGCTACCATGAGCGATGGCACGGTTAAGCTGGCTCGCAGCAGCAGCGTTGAGGTCGATATGATACTTGGTTTCAACAAACTGTGTGGATAAGGGAGGCACATGATTAAGGCAGTCAGTGGCACGAGGGTGGCGGGCGGCATACCTTCTTGATTGTCGGGCGAGAAACACCACCACGAGCGTCTTCAGGGTGGCTTATGATGCATTCCTACACAAGATCGGTATCAGAGCAGTGATTGTGGTGACCTTTCATGACCCAACATAGAGTGGGAGAGAGGAAGACGAATGGATACCTTGATCATGTCAACCCAGGGGGGGTGCGTGGCCGCCTGAGACTTCACAGAGGTAGTGGTGGCCTTCGAGGTTGCCTTGGTGGTCGGTTTCTTGGCTGTTGTATGCATTTGGTTGCGGAGGACGGGATATCAAGCGGAGGATTGAGAACTTGGGTGAGTGTGGGGAAACAAGGAGGGGAAGGGGAGGTCCATTCGTTCATTCGGAACACCCAATTCAGCATCACGTGGATTAATGGAGCGCACGGACGCTCATCCGCCTCTGCCCAGAAATTCATAGGTCAGAAACAGGCCGAAGATGCCCATAGATGTCCTGGTGATGTATCTGAGTGCTTATAGTCGTTGGCCAAACTCTCCAGAGGTTCTAGAAGCTATGATCGTTGCGGAACGCGTTCGAGTCCAACAAGACGAGATGTTGATTCAAATCGGCGGTGGACCATGTCCTAGATCGCGTCAAGCTCTCTACCAATTGCTGCACCATAATATATATCTTGAATTCGAGTGCTGTGAGGTTAAAGGGGGGTGGGTGCGGCCTTCGAGGAGGAAGCAGGTGGTGGAGAAAGTAGAAGGAAAGCGGGCAGGTCTTGCTAGCCGATGAATGACCTCGGAACTTTCCATTGCCGAATTCGGCATTGTTGTCGATGTAGCCTGCCGCCCAACATATTCATGATCATGATACGAAAGAGTTACGCTATGAACAGAGCCAAAATTATAAGGAAGGGCATTAGTACATTATAGATCAACTCCTGATCTAACTTTTTTTAAATACGACAATTGCCTGCGTTAAGTTCACAGTTTGGTAGTTACTTGACTCGGATGTAAATGTACCAGCTCGGGTATTCTAATTCAGGACGCTTAATTCTTTACATTTGTTCTGCGACTATTGAATGAGGAGCAATATTGACTTTCCCTCATTCAAAGATAATGTTTGTTACCGGCGGTAGGCTGAACCAGAATCCAAGGTCTTCAGCTACTATTTCCTTGAAATAACCCATCTTTCAACCCAGGTAATATATAGCTGTTTAAGAGTGCTCTTTTCAAGGTCAATCGAATTATTTTTTTTCTCCCATGATTAAATAAGGAATGTGTGGCGCATATACCACGTGTTTCAAGCTTGAGGCGCCAATCAAAACAGAGTGATAGACCGTACGCCGATCTGTCTAGCACAGTCAAATGCTGTGATGTGAGACTCGAAGTGCAATTTCTATCGAAGTAAGGTTATGGCTTTCGATCACTTCCTTGACGGACTGCAAGGTCTTGGAGTACGACTTTTTCCAGTACGATCCGCGACATCCAGCATCCTAGAATCATTTGCTCTTCCACCTCTGGGCCGTCCATACTAGACGTATGGCGCCCCGTGAGGAATCCGCCAGCCTCTACATTATGTCTGACAAGACTTATGGCACTGATACATCCCAGATGATGGATGGGGCACTTTCGACACCAGTATGAGATCGAAATGTTAAGGTCATGATGCACGCATATCGGCCCATATTAAATTATATATGCCCTTTCTTTTTTTTTTCTGGCATCGCAAATGGCGCATCGTTCAGCACCTGGAAACTGACATATCCAATTGACTTGCAAACGGCTGAACCTGGGCCCATGCTTTATCAAGAACTTGGACGATTTCTTCCGCTATTGGAGTCAAAGATGATCAGAATCAAGGACACTGAAAACATATTTGAAACTTATGCAGCTGGCCTTTCTCAAGATCCACGAGATTTTGGAGTAATCCTCAATTGGAGAAGCCTGCGATAGCGAGTAGTATATGTATCTGCTCGATGTGATTCAAACTGGAAGCACTAATCAGAATGGCGTCTTTATATGCTCGCTTCAGCATACTATGATGTGAGACACAGCGAAGCGCAACCTCTGTCAGAGTGAGGTTATGCTTCTCGACGACGCCTTTGATGGAAGCCACCGCCTTGAAGTAGGCACCTTCCAGTATCTGTCGAGGTAGTTCTTTTGACCAGTCAGGATTATTTCCTGCGCAGCATTACAACAAGCTTACTTGTCCTTGAGCTTTGCTTGGATCGAAGCGAGACCCTTCTTCTATAGCCTCATTCATAGAATTGTAACGGCCGGTGAAAACCCTCCTGCCACTTGGGCCAGCGTCGAATGAGGGCAGGTGAGTGGAGGAAGAAGGACGGCTTACATGGATTGAACTCATAGAAGCTGATACCATAATTTCTCAAGCGAGGGAGGAGCTCAGGTTCCACGGCTCGGTGTATGGTAGGTTCACTGATACACCGTTGGCTGAATGTACACATTCGCCTTCCATATGCTTACAACCTCGGCGACTGCCCATCTAAGGAACTGTCGGTGTGACGTTGCGGACTACGAGATTGGTCAACTTACGCAGAGAAGTTGCTGCTTCCAAATAGCTTGAAGAGGTCTTCCTTATAGAGGATCGTTCACCGCTTTCAAAGTTCGTAGGGTACGTCGTGATCTAGTGTGTGAAGTTACTGCATCTCGATTCTCCAGAGATCTAGGCCATCATTGAATATACCGAATGGAATAATTTGTCAAAAGGCACTCACTACACATTCAAAGCTCTCAAAGGCTTTTGCAGGTGTGTTCATAGTCCCTGGGTCACCTTCAGCAATTAATTGCATTCGGAACAACGTTGCATACATCAGGGTCATGGGACACCAAGTCCTTTATGTCGACCGTGCATTAGTTCACAACTGAATTAGCAAGGCCAAATTTCGTCTCAAGGTTGAAGCCTTTGACTGGAGATCGATTTTCCCAAGATATTCCTCACTTTCCACGAGCATACACGCGAGCCGTGTCAATCTGCGTAAATGTCTAATGTATCAGACAAGAAGTGTGATGAATAACTTGCACTCACCTCCGTATGTCCATAAGATTGGAATGTGTTTAGAATCGCGTCGATATCCTTCAGGTCGCTAACACGAGCACCGTCTTTTCCAAGCTCGCCAAATCTATTATTGCCTTGCTCGCAAATTGGAACCAGTATAGGTTTGCCATGACGGTATTGAATGCACCTTTCTGAGCAGGCCCGAGGATTGACACCGTGGAGTGAGGCGAAGGAGGAAGTGTATGCGCGGGTGCACATAGCATTTATATGTACGTCTTATCAGTCAGCGACGGTAAGTACTTGCAGCAGGACTAAAGAAAGTCAAAGTGCGAATTGCCGCCCCACGATTGGCTGAGGCAGAGGATCACGTGGTCACATCATCCCGGATGGTCTCGTCAACGGGTGAGTTACGACCACGACCATCTCCTTTGACCCGTCTTTGCTGTGAGCAAGCCTCCAGGATGCTCTCAAGACTCGTTAGATCTACTCTGCCACGGAACGTGGCGCGGAGACGGTTCCTCTCTACGACACCGTCAAGGAGGTCGGACGCACTTTTTGTGGTGAGTTAGACTACTGCTACTGTGTCAAACCGTGCGCCAACAATCACCTAGCATCGAGATACCACCTATAACAACCCCAAGGTGCGTCTTGGCATTTTTATTTATTTATTCGACTAATATCTATACTTTAACAAGATTGCTTTCGAATTCAATCCCGAGAATACAAAGCGCGCTCAGGAAATTATTTCTCACTATCCTCCTCAATACAAGAAGGCCGCTGTCATTCCCCTCCTCGATCTCGCACAACGGCAAAATAAAGGATGGACGAGCATTAGCGTCATGAATTACGTCGCCAACTATCTTGGTATGCCGCCTATGCGCGTCTATGAGGTTGCGACTTTCTACACTATGTTCAATCGGTGCGTTTGTCACCCCGAGTACCTGGAAAGGGCATAGTAACGTATTTGAATTAGGGAACCTATCGGCGAGCATTTCGTTCAGGTCTGCACGACAACACCCTGTATGCTTCGAGGTTCGACGGAAATTCTCAACACCGTTTGTGAACACCTGGGTGGTATCAAGCCAGGACAAACAACAAAGGATGGCAAATTCACCGTAATTGAGGTTGAATGCCAGGGTGCTTGCAGTAATGCCCCAATGCTGGTTGTCGGAGATGACTTCTATGTGCGTTTGCTCGGCTTTCTTTGTTGCACGCATTGTTCATCATTCCTTAGGAGGACTTGACTTCCGAATCCACGAAGAAGATCCTAGATGCATTCAAGAAAGGGCAAAAGCCCAAGCCTGGACCTCAGAGCGGACGGCAAACCAGTGAGAACTCAGCTGGCCTCACGGCGCTCAACACTAAAGCAAGTGTTTTTTTGAACTAAATATTATCAACTCTGACCTCTTGCTTTCCATTCAGCCATATGGACCTGGTCAACACTGCTTACCTGAGTTCCAGTAGATGCAATAGATAGTCGTGACAATTCAACTGCTTGAGATATACCATTAATCACGTAGCAAGTATTGAAAATCAACATTGAATAAAATCATGCGATGTAGTTCAAACTACACCCAAAGCATTTGCAAGACATCCGGTTCGTAAAAGCGTTCAAATCATCCTGTTAGTCATCTCCTTCGCCATCATCATAGCCGTGCAACCCTTCCCCTCCTTCAGGGAGTCGATTGATGATGTAACTATAAATTTCGGTCAGAGAAACGATGAATATTGGATATAACAGGGCTTACTATATCTCCTCTTTCAGGTCTTGACAATATCGATCTATAAATCAGATGAGCAAAGAGACAAAAAGAATCATGCATGCAAGGGGGTTACCCAGTGGAAGGTCTCGTTGATCGGTACCGAATGGCATCTCGATTTCATCTGCGATACCTTCAATGCCCATGAAAGTGAAGGCAACCGCGGTCACAAGAGGGATCGTTCCCCATCCTAGATCGTTGACCAAAGTCATAGGAAGTGAAAAGAGGTAAAGCGTAACACATTGCTTGAGATGAATACTGTCTAGAGACCAAACTGTGAGCGATCACACTGTAACGATTGCTAATGGCCTTACAGGAGACAGGTATTGGCGTATTTGCAATGCGTTCCATTGCGGTCAGGTGTTCCACAAGCGAAGATATCCTAGTAGCCAGCATGAGACAAGCAATACCGAGTGAGGCAAGGACACCCACATCTGCGTGAATGCATTCAGACCAGCCGGACCCACTGTCTCCAAAAAACCGTCTTTCCTAAACCCATAGATCCTGTGACTGAGTTCATGAGCAATCCTATATGAATAGTGAGCTTGAGGAAGAAGCAAAAAAGAAAGGTATAAATACACGAGAGGTAAGGGCAATGAAGCCTCATCAGCATATGCATGGAACTCAACGGTCCTGTGGTTTTCTTGGAGAAGCGGCGTAGTATGGTCCGGTAGCTGCTGTTTGCTTCTCTTCGGTCGGACTCGCTTCGTGGCATCAGGCCTGTTCTGAAGATCAGGAGTCGTTCTCCCACTGCCGTCATGACTTGTGGCCATGGACTCGGACCTTATCGCCTGATACGTACCAGTCGAGGATGCCCGTTGAGTAGTGTACCCAACCTCGTCGAAGCGAGCAAATGAAGCAGGCAGTACACCTTGATAGTCTGCATAATTGACACCATCCTCACCCCGAAGGTAGTGTTTAGTGGCAAAGACGAATGAAAGTAGCAGTTTGAGAGCTTCAACCTTCCGTCGGTGGAGTTGAGCGTGGGTCACATCCGTTCCAGGAGTCTTGCCCTTCGCGTATGATGGCTGAGGGTCGACAGGTGGTAACCCTGTGTTCACCCAGATCATACGCGACATATTGCGCGTGGTGGAGACGAGACCAGCGAAGGATTTTCGGCCCTCCCAGTATCGTTCGTATGAGGTGCTTTCGAGGCGATGAGCGTTGGAGAAGATAACTAAAACACGGCAATGACTTACCTATTCCTGTAAAAATGGCGCTCATCATCAGCATCGCTCTCTAGAAAGTTCCTCTAGCCTTCTCTCACCGAAAAACTAGGATAAGACCGACCTAATGAAGTGATTTTTAGAAAAGGGCCTCTATAGCAATAGTAAACGACTTACAACAACCGATAGCAAAGGGACAATCGAGTTGGTGATAGCAAACTTATAACCTTTCGTCGAGGCATAGCAGACCAGCACCGAGAATAACGTTACTGTAAGGACAGGCCCAATGATTCTTGAAATAATCTAGGTCGTCCATCTCAGTCCATGGACGGTAGGTAGCTCATGGTAGCAAGTGACTTACGCTCCCTTTGACACGAAGTACGTCGGGCAACCATGAATACTGAAGGATAGAAAGATATCGCAGTCAGAGGTGGCATAGAGTTACTAGAAGCCAATGTTCGCACCTTTCGTAAATGTCTCCGCTTGATCACAGGTGCCTACAGACGGAGGCATTGTCAATTTGGTACTGTCCAGAACGTGGATGTGCGCGACTACCCACCCTCAGCGATGGAAGAACTGACGCGAAAGAACTCTTCATGGTGCCCTGGCGCGACATGGCTGATTCCAACGATGGTCAGTGGTGAGAACAAAGAGGGACGAGCAAACTAGCATTTCAGGACCTGAACAACCGGCCCGAATTTATTCGGCACACGACGCTTACTACGATGCCATCCAAGTATTTCTTCACTTGTGACAGGCCCACACGACGAAGGAATGGCTATCATACAAGGAAATCATGATATGTATACATCGAGAGACTATGATAAGGGGCGTTAAGATAGCCAACAAGGCTGAGACGAAGGAGACATTAAAAATAATAGAATACGGTATCGTGAATGGGTCGAACTCGACCTCTTCAAGCTTCAAGGTGTCAAAGAGGAGCAACTCACATTTCTCTACTTCCAGATCTCAATGGGTGTGTGAAGGAAATTCGACGAGCTGTTTTACTACGACGCTGTTCACAGGAGACTTAGTCTAAAGGTGAACAATTATATTTCTGAGGCTACGAATGTAGAAAAAATACTCTTGTGCTGCATGGCGGATGTAACGAAGAGCAGTGTCTGCCCCATCCCTGGACCACTCGAAGCTTGACAGTGTTGCCGTATGAGCGCATTCTAGTTCACGGCGCCGATGCTGACGGCTGCCACCTCGACAGATCCCACTTTGACCGATCCCTTGTCCACAGCATCTACATGTACGTTCTCAAACACCTTCTTGACCAAAATTGCCGCTTCCTTCTGACAATCAAATCCATAAATATTTCTCTGCACCTCCGCATCTGCCCACTTATCTGGAACGCCCCCCTTGCCTTCCTCCCTCATCTTCTTGAAGGCAATATCCCGCTCTTCCTTCGCCTTCCCCTCTCCCAAATGCAGCGAACGACCGCTCTCGGCCGCCAACTCCACTAAGGTCTCTGCCCGCACCTTCCTTATATCCTCGTACACTTTGAGTGCTTTATGGATGTCAGAAGGCGAGGTAGAGGGTAGGTTCCCGAGTACAACGCCTAGCACAGCGGCGTCTTCGATTGCCTGGGCGGCACCTTGTGCCAGGTGCGGCAGCGTGGGGTGGCACGCGTCGCCGAGCAGAGCGACAGAGCCGTAGATCCAGGTCGGCAGCGGCGCGTGGACTCGAAGTTTCCACTCACAGACCTCACCTTCAGGCACAAGATTCAACAATTTCTGCACCCGAGGACAGAAGTCATGGTAGCAGGCTAACATGTCCTTCTTCGAGCCTTTCGTTGTATAAGACGAAGACGGGGCAGCAGCGAAGTTGGTGTCTGGCTGAGCGGTGGCCATGTTGTAGATCTGCTTGTTGGAAATGGGGTAAGCAATAATGTGGCGCTTGTGACCTATCCAACGGGTGACAGCCTCGCTATCGATGAGGGAGAGTAGCTCTGGGTCGTGTTGAAGTTCGGCTCGGGTGAGCATGATGCGATAGGCGGATTGGCCAGTGTCGACGACAGATGCAGTGGCATTGAGTTCGTGGAGCATAGAGGTGCGAGTAACGGACTTGATGCCATCCGCTGCGAGGAGTATGTCGGGGGTGAGCGTGAAGGGATCGCCATCGCGGGGTAGGAGCGTTATTTGAGGTTTTGGCGACCACGAGTTGACAGAGGCGACGGAAGTAGAGAAGTGGAATGTTATCGAAGTTTGCTGCTTGCAGCCATTGTAGAGAGCACCAGCTAGATCTGCGCGATGGCCCACCATGTGAGGGTACCCATATGCACCTTCAACGTACATCAGATCGACGTGGCCCAGCTCCAAGTCAGTGTCATGTTCTAATTCCCATCAGTAACATATTCTTCAACGCATCAGAGCTGAACGACATACGAATTATACTCGTTTCCTTCATCTCTACCGACTTTGCAAAAAGCTCCTCCCAGCACCCAAAGCTATCCAATATCCTCGCCATATTTGGCGCCAACTGTATGCCCGCTCCAACAAACCCCAGGTTTGACGCCGCCTCGTAGAGATCGATGTACTTGAACCCCTGCTTTGCAAGCGACAGGGCAGCGGCGAGGCCGCCCATGCCAGCTCCAATGACGCATATATGAAGGTCCTTTGGGTCGGCCATTATCGTGAAGATCTTCTTGCAGTGAGCAAGACAGGCAGACCAGATTGTAAAATATCACAGACTCATCGGAAGGAGGCCTGGTGGGAAGCGTGCTTCATATAGCAAAACATGTCGTGGTAGATAGTCGCAGATAGCTGTAAGAAGGTTCACCACCTCTTCGGCAAAAAGAATTTGCGAATATCATTCGCACTGCGGCAGATTTTCGGCGTCAGAAAATGGCGTTCTGGCGGAGAGGCTCCTGAATTCAAGCATGGAGACAACGCTCACGACAGTCGATTCTGTCGAGGAGCATTCATGTAGAGGACCAGGTCTTGTAGCCTCTTTGCAATTACCATTACCAGTCCTTATCCTCGGGAAGCAACTGCGCTGCAATATCGGCCAGCGAACCAGCAATAATTGACCCGAAGCGTGGTCTTCGGCGTCGAGAATAACTTGGTTAAAAAAACGGCAATCACGAACGGTCTAGAGATGTCTAGGTGGATATTGAGGCCGTTTCGAGTCATCGAGAACATCCCAAACATTAGCCGAAGAT
>Ga0247741_1000551_pt1 | contig 21269 bp, 19 predicted proteins | sample UWRJL213509R2_FD_180945 | JGI IMG/M metagenome (GOLD analysis project Ga0247741, IMG submission 180945) | Plant litter microbial communities from Arlington Agricultural Research Station in Wisconsin, United States - UWRJ-L213-509R-2 | ecosystem: Environmental > Terrestrial > Plant litter >... | reverse complement strand
TATCTATGTGCGGCGTCTTGAAAAGGTTGATAATCCCAATGGCGCACCTTACCAATATGTTCGGAGCTGTGAATTAAACACCTTCTCGATTGACTCAATAAAACAGAATGTGTAAGTGCTTCAAAACTCCAACGTTTATGTATTTCATTCATAAACTCAGAAACGAGCAAATTAAATTCCGGATTGGAAAAAAGATTATTTAACTCATGCGGATCTGCCTTGAGATCATAAAGTTGTGCAGGATCTGCAGGCGAATAAATAAACTTATAATGATCGCGACGAATCATTACAATAGGTGCAAGGGCGCCCTCCGCACAATATTCACCAATGACAAAATCATTTCCCGACTGGCCTTGAAGCTGCGGCACCAAACTCTTACCTTCAATCGGTTCGAGTAAGGATATTTTGTTGCCTGCCAAATCAATCAGTGTTGGCAAAATATCAACCAATGAAACAGATTCTGAAATTCTTTTAGGAGTAAATTCATCGGGTGAATAAATAATTAGTGGCACGCGAGTAGCGCCTTCAAAAAAATTCATCTTGTACCAGAGGCCACGCTCGCCCAGCATTTCACCATGGTCCGAAAATACAATAATAGTTGTATCCTGCGCACGGCCAGTTTCTTCCAGCGTTTTTAAAATCGCACCGAACTGATCATCTACATAAGCAATTGCGCCATAGTAGGCTCTGCGTGCGGCAATAATTTGTTCTTTTGAGACTGGTGTTTCATGCATGTTGCACATGGTGCGAATGCGCGCAGAATGCGGATCGTCAGCAACATTTTCTTGTGGAATTTTTGGCAACGGAATTTCAATATTTTTAAATCTGTCCCAATATTTTTGCGGAGTCGCAAAAGGATCATGGGGATGGGTAAGCGACGCTACCATTAAAAACGGGCGCGCATCGGATTCACGCGCTATATCAAATAATTTTTGCCGCACTGAATAAACAACTTCATCGTCGAAGTCCAACTGATTGGTGCGCACGCAAGGTCCAGCCTCAATCACTGAACTCATATTGTGGTACCAATCAAGACGTTCATGAGGGCGAGACCAATCCGGCACCCAACCAAAATCAGCTGGGTAAATATCCGTCGTGAGACGCTCTTCAAAACCATGTAATTGTTCGGGCCCACAAAAATGCATTTTACCTGCGAGCATGGTGCGATAACCGCTGGCGCGCAAATAATGCGCGAAAGTGGGAATTGTTGCGGGTAATTCAGCGGCGTTATCGAAAGCACCTATAGACGATGCTAATTGCCCTGTTAAAAAACTGTAGCGTGACGGCGCGCATAGCGGGCTGTTGCAATAAGCAGATTCAAAAACCACACCGTTTTTAGCGAGCGCGTCAATATTCGGAGACTGACTAATTTTATCGCCGTAAGCGCCAAGATATGACGGATTTAATTGATCCGCCATCAGTATCAGAATATTTTTTTGTTTCATTACTCTTTCTTTACTCTCTCACTACATCCGAACAATCATATGAGTATAAAACAGAAAAATGAATGTGGAGCTAATTATTTATTTAACTATTTCTGTCAATTTATTTCTTTAGGCAATGCAAGAAAATCGAGATGCCCTACTCTGCAATTCCCGTTATGAATGTTAGCGAGACGAAATTCTTTCCAGGCATCAAGCTCCACACTATCAATATTTTCTGTTACTGCATTAGCAATTCCTTGAATAAGTTCATTCGCCAGAGCATGATCTTTGGGCGTTATTTCCCAAGGGCTGCTTGCAATAAAAACTTCATACCCTGCAGATTGAAAAACGCTTTGCAAATAATCAGTTGCTTCTGGCCCCAAAGCTGGCCCAAGACCTTTGTCGCGGGTTTGGTCTCGATTAAATATATCGAGAACTTTGTCATCCAGTGGATGCGTAGGAATCCATTCAGTTGTGCCGTCGTAATTCAGCGCAGTATAAAGCGCGGTATTTTGTTTAGTGAGACGATTTTTCAATTCATCCACAAATTCGCGCGATGCTAAATCAAATAATGCAGATGCAGTCACCAATTGCGAGCCACTCAGTGGAAGCTCATTAACAATATTTAAATCGGCTTCGTAATCTTCAATAATCAAATCTTTTCCGTGACGACGGAGCGCTTCATCCAAAAGATCACCGTCATTATCCACTAAACGCCAAACAATATTTTCTGCACTTAAACTCGAAAGTGCGCGCAAGCTTGAGCCTGTGCCAGAACCTAAATCCACCAGAATTTTGCCTTGGTTGGGATTATTTTTTTGCAGCCATTGTAAGGCTTGAATTGCCAGCGACTTATCGCGCGCTTTAATATCTGCTGGTTCACGTAAATCGAGCCATGCAACTGGGAAACCTGTCATTCTCTACTCACTTTAAATTAATGGGCACTTAACATTAATGGTGCACTCGTTGAATCAATTTTAAAACAATTTCTGCTGCATCCGCCCAGGTTGGTAAATTTTTTGCAGCACGTTGTGCACCGAGCTGAAGTTGTGTACGTTTAGTTGAATCAGTTAAGAGTTGCGCAATGCTACTTGCTAACGCATTTACATCCGCGGGTGGAACTAATATACCTGCACTTGCTGGAATCAGATCGGGTACTGCTCCGGCGCGCGCTGCAATAATTGGTAGACCGAAAGATAAGGCTTCCGCAAATGCCATACCGTAACCTTCAAACAGCGACGGCAATACAAAAATATCTGCATTCAAATATTCATTGGAAATATCTGCCAGATTACCCACAAATTTAATTCGATCTTCCAACTCATTGACGGCGACTTTATCACGCAAATAATTTGTCCACTCTCGATCAAAATTTTCACCGCCGACAAATCGCACTTGCCACGGCAAATGTTTTAATTGCGCAAGCGCATCAATCAAAACGTCGTGAGCTTTGCGCCGCGTAAGTGTTGCAACAGTTAATAACACAGGCGGCTTGCCGTCGCATAGTGCAAAGGTTTGTTTATCTGTGCCTGGTATTGCGAGAGTGATTTTATCAGGGGGGACAGAAAAATCCTGTGCAAGTATACGAGCTGTGTTTTTACTGGTCACTACCACGGCTACACTAGCAGCTAACGCCCGCGCTTCTGAAACTTGCAAAGCTTGTTGTTGTCTTTCAGGTAAGCCGGATTCAAGTGCGAGTGGATGATGGCAAAGTGCAATCAATCGCAAACGGTTTTTGTGCTGCCGAGCAATTGCATCCATTACACCAAAGGCAAGACCGTCAATTATAACGACTGAATTATCAGGCAAACTTTCAAGTTTAACATTGGCATTGTTCAGAGCATGATCATCAGGATTTGGAAATGAATCTGCGAGATCAATCACATGCATATGCAAGCCAAGCTGATGCAACTCTGCTAGCAACCGGCGATCATAGGCATAACCTCCAGTGAGGCTATTGACGTTGCCGGGAATCAAAAAATAAACGGGCAGTTTTGCGAGATGGTTCATGCATTCAGTGGTCGTTGTGTAGATATTATTCGAGGTAAATTGTGTGTGAAAAATTGTCACACTTTCGCATGCGCTTTACCATAAAATTAAATGCATAAATATCAACATCCCTGACTCAAAGCAACCAGTAACTTGCTGTTTAAACAGCATAAAATTCAAGGTTAATAGATATAAAACGCTAATTTGAAATGTGCCTTGCTTAATACATAGCTGCCCCTTAAGATCAACGCAATTTTGTTATTTTTCATTTGCCTAGCCACAAAGTTTTTATTATGTCCAAGCCATTTGTTACTCGTATGACCGCCGCGCGAATCCCCACCCAGTATGGTGATTTTCAATTAACTTTTTACACCAATAATATCGATAACAAAGAGCATTTGGCTTTTTGCAGAGGTGATTTGGCAAATGCCGAAGAAGTATTAGTTCGCGTGCATTCTGAATGTTTCACTGGCGATGTTATGGGTTCGCTGCGTTGCGACTGCGGTGAACAATTGGATCGCTCGCTCGCATTGGTTGCGAAAGAAGGCTTGGGCGTTGTGGTTTATTTACGTCAGGAAGGTCGCGGTATCGGCCTGTTGGAAAAATTGCGCGCCTATAATTTGCAGGACGAAGGTTATGACACCGTGGATGCCAACCTCATGTTGGGCCACGGTGCTGACGAGCGAGATTACTCGCTTGCAGCGTGTATTCTGGAAGATCTTGGTGTGAAGTCAGTGCGGCTGATGACTAACAATCCAGCCAAAATTGCTGCATTACAAACTGAAGGTGTCAAAGTGGTTGCGCGCGTTCCATTAGAAATAGCAGTCAATGCTGAGAGCGCGGGCTACCTATTAACCAAGGCAAAACGCATGGATCATTTATTTTTGTCCAAACCGTTAACTCCTGTATTTAGCAGCAAAGCTCATGAATCCCAATCAGCAAATTGAGCATTGGCTGGTTGCCAGTAAAAAAACTTTTCACTTGAGCGATAGGCCTTTCGTAACCCTGTGTTACGCCCAAAGCCTGGACGGCAGTATCGCCATTCGTTCCGGTGAGCCACTCGCTCTCAGCGGTGCTGAATCGCTACAACTTACTCATCAATTACGTAGTATTCACGACGGTATACTAGTTGGGATAGGCACAGTCTTAAGTGACGATCCCCAACTTAACGTGCGCCATTGGACCGGATTAGACCCGCAACCCATCGTGCTCGATAGCAAACTGCGTATTCCCGCCACCGCCCGTCTTTGCCAATTACCAGACAAACGCTGCTGGGTGCTCACCACACTTGAAGGCGAGAGTCTTGCAAATGAAAATGAAGGTGCGCTAATTGAAGGGCTGGAAATTACTGCGCTTCAAAGTAATGCGGAAGGCCGTGTGTGTTTAGAGCGCGCCTTGCGGCTGTTACGTTCTAAAGGAATTACCAGCCTTATGGTTGAGGGAGGAGCCAGCATAATCACTGCATTTTTAAAAGCGCAACTAGCAGATGCTGTAGTCGTTACGCTGGTGCCGCGTCTGGTTGGAGGTTATAAAGCGGTTAGCGATTTAGGCGGACGTGAACGATATGAGCTACCGGAAATATCCCCGCTGCATAGCGCACCGCTGGGTAAAGATGTCATCCTCTGGGGCAATTTGCAGTACGGTAAGGCCGTGGCATGAACCAGTTTACCGCGCAGCAACTGTGGTTCACAGATGCCTATAAGCTTGAGCTCCGCTCTCAAGTATTGCCTTCGTTAAAGTCAGGCGAAGTATTAATTCAAACCGAACTCTCTGCGGTGAGTGCCGGTACCGAGCTCTTGGTTTATCGCGGGCAAATTCCTTCAGATATGAAGCTGGATGCTAACCTCGAGTCACTTCAGGAATCTGCCTCCTACCCGCTTCAATATGGTTATGCAACTGTTGGACGAGTCATTCAAATTACCGCCGAGGTGGATATTAAATGGCTGGGAAAGCGCGTATTTGCTTTCCAACCCCATGCAAGTCATTTCATCGCCACGCCTGAAAGTCTGATTCCAGTACCCGACGATATTTGTGCAGCCGCCGCAGTATTTCTAGCCAATATGGAAACTGCCGTTAACCTCGTTCACGATGGCAACCCGCAACTGGGTGAAAATGTCGTGGTATTGGGGCAAGGAGTTGTCGGTTTATTGCTCTCAAGTCTTTTAGCGAAACATCCGCTTGCGCAATTGAGCACAATTGACGGTAACGATTACCGTCGCCAGCGCGCACTCGCATTGGGGGTCACCAAAGTTGGCGACCCATTCTCACAAAGTGATATCAAAAATATTCAAGACGAATTAATTACGGTGGCAAGCAAAGGAGCTGATCTTATTTATGAGGTTACTGGAATTCCTGAAGCACTGAATCTTGCAATAGAACTAAGTGGTTTTAACAGCCGCATCGTGATTGGCAGTTGGTATGGAAACAAATCCGCAGCAATCGCACTCGGTGGAAATGCACACCGCAATCAATTAAAAATCACGACCAGCCAAGTCAGCAATATTTCACCAACATTATTAGGTCGCTGGGATAAATCGCGTCGCTTTGATCTGGTCTGGCAACTGATTCGTGAACGTAAACCGGAAAAACTTGTTACTCATTGCGTAGCACTCTCTGAAGCAGCAAGCCTATATAAAAAGCTGGATCAAAATCCCGGCGAAATACTACAAGCCGTTTTTACTTACTTATAAATCATTTTAAATCGTAAAAAATTATTCTAAACTCCCCACATCTCTAATCTCACTTTTTTTGAGCTCTTTTCCAGGAATCCCTATGTACACAGTTGCCGTTACCCGTGAATTTATTGCCAGTCATTTTTTAATTGGAGGTGATTGGGGCGCAGAGAATTTTCCGCATTCACACCATTATGTGGCGGAAATTCGTATTGATGGCGATCAATTAGATCAACACGGTTATTTAGTAGATATCGTTGATATTGAAGCGGCACTGGATAAAACCGTTGCTTATTTTCGCGATAGCGTGCTTAACGAAAAAGAAGAATTCGCAGGCTTGAATCCAAGCATTGAACATTTCAGTCGAATTATTAATGAACAAATAAGTTCAAAAATTCGCCCGCTCGGTAATGCATCGTTAACAGTAAAATTGTGGGAAAACGCCACCTGCTGGGCAGCGTTTCGAAAAGAATTTAAATAATTTTTTAAAACCTAATGACCTTGCAAAATCCGCTGCAAGGTCAAAAAAAATTATTTTCCGTCTTTAATAGCGTTATAAAGCCAGCGAACAAAACGCTCTGCACTTTGTGGAGTTGGGCCATCCACTCTTGAATCAAATTCGGCAGTAGGCTTTGACTCCAACACTTCTTCTATTGTTTTCCCCTGTTTCACCAGCGGAGCAATTTTATCGCGCGCAGCCAAAATCAAATCGCGTCCGGCAATCAAACCTTTACGATCTGTTATAGGGCCATGGCCTGGTATGATTTTAGTGTTGGGGCCAGCGCGACCTATAGTTTCTGCCAATCCATCCAAAATACCTTCAAGAGTTCCGCCATTGCCTAAATCAACAACAGGGTAACCGGTAGTGCGGAAATAATCGCCAGTCGCCAAAGCATCATGCCCAGTAAATTGCACAAGTGTATCGCCATCTGTATGCGCTTTACGAACAGGAATCAAACGAACCTCTTCACCATTTATATGCAAAGTTACTGTGTGATCATAGGTGATAACTGGCAGAGCTTTTTCAACAGCAGGCTTACCTGGTGTACCATCAGGCGCAGGATTCGGGTGAGCTAAACGATCACGTAATTGCTCGCGACTAAAAATTGTTGCGCCAAGCTTGGCGAAATTTTCATTACCGCCCGTATGATCACCGTGCACGTGAGTGTTTACTAAATAGCGCACGGGTTTGTCAGAAATCTTTTTAAGTGCAGCAATAAGTTTATCGGTAAGCGGAGCGAATTGAGAGTCAACCAAAAAGATACCGTCAGGTCCTGTCAGCGCACTAATGGTTCCGCCAGCGCCCTCAAGAGTATAAAAATTATCACCAAGTTTTGTGGTTTTAATTTCTACTTTGCTGTAATCAGTTTGTTGTTGTGCTTGAACGGTAAAAGCAAGACTCGCGCAACTGGTTAAAAGAACTAATGCAGTATTTTTCAAATGTTTCATCATTATTTTCCAATAAATTAATAAAACATTTGAATTAGCAATGCTTATGCCATTTTAAAAATGAGCGTCACAAAAGAAGATCACGCGTTGAATTAATTTTTATGTGTGCAATAGCAAACACTTTTTGATGAGGTGTTTATTTTTAAACTTTTGCTAGCTTACTAATTAACACCTATTTGATACTTGTATTGTTCGCATGAAACTCTTTACCGCGATTAAGATTGCGAACCTGGTCGATGTAGTCGAGTTCATTAATAGCTTTTTTATTATCCGGATCAAATTTTAATGACTGATACAAAGCGACTTCTGCATCGTCGTATTTCTCCATTGCTGCAAGAGTTTCACCCAAACCGCGGTAAGCACGCGCCCGTTGTGGATTGGGCAAACAGCTAGTGGATTGCGTCAGCTGAGTATAGAGCTGTACCGCCTGATCATGGCGTTTGAGGCGATAATTAAGGTTTGCTTTTTCATACAATAAAGTGGGCTGATCTGGCTCCAGCTTTAAACCTTTATCTAAATTAAGCATTGCATTGTTGTAAGGATTATTTCTGGATTCAAGCGCTAGAAAAGCCAGCAAATAATAGGCTTTTGAGTAGGAGCTATCCAAAACCGGTTCCATCTTTTTATTTCCGGCAGCCACAATTTCGTACACACCACATTCGGCTAACTGCTCCTTATCCCAAAAAAATACGCGTACTTGATTTTCATCGACAATCCGGTGGGACCAATTAGCAGGTAACGTGCCCACATAATTTTCAAGCAGGACTTTAGCATCAGGGTAATTATTTTTTTCAATCAAGGCTACCGCTTCTGTGAGCGGGCCAGAAGGAGCTTCAGGGGCAACTGGAGCTGATACTATATTCGTCTTTTTGCTTGAGTTGGTGCATGCACATAAGGTGGCAACCAACGCGCATAAAAATATTTTTTTGATCATGATTCAATTCCGTAGCAGGTCATAAATTCACTGCAGAATTATTGTAAATAAAAAACGATAAGCAATAACTACACCAGTCAGTACGACTACATAGATTAATTATCAACTACGAGGTTGTGACATCAGCAAGCATAGTTTTACCGCCCGCTTGACGCAGACAATAAAGGCCAAACAACAATATTGCCAAGTCGCGTAAACGCATAAGTGCGATTAGTGCAATTGCCGCAGTAGTAGGCAAATCCAAATATTGAAACGACCAAAATATAGATGCTTCCAAAGTTCCAATTCCACCTGGTATGGGCAATAGCAACGCAAGTCTCATCGCTATCAGAATAAGTAAAAAAGCAGTGAAGCCAACATTTACATTTGAAAAATCCAGCAGGAGCGCGAGCTCACCCACTAAAGCTGCCCATGCCAAAAATGAAATAAAAATAGCATTTACCAAAACCAACTTTTGGGTGCGCAATACCAGCTGCAGATCTTTTTTTATTAATTGCCAGGAATTTTTAATTTTATTTAATATTGGATGCTCAAGCCAACGCGAAAATAACCGGCGAAAACGATTAAATATCACAGCAGGACGAAGTAATACCAGCCACAAGACAACTGCCAATGCAGCCGACGTTAACAACATGCCTTTGAGAATTTGAGATGAGTTAAAAGACGCCCTGACAAATTGAACATCAAACATGAACAGCAACATCAAAGCGCAAATCAATAAAACGGTAAAATTTATCAACACCTCATAAAACCGATCAAGTCCGATTGATAATAAAGCGTTCTCTAAAGATAAACCGTTTCTACACAACCAGAAAAGCTGTAAAGGCTCTCCACCACATTGTGGGCCCGGAGTAATAAAATTTACTGCATGCCCCGCCTGCCTAATAATTAACAGATCATTAAAACTTATTTTCGCCTTAAGCATGGCGATAAATCCATGCCAACGTTTTGTTCCCAAACCTATAATGAGTGCATTAATTCCAAACCACGAAAACCATTGCGACCAAGTGAGCGCTGAGATACTTTCTACTATGCTGTTAATCGGTAGATGAAATAACGTCCACCCCGTTAAGAGAATAGCAAGCGACCACAATAAAATACGAAATAATTTTGTTTTAAGCACTAGCACCATCCTGACGGTTGACCCATACATCATCCCACTGCCAAAGACTAAAACGACCAGTGCCAAGCAACAACAACCAAACATTAGCGCATAGCACAGCGATACTTAAGATATCAATTTGAATCTTACACATGCCCAGCAACAACAAAATAATTAAAGCCCCCACTCGGCCCGCAGATCCCAATAACACTAAAATAATTCCAAGTATAAAGCTCATTACCAGAAAAATTTTAAAATTAATGGACGCCGAAAATAAATCTATTTGATTAAATATAAAAAGTGAACCTATAAAAAGAAATACCCGTATGGCAGGTTGAAAAAAAACTTGGCCGAAGCGCGATAAGAGCAAAAAGAAATTTTTAGTTTTTATCGCCTCCGAATTAATTCGCCCACTTACCACTAACCAATCCACAATAAAACCAAGCAGAATTGGAATCAAAAATGCAAAACCGCAAATCACTGTCTGCGGTATCTGAAAACAAGGTAAAAGTGCTAGCGCTACAAAACCCATTTGAAAACCTGCTAGCGCGCGACGTAATTGACTCGGCATAAGTGGATGGATTGCAAGCTCATACTTGCCCCGCCAATAAATTCCCCACTGGAAAAAATAAAAAGCGAAACTTAATAATAAATAGCTCCAATGAATTTTATCCATACCAACGGCTAGCAACGGTGCAACCACCAATCCTAGTGCATCGAATACTGTATCTAACTCAGCGCCCAGTAAAGTGGTTTGCTTACTTTTGCGTGCGACAAATCCGTCTACGCGATCCAGCACCGCAGCAGCAGCATAAAGCAACCCCGGCACCCAATTAATAAAACCCCGAATGTCCGGTTGAAATAAAAACCCACCCGTCAATGCAATTAAATAACCGCGCAATAAAGTAAGGCGATTAGCCCAACCTAAATGTTTTAACAAAGGAGCGCCGAGCGCCACCCGATTCAAATTGGAGCGTTTCGAGGTCGCATGCCACACCCAACCCCAAAGCAGTCCGGCTTGCAAAAACCACTGCAAACCGATTCGCCAGGTTGTGGAGTAACCCAGAATTAAAAAGATAGCCCATAGCACGCTTACACCGAGCAAGCCGGACAGTTTCATATCAACTTTCATAGAGATAATGTCTTTGGATATTCAAGTTTCAATACATAGGAGCCTATCAGAAGTTAGGAGGGCGAAAAAGCGCAAAGTGCTGATTTTAGAACAACTGCCCCATTCATCTGTTTTAATTTAGCGTGTTTTTAGTTTTTTATCGTTGAAGGCCTGAGTACTGTATTTTACTGATAAGAACTCATGTTAATCCAAAATCGAATTCGTAAGAGAAAACTTGAATCCATAAGCCACTCAATTAAAGTGAATATAACTGTAAAAAATTTAACTCTAACTTTTTATTTTGATATTGGTTATGTACATGACGTTCAAATCTTTATTTAAACTAATAATTTTTGTTGTAATTACCCTACCAATCAAAAAAAATTCAAAAAATAATAACCTGCTTTTAGTCGATAAAATTTTGGTTTTAAACATGTATCGTTAAAAAATCAACATGAGTGATTTAAACAAAACACTTAACGTCGTCGAAATTTTCAAAAATAAAATTTTAATCAATATAAAAAATATTTTATAAAATCAAAATTATTGACCTTATTGAAAAGTTGTGTTTTTATTTATTTTGAACTCACTCAGGAAGCTATTTACAATAGGATCGTATGTTAGAATTATTCAGGGAAAAAGCTGTTGGAAGCTGCAAGCAGAAATTGCACGGTGATGTCATTGTGCTGCCAAAAATATCTCACAATATTGTTACCTCTTTCCTTTTACTCTGGACATTTGTTACGAGCATTTGGCTTATAGCCAGCCATTATTCTCGTAAACAAACAGTGTTAGGATGGCTAGAACCACCAGAAGGAATCGTTCGTATACATTCTGACAATACTGGTGTAGTTAAAAAAGTACTGGTGAAAGAAGGCGAAACAGTTACTAAAAACCAACCACTACTAATGATAAGCGATGAGCACATTCTTGAGGGTGGTGAGAGTCTTCATGAAAACTTATTAAAGGAACATATATCACAGCGATCTATGCTGAAAGAACAAATATTTCGCACCGATTCAACATATAAATTAAACCTCAAGGATATCTCGGAACAGATTTTATCTGCACGCCAAAACCTCAAGCTTATTGAAGGGCAAGTGGACGTTATTAATGAGCGCTACTTATTAGTTAGTAGTCAAGTTGAACGCTACCGAAAATTAAAAAATGATGGTTTTGTGGCTAATTCAGATTTTGATAATGTATTAGCACAAGAACTTTCACTCAATAGCGAACGCAAAGCATTATTACGCAATCAAATATCTCAAAAAAATGCCATCGCACAACTGGAAAAGCAACAAAAGGTAATGCCCGATGAAAATGCTAATGCATTGGATCAGTTACGAATTCGTTTGAGCGATATAGAACAAAAGATTAACCAGATTAACAGCAACACTTTGAGAATTATCAATGCTCCCATCTCAGGAGTAGTTAACAATCTTCAAGCCAGGGAGGGCCAGCAAATCACCGTAGCAGGCAATATACCGCTCTTAACATTATTTCCAGACAACTCTATGTTGTCAGCACAACTACTAATTCCGGTGCGTTCTGTAGGCTTTATTGAAAAAGGCCAATTGCTTGCGATTCGTTACGACGCATTTCCTTACCAAAAATTTGGTATCTATGAAGCTCGCATAGAACAAATCTCTAAAACCTTGTTGCTTCCAAATGAATTAATGGATGTCCCTGTTTCAACGAAGGAACCAGTTTATCGTGTTAACGCATTACTGAAAAAATCCTCAGTTAATGCATATGGTAAAGATTTTTTGTTGAAGCCTGGCATGACATTAGCAGCCGATATTAATTTAGGTGACCGCACATTAATTGAATGGATATTTGAACCACTTTATAGCTTAAAAGGAAGAATTTAACGTTGAATACGCAAGCTCAGGACTTAAAACGCCCAGAACAATTACTCCAATTTTCCCTTATTACGAGATTACCGGTCATAGTACAAAGCGAGGTCGCGGAATGTGGTTTGGCATGCGTAGGAATGATTGCTGGTTATCACGGTTATGAAATTGGGATGACAGGTTTGCGTCGCATGTTTTCCATCTCTAATCATGGCACTACGCTTAAAGACCTCATGACAATAGCATCACGTCTGCACTTTTCTACTAGAGCCATACGACTAGAGGTTGAGAGCGTGATGAATCTGCAATTACCTTGCATACTTCATTGGAATTTAAATCATTTTGTAGTTCTTAAAGCCGTAAAAAAAAATCACTACATATTGCATGATCCCGCTTTCGGCGAACGTAAAATTGAGAAGAAAATATTTGATCGAGAGTTTACGGGAGTGGCCTTGGAGTTGACTCCGTCGACAAGCTTTCAAAAGAGTAAAAATAAAGAAACGCTTGCTGTGAATCATTTCTGGAAAAAAATAATCGGATTCAAACGCAGCTTAGCGCAAATTATAGCACTGTCATTACTACTTCAGATCTTTAGTATCGCAGCTCCTTTCTATACGCAAATTATTGTGGACGATGTGCTACTACGCCAAGATGAAAATCTGTTAATTGTCTTGGCTCTAGGTTTTAGCTTACTAATGATTATTCAAGTGGGCACAACAGCACTACGTTCAACTGTCGTCTTACATTTATCTAATCGACTCGGTATACAAATGTCCGCGAATTTGTTCCGTCACTTAATTCGCTTACCGATGGAGTATTTTGCCAAGCGACACATGGGGGATATAGTTTCGCGGTTCGGTGCATTAAGTTTTGTACGAAGCGCGCTCACCGAAAATTTGGTATCTGCCGTTGTAGATGGTTGCATGGCGATAATCACTTTAATCGCGATGTTTTTATATGATGTTAATTTGACCTTCATAGTTATTTCAATAGTGCTGTTGTATGGACTATTGAGATGGGTATTTTTTCGACCATCACAGGCTTTAACGCAAGAAACTATTATTGCAAGCGCGCAGGAAAATACCCATTTTATGGAGTCAATGCGAGCAATCCAAACTATAAAACTATTTCAGCGTGAAAATGATCGTCAAAATCAATGGCAGAACCGACTAGCCGATGTAATGAATAAAAATATTCAATTGGCGCGCTGGGGAATTTGGTTTGGAATCATTAATGGAATTTTATTCGGAATAGAAAATATATTGGTGATCTATTTTGCTGCGAAAGCAGTAATGGGAAATATTATTTCTTTAGGCATGCTATACGGATTTATCAGCTACAAAACAAGTTTTAGAAGTTCAATGGACAGACTCATTACGCAATGGATAAATTTTCAAATGTTAGGTCTTTATATAAATCGCTTGGCGGATATAGCATTCACGCAAGCTGAAGATATCGACAAATATTTAGTTGGAACAGAAACTAGATTTTCTCCTGCGGTAGATTCAAGACCAGAACCTAATGCCCCACAGTCACCTAAGATTAATCCGCAGATATTACGTGGGAAAATTGAAGTCAGAAATCTTGCCTATCGCTATGGAGAAAGTGGCGAGCCCGCGTTTAAAAATGTGAGTTTTATTATTCAACCTGGAGAAAAAATAGCTATCACAGGAGCAAGCGGTTGCGGAAAATCTACGTTATTAAAGTGCCTCATGGGCTTAATTGACCCCATCGAAGGAGAAATTCTTATCGACGACCAACCTGTAAAAAGAATTCTGCATTACCGCAGTCAAATAGCCTCAGTAATGCAAGAAGATCAGTTATTAAGTGGAGATATAGCAGAAAACATTGCCTGCTTTTCGTCTGAAATTGATCATCAAAAAGTTTACTTGTGCGCGCGGCTTGCTTGTATTCATGATGAAATTATTAAAATGCCTATGGGCTATAACACCTTGGTGGGTGATATGGGAGCGGGCTTAAGTAGTGGACAAAAGCAACGAGTCGTACTCGCTAGAGCGCTTTATCGCGAGCCACGTATTTTATTTATGGACGAGGCAACTAGTCATTTAGATGTTACTAACGAGGCACATATTAATCACAATATGCAGCAACTTAACATAACACGAGTTTTTGTAGCACATAGACTGCTCACTATAAGAGCAGCAGATAGGGTAATTGAACTTTAATAGTTAGAAATGGGCGATGGTAAATGAGGAAATATATTAACAACCATACGTATATATTTTTGATAGTATTTTTTATTGTATCAATAGTAATTTACCAAAAAAAAACAGAGCCAAGCCAAGTACCTATTAACAAACTGGAAAATTTAGTTATTGAAGAGCCGATCATGCTGGAAGCTCAGCAGCCTACATCAAACATAAATACTAAAAGACATGAAATATCGTCCATAGCTAATACTTTAACCGCCGAAAATGAAAATGTTGATAGCTTTAGTAAAAAAGAAAAAAAAGTTATTAACGTGACCGATAACTTTCAGGAAAAAGTGGTTAATCCCGCATCAGTGTTTATTCGGCTGGGAAAAAAATATTCTGATCAATTACCAAAACTGGTCAGTGTGGAAATGGCAGGCAATTACGTGGATGTTAATAGCACTTTTAACTTATTACAGCGATCCACCAATGGTGATTTAGATGCTAAGTCAAGGTATGAAGAAATCCTAAATGATTTGAAAATTCACGCAGATGCCGGTGATGTGAGAGCACAACAAGATTATGCGATGTTTTTAACACTTAACGCTGGTAGTTTCAGCGCTAATCTTAATGCCTCTCAAAAAATCGCTTTCGCGGAATTGGCTAAAAATTACTACGCAAAAGCTGCATCCTCAGGACAGGCACGAGCTGCGGTGAATATTAGCAATAACGCTGCGATGTTAGATTTAATAAAAGATCCAGAAGAAGCCTTGGCTTGGGGGTTTATAGCAAAAAAGATGGGGGAAAGACCTGCTGATCTTGTTGTATGTATAGATAACAGCTTTATCTGCACGGAAGAAATGTTTGCCAAAGCATTGGAGCTGGCTAAATTCTACATAGATTTTTACGAATTTAAATTAGATAAGTGATTATTTTAATTTAAATATCAATCCGTTAACATTTGGCTGGATTGATTAACTTAGTTAGATTCTAACTAAAAATTTTTAATAAAGGAGAAATATATGTTTACACAACGTGTTCGAGAATTAACAGAGAATGAATTAGTAGCTGTGAGCGGAGGCTATTCTGGTTCTGAAGCTCTTCCAAATGTGATTTACTCATCATATCTTGGTTACGACGAAAAAGGGAATGATCTTTGGGATAATAAAATTTATAACTCGCAAGGCCAATTAATTTCTGAGACCACAAGCAATGTAAATGAATATCAGAGAGACTTGGACCTTAAACGTGAAATTGAATCCGCAATACCTACTCAAGAGCCAAACATTCCATATCAGCCAGTAGACCTTAACTTTGGCTATTCAGATTATAACTATGGCGGAAATTACAGCTATTTTGATGGGCCAAGATCTTTTGACGGAAGACTGATTGATTGGCAAGGAGTAGGAGTTAACGGTGGAGAGCTTGCGTACGCGTAACACAAGCGGAGACATCCTTCAAATACAAGAGTTTTATAAAATCCTATGGGTTTCTCCATAGGATTTTATTATTAATGCAGCTGCACGGAATTTTTTATGAGGCATCAGCAATTTTTATCAATAGTTTTTATTGCTTGGCTGTCCGACTACTCAAATGCAAGTGAATTAAAATCATCAAAAGAACCAAACTATATTAATGATTCATTTGAAAATACTACTATCAATAAAAGCCCAGCTGATGAGCGCTCTTATGCAACGATGAGATTAAATAATAACTTGCATGTTTTACTCATATCCGATCCTACATCTGCCACCTCAGCTGCTAGCTTGTCCGTCGGCGTAGGCTATACGCAGGATCCTGATAGCCAGCTTGGATTAGCTCATTATCTTGAGCACGTTATTCTCCTAAATTCAAAAAGTTATCCAGAAATTAATGGGCTACATAATTTTCTAGCCACAAAAGGATACGGACTCAACGGCGCCACTGGAGCGCAACAAACAAATTTTTCTTTTATGTGCCCGACAAATAATTTTAGTGAAGCACTTGATCGTTTTGCTGATTTATTTTCAGCCCCACAGTTTGACCCTGAGTTGGCCGATAAAGAGCGAAATGCAGTGCATAATGAGTGGTCATTAAAAAGCCAAAATGATTTTTTCACGATAGAGGCTATAGATTACTTAACTATCAATCCATCGCACCCACTCACACGTATGTCTGTCGGCAACTTGGAGACCTTAGTTAATAAAAAAGATTCCAATTTGCTGGATGAAACGAAGACCTTCTACCGACACTACTACTCCGCCAACAACATGCGGCTCACGCTTATAGGTAAGCAATCTATTGAATTACTTAAAACTTATGCTGAGTTATATTTTTCAACTATTCCTAATAGAGATATTCTACCGCCAACTATTACGGAAGTGGGCTTAACAAAAAACGAGCTGGGCAAAGAAATACACTACCGACCAAGAGGCAGCCAACGTTCAATTTACATAGATCTGCCGGTGAAAATTGCGAATGACCAATGGTCCCTAAAAGCTAAAGAATATCTAATTGCTGTAATTGGGTCGGAGTCTAAAGGTGCTTTATCCGATTGGCTGAGGACTCAGGGGTTAGCTGAAGCTGTTGAAGTTTTTTTGCAACCGAAACGTTACGGACCTGATGGGCGTCTTCGACTAAGTATTAGCTTAACTGCGAATGGTTTTAAACAGAGTGATAGAGTTATCGCTGCGACATTCTCTTACCTGGATTTAATTAAAGAACACGGTATAAAAAAGCAGCTATTCGATGAATTGAAAAATGTAGCCGAAAAAGATTTCAAAAATTTTAAACGAGACCCCTCTTACAATGCACTTGTAAAGTTATCTGTAGACCAATTCATTTATCCAATAGAACACATTATAGATTCCGCTTATATCTATGATAACTTTGATGAAAATGCTATACGCGAATTTTTTGAGCAATGGCAGCCACAAAATGCCCGAATTTGGTACATTGATAGCGCTGAAAAAACTGGCACTCACATACCGCATTACACCGGCCAGTATCGAATAAAAGATATTCCCTCTGAAAAAATCTCCTTGTGGAAAGATGAAGCACGTAAAATTGCGATGGCGGTACCAGAGCTTAATGAGTTATTCACATCTGCTACCGCACCGCTAGCCGCAAGCGTTTATCAAAAGCCAACGTTATTGATAAGCGAACCTGGCATTGAAGCATTTTTAGTTAATCCGTTTCCTAATCTCGACGATCAAGGAAAAATAATTGTGGAGTTAAATTCAGACATAAACTACAAAAGTGAAAAAAATTACCTTATGTCAGCCATTTTGAATGAGATTATCAAACAAAAAAATATTCCTTTGATCAGTAAGGCTAAAAAAGCTTCAATTGATGTTGAAACAACTTCAGAAAATAAAGCTTCTCTTACCTTTACACTCTCTGGTTACACGGCCAAGCAGCAATTGGTTCTAATTCAATTATTAAAGGGAGTTAAGGATCTTGCAATATCCAAGCAGGAGTTTGAAAACGCAAAGAAAATTGTTAAAAGAAACCAGCATATGGAAAATTATTCGGTCATACAACAGCTTGAGGACATTTTGGAGCATACTGAATTTTCTCCTCCCCTAGGCAGACAAGAAACCACTAAATACATAGGAAATATAAATTTTTATAATTTTGAAATGTATTATAAAAGATTAACTGAAAATGTTTTACCAAGAGTTTTTATTTCGGGAAATTTTTCTGAAGAAAATGCTCGATTAATAGCTTTACAAGTGAAAACGATATTTCCAACTCAAAAAAAACCTCAAAATAGAGCAATTGAAAATTATTTTTTACCTCGCAAAAATAATCTTATAAAAATAAATTCTAAAACTGCGTTAAATGATAGCGGAGTTTTAGACGCCTATATAAGCACTAGTCAGTCCATAAAGGAACGTGCAACTATAGCAATTCTTGATCGATTGATATCAAAAGAATTTTTTACCCAATTAAGAAGTATCAAGCAACTGGGATATGTAGTAGCGGCTACTCCAATTACGTTCGGTCCTTATAATGGTTATAAATTTGGGATTCAAAGCTCAGATAAAGATCCCGACACATTAATAAAATCAATAGAGAACTTTAAGTTAGAATACTTAAAAACATTAGAAGCTACTGATCTATTGACGATTAACAATATTAAATCTACTTTAAAATTGGAAAAAAAATCAACTGCTTACAAAAGCTATAGTAGCGACTTCCTAAATGCTATTTATACATTTGACACCACTGATCAATATTTATTGGCAATTGATGAAATTACTATTCACGACATTATTGAGCTTTACAAAAATTTGATTGTCGAAAAGACGGAGCAGCATATCCAACTACAAATGACAGGCAGTCATCTTACAGCCAAATAATTTCTTTCTAAATAATTTACACTGACAGAATGTTAAGGTGACGACTAATAAATATTCCGCATAAATTTATCAGCTTTTATATAACACCAGCTCTAAATGACTTTAACACGTTGAGGATTGCATTCAGGTTGCTGCCAAATATTAAATGATTCTAAACGTTTAATTAATGAAATTGGCAAAATACTCTTTTTTTCCATATGATTAACAGAGCTTCTAACGGTGTGGAGCCCTGGCACTCCAATAGCAGCATCATATTCATCCGCTTCGTAGGCGATATTGTGAATGTCATGAATAAATACTGGCTCATCTAAAAAATCATAAATTTCACTGAGTGTAGGTAAAGGAGCATTGGTAAGCGATTCGTAACGGACTATCAGTAACCTATTAGCGTGCGTGCTATTCATAGCCTCGTTTAGGCAATTTAGCGTTTTGCCGATGTGTCCATCTGGACGCATTAAAATCTCAGTCCTATCGAATAAATTTTGTTCTGATTTAAAGCTATATAGTCCAGACAATTCCGTGAAATTTTTTGAATGTAGATATTCGAAACTATTCACAACATCAGCCACATTTCTTACACAACAAATAATCCGACATTCCGGAAACAGATTAACTAATAATGGTAATTTGCTTGTCCAGCTACGTCGCGTATCAAAAATAACCTCCTTTTCAGGCATCACACTGTAATAAGCGTCAAATACACCTCGTAATAGCCGCTCCTTCTGTAATTGAGATATAAATACTGAATAATTATTTTTAGCGCTAATAGCAACTAACATTTCGTTAATTATTGAATAGACCGGACTTGTCATAGCTGCATGAAAACGCGGATTTTGTTTTAGTAATGCAGAAAGAAGAGTGGATCCAGAGCGTGGAATTCCAGAAATGAAATGATGAGTTGTCATAAAAATTAATCCGTTAATTGATGCCAAAAGATTATCACTTAATATTAAGTTGTCAAATTTTTTAGCCCAAGAGAAATGTTTATTTTAAAAATAATATCACCGAAGTGTTTAAATTTAAGCATCACCAATTTATTAATTTTTATCTTTAATAAAATAAATTTATTTCTATGTAACGCGATCAAATATTTAATAAAATTTGCATTATTGTTATTTTTAAATTTTGCTATAAATTTCATGGAGAATGCATTTTAAAACATCCCCGGTAAAATTGGTGAGTGATATTAAAATTCCAATTTTGTTAATTCATGCTACTGATGATGTCGTGGTTCCTGTTGTACAAAGCCGAATAATGGCAAATGAACTTAAAGTTCTACAAAAAGCTTATGACCGCATTGAATTGGAAGGCGGCAATCATAGCTCCGAATATTTGTGGCATCGCAAAAAATATTCGAAGCTATAAAGCGTTTTGAAAGGATATTAGCTGCGGATTAGTTATTGGTAGAACTGTTATAGCTTAAGAAAGAAATATATTTAATATTGCCTATGGAAAACACATTTGTTTGCCATAGGCATGCCTTAAAAAATCATGTCTTTTCTTTAAAACTTTCCACTTACGACAATTTGCGCAAATCGCGGTAATGCCGGGTTCCAGCTGTTCCATGTTTGGCTTTGGTAAGTTGTATCATCAAATGCATTTTTTACCACCAAGCTCACGTCAAAAGTTTTATTTAAACTGCCAATACCAACCGCAATATCTGTAGTGATCGAGTCATCAACCCAGCCATAAGTTGAAAGCGGGTTATCCGAATTAAATTTACTGTTATAAGCGCTATTCAGATTAAAATGGAATTCACTTTTTGTGAAAACTGGAATGCGATAATCCACACCTAAATTGAAACTGTATTTGTAAGCACCCGGTAAAGTTTGGTCAGTAATATCACGGTAAGGCGCTGCGCCAGCATAACCATTTTCAACGGGTTGCGCTGAGTTAGGAAAATATCCGTAGTAAGCATCGTTATAGGCTCCGGAAAAGCGAATGCTAGTGTGTGGAATTCCGCTGTAAACCCCGTCAAATTCCAAACCTTGCGCAATTACTTCGGGCGCATTTCCGGTATAGCTTGTATATGCAGTTGCAGGTGTTATACCTGCTTTAATATTTTCAGCGGTGGTGTACTCATCCACAACTTGCACAGCTTGTTGGTAGTCAGTAATTTTTGTGCGGAAAATATCAAGATTTAATACAAGTGTATTTTTTAAGAAATTAGACTTTAAACCGATTTCATAAGAGCTGGATTTTTCTGCATCGGTTGGATAAGAAACTCCATTTACAACTT
>Ga0247741_1000550_pt1 | contig 21285 bp, 30 predicted proteins | sample UWRJL213509R2_FD_180945 | JGI IMG/M metagenome (GOLD analysis project Ga0247741, IMG submission 180945) | Plant litter microbial communities from Arlington Agricultural Research Station in Wisconsin, United States - UWRJ-L213-509R-2 | ecosystem: Environmental > Terrestrial > Plant litter >... | reverse complement strand
CTCGTCCCGTCCCCTCCCCTGCCACTCTTCCTTTTCCGGCCTGATCCCTCCCTTACATCATCCTCCCCCCCCTCCACCCGCCAGCTCCCCGTAGGCACCTGTCCCGTTTTGGCCAAGTGTCTCCCGTCCCTCGCATGTACCCGTAGCCACCTGTCCCGATATATCTATTTTTCTGTACCCGTAGACGCCTGTACCTAGCTCCGTGGCACCTGTCCCAATATATTTATCACCCTCTTTTTGATGTTCGATCAAATTTTCGGGGAAGAATTTCCGGAAAAAAATTATATATTCTTGTAGCTATACATGAGGGCTATGTACTCGTGAATTTTCAGAGAAATTGGCGGTCCCGTTGTTGAGCAATTCTGGATAGAAGACTGGGTAGCTACGAAGAGGGAGACAGAGGCAGCCTATTTTGATGGTCGAATCATCCACGTGATCGTTTGATTCGACATCATGTCACTGGTCACACTCAACAGTCACCTTCAGCAATTGTCGAATGAAGGTCTTCGCCGTTTATTAGTTCATGGTGTTATCATTGCTCTAAGTATAAGTATGGCACATAATATTGTATATCAGCTATAAGTATGTATAGTTTATGAAATATGTAATGTATGGTACATCAAATCTAAGTAATATTACGCATTACGCCCTATTACTATGGATAAAAATTGGGTGTTCAAGTATAAGTGTCTTACTTTGATGCATGTTTGGGGATGGTTTCCATTCTTGTATCATAATACGCACAATTGACAGTGCTTCCTTGAAAGTATTATAATTTTCTTCGTCCTGCAAGAGTAGTTAGAGACATCATATTGTCGAATTGCGCTAGTGAAACTCACAGGAAACAGGGGTCTCATCATGCTTCTCTGAATTTTGACGTCAAGTTTCATAACAAAATCTGCAAGGGGACCTAAGGCTTCTTCAAGCCGCTCCATAACTGATAGTTGGCCCTGACGATCTGGACGGCTTTGATCGGCGTGGGATACCTTAATAATGAGGCCCACAAACTTCTCTAGGATATCTTTACTGAGTTTTCTGGTCGCTAAGTGACTGTGACCAGAGGACGATGCCGCTCGATTTTGCGTAGTTGAAGGTAAAGCTACCGTTGATGCTTGCCTCGGAGTGCTTGGAGACCTAGTGGTTATGAAGAGGCCAGGAAGTCTATGAGTGTCCCGTATTGGAGACTTGATTTGTGGTCGACGTTTTGATTGAGGTGTCTCAATTGGCCGTCGATGTGTGACCTGAGGGGTCTTGATCTCCGCTGGTGTAGGTAATTCTCCTTGAGGCGTTGCCTGAGACGTCATCAAGGGTGGTAATTCCACCTGGGGTGTCGTCTGAGAAGTCATCGGGGGTGGTAATTCCACCTGAGGTATTGTCCAAGACGTTGCCGGGCCTGGTAATTCCATGTGAGGTGCCGTCTGAGACGTCATCGGGGTTGGTAATTCTGCCTGAGGTGTTGTCCAAGATGTTGCCGGCCCTGGTAATTCTATGTGAGGTGTCGTCTGAGACATCATCAGGGTAGGTAATTCCGCCTGAGGTGTCGTCCGAGATGTTGCCGGCCCTGGTACTTCTATGTGAGGTGTTGTCTGATACGTCGCCGGCAATTTGCTTTTATTTCGCTGATGCTGATCCTCCTCGTCGGTCTCATAGACACCTTGACTATTATGAGCAATTATATTTTTACAACAAGCTAATTGAACATACCTGGAGCCACTCTCGTATACAATGTGAACTTTGAGGGGGCCTTAGGGGTAGCATCTATAACGTATAAGAGATTTGAGCACCAAAATTAGCAGCTGTCTCACCGAGTTCAAATAGTTCATCTGCGTCAACCATCGGAACGTCTTCAGAGAGGCCACTTGTCTCAACTCCATCCATCGGCTGACTTTCACTGGTGCTGTATGACTCTACTGCGATATAAATCAATGGAATTTTACAAATAAAACAGGTAATCTTACCAAAGTCAAACAATTCCGACATCAAAACATCGTCTTCTCGACTTATAAAGGCATCTATTATGGTATAAGTAAATAAATAAAAGACCTGATATAGAAAGAAAACGCACCGTCCATAGAGTTTACCAGAACATCCTGCCGACTTTCGAGGGCTTTGCGCGAGTCTATCAAATCTATCTTAAGCAAACTAAAGATCGCAATGAAATGAATACGAAATACCATCTTCGAGGCGTAAATTCACAAAATTGACTGATGTTCCATTATTAATGCCAATTTATGTTCATGCATTCAAGGTCACTAACCCTGCTCAAGAAGAATCTTCAACGGCTCTTCAATACCTGAAAGCACATTCAAAAGCGTATGTTACGATGTGTCAACCCGATCAAGAAACATCTATGTACTTTGCTTTGGAGGGAACAGAGACGTCTTAAAGTTGTTGCGATCTCGATCAGGCTGCGTTTTCTCTCCTGGTAGAAAAAATTAAGTCCTGGATGCATATTAAAACAGAAGATATACAAACGCACCCAATGGCAACAAGGTGGACTTGGGCAGTCCGCCTAAAGTGTCAACATTTGGCCATGAGTTACCTGATTCATATCGGAGAAAGAACTCGTTCCAAACGTTCTTCTCTACAGTGAAACGGTGAGCGAGACGACCAGAGACTAATTTAGCAATAACATACCTTGAGTTACACAAAATTTGTAATCGGCTCGCAGCATGTCCCTCAGCGTCGTCTTGTTTCTGAAAGACTTTTCGCTTGCAATCTCGCTCGGCGACGCTGGTGCGGTGACAGTGTTCTTGCGGGTGTGGGCAGCTCTCTTGGCGTTCAAAAGGGCCAGATCACGATCAGATATTCCGGGCGCACAGTTAACGAGTGCGGCGGGCTCAGGTGCGGCCTGCGTGCGTCGTTTCTTCAGAGGCGGACAGCGATTTGAACCTGTAGCCTCAGTTGGAACCTCTGGTGTGACATATATTAATGGCTGGACTGTCTAGTAGAGCCTCGCGTTGCGCACCTTGATCAAGCACATTGAGCCGATTAAAAGACGCGGCAGTGGCCCGCATCATTTTCATCGCTCGTGGTTTCCTTTGAACCTCTGAGGTGGCATCAAATATCGATCGGCTGCTGGGCGAGTAGTTTAGTTCTACGCACCTTCATTGGCCGTCGAGGTGCTCGGCTCCCTCTCGTCATCGTCTTCCCGCTTGCGTCGCCTGGTTAGGCGTGTTTTCGCAAGCGGGTCCATGTGGGCGCTGGTGAAGAGTTGAGAAGACCGTCGACTGTGACCGTCGACTGTGACCGTCGACTGTGACCGTCGACTGTGACCGTCGACTGTGACCGTCGACTGTGACCGTCGGCTGTGACCGTTGATTATGTATAAGTATGGTAGACTACTTGCCTCATATGATAGCTCTAAGATGCGGCCATCCCGTACAACTAAGACCGCAGCACTGGCCAAGATTCAAGCCGACGCGAATTTTGTTGAAGACGCAAATCCAAGGCAATGTTCAAAAAAAACGCCGAGAAGACGAGATGTCGACCAGTACGGCCTCCCTACAAAGGACGCAGTCCTCAAGATGCCTTCAGCACCGTTCGTCACGATTAATCTAGAGGAGACAATCCGACCGGATGACTGGTAGGTGTTCGATCACCAATTGGCCCTCTCCTGTTTTCCGACTTCTTTTTTTTCTTTTTTTCAGTATCGTTGTGGTACCTCATGGCGTAGACCTTGAAAAAGGAAGAGAAAAGATCAAGCCTGGTGAATATTGGCGGATGCGAGTCATATCTATTCACATGAGAGAGCAGGCACTGGACGGGAAGGGTGAAGGAACAGTTTATATTTATGGCGCCTGGTTCTATGCAGCCTGCGACTTTGAAAGCACGCCGCGATATGGAACTTTGAATCCAAAGTAAGTTCCGCACACATGATTCATGTATGACGTTCTCATCTTCGGCTTCTCCAGATACAAACCCATTCTTCGTTCCTTGGGTGGCTCAGAGCTCATTGAAACCAACCATTGTGATGTTGTCGAAGCTACCTGTATTGAAAGTGAGTTCGTCTTATGAATCAATGAACAATGTTGATCCCTTGATTAACCAAGCATCAGGTTTAGTCAACATTCACCCTTTTCACGACGAGGTCGGCATCTGCAATACCATACCACAAGGGTCCTGGTATTATAGAATGACAGCTCATTGGCGGAGAAGCGACACGACGAGACTCAGAGGGGAACTAAAGGTCCGAGTGCACACGACGGAGTCTATGCGATGGTACTAATTATTTTAACGCTAGAATTTGACCATGTGCAGAGAATGCGCCGAGAATTATGGACCAGACGAACACGAACAGAGATTCTGCCAAGAATGTCATGTTTGGTACCATATTCATTGCATGGACAAGATCCTGAAGACCCCTTCAAGCTGCCGCCTAAGTCAGGAAAATGCGGAGTTGGCTGAAGCCTGGGTTAAACAGGGCTGTCTGTCGAGCGACGTGCCACTGGATGCTCTACACGAAGCAATACGCATTCTGCCAATTCTTCGGGGAAATATTGCCGGTGTGATCGAATCCGATTACCCCCTCATTGATCGATGGAGGATTACAGGAACAGGAGAGAGGAGAGAGGCATGGTTAAACGTTTGGATGCGCGAGGAAGTTGCCTTACCTTGCGACTGGATGAAGCAGCTGGGACATGGATTTATTCGATTCACTCTGGCATATTCACCCCTCACTCGCTACAGCTGTCCTGGATGTGGATCAGCGATATAATGAATGATAAATATATATTTTTGCATGCATCTGTCATTTGATATAAGATGACCGATGAAGTAAGGGGTTCTGCGTGCCCCGACGATGGAGGGGGCCACGTTTGCTTCCCACAGCGTTATGCTCCGGAGACAAGTTATTTCATTTTCGACCAAAAAAAAAGCTACTGCACGGCGTATGTGTACATTACAAGAGGGGGAGAAGGAGAGCACCACGACGAACGAAATATTACAAATGGCAAAGGAGCTACATCAACCCCGCACAGCTACCACACTTGTAAAATGCAATGGGCTGGGTTCTTAACGCGTTAATATAAGCTCGTGGCCTAGTCAAGCGACCGTGCAGTCGCTCCGCCCAGACGTCCCAGCTTGGGTTCTTGTCGAGGTGGGCATCTGCCGGAACAGTTGGCGGCCGCTCGACAGCTTCACCCTCGTCACCAGGGAACTCAGGGATTGAGGGGCGCATTCCTTTTCTCCCAGAGGCCTCCCACTCCTGAAGTTCTATCCGGGCTAACCACCACTGGACTCGTCGTTTCATGTTTCCGTTGCCGGCGATGTGCCAGTCTTCTCGATCTTCAGGTCTCCCGATAAGACCCCGCATCACTGGAGCGATTTTAAGGACTTCAGTTGGAGTTCCCTCCAAAATTTTAGCCGCTTCAAATGGCTCCATATCCGTTACATCCTTCCAGACTCCGCATCGGATACAATACCTGTTAACGTCCTGATCTGGGCGGTAGCGTTGATCGATATCTTCGGGCTACAACGAAAAGTACACGTTAGCGTCAGTGGTAAGTAAATGAATGAATTTGTATCAACTTACAGAGAAGGTGACTTGGGTATGCTCACTATCATCATCGTCGTCGTCGTCGTCGTCGTCATCGTCGTCATCCAGATGGAGGGTGTCGAGCTCCTTGTAACGATACCCCCTGGTGTACCACCAGTCATATTCAATCCAGACAGTGTCCATCCTTGTGTCGTTGAAGAGGTTTACAAACAGCTTCCCTGAGAAATGAGATATTAGTTGATTGATATTTAGATCTACGCTCATTCTTATCATCATTGATGACTTACCAAAAACGCGTTCGACAGGGACAGCCCATCGTTTCTCTCCTAGCAAGAGTTCGTATGACCCAAGAGCTGCAACCACCTCGTTTTCCCTAGACAGGACATGATGAGTAAAATGTTTGGAATAAAGATAGATCAAAAGCACTACTCTGTATCTAAATTAAACTCCTTGAAGTCTTTGAAACTTCGCCATTGTCGCCCGAGAAAGTAGGTACCTCCTCCTTTGATCTTGGCGATCCGCTCGATCTTGAGCTTAAAGGATGCGTCGGCGTCGACAGACCGCCCTCCATTGGGGTAAGAATAAACACTTATAAATGTAAGAGATATTATTACTTAGTGGTAAGGAAATGCGACTCACCTATCGTTGATATTGAAAACAACGACTTCAGTCTTGTCTTCAGCCTTCATCGTGAATGACGTGACCATAGTTCCCTGCTTATCTTCTATAATCGATGCCGCCACGGTACTCTCCATTGGCTTGGGCGCTGTCTGTTTCTTCGGTGCGGTACTCTTAGTTTTGTTGGTTGCTTGCTTTTTTGGTGCCATGATGGTTAGAACAGACGATGATCACTCACCCGACGGTATATATATACCTCCAATATATCACGTGGATATAACTGGACACGGTCACATGCGCTCGTCGACTTTCTCTTTCTGCTGCAGCATGCGAAGACACGGTCGACCGTGAATTGTCAGTTGACGGTCGACTGTGACTTTTCAGTCGACCGTCGACTGTGACGTTTCAGTCGACGGTCGACTGTGACGTTTCAGTCGACGGTCGACTGTGACGTTTCAGTCGACCGTCGACTGTGACGTTTCAGTCGACCGTCGACTGTGACGTTTCAGTCGACGGTCGACTGTGACGTTTCAGTCGACGGTCGACTGTGACTTTTCAGCCGACGGTCGACTGTGACTTTTCAGTCGAGGTTTGGGACATAGCTAATGCGTCTAACCTGTTAGCCACTTCCTTTAGCGCCCGAAATTGATCAATCAAACTTAGATCACGCAAAAAAGAAATTAATTACAGTCCTCATTACAGCGGCATACTAAAGCGACACGAGATTATTGATCTTGACTTTGGTGTATGAAAGGATGGCTCGGGCAACGGTTCCTAAAAACATTCTCACAGAGTCTGGCATGATCTCCTGGGTGTAGGGGATTAGAAGCGCACTGGCATGACCTCTGGTCACCTCGTTCACCATATAGTGGAGCTTGCCATCTCCATGGTCACGATAAAGTGAAATATCCAACCGCACAAAAACCCTCAATCCCGACAAGTGAGTCCTGCCATCTCTACCCAGTTGCTCCTCTTCCAAGCCAATTAATCTGGCAAGGTAGTCCAAAACATAATGCGCGAATTCATGATTGAGCTCATGCAAGGTGACTGTGGTCCCGTAGGAATATCCAATGTCGTAACCACCGATGACTGTGGGGTCATTTGGCCTCGGGACGTTCAATCTAGTATTACATTAGACTGGACTGAGCTCATAAAGGTTATTGAAAAACTTACTTGTAGGTGTCCAGCGGTCGTATATACTCAACCAATGACCAGCTCAGCTTCTTATTCGGGAGATACTCTGTCCACGCCACGTAACACAAGGTCCCATTGGCGAGAAACGCTCTGATCTCACCAATTTGTTCCATGAGTGGCAGGAATGGTTGGACGAACCACTGAGGGCGTCCAAATGCTCCAGCACTGTCCCAGAACCTCTCGTCTCTCAGCATCTCATCCAATTCCTCGCCTGTCGTTCCAGCATGCACGACATGCTTCTTCCCGTAACTCATACTCCGCTTCATGACGATGTCTTTTGAGCCGTTTTGCACAATGCTCCTCGCCAGCGCCTCCACTCTCTCAGGTTCGACGAGACGGATATCGGGCTGCTTGTGACCCAGAGCGTCTCCGATAGCTGACAGCCGAGCGTGTGTAAGTACCTTCTGGTCGGTAATGAGCAGGTCGTCTGGATCAGGCCATATGACCGTCTTTTGTGCCTTGAGGAGGGCGACACTCTGCAGATATGCCGTCATATCGGCTTCCGACCATTGGTCTTGCCCAGGAAAGTTGGATGGGTGGCTAGAGAAAAATCAGGTCAGAATAATAAAAAGAGGTTAGAGAGTATAACACACAAAAAGTCGCCAGCAAAATTCAGTCCGCCAACAACCAAATTATGCTGCTTGATGAGGCTCCAATGCTTCCCTTCTCCCAACCTCATGCCTTCGATAAAGTCTTCGTAGTTCATGAATTCCACCTTGCAGTCATGATCCTGCACGAAATATTGAATGACATGTATCTGTGAGAGAAAAGTGAGTGCAGACCATTGAGTTTATCATATGCAACTCACCCATGCCCATCCATTGCAATTCACTCCTTCTTCACTCACGCTGATCACTTGTACAGCACGTGGCCATGCATCTTGCAGTGCATTGAAGAAATCCCAGGAAAAATGGAACCCTACCGACCATGTCGCCATCGTGGTTTCTGGCGAATCAGATGTATCTGAAGACATTCTGTTCTGCGGTAGATCGACGGCTAAAATGGAGTATGGAGGCTGGTGTTTACCTCTTGGATGTGGTAGTGGAAGTGGGCTGAGACCTTGGAAGCTACCGTATGCCTGTTTACCGAAGGCGTTATATTCCCGGAGCCATTTCACCAACCAGTCACCGCTAGCCGATGGATCGGTAACGGGCTCATATGCTGGTGGTGGGAGGTTTTCAAGCAGCAGCTGTAAAGACAGGTTATTGCCAACAGTGTCGGGAACCATTGGCATCGCAGACGGTCCGCTACGGTTCGTTTCAGAGGACGGCACAGCAGGTGGGAAACCTCCAACAAGGTTCGGCTCTATTGGCACTGTGGGGTTGTGGGGTACAGGCCGTAAAGTGGACAGACCAGCAGCGTTTAGAGCAAGTGAAGGATTGGGGAGTGTTGTACGGTCGTCAGAGCCTTTTCGTCCAATGACAACAAAGTTTTTGTTAGGGAACCCGTCCGCATTAGCCAAGGCTTCGGCATAATCGGTGCTCCACTCATCGAAAGGTATGGTAGCGAGTACGGTGCCTTTGACTGTGAGGCGGGTGTCGCTGTAAAAGTTTGCCGGCGTCTGGACACCGCCAACATTTTCAAAAAAATCGTCTCTGTTTTCTGTCCGGTAGACATAGTCGAGACCAGTGGAAAATCCCCTTGAAATCCGGTGGTAGACGGTCTGATTTTTTGTCGTGTTCGCCAGCCACAGGAGCCTTGCAAAGCGCACCATCTCGTGTGCATCGAGTGGCCGGTGCATAGGATCTTTTGGCCGAAGCCGAAGATCCTCTGGAGAGGCGTTACACGCGCTAGGAGTATTAGCGCCCTGATTTTGTTTACTTTGGATGGGGTGGTTAGAAATAAATTGACGGATTATACAAGTGACCACAGACACACGTGCACTCATGTTTTTTATCATGTTTACTTTTGTTTGAGTTGCCATTCCTTGGATGGGGTGGTCAGGTCAAGGAATGACTGATCACGTAAGTGACACACCGATCATGGACAAGTTCTTCAATCTTCTTGCCTATCATACAGGGATGTAGACATAGGAAGTGTGACTGGTGCTCGAAGCCTCCTTTTGGCATGTTTTAAATGTAGATGGTGGCCAGAGTGATGAGGTGGAGATATGCGAGCCCACTGAAACTGAAAGCACGTCCACGTCACTCCGTTGAATAATCACGTGACTAGGGTCGAATCACGACGCACTATTCAAAAGATTTCACTCCCCCCCATGCTTCATGGAGAACTGCGTATAAGTACAACTATTTCCCTTAGAAGCGCATATAGTTCGTCAACTATTGACATTTCTTCACCTCGTATTCACTAGGCTCTCGTCTTATCCTTCCTTGTTTCATTTTTTGAATTGGAATTCAAGATTCTGAGGGAATGAATTAGCTTACCGTATGGTGGGAACGTGTAAAGAAGAGATGACTTACCTGAATCAGTTGAATGTGCTGTTTTTCTTTCGGCTGCTCGCCTAGGGGGTGGTTTTCTTTTGTTTTTGGACTTTCCTGAACGCCTTGCTTGTTCCCGCATTGCCTCTCGCTGCTTTTTTATCCTCATGGCCTCTAGAATTGCCTCATCAGTCGCCCCTGTCCTGCGTAGTACTTCTTTCCTGATTTCCAGTTCACTGCGCTGCACGGCCTGTCCCCTGGACTTTCCACCATGTCTTCTCCCTGTCCTTGGCCCGACAGACACGATACGCAAATGGAGAGGGTTGGCGGAAATAAGCACCTGACGACTGGCTTTCATCCACATACTACTCTTCCCAGTGGGTGCAACTTCAGGAAGACATTGGCAATGCTCTAGAAGTTCTTCGATGTAGCTGTCAAGCTCGTATGCTTCGTCCTGCCCTATATCTGTCACTATCCTGCGATAGTGGTGGATGTAGCCCCCGAATTCGAACAGTGCCCTCCACCTTCCACCTCTCGCTTTCTGATCGCTACCCGGGAAAAAAAATGTGCGTTTGGCAGCGAAGCCACGCATGTCCATTTCCCGCTTGATTTTTTTGCCTCTTGTTTTCAGGGTTGGCCTAATGGCAGCTGATTCGACCTTTTCCAGGACTTCGTCGAGACTCCATGCCTTCAATGCCTGTTGTAGGGTGTCCACATGTGGATCAGTGTCTGCTAAAGTGAACCAAGCAATGTGCGTAAAATCTATGAACAGAGCGGCGGCACTGCTCAGTAGGCTGTCCTCATCTGCGTCAAGATATCGATTGAGTTCTATAGGCCAGGTCCAAGAGAGGATCAATGAGGTGGGATCATGCTTCAGCCTATCAGTGATCTCTTCCAACGAGGGAGTAGGTCCGAGTGGGTAGTCCTCACTGGTGTCGGTTTCGTTGGTCTCGAGTGCGTTGGTCCTCATAGGGACTGGCATTGCTCTGCTCCTTCGAGGACCCATGTGTCTAATCACGGCGCTATCATCTTTTTGAAGTATACCTGGTACCACGCCCTGTAGTTTGATGTCATACCCATCGAGAAAGAACATCCCGAAAATGTCGCAGTGTCTTTTATACTGCAGAGCTGCCAGCGCCTCTCTCACAAAGGACTCGACCCTTGGTGGAGTATAGAGCACTGACTGCATCATGAAAGATATGACACCAGTTAACAGGCCAATATTAGGCGGGTTGACATAATTGATTTTGCGGTGGAGTTGATCCAATCCACGAAGACGACGGGCCAAGAATGCAAACCACGTCGACGCCTTCAACCAAATCATCGGCTTGCTTGCGACCAGTTCTGTTATCTGTTTTGGTGGTCAGCATCCAAAAAGAAAAAAAGAAAAAGAAAAAAGGGAGTAAGCTGCTGACCAACGATGCCAGACAGTCCCCTATGACGTTGAGCGTCGAACTCAAAACTCTAAACTCGTCCCTAACTCCATAGGACTTGAAGCTCGCCTTGTTCTCATAGATTTTCAATACCTCGTTTATTTCCGCTAGAAATTTTGGGTCTCGGTGGAAAACCTTGGTCTCGTCAAACAAGTTTCGGCTGTTGTCGTGCTTCCGCGTTGCTTCGTATGCGAGGTTGTAAGATGAACGGAAAATGAGATGCGTCCGATTTCTCCTTGCTTCTGGCATAGGTGCTTGGAGGCCACCGAAGTGGCTGAGCGTGTTCAATGTATGGAGATTTCCAGTTAGATACCCTCCAGCCCCATAGGAGGCCTCCAGCTTGTCTAATCGCCATAAGCCTACCAGGTTTTCCTCTGAACTTGGATAAAGGGTGACACCGATGTCGCATATGAGCTGCCCCTTTTGGCGATCGCACATGTAATCCCAATCCAAAGAGGGAAACGCTAGCCTGAATTTCGAGATAGATTCAGTGAGCGCCACGTCCGGAGTCTTTCCAAGACTTTGCGTTAGAGGTTTGCACCCTTTCACCTGCGTCACAAAGAAGAATGATCCAAAGTGATCATAGTCGCCTTTGAAATTGTGCTTAATCTATATAAATTTATGCGTTTATTGGCCAAGAGTAAAGCATTCCGCGAGCTACTGACCTGATGAGCTATGCGGGACATGAGCAATTCGAATACTTCTGTGCTGATAGCGTGAGACGACATTTTCCCTGGGCCTCCTCGTTTAAACGCCGAATGATCCCGGTCCTCTGCCCAAAACTGTTGCTGCTCCTGAGGGATCGTCATTTTTAGGTTCGGGTATAAAAGTTGGTCCCAGAAAATCTTTTGAAGATAGGGTGGCACATTATTCTGCCAGCGATGAGTGTGAGGGTGGAAGTGTGTCATTCTTGGGAAAAACATCAGAATCTCCACAGTCGATGTCACCTGACCGATCGTAGCTATAAGCATGTGTGGAATTCGACTGAGTGAAAATTTTCGGGTATCCCATTCCTGGCGTGGACCTGACCCTTCCTTGTCGTCGGCGCTCTGAGGGTAAAGGAGTTCAACTTGAATATGATTATTTTTCCACAAAGGAGGGCGATCCCGTATCACAGGCATCATGAGAAGACCGATTGAACCCGAAAAGTGCGGCTCGCGTGTCACCCAGACAATGCTGTCCAAGTCGACTGAAGCATTGATTTTTGCCGGAGTCTGCGCTTCCTTTTCTAGGTCAACTCTAAGATATTTCCCATCGTTCAGCCGGCCAGTGACCATTATTTCTGGTCCCTCTGTGTCCGATATATCAAGCATCTCCTTGGGCCCAACAGTACGCAGATCATTGGCCACTATCGGGTTTCCGAACCTGGACAATTTCGCATCCGCAAACTGTGGCGAGTGGCTGAAGGGACTGGGTGGACATAGATGTTCCTTGAGCATGATAGGGTTGCCTAGGTGAGCGATCTGACAGAAAGTGGGTAGAAGACGGTACCCATAGTCCTTATAAATGGTCCAAGGGGTTGTCATAATCCGATTTGCTATATAGGCAAGGGATAATCCGCCTAACCCTAGAACTGAGGCCGGGAGAGGATCCAAGATGTCTTTCGTGGGTCCATCGACGTAGTCGTCATAATCGTTGCGTTGTGCATGGTAGAGGCCAACCCACGACGTCAGTTTAGGAAGAGTTGGTGGGTTTGGACGGGGAAAACGACCGAGCGTAGCTTCTGACCAATCCCTCACAACAAATGCACCCGTATGGTGTCTGTTTCCCAGATAGATTGATTCGTCTGTTGGGGTTTCGGGCCTGAATAGCACTGGAATGGATTCCGCGGCATCTTCATCCCGGTCCACAGCGTCTGCGCGGCTAGAGCCTGGGGTTGGCTGTTCATTTCGAAATAAAGGGCTTCGAGTCAGGCCCGCCTGTGCTACACCCAACAGTGCCCTTTCCACTCTCTGTGACACATCCTCAGCAGCAGCACACATGCGGCATTTTCCAATGACCAAATCGAGGCTGTTGATGACCTGCCTAAGTTCTTGATCTATGGTACTCATGCACCGCTCCCCGTGTTCTTCTGCCATAGCCCTCATGAGGTCAAGGTCTACTGGGGAGTAGCGCTCTGTAAGCTGTCTCCGATTGATTACCAGAGACCTCTCAAATCCTACGACACCCTCTCGGACGAAGCGCTGTACGAAGAGTGCCATAGAACGACGAAGGCCATGACAACACGGTAGCCTGCTCTTTGGATACTGCCACTTGTTCCCCAACAACGAGAGACCCTTTGTCCAAATCCATTCCAACACCTGTGCAGAAGTAGGCCCGCAGTCGCTCCCATTTTGTTTCCAGTTGGTGCAATGTTCTTGGAGTTCGATTTCTCCCCAACCGAAGAACGTCCTCACAGCCTTCCAAATGTTTGGCCCATTCCAGGTGGTCCAATCTTCTCGAAACAAAGTCGCCGCTTCGCTTATATACTGTCCTAGAACATGGACTACTCGTTCCCGGGGCATGAAGATGGCAACAAAGTAGTGTGATCCTGTGTGGTGGATGTAGGCAACATTCTCAAGCTCGCATGGACCTTCCCTAGGCAAGTCGTCATATTGCTGTCGAAACTCCAGAATCTCTGCATCGGTGGGCTCCTCATTGATATGTGATTCAAGTTGGGAAATCCGTATTAGCCTTGTAGGAAAACGAGCGCCGTCCTTTGTCGCTCTCCAGGTCGAGGATACCCATGCGTCCAAGATATGGGCCCCGATCCATTGGCCGTCCTTCAAGGATGACATCTCTTCCACCAGTGCTTCCCATATCCTGGGGTCATTTCTATACAGCTCCGCAGGTGTTAGAGCTACCGGTGGTTGCTCAGCAGGGGGTGATGACGGCGTATCTCTTAGTCGTGGTTGATCAGGAATGTAGTTATCGCTCGAATCCTCGTTGGCATTCTGCTGTCCAGAGGAAGATAAAGCACCTGGGGATGACGATGATTGACTGCCAGGCTGCCACTTATCATTGCGTGTCAACCATTTCAAGTGCGGAATATCGATTGGGGGTGCAGTTGTGTATCCATCCTTCGATTGCTCGCTTGAACTTGTGCTGGGAGGGGTGGGTGATAAGAGCAAATCTAATGGCATTGCACGTGCGGCGTTAACTTTGGCGATCCAGTCGGAGGAACTTGAGTGAGAGTCATCCATCCGCGGTCAAATGTCGATGGCTGTCGGTCGTGGAGGTGAAATCCCTTCAGCGTACATACCGCATTTTCAAGCCGATCAATCCAATTTGGTAATATCCAACTGCGAAATCGGTTCTGACTCTGAAATAATTGTTTGTAGCTTCACACAAAATCCATCAAATATTACTAGCTAAGCAAAAAATCTCTGGAAGAGATTCAAGTGAATGTTGCCAGATTATATTCAATGTTTACCAATCTACACCGACAAAAACTAAAGTTCCATTTGAAATTTCACCAATCGTTCCCCGTCCAGCGTTTGCGAGTAGACATAGGGAAATAGTAACGTTTCAACAGTGGGCCGCGATATAATAAATAAGGGGTCGTCGTGGTATTAGTCTAGGTGGTCTTCATCGATGTAGTTCATCAGTCACAGTCGACGTTGAATGAATCACGTGAGTTATTCGACGTCCATCAATTTGAAAGTCACATTCGGCGTCCCCTCCTGACACCCGACTGCAAGTTGATGCTCACATCCTTTCACTGCCATGTCCTCCTCACATCATACTCAGCCACTCGCCAGACAAGAGTCGCTTTACGTTTGGGAAGAATATTCACCAGACGTCATCATGGCATTAAACGCCATGGAGATGCAGCCAGTTGCCAGACAAGAGTCGCTTTATATTTGGGAAGAATATCCACCAGAGGTCATCATGGCATTAGACGCCATGGAGACGCAGGGGGAGGAAACTGGCGTCCAGAGCCGCGAAAATGAGGGCGATACTGAGAACGACAACAAGCGAAGGGGCGGTGATAATAAGATGGAGTATGAACCAGAGAACGACTTGGACAGTAGCAGGACACATACCTCTGCACGGACTGAACTTGTGCCCTTTGAAACTGTAGGTGCTCCGTCCAAGTACCTAGTGGTGGCTTTACTGATCATTCCTTTCTAGAAAGAAATTTCCGTAGTCCTCCCCAGGAAAGACATCGTGTTGAATGTACTTCAGGAGATCTCCGTTGGAAACGTGGCCTTGGTTAAAGGGTCAACTCCGTCATCCTCTCTTTGCTGGGATGCAGCCAGCATTGCCAAATATCTAGGCGTTCCGGCAAAATACTACCACAAGAAAGGTGAGCTCAGAACTAAGATCTCGGCGTGGAAGAATCACTCATTCCTGTTGTAATTAGATAAAACAACAGTCGAGGACTTCATAAAAAACAACCCACCGGGGAAGTTGAATTCAAAAGATCTGTTGTACATCCCATCTGCCCAATGGTCTCTCCCGGACTTTATGATGTATGTCCAATTTTATTTTATTTTCGAAATTTCAGATTGCTGAATATGATATTGAGGACAGAGACCTGGACGATTCTTACCAGTCCATATGGGCCTCTAGCCCATACTTCGAGCTCCCGCAGGCAGTGGGTATGACACATTCATTTGTCCATTTAATTGGACGGGCTTGGACGCCGCCCATCCAGAGCTCTGAGTGGTTTACTACCCCTTTTGAGTCGACCAAGGGCTACTGCCTCCAGTTACAGATACAATATGGGAAGGCAGCTCTCTTCCTGATTCAGCAAGGCGACTACTCTAAAATATCCTCTTGGCCCGATTTGGCAAAGTGCATAATGGAAACAAAAGATTTCATCGAAGACCCGGACAAGCCTGCACCCCCAATTTCACTCTATCATACTCGGAGACTTTCTTTACGTGCTGGAGACTGCGTCATTATCCCCCCTGGCATGGTATTCTTCTTTTCCAAGAGACATTCATGCTCCATTATATCGGGGTGCAAGTTTCTATGCAGAGAGACACTTCACCTCACCTACCCATGGGTGCGTTTGGCAGATTTTTCAAATACAGATGAGACTATAGGCAAGTACTGGGCTGTTATTAAAAAGGTTGTTGGTAAGTTATCCATTGCAACAATTTCTATCATTTTATTTATTGGGCTTTAGCAAAGGATACCAAATTGGGGAAGATCATGTACGGAGACGACGCTGCATTGTTTCAGGGAGAGGAACTTTGGGTGAATCCTTAACCATCGACCGTCCTAGCGATACATAGCTTAGAAGAAAGACCACATAGATACATATACAGCACCAGAAGGCTATTTGACATGCTAAGAGGTTATGACGATAATGAGCGGCGGCAAGACCCATCAGCAAAAGTCTTGTGATAAACACAAACTTCCCATGTAGTCGATTGTGACCTTTCAGTCGACGTCGATTGTGACTTTTCAGCCAACGTCGACTGTGTACAGTACGCCGGAAGGTTAATTTTGGAAGTGATTGCCAACTTTGCCCCTCGGCTCAAGCATTTAGCGCCCACGGTCCGTTCTTCCATCGTTCCCAATATGGGCATGGTTACACTTCCATATATGGTAAAGTAACCAGTGCGACTCGTTCTCTCCCTCACTCATGCTTATCTAACGACTCCCCATTCTTGTGCGCATGTCTGGTTCTGAGATCCCCACACTTGGTTCGTTTTTTTTTTTCACTACCACCTGTGCGGCCTCTTGTATTTCCAAACGTTGAGGAACAATTTAATTTATCTGGATTTCGGTATAGGTTAGGTGAGGTTATAGATATTGAATAGACTTATGGCCAAAACACCAATTTCCCAAAATCTTGTACTACTATATCAACATATCTATCTACGAGTCCTTGGCCGATTCAGCTTAATTCTATTGCGCAATGTACTCTAAATACATTCGCATTATGTTCTAGATACTTACTTTGAACAGAGATCGAAGTTGTGTCACCATTAGAGCTTGTCGGCACAGCCGAGTCACTTCCGGCAAGTGCCGAAACGGCATCGTCGCAATCAGTGTTGACATTTCGTCGTTGAGCTTTCCTTCCTACCACCACTACCACTTGCTCACTCCGTCCCCCTGGCCGTATGACACCCAGAAATGTCAATAATCAGGTAAGTAAGTATGTATCTATATATGCAGTATGAGTAGGCTAACTATGAGGTACAGCCCCAATAGCTGAGTCTCCCCGGCTCATGAGCCGAATATGAATGAACCGATAACACAGACACCCTTTCCCTCCGTTGAGGGCGTGGGTTGGGATTCGTTGATAGAAGGATGGCAGGATTGCAAGGGGTGACACGTGAATATGGAGGCCTACAAGGTAAGTCGTTAGGCCGTTCGCAAATTCGTCGCTTGCTCACGTTTCAACAGATTCGCTCGTTTACGAGCACCCAAACATACTGCACTCAGATCGCCACTCGGATCGTAACTTGGAATTCACGCGGAACCGTCCCCACTTTCACATTAACCAGACGTCGCGCCTTTCCCGATGCCAGATGGCTCGTGTGCCATCACCAGACGAATGAAATGAACCACTGCCTGCATTATTGGCAATTTGTACATGCGGGCGCCACAACGAGTGCCGACCGCCGCGGGTCGCCCATCCATTCAGCGCTCATCGAGTACGGAGACGGCGCGCTGAAATTTCGATGAACCCTGCTGAAAGAGGCGAATTTACTCGCGGTCTCCAACGTCCACCGCATTCGCTCAAGCAGTCCCTCCTCATATCGATGGTTTGAGTGCGTAACCTTTTTTTCCACTTTTTCCCTCTCCCATTCAACACGTCGTGTAGATGAGTCGAGCATGCCCCAAGTGGGTTTGTTTTATTCCATGAGCGTATGTGCTTGGGTTGCGAGCATGGCCCTTGTAAATTTGCCTTTTGTTTTATCACCTTGTCTAATCTACTATAGTTCTAGGATTCCCGACCAACTTACCTGGATGTTGGATTCTTTAACCTGCAGCCGCGCACTTGTGCGCGTTTCGAGAACAAGAGTCAGGAAAGAGTGCAATCGTATCGTGAAGCAAATGAAGACTATCCATCAAAACGGCCTCAAAGAGCACGAGCTAGCCGAGTATTTGACCGATCGTGTACAAGAACGTTTGGGAGTCGGTGCAGCAGGTTGTGATCTACATGAAGAAAAATAATAGATAGGCTTAGAGTGTGAGGAATACTCGAGCAGGGTGCGTTGTCACGGTCTCTATTGGGTAGACGGTTTCCCACCCAACAGCCCACGACACTCACCCTCGCCATCTCCACGACATTCACCATGGGTGGCTGCGTTTCAACAGCGGATCGCGCAGGGAAGGAGCACTCAGACATGATCAACAAGCAGATAGAAGAAGACTGTAAACGCTTCAAGCGTGAATGGAAAATCTTACTACTTGGTACGTCTTTCTTCACTAGTCCGACTATGTTCGTCATTGACTGGGTTACTAAGGTTCAGGCGAGTCGGGGAAGAGTACAATCGTGAAGCAAATGAAGATTATCCACCAAGATGGCTTCAAAGAGCACGAGCTGGCCGAATATCGACCGATCGTGTATAAGAACGTCTTGGAGTCGGCGCAGCAGGTTGTGATCTACATGAAGAAAATAGGCTTAGAGTGTGAGGAATACATACTCGAATAGGGTGCGTTGTCACAGTCTCTATTGGCGTATGCGTCGCCTTCTAACATCGTTGCTTCGTAAGGCTCTTGCTGAGAAAGTACTCGAATTTAAATTGGACGCGTCGACCACCACTCCCTACTTCCCTACCGAGACTGCGGAGGCCATTCACTAACTTTGGAAGGACCCAATTATCCCCAAATCATGGATGAACACTCGAGCGACTATTTGATGGACTTGGCCAGCTACTCGAGTAGTGCGTGAAGTAGGCTTTATATTCGTAGCTTATCCGCATTCCACTGGCAGCTTCTTCAACGCCGGTTAAATACGCCATGTCACCACTTCTTCGTTCAGCCACCTTTGTCGTTACTATGCCAAAGGCTCTGCTAGCCCTACACCATCGCAGTACGCTCCCCAGATGCCGCTTCAAACCATAACTCGGCTGTGTCATCTCTATTCTCGTATATCAACCCACAACCTCATGGCGGAGTTATTTCCTTTGAATCAGTCATCGCCTGCATTGGCTCTTGTGGACATCCATTTGAGGTCTACGGAAGGTCAGTACCAGCACTATCCATCCGTCGAAAGTAGTTCAGATTTAAGCGCAGGTTCCGCGAGCACGCGTTTTCTCAGAGTACACAAGAGGCGCCGATATCAACGAAACGGCAAGATTCGTCCTTTGGAAATTCATGCAAGAGAATTGAGCCCACTACCCTCAGTACGTCTCATCGTCTAATAGCCTTCGGCGCCTGATCTTTTTTCGCAGCGATAGATTTCACCACTAATCATCTTCGTCGCTTGTCATGGTAAGTAATCCGTCTGCCCACTTGTATGTGTGCACCTAACAAGTCTTTCAGCCCCGCTCTGTCGCTCGACTCACTGCTCCTTCGCCGCACACGAGAACGGGTGCCGACATCATAGTAGGTGGACGGTAGCCTACCCAACAGCTCGCGACACTCGCTATCATCCTCCACGATTTTCACCATGGCGGCTGGATTTCAACAGCGGATCGCTCCGGCAACGAGCGCTCAGATATGATCGACAAGCAGATAGCGGAAGATTGTAAACACTTCAAGCGCGAATGTAAAAGCATAATCATATTGCTCGGTACGCCTTTCTCAACTGGCCCGACTGTGTTCGTCGTTGACTGGGTTCCTTAGGTTCAGGCGAATCGGGGAAGAGTGCAATCGTGAAGTAGATGAAGACTATCCATCAAGAGAGCTTCGAAGCATGATCTGGCCGAGTATCGAACGACCGTGTAGCCGAAAGACTCGGAGTCGCGCAGCAGGTTGTGATCTATATGAAGAGTTGAGGCTTTCAGTGGAAGGAATACTCGAGCCAGGTGCGATTTCATGGTCTCTATTGGCATATATGTCGCATTCTAACATTGTCTCTTCGTCAGGCTGTCGTTGAGAACATACTCGAATTCAAATTGGACGTGTCGACTACCACCCCCTACCTCTTCACCGAGATTGCGGAGGCCATTCACCAACTCTGGATGGACCAATTATATATCTCAATCTCAATGTAGCGTCAATATAACGAGTAGGACCTTATTCCAATCGTCAGGAACGAGTTTGAATTGAAACCAATGGTCATCGATTCCTTCGGCCTGGCCGATATGTTTGAGCTTGAAAGTCCTATCATTGTCGCCGTCTGACCTCGCCAAAATTTCCATTCTGACACCTTACTCAGTCGTTTATGTGCACCTGCTTCAGCGACGAATCGACGAATCGACGAAATTAAAGTCAACGCCGCGACCGCCGCCGTTCAGAGAAGGACCAGCCTTAGCGGAGGTGTTTATGTTGCATCACTACTGGTATGCCCTACTGTTTTCGTTGTCACCATAACGATTGAGCGAAAGAACTAATAGTACATATTGGAAATGCGTAGTTCGACATCTGTAGATACAAATGCAAGCAGGACGAGATTCCATAAGACGGAGCGGCGCTGTAAATTATATTATGAGCAAAGAACGAGGGATAGTATATCGAAGGGAGGAGGAAGGCCGTTGGTGTTTGGCGAATAACCATCTCAGTTCGATTCTCTCGGAGTTAGTGCCTCTTTCCCGAGAGCGATCGAAACCATGTCGAGATGTGGAAGGTAGACACGAGACGACGAGTTGAATGAGAATATGTACATGTAAGTGGGTGCGACGTCAAGGATGATCTAGCAAGACAGGTAAGCTGCCGCAGCGAGCAATGGAGGTTGTTGAGGGCGGTTCCATCGGTTGAGGAATCATTATTTCGCACAGGACGACAGTGGGTGCGCGTCGGGGTGGTGTTGTGGGGAGAGCCTCATGCAGGGATAACACTGCCAGGACCTCGGAGCCTTTCCGAGAATCGGGTCGCTGGTCTCGTGTGTAGCGGAAGGAGCGCTGCTTGAGGGGTAGAGGAGGCAATACGATGAGGCGAGATGAGAGAGTGAGGGCTGAGTGACTTGTTAGACGCACAGATGCAGATGGGTTAGGGTTTAGAGTGGTAAAGTTCCCAACAGAGTTGAGAAGTTAAGCAAATGCTTCAATGAAAAGGGGAAGATGTAGCCATAACACAAATAGAATAATAAAGCACAAATAAAGCTGAATATAGG
>Ga0247741_1000549_pt1 | contig 21318 bp, 18 predicted proteins | sample UWRJL213509R2_FD_180945 | JGI IMG/M metagenome (GOLD analysis project Ga0247741, IMG submission 180945) | Plant litter microbial communities from Arlington Agricultural Research Station in Wisconsin, United States - UWRJ-L213-509R-2 | ecosystem: Environmental > Terrestrial > Plant litter >... | reverse complement strand
ATCGTCGAGGTTGCCCTCGAATACACCATCGTCGTCCGACGCATCGCTATCCTTAAATAAAGACCTATTCGAATCGAAAAAATTCAGCACTTCCCCGAAATTCACCACTACGTAGTTAACTCACATTGCCTGAGCTTTCAAATCTACACCACCCTCAACATCCTCCCATCCCTCCGACCCATCGTCCTCGTCAACCTCATCCTCAGCCAGCGCCTTCACCATCTTCCTCACGCCAGACCCTTTCACCTTCTGCGTGGTCGTTTTCTTACTCGCCGACTTGTCTTTACTCTTCCCATTCAGATCCTTGATCTTTTTACTTGGCTTCACTCCGTCCTCGGCATCGGCTTCAGCTTTGCGTTTGCCTAGCTTCTTGGGCGAAGGATGGGAGTCGAAAGGTTGCGGTGCGGATTGCTTGTTCTTTGCACGGCGACCCATGGCTTCGGGTGGATGGATTGGGGAGGAGGAGATTGGGGAGCTTCGGTAGGGGTATGCAAAGCAAGAAAAATGTGAGTTGATGGGATTATTTGATCGCCGGTGCGGGCCGGCTATGCAACTTATCTCCCACTAGACTACCCGGACGAGAAGACCGTTTATTTATTCATAACTTATATCCAAACTCTCCTTATCATGACAGATCGCCATTCCAAGTCGGAACACAATCACCAAGTACGAATCGGTTCAGCAAAAGCAAAATCATACATGAAAACGGATTTGATATAAGCGAGATGCTGCGTCTATGAATCACCAAACTCCATACCACGTCCTTCCCACTGAGTACCACTCCTACAGTTCCTCGAGTGGCCGATCCTAAATTTTTGTGACTTAAGATCCAACTGATCTCCTAGAGTCAACTACGGACCTGCGTTGGAGTCCTTTGAGGGTTCGGTGGATGGCCATTATAAATGTGCGATATTGGGAGTACCCGCGAATATCAAGATCCAAGGAAGGGAAAAGGGTGTCGAGATATTGTGATACAATAGGGATGGATTCCGCATTGGCGACGAATTGTGTAGTTTCTGCTCTGCGCAGGAAGGATATGGAAAGGCGTTTCAGGCAGTGTGACAATGGATGCTCGTTCTCCGTTTCCTTTATGAGCAATGGCAGATGCTGTTCTTCAACCGTGAATGTCAGGGTAAGGTCTTTGAGGAGTGGGCAATGGCTGGCAAAAAAACGTAAGACTTGGAACGTTAGAGAGTTATGTGGGACACGACGATCAGATCCGAGGTCAAGAATTTCGAGATGGCTGAAGCAACGGGAAAAACAGGCCTGGTGTATGCTGATGTTGTCAATTTCTAACCCAGAGCAGGTGAATTTGAGTGTACGTAGGCGGAGGCGTCGTGTTAGCCTCAGTACTGCATCGAATGTTACTTGACTACTTGGCTGGGTGGCGTAGAAATGCAAGCTGACCTCCTTCAAGCCTGGGGATACAAGTCCACATTCGTCTACTATTCGTCCGAAAGAGGTAGTTTGATGTAGAGGAGATGAAAGGCAATCAACTTGTATATGCTCCAAGGTATCAGCCCGCAAGCATTGGACGAGGAGCAAAGCAATGTGGGTTGGCACCCTAATTTCGACTGAATGGAGGGATAGAAAGTTCACTGAATGAGGAGACAGTGATGAAATTATAAACGAGTGATGCATGGAGTTGACCTCCCAATCGATACAGAGTCTGGACAAGTGGTCGAGTACTGAGAGCTTGGAGAAGCTTTCGACAAGCAGCTGTCCAGATGCTCCACCAAAACTGAGCTCAACATCTTGTAACATGCGGAACTTGGTTATTACATCCACGTAGTTGTCGCGCAATGTAAAGTAGCGTAGCTTCTCCAAGCCATGAGATCCATTGCGTCCTAAGGAATGGAGGAAAGTCCCTATCACATGTCTGCCTTCATCCGAGTTCTCGTTTTCATTTCCCAAGTCCACAATCTTCAGCTTCGTTGAGCAGAGTGACAGGAAGATTGTCCACTCGTGTTCAAAAATGTCAAAGATGCGAATTTCTCGCAAACCAGGGAGCAATGGACACCGGTGCCTCGTAAGGCACATGGACGCGAAGGCGGTCAGGCGAACCTCTGGGAGAAGGTAACCCTCAGATAAAACTCGGATTCGCCCAGCATACATGTCGAATCTGGACAAGATGCCATCCGAGAGCATGCCCTGGATTGTCTACACTCGATGATTAGATGCGCGAACTTGAAAACCATTGCCAGGGATTGAATAACATACAAACTGGTCATCAACTAGCACAAAATTTGGAATGACCTTTAATAAGTGGGTAAGCTCGTCTAAAGAGCGCCACAGAATGTCCATCGCGAGTTCGAAGAGTGATTTGCAGGTAGAGCCGAATGCCAAAAGGCTCTTCTTCCAGTCCAAATGACACAACAGTTCGCAAAGCTCCAGCACGACGTCTGGGTTGTCGACGAACTGATGTATGGATGATTTGTCGACGAGGGCGAGAGCGTGGTCGCCAGGGGTAGAGTCGGTGTTCATCATGAGATTCGCTAGGGTGCACTGTGCAAAGAAGAGAGCAAGTCCGACAGTCGTGCGGCTGTCACCCGTGTATGAGAATTTGTTGACTGGCCTGGAGCCCGTTGCCGGTGATCCGGGGTCTTACCACGAAATCGCCTTCCCTCCATTGACGTTCTGTCTTCTTATGACTAACCCAAGACGGGTCTGTTCTGCGTCTCTAATCTTCACCAACCACCCTGCTTTTGGTAAAATGACCTGTGCTTGGATCTTGGGGCTCTTTATCATGCTACTATGCAAGCTACAACCTAAACACGACACTGCAAACTACTGAACCTCAATGTTGTTTGGGGGTTTAGGAACTAGTCGCATACGAACAGCAAGCATACCTATATAAATGGCTCTATTTGCCTATCTGCCGACTTTGACGCCTCTTTATTGGCGTATTTTTGTGATGCTAACTCTTTTTCAACGACGCGACTACCCTCACGGCTCTAACCAGTTCATAATCACAATAGCCGCCCAATTCCTGGAACATATACGCTCGAGCCAGACGCAAGCCATCTGGGTATAATCCTCCCACTCGGGTCTTCCTCAATTGCATAGGTGTGTCACAAATACGAAATGAGGGGGAATAACTAATCTCCATTTTATTTATAATAAGAGGGCAACTAGACGACAACCACAAATGATTTTTTTTTGAAAGCGGGATGAGCTATATTATATCTACGAATCACCGAACTCTGACATTCCCTTCCCACCACTGAATCGCAATCCCACAACTCCTTGGGTGATCAATCCTAAAGGTTTGTAACCTGAGACCCAACCAATCTCCCAGAGTCCACTACAGACCTGTGTTGGAGTCCTTTGAGAATTAGGCGGATGCCCGCTTGTATCGCGCCAAATTTTGAGCACCCGCGTATACTACAACGATCCAGGGAGGGAAAAAGGGAGTCGAGATACAGTGACAAAACAGGGATAGATTCTGCATTGGCGAAGAACTCAGTAGTTTTTGGTTTGTCTTGTATATATATATTGAGACTTTTCAAGCGGTGTGATAAATGATGCTCGTTCTCCATTTCCCTCCTAAGTAACCACAGATGCTGTTTTTCAACAGTGAGTGATATGATGAGGCTGTTGAGGAGTGGGCAGTGGGTGGCCAAAGAACGTAAGACTTGGAACGTTTGAGAGGAATCTAGGCCATATTGAGAAGATGAGAGGTGAAGATCTTCCAGATGGCTAAAGCAATGCGACAGACAGGCCCTAACTATGTGGGCGTCGTCAAATTCTAACCAGGACGACTTGAATATGAGTTTTCGTAGACGGAAGCGCCGTGTTAGATTGAGTACTGCATCGAATGTCTCTCGACCAGCCGCCTGGTTTCCGAGGAAACCGAAGTCGACCTCCTGTAAGCCTGGGGAAACAAGTCCACATTCGTCCACTATTTGTCTGAAGGAGGTAGGCTGACGTAGGGAAGACGAAATGCATTGAACTTGTATGCACTTCAAGGTATCGGCCCTCAAGCATTGGACGAGGACCAAAGCAATGTAGGTTGGTACTCCGATTTCGATCGAATGGAGGGATTGGAAGTTCACTGAGTGAGGAGGTAGTAATGGGGATACAAGTGAGTGATGCTTAGAGTCGTCTTCCCAACTGACATGGAGTCTAGACAAGTGATTGAGTGCTGAGAGCTTAGAGAAGCCTTCAACAAGCGGTTGTCCAGATGCTGCACTAAGCCAAAGCTGAACATCTTGTAACATGTGGAACTTGGTTATCGAATCCACGTAGCTGTCCCGCAATGTAGCGAGAGTTAGCTTCTCTAAGCCGTGAGATTTATTGCATCCCAGGGAATGGAGGAAGGCCCCTAGAATGCATTCACTTTCGTTTTCGTTTTCACTGCGCAAGTCCACGAGCTTTAGTTTCGTTGAGCAGAGTGACAGTAAGATTGTCCACTCGTATTCGAAAAATTTAAAGATGCGAATTTCTCGCAAACCAGGGAGTAATGGACACCGGAAACTCGTGAGATATGTAGATGCGAAGCGGGTCAGGTGAACCTCTGGGAGAAGATAGTCCCCAGACAAAACTCGGACTCGCCCAGCATACATGTCGAATCTGGTCAAGATACTATCCGAAAGCTGACCCTGGATAGTCTAAACTCTTAGATGCGCGAACTTGAAAATCACTGCCAGAGATTGAATAACGTACAAATTGGTCATTGACTTTCACAAGGTTTGGAATGACCTTTAACAGGTCGATGAACTTGTTTAAAGAGCGCCATAGGACGTCCATCGCGAGTTCGAAGACGGATTTACAGGTAGATCCGAACGCCAAAAGGCTCTTCTTCCGGCTCAAATGACATAGAAGTTCGCAAAGCTCGAGTACGACGTCTGGGTTTTCGATGAACCGATGTAGGGGTGATTTGTTGGCGAGGGTGAGAGCGTGATCTTCGAGGGTAGACTTGGTGCTCATCATGAGATTCGTGCACTGCGATCAAGGAAGAGTGGAAAAAGTAAGACGTGAGCAGCGACTTAGGTTGGCAATGTCTCAGCTGTGTACTTATGTTTGTCCTATAGATCGGCCCGGAGACTTGAAATGTCTTTGCCCTCAACCATCGTCTCGTCGTCGTGCAGTGTTTCTAATAAATATCTTGTATTCACAACTTCTTAGAATGCAATGAACCTAGCCGATCCTTAAGCCAAGCGCGAAACCAGCTAGGAAAGACGCGCGAGGCTGGAAGTCGGCAGTGAGGAAGTTGACCAGCCAATTCCACAGAGAGATGATGGTGGGTGGTTTCGTTCCCCCCGTCGCATCTTTCGTGTAGAACAGATTCTCAAATTTCTTCCCGATGCGTCCCCAATCTACGCGGATGACCGAGGCTGAGCCCAGGTACTATCCGGCGCGAACACGTTCCATTAGCTCAAGTTTGTGAAGACTGAGACTCAGTTTCGTAACTGACCTGTAGAAGAACAAAGATTCCACCAAAGACCCATGCGAGAGCCATAGCACCTTTCTTCACGAATACTCCGGCACAGATTCCGGCGACAGTTCCAAAGCCCAACTCGTACAAGGAAACGGATGAGCTAGGCGGAGGGGGGTTACCACCTGCCCACGTTGGCTGTCCACCGACAGATCCAGGAGGCGCTATTCGTTTTGAAGGTTAGCTGCGGGATAAAACAACTGTTGTAGGCAGATGTCACGAACCGTCGCATTGAACCGGAGGTTTGGTAAGTGCTGCAAGACCCAGGCCAACGCCCGCCACTGTTGCACCTTTCATCAGCCATGGCAGGGATCTCCTTCCGTTAAGTCCGTTTTCTTTCGTGGCTTGGATAATCGAGGAAGGTATGCGGTTCAAGGTGTGTTGAAACCTTACAGGAGCTTTCGCGACTATTGACACGGAGCTGCTGGGGAACACTTGTCGAAGCTGACAATGTAAGCCTGGACGAAACATCTGTCGAGATGCAAGGGATGAAATACAGAAAGCCATAGAGTCGTAGCAGAGAAAGCCAGGTAAACTGGCTGCACAATGTCGCACGTCAGCGGAAAAGAATGAGGTGGCCTTCGTGCCGATTAAAATATGACGTCACGTCTCGTGATCGCGATCCGACAAAATACATTGCTACAAAGCCAGACCGTCAAATAGCCACAGGATGTAAAACAATCCTACGGACAACCTCCGGGTTAACCGGCGGACGTCATTCGATCATCCGCCGAATGGGACTTGTATTTTAGGTTGAGGATAATTGAGACATATCCTCAGGATATTCAGTATATAGGATAACCCGAGGACGTGTCACGGTGAAAGCCAACACACCAAAGACTTACCGAGAATGTCGCGCACTGTCCCCAAATTCCATGAGTTGTCGCATGAGTAGTGTCGATGTCACCGTGGTTGTTCGACACAAAATTTTCACCACCAAGAGAGGAAAAACGCGTCCATCCAGATTACAGATCTTGTGGTCTGGAGGTCGAACACGAAATTGACCAGATTTTTTATAGGCGAAAAGGAGAGATAGGGAGATTGCCTCAGGCCTCAGGCTGTCAATCGGCTCCAGGTTCAAACGAGACTGAAACTCCTTTATGAACTAGACGGTGTCTACAATGTCCGTTGAGATTGTTGAATTCACTGGAGGAAGTTCGAGTCGACAAGAGTTGAAAGCCTATCCTGAGGAAGAGCCTCGGACTGACTCCAGCTTTGTCACATATATATCGTTCAGCACTAACGACTTGGAGAGAGCAGTTTCCAGTCCTTCATCAAATTTGTAGCCTCTCAGATCTCAATGCCCATATGTTCGAGTCTCAGCAAGCTTCCTAGGCGCCTGGTAATCGAATATCACCTATAACACGAGCCCGAGGCAAATATTCCGTGCTATGTACCTCTTATTGATCCAAATGTCCGCAATCAAGCCAGGAGAAAGGTGTCACGGCCACAAAATATGCACGATGGATGTAGGAAATGAGAAACACATGATTACCGTGGGAATTTTGTAGTTTTCGAGAAAGTCGACTCAACTTCTACTAATGCTATACTAATAGCGACAAACCTCCGAACCCTCACACTCCCTGCCTTCGTAATATCATATCATGTCTCCCAGAAGCATATTGAGTCTGGCGGAGACAAGAGTTCACAGAAGTACCCAAAAGACCGCCACCCACGCTTAGTTGCTTTATCCACTTGTGTGCACTGCAGCGCACATGTCACTTGGACCTCAATCGCGACAAGACAGGTATATATATCTATCAACCACGAAACACCACTTCTTTAAGCATTACCACTGCAATGTCTTCGCTCACCTCGCTACTGACATTGGCCGTCTCATTACTAACTCTTTGGAAGCTGGCGCGCCGTTTCTTCTTTAAGACTGCATTAGACAACCTCCCTGGACCTCCCCCCTCGTCCTTTGTGCTGGGTGCGCATTTTCTACTGACATTTTTCTGCCATTTTCAAATATTTGAGGCTAGGTTCTTTGGGAGAAATAACAGCTCGGGGCACTGATGATTGGAAGTATCATCAGGAGATTTCGGATAGATGTATGTTCTTAAGATATGGCATTTATGACAAGCTCATAGAGCCATCTGAGATGGCGGTATTATGAGAGTAAAAGGGTTACTCGATGTGCGTCTGCTCTACATTCCAGAATTCTTGGGTTGAATCTTGAATTGCACAGGCCAATGATCTATATGTGTCCGATCCAAAGGCTCTTCATCAAATCTTGATCAAGGTAAAGACTTGTTGCATATCGCAAGTGCTACTACTTATTCAACTTGTCAGGACCAAGCGAGTTGGGAGCATGCAGAGGTATCCACTGAGTACTGATATCCAAGTTGTGCCCATGTGACAGTGACCTTGACACGGATCCTAGGCTTCAGCGCGCTTTCTTTGGCGGAGGAATCTCTGTAGCAGTTGGTGGGTGTTATCTTTTCAACTCTCAAGCACAGTTGAGTTGATATAATTACCAGGCGAGCGCCATCGGCTGCAAAAGAAGATGCTAAACCCTTTCTTCTCGATTGCTCGTATGCGGAAGACGAGTGCGTGATTCCTAATACCTGCCCTCTGAATTGCTTGCTGATAATGAACAAAGTTCCTGTGTTCTACGAAGTTGCCCACCGGGTACATGCGGATCTATGTTCTTAATTCTCTAGATATCTAATCAAATTAGGTTCACGACAGTTTCCTCAAGAAGACGAGTCAGGGCTCGGTTGAGGTGACGCCGCACACAAATTTGAGAGTAACATGCATTCACCAAGTCTACTTATTAGATCGATGTCAGCGAGTGGATGACCCGCGTGGCCCTCGAACTCATTGGAACAAGTGGCCTTGGGTTCTCGTTTGATTCCCTTGCCGAGAATAGTGTACCGCATCCCTATGGGACCGCGGCTAAGCAGCTTGTGTGCGTATCAGTCGAAGAAAGATCGCCGACACAACTCTGAATACATCCTCAGTCCTTTAGCATCTCAATCGACTCCCCTGTTGATCGCAATCGTTCCCAAGCTGTTCAAAATCGGGACTGCTCGTTTCCGTCGATTTATAGTGGATTTGTTACCCTTCCCACCTTTCACGGTTATGACGAAGATCGTTGATACTATTAACCAGACTTGTGTTGAGATTGTGGATTTGAAAAAGAAGCAGCTTGAGGCGGTGGATTTGTCGCAGGAAGAGAAAGATATCATAACAATGTTTTGTATGTCTTTTGGTTCATTTACCACTCTTGGCGTGCTCATTATGAATTTCGGTCACAGTGAAAACTAATGCGCAGGCTACGCAGGATGAGTGTATGATGGACGATGAAATTCTGGGACAAGTATCGTCAGTATACTTCTATAACGCACCGCCTATGAACTGACTGTTCTCTGACAGAGCGTTGACTTTCGCTGCCACGGACACCACGTCCAACGCTCTTGCTCGGACATTGCATCTGCTTGCTTTGCATGACGATGTCCAGCGGAAGCTTCGTGCAGAAATTAGACACGCACGTGAAGAGAATAATTGGCACGACCTCGACTATGACACGCTCGTTAACCTTCCCTTCCTCGATGCAATTTGTCGGGAAACCCTTCGCCTGTGAGTGCTTCCCATCGCGTCGATGACCACTTAATAATGCATTTCCTATAGATATCCTCCTTTCTCTATTGCTGAGAGAACGTGAGTGGTTTTCTCAACTATAACGTAGGGTCCGTGCTTAATGCTAATTCAAGTGCCCTGCATGATACTGAACTGCCAATCTCACCGCCGATCAAGGGTGTTGATGGCAAATACATAGAGTCGCTGCTCGTTCCGAAAGGCACCGCTGTCCATATCTCTATCGTTCAATCTAACAGAAGTGTGGAGCTTTGGGGTCCGGATGCATGCAAATGGAGGCCTGAGAGGTGGTTGAACCCTCTACCTCAAAGTTTGGTTGACGCTCGAGTCCCAGGGGTCTACTCGCATCTGTAAGTCTTCTCGAATAGCCCACAGAGAAGTTGCAGCTCTCGACTCACCTTTCACCAGGATGACTTTCATGGGTGGTATTCGATCTTGCCTGTGCGTGTACTCCTAAATAAACTGTGGGCGCTAGCCATTAGCTGACTATCGCCACCAGCGGTTTCAAGTATTCGCAGTTGGAAATGAGTACGTACTTTGGCTCAACCGTCCGGCGCATCCGGATTGACAGTATGTTCTGATTCTTTCCCTTGATCCATTTGTAGAGGTTGTCCTAGCGCTTCTCGTGGAAGATATCGAATTCTTCCCTTCTGAGAAGAAGATCTACTGGCAGATGAATGCCATTGCCACGCCAAATGTAGATCCAAGTGGAATGAACCCGACCTTGCCAATAAGGATCCGGATGGTCGCCCCACCGTCCTCTTAGCTACGATTAGGCAACGTCTGTAGTTCTGCCATTAGATCTAAATACGCGGAGCTATGTGCTCATGTTGGTCGAAAATCAATATCGATACTGCAGATCATTATGCACTTTACCAATGCAGGCTGCGCTGACTTGACTTTTTTTAATATATAAGGTGAATATAAATCTGGGGGAACCATGAATTCTGTTGAAATTTGATGTGGTTCAAGGCCACCAGCACAAGAATCTGGATTTCGTGCGGTTTGACAGAACAACACGTAAGCTCTGTCTGGCCTTGCGGGAGGCGCAAAATTTCACCACCACCACACAGTCTCAGGAGTCTGGAATTCAAGAGGCAAGGTTCGTCATCACCGTCTTGAAATTTTTTAGGCAGTAAAGAAATGGCGTGTTTCGAGGTTGGGGAAATTTTGACGGTTGGTGTGGCACCCCCTGACGCGACAGGAGCACAGTTCTCAGTGCTGACGTTGTTCACGGGGCACTGGGGTGATTCGCGAGAATCTGAGGCGACAATGCTTTGCGTGTAACCACAAGCTCAGAGACAGTCACAGGTTCCTCGTGTTGTGAGGTGCCTACCAATGAGGATGAGGGTTCATGGTGCATATCCAGTGGACTAGCATATTGCGGCGAACTAGTGTTGCCATATATCGAGCCCGCTTCAGCATCCATACCCTCAGATGGCTGCTGTTCAGCGGGTTGCTGCCTCTTCTGCTCTCGTTCTCGTCGAGCACGTTGTACAAGGTGTCGAATCGTAGCGGGCGGCGTGAGCTTTGGATTTGCTGATTGCGACTGCATAGATGTGGTCAACCGAGGCTCTAAAACTTCTAAGACGGACTAGCAGCTACGTGAATATTGGAGGTCCTTGTGGTAGGAAAGGTGGAACATCCGGAATCGTCTACAGGGGCAGCAACCGCATTCTCATAAGCACGGATTCGAGGACGCCGTTGTATATGCAAGCTATTGGAAGCAGTCTAGGAAAGAAGAGATCAGCCAAGGTGTATACAGCAGAATCACCATACTTGACGAACCGGTTGACACAGGATTGTAGAATTTGCATACCGATCGCCGTGTTAAATCTGGTTCGGCATTCTCGACCGCTGGTACGGATCACAAATTGGCTGACCGTGCGCGCCTCGAACGTTGACGTTGATGCCTCAACTGTCTTGAGCAGATCGAGTACTACCTATGTTCGTGTTGAATTTGCGCAGCGGTTCCTATAGGACTCGGTTAGGCGTGGTTCAATGTGTTTTAGGCAGGGGACCAACATATTCCAGTGCAAGAGACGTATGGCAGTCAGCCACATCCCCGCCGTGTTTTGAAAGGGTGAATTTCAATCCGGCCTGGAACCTAATTAGGGGTGTCCAAGTCAGAATTGGGTAATTGGCAATGCACGTTGTCGAGTCCAAGAAAGGTGCTTCAATTGCACCCAAGTCTCCTGGCATACTCAAGCAATGTCAGGTTTGTGTCCATGAGGCTTGGCCAGGAAATGAATCGTAAGGCTGCCTTGAACTCAGTAAGAGGCCTTCGCTTGATAAAGTTCAAAATTTCTAATATCGCTTAGTATATGTAGATTTCGGCGGACAATGAGCGATGGTCATTCGTTTAGGAAATGAACGTGGTGGTTAGGACGAAAGAGGAATCAGTTGTTCTATTCTTAGCCATTCAGTCAACAAGTTCCCGGGCCAGTGGAGATACTAACAATACTCGTTGAACATCACCTGGACAAAGTGGGTGTGTGCAATTGGTTTAATATTCTTTAAAGTATGCAGCCCCATTGCCTCATATCCTCTGCGTAATTAAAGTACTTCAGAGCCTGGATGTATTGTTGTGGCGAGTTCAAATGTGTGCCGCGCATTGTGGACACTTGAAGACTCCAAGCTTTGTCGTCTTCACAAAGCGAATGAATGCAGCAGCATCAAGGTGTCTGAAGTGTGCAAGTTTCAGGCGAATCTCCCACTCATTCCACTCTTGCTTAACGTCCAGCTCCGTGGTCTTCTTCTTCTCCTGCTTCTTCAACATTTCGAGCGCATTTTTGATAGTCCCAACCACTTCACCGGTCCCAGCGATCATCCAATCCTGAGGGTTTTGTTTCGAAATACCAGCGCCGCGAGCAATGGGGAAGTGATTCAGCATTTCACGAGGGGTACCTTTGAGGCGAGCAGGCGCTGCATGCCTCTCTATGCAAGCCTCATCAAACCAAGCTTTGCACTTTTCGCAAAATCGTTGCTGGCTCGAGTCCGGTTTATAGGGTTCCTGGCAAATACATTGCAGAAATGGATCCTTTGAGTGAGAGAGGCTGTTATCTTTTTGCTCTTGGGACACTGGGATTAATATAGACTCACTTGCAGGACTGGCCCGGTCTTGACATTGTCAACTCTATAGCCTCGAGTATACCACCAAGCCCCGTCACCGGGGTCAAACATCTTAATCATAGGTCCGTGGCCTCCGACATTGAGATCATTGACATACAGGCGCTCTGTGATAGAAGTATATCAGTCGCACGGCATTTAATGGGCGGGTTCAATCCCTAACCAACAAAGTCTGACTGAGGGACAATCACTTCCTCGTCAGTGGCAACTAACTCCGTGATTCCCAAGCAGTCAGTCAAGAGGACGTTCCCTTCTCTAGTACAGAAGTAATAATAATAAAAAGTCAGTGTTAAGTCAAAATGTACGAGGATATCGTACACACCCAACGGTGAGACCCAGCTTCTTCATATCACGCTCACGCTCGTACCACCTCACGCAAGTAAAATAATGAATGCCTTTGTCACTCCGGTGGATGGCTCGGATGTGGAGTTTTAGCCATTCAGGACCGGTCCGTCTGGGGTCAGCAAAGAGGCTACAGATATCCAGAAGGAAAAAAAATCAGACAGGCTGCAGTTGCCACTGAAGACCCATGCACTCACTTCATCCCTAGCTCCAGTTTATGCTGTACTTTGCGGTCTCGATTCCACAATACCACGTCATCGAGCGACTTCATGGTCCTCAATTGAGCTCGCGTCGGAATGGCAGCGGGCATTTTCAGGCAGAGAATTGTAGGCGGAAGAATCAAGTTCAACCGTTGAACTTCAAGTTAAAAGCAAGCAACCCTGGCATGACGAACCTGAGGGTCCAGCGGGCATAAGTATCCGTCATCTCCTGAACCAGACAACAGTTAGATAAATCGGAATTTCATTCAGGAAGTGTTCGCTAGACTCATACATCCTATGAAATCCTGTCCAGTAATTTCGGCGGATCACAGGCCCATTCGTTCAGGAAACAAGTGTGGTGGTCGGGACGAAAGCATGATCTATTCTTAGCCGTTCACACGCCTGCTCAACGCCTTACCATCATAAATAAATGCCTATCTCTGCTTGACCGTCTACAGCGCCCAAGTCTGCACGGCTTCACTGAAGTTGCTTCAACCTTGAGTCTAGTCTCAGAGCCTCAGGCAACATGTCTGAACGCGATCTTCTCCTTCCACCCAACACCCCTGAAACCGACGACGTTGAATCCCAAGGACGCTTCAAGTCGTCCTACCGCAGATGGCAGAGCAAGACCGCCTGGTTTCTCGAGCATCCTAACCTGCATAGAGCAGTCATTACTCTGGTGGGTCTCACCGGTCCTTTACTCACAACCGTAGCGACTGACTTGAACCTCTCAATCTGCCTCAACAACTTATAAATAGATCGCAATTGACGCAGCCTGCGTCCTCGCAGACCTAGGATACAGCTTCCTCTCCTCCGAATGTGCGGCCCCAGGCGATGTGGACAGTCCAGCCTGGCTCGAAGTCCTATCACACATCTCCCTCGTTATCACCACCCTCTTCTTGGTTGAAATCCCGATGTCGATATGGGCGTTGGGGCTTGGGTACATGAACCCCTTCGGTCCTGTTCCTCACTCGACCATACATGCGTTCGATGCGATTATTATTATCACGACATTTACGCTAGAGATTATCCTGAGAGGAAAGGAACGAGAGCTTGCGGGGTTGCTCGTCATTCTGCGGCTTTGGAGATTGGTCAAGCTGGTTGGAGGTATGTGTTGGTTGTTTTCATTTTCTGACTTATCTTACAAGCACGTCTTCTTTCAGGTGTTGCTGTAGGCGCTGGTGAAATTGAGGAACGAACCGCAGAACTCTTATCAGATACACAAGCGGAACTCACAAAGACCAAAGCTGATTTGGACCAAGCACGGCAGGAGAACTTGGTCCTCAGACAGAAGCTCGGCCAGTTCATTCAAGATTCATGACGATATCCAAACTACTTCTGCTATTACCAGCTCCATGTACAGATTGATACAGGTCTAATATAATATTACAACTCACGATGTAAAAGGTTCATCGGAAAGGCAGGAGTCCAGACACCAATACCATCCAGTCGTTACCGTTAAAATGTCAAAAGCCATGCAACCAACACCTCACTGAGTCATCAAACTTGGATTTGAATGCACAATCATGCCCTTCAACCCATCTGCCCTGACCCACTCCGACAACCTTGGCAGCGGAATCGGCTGATCCACATCAACCACAGCAGGCGGGAACGAATCTGATCTCGTATGTGCATGATTTGAAGGTGAACTCGAACTGAGGTAATGCGCCGTATACTGTCCCGGGTCTTCCACGCGCATCAACAAACCCGATTCGCGGAATTTCTCTACGAACCTGGAACCGCTGGTGGCGACCGTCGCGCTCCTGCTAGGGATGGAGAGGGGCAGAGGAGGTAGAGGGGGGAGCTGTGGGAGGGGTGTGCGCGTAGGGAATATAGGGGAGGAGAGGGATAGATTCGAAGGAAGATGTTCGTGCCCATACCCGGTTTCGCTGCCCTGTTTCCTCGAGAAAGGTGGATCCACTCCTCGTCGAATAGACAGCGCAGACCAAGGAGCAGCCTCATCTACAGAGTCTCCGAGGGTGTAATGCCTCTTCTGCACCATGTTCGCCTCGACGTCTTCGTAGTACTCATGGAATGGGTCATCCACGTAGCTAGTTCTCTTGTGCAGGAAGTCATGAACGACCTTTTCTTGAGAAGGCGCTTGGTCGGGGCGTCCGAACCATTCGACGTCGTAGACGGTTCGTTTCCAGATGTCGGGATAGGTGGTCTTATGGGCCATCGTGGCGATGAATATAGATAGGAAGTATGCGAGAGCTACGTAGTCAAGGTCAGCGAGTTGATACACAGTGGTTGATGTTTTTTTCACTCACAAAGCATAGCACTTAGCCATGTGAGAGGCATCAAGAGCGACGAAGACGCGCAAATATCCCAATCACCTGTATATAGCGTAAGACACAACCAAAGGTGAAAACGACTGGGAGAAACATACTGGTAACATGGCACGCCAAAGCAGGTCCGTTGATCGACGCGCTAATAGCTGCACCTGAATTCATGGGTTCGAGGTCAATACACAAACACTTGCCAGAAACCAATTACACACACCTGTATGGAACATGCTTAAGAGACCCGCCCATCCACACTCTAACAACGTCCGGGCAGTCTTGACATTGGGATAGAAGAAGCTTAACACAGCTCTGTAAACGCGTTCAATTCAGTATTCAACATTCAGAGTGGCTTCCAGGGAGGGTCTTACAATGTAACACAGAAGAACACCAAACAGCTCTCAAAGATAATGAAGATCGAAGTTGAAGGTGCTAAATATGTCGTTAGCGCCCGGGAATCCGTGTTCAAGTTGAGCGAGAGTAAACGTACGTGAAAACCCAACAGACGCAGTTGCACGAATATTCCAAGACGCGAAAATAAGCGACAAGAAGGCGAAGTTAGCCAGAAGAGCTGTAAACGGCGCGTTGTGGTTAGTTATCAGGCAAGCGTCGTGTGGGCTGCATGAACATACCTAGCATGACGAGCCGGAAGATCATAAACGGGTTGCGCATGATGAAATTATTCGTTGCTGGTGTATCGATGAGACGGCTTGCCGCCGTGTCTGTTCGTAGATGAGGCATTTCGTCGAACTTGAACTTGAATGGAGAGTGGCTGGTTGAAAAATCCGGAAGCGGCGACCAGCGAGGAATTGAAGGAAAATGAAAGAATCAAGAGAGGAGCAGCCGAAGGCTCAGAGAAACTGAAAAGAGTGGAAGAGAAAAGACCCTTCAAGACGAAAAACGCAAGAGCTCGAATCCTAATGTCCACCAGTGACGGGGGGAGTCAACCTACCAAAAAACCCAAATATCACACGCGCTTAAGAGTGAGAATCACCGAGCCTGATTCATGTGGGATATTTTGAATTTTGAGCCTAATAAACAATGCGGCTAGGTGCATAAAGAAAGCACAAAGCGGCAGTGCCACAGTCGTTCATTATCCCGGTAAGCCGGACTGTGGTGGGAAGCGAAGAGTACAATGCGCGGATCCTTTGCACGCACAATAAGGTTGTGGTGGACTGCTGATCTAATGATCAGTCAATCAGCACTCAAGCTGACGGACGACGTCAACACCATGGCTACACACAGCAGGGGTTGGTATGCAAGTCAAGGCAGCACTGCCTGAAGATTTAGGTTCCTAAAACCCAATGATTGCTCAACAATATCTACATACAAAAAATACAGATAACATAATACATGATGTTACAGTTGAAAGCAGCAGTGGAAGTGGTCGTTACGAGCAAGACAAATCATTGGAAACCTGGCGAGCGATATGCACTAATCCTCGATAGATCTAGAGGCGGGGGACGGTTGTCCTCTGATGATTTTCTTCGTGGGCCAGAGGGTCTCGACTGTCTCGAACGAGTCGACGACGCAGATGCAGGCCCGTCAAGGGCGTAAGCTGAGGATGGGGAGATTGACGACGGCTGAAGTTGGGATCCCACTGGGGCTGATCGCAGATGCGTCTGGGGGTTAGAGTAGTTGGGAGTTTGGAGAGGCGGAAGTTTCCTCTTGTCACGAGGGCGGGATGTGGCATCTAGCCGTGGCCAATCACCAAGGGGTGGAGGAGAGGCGGCCAATCGTCGGACTTGGCTCAACTGAGCAGCAGGAGGGGCCTGAGGTTGGGGCTGGGTACCATAAGCCTTCTCGATGGCTGTCTGCACAGAAGAGTGATAGAAAGGCGATGCGAACACGGGTGGCTGGGTCTGCTGTGCCTGTTCTGTAATCTGACGAAGTTGAGGAGGTTGGGAGATAGTTTCAGCAGGGATAGGGGGGAAGGGTTTGCCGATAATCATGGGAGCTAGCGTGCCTGGGAGAGGTGCCTGGAACTGTTCAACATCGAAGTTGGGAGTCACTCCAGACCGCCATGACAAGATGGGTCCGGCACGCTGAGGCTTAGGTGCAGCAATAACTGGTGTCTTGTTACGGAAACCAGCTTCGGTAGGCGAAGGAGGGTTGCTACCGAGGGTGCTAGCGCCTTTCTTCCATGGGAACCTGCGGGTTCTGCAATGCCAAATTGTCGGATCTTCTTTGTGCATCTTGAACGTCAACACAGAGAGAAGAGTGAAGTATCCTAGCACTGAAAGAAAGGGGGTTATATGTCAGAGAATTTCGCCATAATGGGATGCACTTACACACGATGGCAACAATCCAGGTGAATGCCTGCAACACCTGAGCTGATGAACATGGTGACTGTCGGATGAGTCCAATGACTTGAATGACCACAGAGCCTAGCCAACGTGCATTGAGCGCAGTGCAACATGAGAGCTACGAAGTAAACAAACCTCGAGCATCGGCACACAAGTTCTTGCTTTGTGCGGACATGGCAGCTGCTCCAGCTAACACGACGGTAAGTATGCTGTCCCTCATTCACAACATGCAGTTAGCCATACCTAGTTCCATGACAAAGAAGAGGCCGACCCAAAGCAGCTCGAACCACACCCTGCCGAGGACGACGTTCTTGCCCCAGATTTCAAAGAAGATTCTAACGCACAGCCCACCATCATCAGCCTCGACTCCACCGAACTACTCGAAAAACGCGGGCGCTTACATTGGAAAGATGAGGAGTAACCCAGATGATCCAACAAAAATCAAATAACCATCGATGCCCTTTGCAGCACCTAGCAGAATCGCCAACGGTGTCGAGTCAGTCACCGCAGACCTCAAGGGTCGTCAAACTCACCGAAACGGGGTAATGAAAGGTCCTGCAGGATGCTCATGTTCCAGACAGCAGCACTAGTGATGATGGCATTGCAGATAACGAAGAGGGCTGTATTTTAGGAACGGGGCGGAGAATAATCGCGTCAGTGAGCACCCCAGTAACTAGCCAAGAAACGCACGAAATGCGGAGTAGCGGACGAATTTCAGTAGGTTGAACATGATAGCCTCATGAAGTGTGTGGTGAGAAAGAGAGCGTGAGGGTGGGCACGCCGGTCGACGACGTAAATGCAAGAACTGGATGGAAGAACCTAGGAGCTATCAAAGCCGTCAAGGAAAAGACACCAACCCCACTGCAGAATTAGAAAATCCGGTTGGCCACGTTTTCAAACTCAGAACAATTCAATTGAAACGGCCAATCACATCCTGCATTCTTGCACTCAGGAGTGTAACACCTCCTCCATGTCCCCATGCGTATACACAGCGTACTCAAGCAGACACCCAGCCCGCGCGCATCATACAAGGAATCAGATATGTATTCATGATCAATAAGTTTAACTGGGTCGTGATGGATGAGTGGTCCTGTAATGTAGCAGAATGAAAAAAGCACAGTAATGGGGTTGTTGTATGAGTGATAATGATGGTGATGAACGATGCCTTTAATGAAGTGAGTACGATAGAGCAATAAGTCAAGTTGAAGTATCGGAATCGGAAAACCTCTCAATGCCATCCAATCTATGGCCTCGTCGTCCACGCATGCATCCAAGACCGAATGTCATCCGGGCACCAACACACGCTCGTTAGCAGACGTCGTTTGATCTCGAACAGCGGGCCCAAAGGTCGTGGCGGAGTACCCTGAGGCTGCAGTCGCCAGAACAGGACTTGACGCAGCTTGGCTAGAACCTCTAGACGCCGTCGAACTCGCCAGACCAGACCCTTGCTCCGGAGCTGCTGTCGCCGTCGGCGTTGTCCAGTTCGTTCCGGGGCTCCCGGAACCAACGCCACTTGCCGTTCGCGATCCCCCACCTTGCCAGCTCTGAGATGAATATTTAGACACCATTGGCGGTCTCGAGAACAACGCCGCTTGTATCACCCGTTCCTTTGCGCGTTTACTCTCCGGTGGGGGTGTGTCGCTCCGGTTCGCAGATTCCGTGATAGACATATCCGCGACGTACGACTGCACCTCATGTGAGGCGTCCTGGGAGAGGTGGTGGACTAGTTCGAGCAGAATGGTCGGAACGAGGCGCTTGTGCCGAAGTATATCCCCTGAAACATATATTAGGATCGGTATCGCGTCATAGAGACAGGAAAAATAATTACGGTAGATCAGCGCCGCAAGACGGGCAACGCCAATTCGGACACCTTCTATATCGTCATTCGCTAGGTCAGCAAGAGCACGAAGGGAATTCTCATCAATCGGAATCAGCGGTTGGCCATCTTTGTCGCGACTCATAACCAAGATCTGGTGACAGGCGACAAAACTGGACAGCGTAGATAATCAGTTGGTCAATGTCAGTTAAATAGAGATAACATACGTCATTCTCCTCTTTGCCATGGGGGATTTGGCCAACTGTCGGATCCAAGCACTGAGGTCATCGAGCGTCCGTCTGTCTGAAGAGGACAGCTTCCACATCTCGGGAATCTATAAAAACAAAACCACAATAGTCAATAATTGGGTCTGAGAACTAAAGATAATGTCACTCACAGCAGAAATCGCAGCCTCTCGCACGGTAGCAGCCGCATCCTCCAGTCCCTTCATCAACAACCCCCGAAAAAGCGTCAACGACTCCACCCCAAGCAACCTCAACCAAGCCACAAGCGTCTTCTGAATAACCTCCCTCTCCCTCCAATCCTTAAACACATCCTCATTCCACGCCTTGAACACTCCCTCCACAAGCGCCCTACCCACGCCCGCACCCACAACCTTCACCAGTTCCTCCAACGACTCGACCACCTTTGGCCGCACCAGCTTATCCGACCTGAGTAGCCTCCACCACACATCCACCAGGTCCCTCCGCGCGTTCTCTGGTCCAATAATTCGCGCCAGCTCACCCAAGCTAGCAGCTAATGTCCGCAAAACATCAGGCTCCGGGTTTTCGGTAAGGTCCTGGTAGGCTTCGCGGAGTTCACCCCATCGGCTGGCGCCTAGGGTAAGAGCGACAGCAGGAAAGTTGAATGCGCAAATAAGAGGCCGTTTGGGGTGTGCGTAGAACGCTTCAAGAGGGGTTTGTGATATCGAGGTGGGTGCTGTCATCGCAAACTGTTGCCCGTTTCGCACGCGTCTGTCCTCTCTTCTCCCGAGAAAGAGACGTAAGAGTTCTTCTGGAGGTCCAGTAGGCGTATTGAGAAAAGTATGCAAGACTTCTCCGAGTGATTCAAGTACACCAGATCGGACAGTTGGATGTTGATCCGCAGAGAGCGCTACTACAGTCTCTAGAGCCACTGTTCGTCTTTGAGCTGATGCGAGACGACTGAGGATAGAAGGAAGGGCAAAGAGAGCAGAGTGCCGGACTTCCCAGTAGGCATCCCATCGCAGTGAATCAAACAAGGGTAGCTGTTAAATTTTTGTAAGAGGTTGAGCGGCTGCGAGAGGATTGCCACTCACCAGAGAAGGCACAAGCCTCTCGGGGATGACCTTTGCAAGGGCTCCGAGCGCGAACGAAGCCGCCTTTCTAACTCTATACGACGGGTCAGGGACAACACGTTCTACCTCTTGCAGAAAAGATTCCACAGTCTCGTCCTCCAGAGGCCCGCCGGAGGTAACGGCGGCCACCAAAGACATGCACGCCACCCGCCCTAGTGTGCCTTGATCCAACTCGTACTCGTCCCTGTTGAATTCAAAACGGCATGAATATTTCTGAAAAAGGTCATAGATAAAAATCAAACACACCAATCCACCTCCGCGTTCATCGGTGAGCCCGGAGCATTCGAGACAGCCGACGATGCCTCGACCCGGGGTGGGTCGCTTACCGCGGAATGTGGGGTTGGAGACAAGTCAGTGACGGAAGAAAGTGGACTTCGCGCGAGGGTGGGCGACCTTCGAGGGGGCTGAGGGGATTCGGGTGACGAGGACGCAGGACTTGATGAAGCCGGCCTATCAGTTGCATGTAGCGACTCAAACGAAGACGGAGGAAAGTATGGATTACTCCAATCACCCTCATGATCTCTCGAGCCACCTTGCTGCTGCCGGAATTGCTGTTCATAAGACTCTTCCTCCTCCTGAACATGAGCCTCTTCCTCGTAATCAGCCTCAACATCGAGCCTGCCCATTCCAACAATTATTTGTTGTAGAATTTCTTGGGTAAACAACGTGCGTTCCTGACGACCAAAGAGACCGACGGACGCGGGAACGTCATAGTCGTCTTCATCATCGTCTAATTCCCACTGCTGCGGAATGATACTTGGGTGTCGATTCCGAGGAGACAGAGAGCCGGTTTCCCTCTCGTCTATTTTCCGCATGCGAGTCAAACACTCCACGATGGCGTGCCGGGCGACTGCCCCGATCCTGTCTGTT
>Ga0247741_1000547_pt1 | contig 21423 bp, 8 predicted proteins | sample UWRJL213509R2_FD_180945 | JGI IMG/M metagenome (GOLD analysis project Ga0247741, IMG submission 180945) | Plant litter microbial communities from Arlington Agricultural Research Station in Wisconsin, United States - UWRJ-L213-509R-2 | ecosystem: Environmental > Terrestrial > Plant litter >... | reverse complement strand
CAGACGAAATAAAAATAAAAATTGAAAAACTTAAGCAATGTTGCAAATCATTGGCAATGCCAAACGTAGATTTAGCGGCAAATCACTGGCAGGATTGGCAAGCAGGACTCAATAAAATTCATACTGCATTTCCCAGTACCTTATGGAGTGGTGTGAATAGCGAATTAGCACATACCAGTAACTTGCTTATACATTGGCTCGAATATGAGCTATCCAATACGTTTGATAATGCACAGCAATATCTTTTCAATTTGGATTTTAACCATAAACAGGAAACTTACGAACTCATCACTCAAATTCCTGAGGATGAAATGTGCAATTTCACCACAGACATTTACTTTGGTGTGTTGAATTTGCATTACATTTTTATTGGACGCCATTTTTTAGAAATGTTCAACGCAAAAGATTTCATATCTCCCCGCGGACATTTCCGCCCACAATGGTTCCATAATGCAACCTGCGCTGTTAATTTCTCTGAGCGCCAACACCAAGCTTCACTACATGAAAAAATGAGAAAATTTTATAATGATAAAGGCGGAAAAAGATTCTTCGGATTAGATTTTAATGATGTACGGTTGGCGAAGGGATTTTTCAAACTAGGTGAGCTTGAAAATATAACTGATTTTACGCTAGAACGAAGAGAGGAACTGCGGCAGAAGCTAGCAACTGCACATGTAACTCACTGGGAGGTATTCGACAAGATCAACAATAATGCTTAGTTTGCAAGTATATATTTGCATGGCTAAGCCAACAACATGCCATCACGCCTGCCTTACTTGTATAAGCAGTAAGCTGGAACTGGAAATATTAATTCACACTTAAGTGCAATAGAATAAACTCTCCTAGCTAAAATCTAAACTAACAAAGATCTATAAAAACCTGTAATTATCAGCTAAGGTCCAGGTTAATACAAATAAACACGAATAAATACTATTAAGTAGGATAAAAGTGGATTTAATTAAACGATGCATTGACATCTTTTATGCTGTTACTATGAATTTATTAATTCCTGGTGCTGGCTTTATTTTCATAAAAAAGATTAACACAGCAATTATTTTTCAATTTTCACTCGTCAGTTTAATTTTTTGTTTATGCATCAGCCGCCTAGTTTTTGACGCAACCATATTAAAACTATTTTTTATATTGGCCGCAAGTGTTCATATAATTAGCTGTTTTATTCTTATCTTCTACTTTGTTTCAAAACCCTTCATTGCACGTGCTCGCGACTATTTTAAAACCTTTTTATTTGCCGCACTTTGTTTCTTTTGCTTATTGTCTAGTTTTATTTTAAAAGATAAAATTTTTGGCGTTCATCTCTATTTTGTACCAAGTATGTCAATGAGCCCTGCTCTCATACCGGGTGATTTTATTTTGATTGATACGTGGGCTTATAAACAGGATAAACCAAAAACCAACGACATCATTATTTTTACTTCAGAGGCACATGAAGGTATTCTGGTTAAACGCATTCAACCTTGGCCAGAAGCGGTAACAAAAGAAGGTTATTATGTTTTAGGAGACAATAGAAATGACAGCGTGGATAGCAGACGATTTGGAGGAATAAAATTAGAACAAATTCGAGGCAAGGTCAAATTAGTACTAATATCTATTGAACCAAACTTTTACCTGAGGAACCAACGAACATTAATAGCGCCCAGACCTTTTGAAGATTAATCTTTATAGAGATCAACATCAAAATTCTCTATAAATTCACCTCGAATGCATAGCCCTTCATCATTCCTTTTCAGCTCATAGAAATCTCTAACCCATTTTTTCTTATTATCAATCACTTTTATAGTTCCAATCAACAATTGAGTTCCGTCATAAATATTTTCTTCAATGAAACTACCTTCCTCCAAAAACTCTGCCAAACCAGACAAACAACTCCAATCAAAATTATTATCACTGCTGCTATCATCAATTATACAAATAATTGACATGGGTGCTTTTTCAACACAGACAATATTAAAATCCTGAAGACAATCGATTAAATTATCTTGATCGGTTTTATCTTCGTCATCACAAAAATCCAAAGCTTCATAAGCTACTTTATAATAGGCGGCATGAAATACTAATTTAGATTTGGAAATTGAAGCGTCTTTACCCATAAACTGCACTCTGAAATTTCTTATCGTCAAGACACCAAAACGAGGTATCTACTACAAGCGGATCCAAAAAGATATTTACTCGTTGAGTCTTATTTACAGTTTCCACGGGTTTTTAACTGTTATTTCGTTGTTTTTAATTTTTGCCCATAAGTTTTTAATTTCAGGCGAATGATCATCTTCATCTAGAATTTTTCGTACAAGATTTACATATTGTGTTCTTGGTGTATCGCCTTCTTGCTCAATATCAAAATTTGCAATCCGATAGAAATAAAGCTCTTGCAAATAAATTAAATTTTCTTTGAACCAATAACTCACGTCAGAAGGGTTAGAGTTTATAAGTTTAAACATAAGCTGAGTGACTTCACTATATTGCAAAATCATTTCAGATCCGAAGACACTAAGCTTTTTAGAGCACAACCACTTCGTTGACAATTCAAGACTGCTTAAGCTGGGATTTGAAACTTGGTGATGAGTTTCTGTTCTATAAAATCCTTTAACTTCCATAAAAAAAGTATTACCTTCTATTTCATGATAGATCAAATTAAATATTAACCTGCCTTTACCTTCGAAACATGGGCACTTTGCTTTCCAATCGCCACGACCTACGATCGTAAGCGGCACTCCCCACTCAAATAAAAAATACATACCCGCCTGGATATCTTGAGGCAAACGACCATACCCTGCATAGTAGGCTTTGGTTAATGGCAAAAGCACTTCGAGATCAGATGAAGGATGGAGCCATAAAAAAGTAGCTATATCTAAATGTCGGAACATACGATCGCCAGGCTCAGTCGCATCATTAAGCGCCTGCCAATCTGGCAACTCTCCTTTTAGATAATATTTTTTTATAATATTAATTGCTTTTTTATTTTTGCTCCAACAAATAGACAGCACTTCTTCAATCATTGGCCATTTAGCTTTACGCTCTTCTTGAAAAGATTTGTCGTTTAGTCGCCAGTGGTTTATATCTAATACCAGTGGATCAGAATTTTTATTTTTTATAGTTTCCATGGTTTCTTAACTGTTATTTCACCGTTTTTTACTTGGCGCCAGAGCTCTGTGAGTTCAGTTGTATTACTTCCACTGTCCAATATCTTACGCACTTTAATTACACAAGTTGTGCGTGGAGAGTCGCCCTCCTTTTCGGTATCAAAGAACGCAATTCTGTATAGCCATGTTGCGTAAAATTCCCTACGTAGTTCAGCATCCGAAAAGCGAGCCCTATTTATGCTATCGAACATAATATACAGTGGCTCATCGAACTGTAAAATCATCGTTTTTCCACAGTCATTGAGCGTTTTTAAGATGAGCCAATCTGCGATATAGTGAATACATGATTCACCACGCCAGAAATATTCGTAGTGATTATTAGAGCCACCAAATTCAAATACTCCATCTTTCACTGTTCCAAAAATTAAATCAAAAAGCAATTTTTCCTTTCCATCTAATATCATCGAAGATTCGCTTGGCCAATCTTCTCCGTTAAGTGCTGCATTTATAACGCCCAAACGAAAGATGAAACTCATACCTGCTGTAACATCATAAGGTTTGCGCCCAAATCCCTGAAAATAAGCATCTCGAAGCGGTATTAACACAGCCGGATCTGACGATGGATGAAGCCATAAAAAGGTGGCGATATCTAAAAAAGTATTACCCGGTTCACTCTCAGTAGCCACTTTTCGCCATACTGGTGTTTCACCTTTTAAATAATATTTTTTTATAATATATATCGCTTTTTTTGACTTAGACCAATGGCTAAGAACCTTTTCAATTGCTGGCCATTTTTTTTTCCGCTCATCTTGAAATTTTTTATCATCCAGACGCCAATATGAAGTATCTACTATAAGTGTATCTGAAAATATATTTGTCATAACTTCTAGTTCCACTAGTCCAGCCCAAGAGCAATTTCGATGTAGTGTTTAGTGTCTTCTCTATTTGCCAACTCCTTGATGTATTCTGAAAAATCACGAAGTTCGATACTATTTTTGCATGTTCCTTTAGCTGGTACTGATTTGAAATTTGCTTTATATAATTTATCTGCGCTCATACCTATTTCCCCTCCATCATATTTTGTGCACAGACCAGTCCTTGCTGTATCTAAATCTCCTGCGTTAGGTGATTTACTGGCCTCACTTCCTTTCCCTTTGAAGTCTTGGAAATACCATATAAATGATGAATTTGTTTTAGCGTTTTCCAAACCTTTGAGAATTGCATCTTGGTTCTTTGGGCTAATATTGTATTCATTTAATCGTAAGTCATGGAAAAATTGCCGATAATATCCACGAACGTCTTGCTCTAGGGTAGCACCAGCTTCATCTTGCTTTGTTTTCGTTAGCTTGTTGTCAAACCATAAAGCATTAAATTTGCCACTAAGCGATTTCAATTCGATCCATTTTTCTTTTTTAGCGCCGTCTCCATCCTGTAAGACTATATCTATTCGCCTTTTATATTCTTTACCAACCGCCGTACCTTTGGCATCTACAAAGAAAGCAGGTCTCGTCTGTTCAATACCAATTATCTTGCTTCCTGTTGCGTGATAATAAGCCAATTGAGTTAATTGAAAGATTGCTCCATGTTGAACCCAAGGTCGCCACGAGAAAACGTCAGCTAACAAAACTGCTAACTTTTTGTTGCTATCTTCCGTTGGATCTAACTTCAATGGATTTTCCTTTTTGTTTACCTCTTCTTCGAGATACAAAATCGAAAAAAGCACGACAAAGCGGTTAACGCGCCAATTTTTACTGTCTTTGAAAAATTTGTTGAGTTTATCTACCCCTTTTTTACTCAGCGCAGTAACTGCACCGAGGAATGTTTTATCCGAGAGGAATTTTTTAATTACATTTCCATCCGTAGTTTTCATTACCGTCAATAACTCTTTCAAAACAGGACTGAATTTTTTCGGATCATCAACATTTTTCGCTACTCTTTTTAACTGAGTGACAATTAATTTAGCCAACTTTTTGCGATCATAGCCAGCGGCCTGAGCTACGGGTATTACTGAAGGAAAAGCCAACTTGGCATAGTTACCGTAATCAGAATCTTCATTCACAGCAATTGACGAATCGGCGCCGGCTTCAATTAGAACACCCACAAACTCAACCCAGCTCCACAAATCTTCCTCACTGGAAATTGCCTTCATTATGAAGTCGAATGTTTCTGGATCTTCATAAATTTCTACTCCAACCACTAGGAAAGGCACCAGATTAGTTAGCTTGTCTGCTTTACCGGATGTGGCTGCTTTAACGGCGGAACCTACTGCTCCCGCAAGATGTTTGGTAAGCGGAAATCTCTCCATAGCTTTAACCATTTTTTTAATTGGCCCAAGCAAGGGTTTTAATGGTTTAGCTACAGGCAAAACAGTAGCAACACCTAACGCAGAGAAAATAAGTTCCGTGGGTTTAAAGTTTTCCCAGTCGCCAGTAGCGAGGTACATTAACTGTTTCCCTAGTGTTATAAAATCTTCATAGGGAACGAGAAAACCTACACCCTCTTTTACACCAGACCATACTTGATCTAAAGATAATGCGTAGGCCTCTGGAATAATTCCGGGCAAGGGACTTGATTGATAATTTTTAGTGAGAGTTGCATCTGAAACAACGGAACCAATATAAGTTTGAGCGAGCTCTTTAAATCCTATAGCACTCAATATGCTGACATAGTTACGCTGTCCATCCACGACAAGAGCAACACGGAGTTGTTTGAGCTGGCTATATGTTATTGCTTTACCAAGGTTACCCAAGCTTTTAACAACCAGCTCTGAGGTTCCTTTGTTGATTATTGTTTCACTTGTGTTGTTATCAAATGCTACTAGTGGTTGCAGACTCCAATCATACCAACGGAGTGAACGCATATTGGCTTCGACACCGCCGAGCTCAATGCCATTACTTCCGCTATAAACAAGGTGTCCACTGATGGTGCGCGTTAAAAACTGATCATCAACTTGCAATTGCATTTGATCACCAACAACACGCGTACCTATACGATGCCATTTGTCAGCAACGATATTATCGGCGTCAATTGCAAATGTGCCTTGATCAGTTTTTATTTCGTAACGAAGTTTATTATCACCGTAGCTAAGCGTTTGAACATCACCCTGATGTTTTAAAAATATTTGTTTTCCCGTCTGAGTTGTAGAAGTAGGTTTAAAATCCAGACGGAAGCCAATATTGTCTTGCCTGTTAAATACACTATCAGAATCAATCTTCACCAAACTGTCTGCTTCAAAATGCAAACTTGTACCGCCACCAAGAGGATGGTCGTGTACTAGCGAAATACCGCCATTTAACCCGAGACCAGGTACTGGATTGTTTTGAATAACTATCTTGCCGTTATGGATAGCATGCTCATCAGGAATAATCAGTTTGCCATTATTATCCTCATCAACAAAATTCATACTGAGCGCAAGCACTGGCTCAAGGTTAGGGTCTGATAAATCACCAAGTGTCACTCGTGTAGCGTTGTTAGCTGTTTCTATAGATACAGTACCTTTTGTATCGTAGTCAGCTGATATTATGGCGCCGTTTTGAGAGTAAGATATTTGTCCTGGTGCAACAGTATTACCAACAATGAGGGAGTTGGCAGTACTGATATTTTTATTCGGATTGTTAACTGAATAATTAACGCGAGTACCGGTCGTGTAGCCCAAAGTTGCGACCCATTGATCATCAACTTTGTTGGCCCCCGCCGTGAAGTTTACCTGCGCCACACCAGCTGCATTCGTCAACACATCTTGCTGTTGCATAATGCCTTTGGATGCCATGAAAGATACATCTACACCTGACGCAGGGCTGCCATCCGGCCTTGTAACTGTAGCGGTGAGGGGAATAGTCTCACCAGGTTTGAGTGCTGTTTTCCCAGCAGTAATCTCTATTTTAAGTGGTTTAATCTCAATATCTTTTGTGGTTTCAATTTGATCGCTTTTAATCGTTACGGTTGCAGCAGCTTCTTTAAATTCACCACCACTGAGAACAATGTAAGCACGACCACTTAACGTACTAAGTTGTTGTGATTTAACTCGTAAGCTTTTATCGAAATTAAAATCAACACTAGTGCCGTCTTCTACCGTATTTCCAGATTTATCGTAAACAGTCGCTTCAATGCGAGCCTCACCCTGATCAAAAATAACTGCATCACCTGTCACACTCAAACTAATTCTATCGGGTTTGCCCGCAAGCACTTTAACGTCCTTCCATGAAGTTTCACTATGTACCCCTCCTTCATACTCAAGTGAAACAGCCACTTTGGTTGTCAGACCTTTTACTTTGGGCATAGTGAGAGTGTTATCAAATACGCCCGTATCACTATCAGTTTGTGTACTAGGTGAAAAATTACCACCGTTGCTGGTAGTCCAGCTAATCCGAGCGGGCTTTTTCTTTTTGGGGTCTCGCTCTGCATAACCAAGAATTGTCGTCTTCAAATCTACCGTTGGCTCGTCTGTTGTGACGTACCAAGTATTATCAGTTTCGTAGGTGTAGCCCAGTAAGCGTGAACTGATCACTAATGTTTCGAATGCATATTCCCATAAAATATTTCCTGCATCCTGATTCGTATACAGACGTATCGTCAAGAAGTCCTCGGGAGATAGTGATGCAAGTTGTTTTAAATCATCGAAACGAACTTTTTGGCTTTTATCCACAGTCAGTTTTAATTCTTGCTCACCAAGTGCTAGAACCAAATCTTGAGGGCCATCGAATGAATCTAATCTATCAACTTTACTACCAACCAACGAGTAGAGAATTTCTATTAGCTGATCAGACGATGTAATCACTGGTGGCTTGTTATCTAAAATATTTTGTTTTTGTTCGACACCATTTGCATCAGTATTAACGCGATTAATTTCTTTCACTTCCAATGAGTATTGGCTGAATTGATATTCAGGGCGATAACCCCACGCATAGCTTGGCAGTGGTTTTAAAGGCTTATCTTTTTCGGGAGTTGGTGTGTTGGTGTCTTTTTCATTTTTCAGCTGCTCACGCTTAATGTCACGATAGGCGTTGTATACCTGCCAATCTTTATCTTCATCATAGAGTGGTGTTAAAAATGGCGTCAGTCCTTTTGGGCGCGAATCAAAAGGAGCGGCGGCGTGGTTTCCGGCGGCGTCGAATTCAGGCTTTTCATCTTTTTGAGTGCCTGATACGTGTATATAAAAATGTTCAGGTGATTGGAGATTATCTTTAACGCGTAATACTTGCGTGTGCCGTCCCGGAGCGATTGGAAAACTCGCCAACTGACCTTGCGCTACTCCAGCAAGGTTATTTTTTGAAACAACTTTTGCAAGCCTACCGGTGAGGCCGTATTGTTCGCCGTTATCAGCACCTAAACCTTCTGGTAAAGGGCGACCTTCCTCATCGAACCATTCACTGTAGACTTCAATTTTTGCATCACTGGCGAGGGCAGCGCCTTCTGTTCCGATTAAATAATTTCGGTCTTCGTCTTTGGTTAAACCGTTTTCAACTTTGTAAGAACGCTCTGCCCAAATTTTAAGATTGGGTGGCATTAAATTAATATCGTCAAGCGGAATACTTAATGTGTTGCGAGCATTTTTACTGGCATCACTTAATTGAATGCGCTTGCTCGACATGTAGCCGGTAACGCGGTTGATAATGACCAGACGTATCCATTCACCGGGCTTGAGCAAATCTGATTCGCGTTTACGGAAAGGTTCTGCAAGTTTATTTTTGGTTGACCATTCTTCCCAGGTGCCAGTGCGAACAGTTCCGCCAATATTGAGCGCATTATCCATAGGTCCACGCAACATAAGACGATAGAAAAAATATTTATCGTCTTTACCTAAACCTGATTCGACACGTCCGTTAATTTCTTCATCTTTTAAGCCTTTACGTTCCAGAATTAAATCACCGGTAGATTCACGGAACACGAGGATGTCAGTTTTTTTAAGGTCATCTTTGCTGATCGATTTTAACAACCCATTGTTGCCGAGTAATTTTTTAGTGTCGACTTGGCGTGTAACGTCAGGGGTTTTAGTTTGGGTTGTGTCGCTAGCGCTACTAAAGAAAATGGCCTGAATATCACCCTTCTGCGTGTCTTCTTCGAAACTTTTTTCGGTGGTGCCGTCTGCAAGTGTTTTGGTAACCATTTTGCCAACTAACGAGCGATCTGGTTTGCCGTCACCATCAAAATCATAGAATTGTTGTGCGATAGGATTTTTATCAGCAGGGTCTGCTTTATATTCAGTAATGTCACCGATATCGACTGGTGAGTTATCCGGATTTTTCAACAACACTTTGCCGGAAAGAAACATAACATCAACTTTAAAATCGATGTTGTAGATGGGCGTTGCCGCGGAGGCTTTAATCGCTAGCACTTCAACATATGCCATGGCAGCCATAAGGTTGCTTGCGCCCATAAATACCGGGTCCCAACAGGAACTCCAGTCCTGACGGCGCAAATAAAAGGGTAATACCGGCATACCGTTGGGACTGAAATTCGCGTAATGCAATTCGGTCCAGATATCGGTTTCCATATCCATAAACATGGGGCAAAAACCAAGATAGTAACGCATGCTGTATTTGCCTTTTTCGTCGGTGACGGCAAGGCTACCGGGGAAAATTTCCGGAGCTACGTAAACTTTTGCATAAGGAACTGGACCAAAAATCTTGTCATCAAATTTTCGTGACGCAGAATAAAATTCTTGTTTTTTATTGGGATCACCAAAAAATCCTACGCGCGGACCAATATTGAGACTGGATGATGTAATGACTTGTCCTTTTGGAGTTAATACCAAAGTGCCTTTTTCTGGTGGTTGATAATCCTGGGATAAGTCCACGGTAAAGCCGCGTAAAATTAACTGATCAGGATCTTTGGTAATAGTATTGCTGCGACCACGTACCAACATACTTTTTATATATTTGGGAGGCTCTTTTGGTGTAATCGTATCTTTGCCATTTGCAGTTGTATAAGTTCTTCCCAGGTATTGTTCACGGCTTAATAACTCCGCATCTTTCGCTAAGGTTTCTTTGTAATGTTCTTTGTATTCTTTTAATAAATCTTTCTGCTGACGATATTCTGCAGTATCAATGATAATTAATTCACTGACCCGGGTTTTGTATTCCGATGGAATACCAATGACACTTCCCTCTGAGCCATCTTCGTTGTACTCAACCAGAATAGGCTGGCCTGCGTCATCCAATGCAAGGCTGCGAGCCATAACTGCACCGTGCTTGAATGTTTCATCGGCATGAATGGGTAAGGTTGCCAGTGCGCTCCAACAAATAGCCAAGAAGCAGCTATTTTTGAAAATGTGGCGCAAGCTCCGTGCGGCTTTGAATCTTAATGACATGTTGAAACCTTTTATTATTGCTGCAGTACAGCCATCAGTTGTTGCAATGTTTGGTTACCATCCGCTACTTCTTTTAGTAGCGATTGTTGCGCAGGTTTTACGATGGCGTAACCGATATAATCCAAAGCGTGTAATTTCACTTTACCAACGCTGGTGATCCGGTAATTTTCCACTTTGCCAATGCCAATTGGCTCTATCACTTCGCGCTCAGCGTTGTAACCAAGCAATACTACATACGCCATATCGTTCGGTAGATAGTCGTAGCTGCCGCGCAAAGCGGGCATTTTTATATCAATGCCTACAGTGCCTTCAACGCTCACACCGCGAGGCTGTACCGCAAACATCCATTGCGGCCATGCACCAGGGGTAATTGCTGAGCCAAGCTGCTCATAAGGCATAAATTGCGCCTGAATATTTCCTGATGTGCGGCCATCATTAAATAAAAGGCGTGCGCTGGATAAATTCAGGCGTAAATCATTACCGGCAAGGCTGACATTAGCGTCGCCACCACTGATTAATTGAAAGGGGACATCTGGACTTAATTCAGTTAAGCGCAGTAATCCGAGCTCATTTTTTCGGCCAGCTTGTAAGGTAACGGTACGTACCTGGGTGCCATAACCCACTAACGACAAATCGGGATTGATGGTAAGTTTGTAACGGCCTGCCGGAATTTCTGATCCCGCTTGCTCCTGGAAGCCAAACGCAAATCCACCATCTTTGTTAGTCATAGTGGAGCGATTTGATGCAGCCAAGGTAACTTTAACGCCTGTTAAAGGTTGGCCAAACTGATCAGCTACGGCACCGGTCAAGAATGTTGGCAGAGGGCGAACTTTAAAATTAAAACGCGATAATTCCTTGTTGTCATAATTAACTTCGACATAAATATCTGCGTTGTAACCAAATTGGCGATTGGGATAAAACGCAAAGTTTTGATTGCCTGGCAACACCGAGATTCCACCGGCAACAATTTCATTGTCACGATGAACTTGTTGTAATTGATAGCCTTGCGCATGCAAAAAATCAGTACCTGCGTCATCCAGATTCAGGTAAGTATTGCCATGCAAAGTCTCGCGTACAACGATGGATATTTTTGCGGGATCAACGGTTTTATTGAAATACAATTCTACCGGTTGGTTGGTCTCTATATTCACTGCATTTAAATCAGGAACATGACGTAAGAGTTCTACCGCTACAGCCTGTTCACTAAGAATGCGAATATTTCTTGTGGAGGATGCAATGACCTGATGTGCATTATCCAGAAGTGTGTAACTTAATAAGTAATCGCCTGCAGCAGTGGGCAACGTGATATCGCCACTGGCAAGGGTACCGGCAAGAGTTAATTGCGTTTGCGCACTTCCTATAGCAACAATAGCGGTGCTATCTGCTCTGGCTCCGGTCAGGCGGGCGGCGACTTGAATAATCAAAGGTTCGCCAGTGCTGATAAATTCAGCGGCATCGCCGGGAAGTAAAGGCGAGATAGATGCTTGCGCAGTTGATTTAAATCCATATTCAACACTGGTGTGATTACCACTCAGGTCGTAAGCGCTCAATGCCAGTTGCGTCTGCTCTCCCGGCTCAAGTTTGACGAGTACCGAGAAACTGTAGCGACCAGCAACTGAGTCCGGCTGCAACTGGATTGCCTGATCATTCAAGGTCATGCTTGCCAGATTCGCGTCTTCAATTGTTCCGCTCAGCGTAAAAGGTGATTGCACAACCGGATTGATTACTGGTGTTGGCTGGATGCCACCTTGCACTCTGATAATAGGTGCCGAACCATCGTGCGAATAGCTGGCAGTAAGGTGGGAATGTTTGTCTAGAGAATCGGCAGCATCAATAACAACAGCAAGGTTATCCTGGCCTTCAGCAAAAGAAAGATAGGCATCAAAGTAAGTATCTTCCCCGGAAAATGATGAAATATTTGCTGGTTGGCCATTGATAGTCACCCTTACCTTACCTGCCTGACTAACAACATGCCCTTTGAGTCGGAAGCTGCTTTCGCGCAATTGGCTACCACTAACAGGAGCCAAAATTGATACTTCAGGAGCAGGAAAACCATTTGGATTTCCCAGCGAGCGCGTCAAGATTAATTGGCTTTCGTCAGCACCGTCTGCGGTTACTACCCGCAAGGAAAATGTATTCTGCCCCAGCTGCAACGGAACATCTTTTAAATTAAACGCGTATATACCGACGGTACCTGTGCCGCTTGGTGTTACTTGCCAATCATTGATATAAAAGCGCACTTCTTCCAACGGCAATTGGGTCAACACTTGCCCTGCAATAGTGACTTTATCTGCCGTAATCACTGAATTGTTTGCAGGTGTAATCCCACTGAGCTGAGGTGCTGATATTCGCCACACCTTGTGGTTAGCATCCGTGCGATTTCCTGAATTATCAGTCACCGTTACTGTCAGATTATTCTCACCCAACATAAGCGGTACTGATGCTTCAAATAAATCGCCCGTTAAGGCCGCAACCAGATTAATAGCTGGATATTTGTCTGAGCGGATTTTCACAGCAGCTATGCCGCTATAGGCTTGTACCGGGTCACTTGCATTACCGCGCAATACGAGCGTAGCCGAATTGACCTTTTCATTCTGGGGATTAAGGATTTGCACCAGCGGCGCAACCTTATCTGGATAATCAAGTGGATCATCCGGATTAGTTCCAGCCTGGGTTTCCGCTAGATTTGTAAAGCCATCACCATCGCGGTCAGGATCGCTGTTATCACCAATTCCATCTTTATCCAGGTCTGACCATTCCGCAGGATCATCTGGGAAAGCATCCTGATTATTTGGATGTCCATCACCATCGCGATCATTGTCTAATGAGTCTGGAATACCATCATGATCGCGGTCCGGAGGAACGCTGGTTGCATCATTGGGATTAGTACCTGCCTGAGTTTCATATTCATTACTGATGCCATCACCATCCCGATCGGGATCGCTATTGTCACCAATACCATCTTTGTCGAGATCAGACCACTCATTCGGATCGTCAGGGAAAGCATCACTGACATCTGGATGGCCGTCGCCATCGCGATCCAAATTGGTGTAAGTAAGATTCAACGTTGTGTCTGCCGCACCGTCCGGTGTTGTTGCACGTAATACAAAACTATTCGCGCCAGGCTGCAATGTCACATTTACACTAAAACGATAAACGCCCTCACCTGCCGCAACCAAGCTCTGCACCACATTATTCAATTCAACTTTTACATTTGCCTGTGGCCAGGCTGTACGCGCCTCACCAGTAAGCGCAATAGCTCGGGTTGAGAAAACACTACCATTCGCGGGTAAAACATTTTGGAATTGCGGTAATGAGGTGCGTTTGATTGAAACAGATTGTGACGAAACATTGTTTGAAAAATCTTTCGCTTGAACATTAAAAACGTTATCGCCCAGCGTAAGCGGCACAATGATTGAAAAATTGTTGCCATTTAAAATCGCACTGAATATTTGCCCCTGAGTATTAGTGGCCGTCACCGTAGCGATACCACTACCCGCTTGAACTGGATCGGTCACTGTACCGGCAATAGTTGATGTTGTTGCGTCTGGTGATATGACGGACGAAGTAATGACTATTACCGGTGGAACCAAATCCGGTTGCACGTTATTTCCATTACAAATCTCGCCAAATTTTGCTAAGGCAACAGCATCGTTTTTATAGGTTACGTGGCTGTCAGTTTCCAGGATAATTTTATTTGCGGTAATCCCGCCATACAGTTTCGCTTGATAGGCCAATTTAACCTGCGCTTCGCTGTAGACTAAAGCATACGCACTTGCACCCGTCTGAAGTTCAACATCGCTAAAACTATAAATAATAAATTTAGATGCGTCTTGCGTATTCGTATTGATCGTTGTCATCCAGGGTACTGCGGTGGCCGTTTTAATAAATAAACGTACGGTTCCTGCTCCTATCACTTCAATGTGACTTTCAGAACTCAGTGATAATTTTTCAATCCAATAATCTCCAGCAGGTAATCGCAACGTACTGCTGTAAGCCATATTCAACTCTTTAATGCGATAAGCAGAAGATTGCGCATTGAAATTCACACTTGCCAGGGACGAGATAACAATGCTGCCATATTCAAGATGACTGCTATCACCGATAGTGGCATTACTCATCCACGGTACGGTGATATTCGTTGTGGAAATAGTTTGTTTAAAGGTACGAGCGCCTAAACTGACTACTGAAATACCACTGGCGGTGCATTGACTATTTACGCAACTCAACTGCGTGGAGCCGCCGTTATTAAGTTGAATACTTGCTGTGCTTAAACGAGTGCTGGATGCATTGTGCAACTGTGCATTGTATTGAAAAATAACTGCACCGTTGTTTCCAAAGGTTTGTAATCCATTGGAAAATATTGCACTACAACTATTATCAGAAGGAGTCGTGGGTAATGTGGGTGTTGTTGGTTCAGTCGATGTTTGAACATTTGGAAGGTTACAAACACTGGCAAGATCAATGGTTGCCAGTGCATCTTTTTGATAGTTAGCCTGTGACAGTGCAGCCAAATTGGCCTGACCAAAGCTCGATGCACCATAAAATTTGGCTTGAGCCAAACTGAAACGTTTTTTTGCATAGATAACAGCTGATACTTCTGCATCAGTTTGTAATGCAATATCTCCTTCACTGTAAATAAATAATTTAGCTGCGCTCAGTGGTGCACCTGAAGCTTGCATATTGATAAAATTTTTCCACGGGAACGTAATATTATTTTTTACAAAAATATGTGCGGTGCCCTCGCCAATAACATTAATCACTGTTGCGCTGTCTAGCGTCAGATTTTCTATCCAATAATATCCAGCCGGTAGATTTAATGTTGCAGCGTAACCGAGCTTTAAACTTTTGATGCGATAGGCGGTTGAGATTTTTGTGAGTGTTAAAACACTTTCTGTCCCAACGTCAATATTGCGCAGATTATTATTGCTTGCAGATCCATAGGTCTCGGTAACTTTATAGCCGAGACTACGATCCACAGTACCTGATGAAGTTAAAAACTCGAGGCTAAGTTCTGCCGCTGTCTTTCCATCAGACGTACATGACACTGCGCCACAACTGGCCAGCATAGACCATGCGTTATTGACACGCTGTGCGGTCAAACTTGTTGATGTACTTTTTAATAATTGCGCATTCCACTCAAAACTAATTTCACCATCGGTATTATGACTTTGCAACGCCTGCGGGAAAATGGCAGCACATGAGGGCGCAACGGCAGCAATTGATTCAGTTGCCGTCAGTAAAACCAATCCGGCAGCTAACATCCAGCGAGTAAGTTTTAGGCTCTTTTTTATTATGCCCACTATGAAATTAACTATTCCGTAATTTTCCATGTAACCATTTCTCAATGCGTAAACCCATTGCTATGGGCTCCCACTAAATAAACCATATTTTAATTAGCCAGTTAAATCTGGCTGTTATTAAGTTGTGTCGAACTATTTTTTACTTTCTGAAAACTGAACTTTTGCCGATGCCCGCATATCATCAGAGATTTTTTTTACCGCATTTCGCAACATCAGCGGTGCAAGTTTTTTGCGAATTTCACCGCTGACCTCTGTTAAAGATTTTGCGGCAGTGGGAGTAATATTGGTTACTCTTAACAGGTGCAATTGACCATCTACATAAATCACATCCGATGTTTCGCCTTTCTTTAGGTGCTGCAATGCTTGTTCAATTGTTTTATCGAGCAAGCCCGCTTTACTTCGGCCCTGAAAAAATTGCAGCTCGTATTCCTGCTTCCAGACTTTGGATGCGGTCTGCCAATCTGCTGCCGTGCGTATGGATGGAACAGCGTTTAGTAATGCATCGCGATGTTTTTCATCTAGTGCAACAGGTGCTTTAAGGAATTCAAAATCACGAATATCTTCCGCACCAAATTGTTCAGGATGCTCGGCGTAATACTTTTGCACCATTTCTTCCGTAACAGGTTCAGCGGTGACATGGCGCTGCAAATATTCTTTGACAAACAACTCCTCTTCATATGCCTTCACCGAGCGCGATATGTGATCAAGCTCATCACTATCAATTTCCTTCTTATAAGCTTGCTTAATTGCGCGGCTGGAAATTAAACTTTCAAGAACTTTATGACGCAAAGCATCATCCACAGGAACATTTTGCTGACTAAACATTTGCCCAATCATAAAATCGACATCAGCTTCTGTGATATTTTCTCCATTAACTGTTGCTGCAACAGGCGATTTTTTTGCGGTGTCTTTAGGCCCACATGCAAATAGGGTTACACACATAAAGGCAATTAATAATGGTGCTCCAAAGTGCAGGGAAGAAAATTTACGCATAAAAAAATTACCTGTTACAGATCAGATGAACAAAAAATTAATGATGTTTTTATTTGTCTTTGCGAACAACTTTTACACTTTTAAGTAAGCGTTCAGTTTCATCAATTTTTGCCTGATTACGTAATTGATAACGAATTTCTCCTTGCACAGACTCAACCGATTTCTTCAATACTTGCGGACCTTCGATCATTTTTACGATATGAAACCCAAATGGAGTAAGGAATGGTTCACTAACCTCACCTTGTTTCATTGCAAATAATTTTTTGGAAAATTCGGCATCTACGGCGCCTTCATTGAGCCAACCCAAATCGCCACCTTTTTGGCCCGATACTGTATCTTCCGAAAACGCTTTTGCGACAGCGCTAAAATCTTCTCCTTTTTGGATTCGACTATAGGCTTGATGGGCACTGCTTAATTTTGCTTGACGTTCAGCTTCACTCATTTTGCTATCGACACGAATTAAAATGTGAGCGGCGTGAATACTTTTTGATTCATATTGAGCCGCGTTATTTGTGTAGTATTTATGCACACTGTCATCATCCACTGACTGTTTTAAATGTTCTTCAAAATAACGGCCGATTAACATTTGACGACGAAACTCTTCCAACTCTGCCTGATTTAAATCAGCATCTAGCAATTTGGTTTTTTCGATAGCCGCTGTCAAAGCTGCACGCTTAACATATTCATCAAGTGCACGATCAACTCGTGCCTTATCTTCAAGGGGCACACGTTTGAATTTCAAATAGCTATTAAACTCTGCCTTGGTAATGTCTTTACCGCCTACAGTGGCGACTACATTTGAGTCACCACATCCCACCAAAATTGCAGCTGAACAACATATCACTGCTATTAATTTCATCCTGCTCATTCCTAACTACCACCTGTTTTTCAATGTAATTCAAAAAAAATAATTGTGTTTAAACGCCGCCGTATCCGTAACCATAACTACCGCCGTAATCATGGCCCCACCAGTCGTCGATGTGGGTATCTGTGACATCGCTATCACATGAAAAGTATTGGTAGTCCGCATTGGTCGGCTGGCTCGCTTCAATCGTAAATTCACCGCCATAACCACTGGTATCACTGACAATTACATCATATGAATCCGGGGTTAAATGAACGATAAATCCTGACTCTGTTGAGCAATCATGTGTGGTTACATGGAGTAACTTTCCTGATCGAGTTCTGATTTCCATGTATGGCCGCAATTGGCTGGTATTTACCTTGATGATGTAATCACCTTCAGTATCTATCGCAATAGGAGCACGAACCGCGCCCCACACTTTAAGCTCGCGGGAAACTGGCAGAGCATAAAGTTGGATTGCCGGTGTTGGAACAGGGAAAGGCACTTTAACTGGACGGTATCGTGATGACTGAGACTCATCCCCTAACTGACCATAACTATTAGAGCCCCATGCCCAAAGACCATTTTGCGTATCTTGTGCAAGTATTCTGGCATTGCCGACACTGATCTTTTTGAATCCGGAAATTCCGAGTTGCGACATGTCAAGTTTAACCGGGATCGTATTGACTTCATTGCTATCCCCATTACCCAGCAGACCGTCGTAGCCAACGCCCCACATCCAGACTTGTCCATTAGAATCAATCAGTGCGCTGTAGCCTGCTCCTGCCGTCAAGGTCACGACATGTGCGGTTCCCAAGAAGGAGTTATCTATCTGTATAGGGAGAGTTTGCGATAATGTATTTCCAATACCTAATTCACCATTATAGTTTGAGCCCCAACTCCACAAACGCCCAAGACTGTCCAACGCCAACACATGCGTATTGCCAGCTGCATAATTGACGACCCGAGCACCCGCTAAGGAAGATAGAGAGACTGGACTTGGTAACATTGACGATGCGGTTGTGCCATTACCGAATTGACCATAATCGTTAGTGCCCCACATCCACAGCTTGCCATCTTCATCCAGAGCAATACTGTAATCATTGACCGCCGTAACTGAGATGATTTTCTTGCCATTTAAAACATTGGTATTGGCAAGCGTCGGCTGTCTTCTTGCTTCAGTATCGCCTGTCGCTAATTGACCATAATAGTTAGCGCCCCAGCCCCATACTCGACCGGCAGAGTCAAGGGATAGGTTGTGAGTTGCGCCGGCTGATATAGCAATAATTTTTGCGCTGTCATTAAGTTTGATAAGCTGATTAAAATAAACCCTTACCGGCGTTGACCGTGATAGTAGGGTGCCATCGCCAAGTTGACCGTAGCTGTTATAGCCCCATGTCCATACTCGAGATTGAGCATCCAGAACCATACTGAAATCATTACGGGAATCAACACTCACAACCGCTACGCCTTTTAATGCGGTTACATCTACCGGCACCTTGTGGAAGCTTTGATAAACTTTTGAGCCGCCACCGAGCAGACTCAAGCCACTATAGGGCGCGTTAAGGCCCCATGCCCATAGCTTATCGTTTGTATCCAGAGCAAAACTGTTTCCTTGTGACGCAACAAAGCGTTTTTCATCTGCCCTTGGACAAACAACTTTGCGTGAGTGGATGAGCGTCATATCAACACTGAATACATCAACCGTGCCCATCGACAAAAGTGTATAAGGTGGACACGCATAATCTGTTGCAAGCGCACCTGAGCTATTGGCCGGCAATGGAATTTCAATGCTTGAATCACCACCGACAGTGACTCCATTTGCTCCGGTAAATCGAATGATGTAGTCCGTTGCTGACTTGCTTTGATAAGCAATTTGCTCCTTCCCATTATTAAGCACGACTTTCAAACCTATATCAGGGGCACAGTTAATACTGACATTGGTTGATACCAATATATGGTTCATGGAATCTGTTACGGTAAGTAAAGGTGTCAGATTACCCGGTACCTGACAGATAGACGGATCAACCAAAATGTCTTGAGCAGTTTCCACCGGGCCATTCACATTTACTGTCATCGTTCCGGCGCTAAACGCGAAGCCCTCTGAAACACTTACCGTTTCAACATTAATTCCTTGATTTTTAAACACAATACTACCTGCCACTACAGGTGCAGTTTGACCGATGCTTACTGTAGGTTCAGACGCCTGAGTGTAGATGGCGGTAATATCTCCCGGGCGCAAACTAGCTACTAACACGGGTAAATTGCTGTAGGTTCGTGTGCCATTCCCAAGCGCTCCATAATAATTCTCTCCCCATGCCCACACGCGGCCTGTGTCATCCAATGCCAGACTATGATTGGCAGAATGACTGGCAGAAATCTCTACAATCTTCGCTCCATTTAGCGCAGTGAGGTCAACCAGTGTTGGCTCGCTGGAAGAATTATTATTACCCGTACCCAGTTGTCCAGCGTCATTATTTCCCCAAGCCCATAAGCGCCCCATGTCGTCCAGCGCTAAGTCGTGACTTGAAGCAGACTGAATAGCAATAATCTTTGCGCCCTCAAGATTTTGCATATTTACCATTAACGGCACATAAGCATTACTGCCATTTACCAGACGTCCCCAAGCCCATAAATGCCCAAGGCTATCAAGCGCAAGCGCTCTGTCGCTGCCAGCAGCTATAGCCACAAATTTCGCTCCATTTAACGGACTATCATCCACTAAGGTTGGGTTAAATTTATTAGCTGTAGTGCCATTGCCGAGTTGACCCGACCCGTTGTAGCCCCATGACCACATTTTCCCCAACTCATCTATTGCATAGCTGGTAAACGTCCCTGCAGCAAGGGCGCGTATTTTACGATTCAGGAAACTCGTTTGCGGAATTACGTCCAGAGTATTGTGTGAGCTATTAGAGCCATCACCCAATTCCCCATAATAATTACGCTCACCCCATGAAACAACTTCACCGTCTGGACCTAGACCCAGGGTGTGCGAAAAGCCCGCTGCTAGCAAAATAAATCCAGCTTCTGTGTTTGGACGAGCGTAGCGTTTACCGGCTTTCCATAGGTAGCCATCCTGATCCAACACTTCTGTATAGTCATTCGCTAAAACGACGGACACTAAAGGAAGACTGCCATTTTGCTCAATATCGCTGGTATCAACCAAATGAGGCATTAAATCAATATGGCCGTTATAGGGCGCTAAACCCCATCCCCACAATAAGCCTGCATCATCAAGCAACATACTTGAACTGCTTCTGGTAGCAAGCCTTGGTGGCGTCACAGGACATTCGATATCTTTAATATCAATTAAATTATTCGACTCGTCATAGACCGACAAACGGGCAAATACATCTATTTTACCCGCATGCGCAGGGCAACTATGGTTAGTTGGTAAGTCGATACCGCTGCCAGAAGATAGTGTGCTTTCAGCAAAACCGCTACCATTAATCTGGACTCCGTTAGCCCCGGTTAAGCGGAAACGATAGGCACCACTGCCGTAGTTAGTAAGCTGTATATTGACGTTTTGACCTGAATCGCTGGAGATATAGGTATTTACATTTGGCACACAGCGCAGAGTTATATGTTGCTCAAGTACATCCCGTCCCTGTTGATCGTGCAGCCTTATAACGTAGGGCTGATCTCCTACAGAACTACAGACTGAAGTGTTGATATTCACATTATCCAGGGCAATAGCCGCTGGCCCACTAAGGATTAGAGGTGTTGTACCACGTTGCTCCAGACTTACCTCTGGTGACGAGAATTGCAGCGAATAGGAATCAAAGTGCCTATTTCGAACGTCAATTGTTCCTGCAAATACGGCCTCATCTTTATCTATGGTTAGTTGGACAATGTTTGGAATATTAGACATTGTCG
>Ga0247741_1000546_pt1 | contig 21426 bp, 17 predicted proteins | sample UWRJL213509R2_FD_180945 | JGI IMG/M metagenome (GOLD analysis project Ga0247741, IMG submission 180945) | Plant litter microbial communities from Arlington Agricultural Research Station in Wisconsin, United States - UWRJ-L213-509R-2 | ecosystem: Environmental > Terrestrial > Plant litter >... | reverse complement strand
ATCAAAGGACCAACGCACTCAATTGAACCTCGTCGGCGATGTCACGGCTCAGGACGTTTCATACCAAGGTCCACTTGCTTATGAAAGTGCTCTCAACTTGACGAAGTCGGCTGAACGCGGAGGAGTGTCATTCGACATATGGGAGTGAATATATACACCGTGGCTGAACGCTAAGCGCAAGTGCAGAGTGCCTGCCGGGATGTTTGAAGGGAGTCATGTACAAGTAGAGGGTAGTGGCAGCAGACCACTGAAGAAGTTGGGGTAGAACACGAATCACCATGTCCGCATGGTCAATGGGGTTCGAAAGCTTGAAACTTTGTGCGTCGAAACCAATACAGAGGAAGGGAGGTCCATCTTCGACCGTTTGAGTGAAATGGGGTCTGCTATATGTTCCAAGTGAGACAGATGTGGCGTCGACCGTGAGTTTGAAATATGGACGAGAAATGTAGTATGTGAAATCGGGTGTGTGGACTAGACAAGGTCAATCGTGAGATTGGCGTGCAGAAACGAGGGAGAACGGATCTGACCGACCTGTATCACACTAGCCCAGCCAGAGTATGGGGCTTTTCCCTCCAAGGTCGACCAAACTTCTCCATCTCAATCACGGATTGGCTGCAGCATACAGGACACGGAGGGTCCCCAGAAGCATGGATAGCGTTAGAGTGGAGAAACATGAAGAGCCGGAACGGTGGGTAGATGGATATTGAGGAGGGCTTGGAAAGGTGTCGATGGTGAATGGGCAGGCAGGTTCAGTTGTGATGCGCTGAATGCGAGGGATAGACATCATGCGCCTCCAGCGATATGCTGAAGGCATTTGGGCCACGGGCAGAAGATGGGGAAGATCGCAGGCATGGAATGGAAGTCCGGACAGTATCAGAAAGTCAGATCGGGCTTAAGACTGGCCCAGATTGGCGCGTCTTTGGATTTTGACCGATTTTGACGCTAAGAGAACAGCACCAAGCTAAAAGAGAATCGCCGTGGAGTCAATGACCTGCCTTCGCATCAGATAGAACGAGGACGACTAAGGACTCGGAGAAAGAGAACGACCTTGTGAAGCGGTCACGTGTGACGTCTACTCGAATAAACTCCACTGGGGACGCCGCGACAACTTTCCTTCAAGCTCAATGTAGAATACTGAATAGTTCTTCCCCTGGCCAGGTACCAGCTACGATCGCGCAACCAGAACTCCTGAACCGCCGAGGATCTCGACGACTCATAATCCAACGATGTCTGCCATAATTCTCATCTACTGCTTCTCAGGCGCCTGTATTTTTTCTTCCTTCGTCGTGGACCAGTCCTATCGACCTCCCACAACTTCTTGGATCATCCACACCCACAACCGATGCAAGACCCCTGCCTTTACACTCTCTTTCGCAAGGCAGTTCACAAGAGGATCAGCTTTAGCCAGAGTTCGGCATCGAGTCAAATATAGGCAGGCTGATCATTTTTTCTGTGTCGCCAAATAACAACGCGGACAACAATGCAGGAAGATCGTTGGACGACGAGACTGGGAACCTAGTGCACACGGATCATCAAAAATGCTGAGGGTCAACCTTGCATCCACCGCTACGCCCGCCGCATCTGCAACAAACACATCGAGTCCTGCTGGTGCTGTGTCTGGTATAGGCCTTTACATCGACATCCCTCTCCCACTCAGGTGGGAGGAGCGTCGAGCACCTGAAGGACGGCCTTACTTTGTTGATGTCACACCCACACCACAATGTGGACCGACCCATGACGCCCCTTTGCCGTCGTCAGTCTCCAAGCCTTGATTCCTACCTTCAGGATGGGAGATTCGTCTTACACCCACCGGCCGTGTGTACTTCCTGGGCCACAACACTCGAACAACTTCCTATGATGACCATGGCATCCTCCAAACCTCAACGATAACACTCCGTAGTACTCATGCGACACTACAGGCGAAAGGTTGTTTACCTTTAGAGTCAGCCGAAGATGCGGGTACTGGCAGGTAATGCGGCATTAAAATCAGGCGTACGAGAGTGTTGGAGGAAAGTTATGGTGCTGTGGTGGTGCGTATTGGGAGGATCTGAAGAGAATGGTTGATGGAGAGGACGGATTGGATTATAGTGGTGTTTCAAGGTACATACTTTTCATTAGTGTCTTCATTACACGCGTACTAAATGTGGCTTCACAGAAAATCGTATTCAACCCGTCCTACGGCCTTTTCGAACAACCAATGTACGATATCTACACTCTCCAGATAAAGCTTGCATCTGACCGCTCGTCATACTTCAAGTTTATCGGCCATTGCTTGGACCTCGCTATATTCCACACACAATTCCTTTACACTTACTTCATGCCGAGCTCCTATAAGATGGTCCTAGGAAAGCAGGTGGTGCTAACGGATCTCAAGAGCGTCGATGAGCTGTGGAGTTTGAATTGAACGCTGTGAGTACATGCCATTACTTTTATCATTCGTGAGCTTTTTGCTCAATCCTTTCTATTTACAGGGACAACAACATCACGGATGTTCTCGACGAAACATTTACCACTACTGAGGAACGATTCAGCGAGCTCCGTTGCGGCATCCCGTATATTCCGGCGTGTTGAGGAACAGCTCGGTGCATTTATGAAGGCCCTGCTGGAGCTCATCCCGAAAGATTTGGTCAATGAGCGGGAGTTGGAGTTGTTGATTGGAGGTATGAGTGAGATTGATATGTGCGTATTTTTTTCTCCACCTGACTCTTCTACGAAACACTGATCCATCTGCTACATGGATGATTAGACCAAGTTCACCGACTACCGCGGCTAAGAGAAACCCGACCAAGTCATCGAATGGTTCTGGACATGTATCCGTGCCTGGCCTGCTGTGCAAAAGTTTCGTCCGATGCAATTCACCACTGGTACCTCCCGTGTACCCGTCAATGGCTTCAAGGCTCTCCAGGACTCTGGTGGACTGAGAAGGTTTGCTATCGAGAAGTCTGGTGATCTTATAGGGCTGCCAAGGAGCCATATACATGGTTCAAGAGGCTCTACCACCTTATCGAGATTATGGGAACTTGGAGAGTAAGCCGCTGTATATGTACCGAAGAATGTTGCCTCGAATAAATCTCCTACTTGAAGTGTCAACAACTTTAGGCTTGAACGAACGGGAAGTTACGAATATGCTTACCCTTGAGCGCTTCCGGTAAACGTTGTAGCGACTTACGCGTCGAGCAGCAGATCGATGGTCATCCGCGTCTACTGCTGGCGAAAACCAAAAAATACTCATGATTGAACAACCCTTCGTCGCATCGAAGCTTCACACGTCTGCATAGCTGCTGTCTGCTCGACGTCGGTTGAATGCAGGTAAATTCTTGGCGTTCGATGTAAATCAGGATATGGATGCATACCCGCCCCTGCCGACGCGATCCAGGTTGATAGTGCTCGCGTCTCGCGGCTCTTTTGAGTTTAGATGGCATTATGCTTGGGAGCTTGACGAGTGGGAACCAAACTTTCGACGAGTGTCTTGGCTGAGATATCGGACAAGGCTGAAGAGGATATGTTATACGTCGAGCTTGGTTCGAATAGGCTTGATGCTTCGCTTCGCGGACACCTGATAGAGTTACGGAACGAACGATTGCGATAGGCTGAAGTATGTCAAGGCCGATATGCTTTGCGCTAATGCGTATGGGCATTGAAACCACAGCGGCACTGGAGATCTAAAATGCGGTCTGTCAGAAGGGATAAGCTACATGCGCAATAAATAATTTACCATTTGCGTTACACGACAAAACGGACTTCCTGTAGTCGATTCTCTATCGACGGGACACCGACTTCCTCCTCACGACTATGCTTGGGAGTGAATATGTGCACCGTGGCCGAACGCTGAATGCAGGTGTCGAGGGCCATCCTGACGAAATCTTTGAAGGTAGTCGCGGCGCGAGTAGGAAGGCGTAAGGATGTCGTGATAGGATGCGAGCCATTGTGTCCCAGTTTGCATGAATCAATGGGTTTGGAAAATTGTGGGTCGAGTTGTTTGCATAGTGCCTAGGAGAAGGTCGATACTCGACCGTTTGGGTCAAAATAAGTGCCGATATAGACGGTCGGCTATGGGTTCCAAGTGACTAGCGTGCATGCGTATTCGTCTGGGTTTGAAGATTGTCAGAGGCGGACGTTGGCGATGTCGGCCAGTGAGGTCAGAATACAGAGAGGACGCGAGAGGCGGTATGTAGGACCGAGTCTGTGGACTAGAAGAGGCCGATTGTCAGATTGGCGTTCAGAAACGAGGGAGAACGGATATGACCAACCTTCACTATTACCTCAGCCAGAGTACGAGGCTTTTCCTCGAGGTTCACCGAACTTTTCCATACCAATCAGGGATCGGCTGCATGTTGCAAGGTACGATGGTCTTCAGGAGGATGCGCAGCAGTGAAAGCCAGGGCGGTGGGTGAATGGATGGAAATCGAGGAAGACTCAAAGAGGCTTCGATAGTCAACGGACTGGCAGGTTCAGTGCAAGAGAGATTCCATGCGCTTCTGCCGATACGTTGTTACATTTAGGCGACGAGCGGAAGCTGAGCGCTGATGTGGAAAGACGAACGTAATATGTAGGATGGCGGGCAGGGACTAGGAAGTATCAGAGAGTCAGATCAGGCTCAGGTAAGAGGATGGAGGTGACTAACCAGCTTGACACCCGCCAGAGTATCTAATATTTGCGCGCCTTCAAAACGGGGCAGGACTTTGACGCCGGGAGAGGAATGGAAAGCGTTGTGGGTGTGAGTCCAAGGAGCCAGGACGACGAGTAGATGGCTGGAAATTGCCATTGAAACATTGAGAGCTTGATACTCCAGCTGCAAGGGATAACAATGAAGATGACGCGGATGCATGGACTTTGTGGGGCAAGGTCCCTTTACGATAGACCAGGCGTCGTCTCAAAGACCATCGACTGAGACTGGAAACTCATGATCTAGGGCTGGTGACGAAATGACGCGAGGGGAAAAGAGAACAGCGTTCGAGTGGGATAAGAGTTCCGAGAAAGCAAGATCCTAAACACGGGTTCTGGTCCAAAGCAATAGTTATCGATCATATTTACCCGAAGTGGGAATTCCACGGGTGATCCTTTCTCCTTCCATCACGCTTATGTGGCGCCATCGACCACTCTTGTTCTCGGAACACATTTCCTCCAAGTCCAATACAGCACATTGAATAGTTCTCTCCTCACAACTCCTCCAAAAAATCTCAATGATGGCCTCTTTCACTGCTGCTCAGGCGCTCGAATTGTACCCTCTTTACGAGAGCGTCTACTAGACCTCGTGAGTTTTCTTGTCTTTGCGTGCAGGCTTGTACACTACTGATATTCCTCTTGGAGGTTCCCCATCTGGGGATCAACAGTTTTGAGGAGAAGGCTCTGCGTCTTCCCAAAGCCCAAAGAATCCTCCGAAGAGGCGACCTCCCCCAACCATTTTGTTCTGACACTACTTTCGATGCTCAAAGGGTGGCTTTTGGTCAGTATGTTGACACCGTTATGATTAACTAGACACCACTGACCTTGAATCTTCCCGATTATGTAGTGACGAAAACGTCAGAGTTCAAATGGAGGTGGTCAACAATGTCGAACACACAGTCGTCTCGTGGCTTTTGGTGGAGACCTAAGCCAGAGCGGTTCATGCGAGATGGACAGGACAGTACGTTGCCCCTAATGTCTTCGTACACAGATTAATCTTACCCTTTTATCATTACAGCTCTCTCGAGCGCAACACAGGGAACGCTGAAAGTCTCCACCACGTATCGAGAGACTCATCAACATTTCTTGCCGACGTTTTCTCAGCTTCAATGTGACCACGAAGCCTTTCGGCGCATTCACCATCCCTTCGCCTTACTACCTTGGACTCAAGGTCGATGGGATGTCAATCCACCACACCACCTTTGCCAGTGAATCGAGCCTCAAAGGAGTACTTCGAGATCAACAGACATTTGATATATGAAGTCGGAGACGAGTTGGATTTCCCCCACACTTGTGAATTGCTAACGTGTCCTTCGCCTCCTGCACTCACTGCTCATCAACGACTAGGGTAGCTGCGATATCGGCGTATGTGACACCAGCGCCGACCCTACTACTCAAAACCTCCAGTTTAGAAGGGTACCGTAGAGCACGGATAGCTGCCAGGTGATGGTCTCAAAGTTGATCAGTGCGGTTGATGATCTTACTGCCTTCTAACCCCCAGTCTCTAACTCATTTTTAGACACTTCATAGAATAATCTTTTGACTCATGCATGGATTCATTTACCAAGGGCCAAGCAGAGAGGATGAAAGAGGATGCAAAGACAGGCGTCCGGGATTCAAGACAATGATAAGCTGGATGGGGGTCGGAGTGCCCACCAATGTCTAGGACTATGTAATTGATTCTGGTTCGTTGACCTTCGCTACTTTTTCCTAACTTTAGGGAGATCCCAACGAACTTAATATTCCTTCAATTAATAATATATCTTGAAAGCAGGAGTGTCAGGCAGACGCACAACGTGGTGATTTGAGTTGTATCGGTCGACGTTCCCGCCTATTCTGCATTTTTTACTTGGGATGCACCACATGATATATGTCAGGGTATGTCGTCCATTCACTACGGTCCATCGTATGAGTAGCTCACCTCCGCTTGTTTCCAGAGTAGAGTCGTCGGTGACGTGAACCTATAAGTGTAGACCATGCCCAAAGTCTAGTTCCGCTATCATATGGGGTTGGCGCGCTGTATCACGAAAACGAGCACAAGGTGAGGCTGCCTGATGTGCACTCAATTTGTTCACGTCGCTGGTTTTGCTTAACAGAGGATTTTAGGAGGGGCGGATAGCCCACCCAGCGTTCCGACTCTCTACTGTTTGTACAGCAGCATAATTACTTTGGCTGTGAGGGCCTGTATCGCCTTCTCATTTATGAATTCGCTATGAACCAAATGGTGAAGAAGTGCCACCACTGTCCGTCAAACACAGCCTCCCACTCAGAACAATGGTGTGCGTCGACACGTTGTGAAGCATGCGGCAAACTGCTTCTCTAAACTTGGTCTAACGTCTCTTGGTCTGGATCGACCACTTTCAACTCGCTCCAGGCTCATTCTTTTGACTATTGCTTTGTGCAAGAAGGCTTTACTTTGTTTCGATTCGACTCTCACTTTTCTTCTTGGGATCCCCATGCTACCTGGTTTTGCTTTGCTTTGATCCTCATTTTACTCTCGCGTTTTTCACCTGAAGGCTCATGGGAGATAACAAAGCCCAGGCGCTCAGGGGCGGATCTGGTGGGCTTGTTCAGGATTTCAGAGAGGCAACAATGGGTAAGCTCTCACATTCGATGATGTTCGAATACGAGATTCATCTTCAGCGATAGCGACTGGCAACGGTGGACAGGGTGAACGTGGCGGAGACATCGGCAGCAGTAATGCCGTGCTCAGTGGTAATGGAAACATCAACAGTTAGTCTTTTATCTTCTTCCACTCGAGAAACCACTGATCTTTGGATCCTACGAAATAGTTTCCAGAGACCAGCACATCCATAACTCCTCCAAGAAAGGTGCGCTACATTATATATATCATTGACTTCGTCTGAGGACTGAGAACGATAAATCAGGTGTCGACCACCTCCGTGAGCATGCATCACCTGCCGCTCTCCCCGATTCCAGCGCTAGGGTTGACCAGCCAAGGTGCATGGAAGAGACACGAATGGAACTTAGCAAGGAGCTGGACGACTGGGAGAGAAGTAAAATTGATTCCGCTACTATGATGTGGGTCCACGGAGGCGTTGGCACAGGAAAGACGGCCCTACTCCTCACATTCGCGGATCTCTGTAGGCGGTGTGGACGCTCAGTCGGGGCCTTCTTCGCCTCAAACCGATTCGCCAACTGCAGCGATGGAAATCGCATCATTGCCACACTAGCCATTCAACTCATCCAAGCCTTTCCATCAACCAAGAAGTACATCAACAAGGCCATTCGTGCAGACCCCCTTCTTTTCTCAAAGGGACGAGAAGAACAAATGAAAGTCCTCATTGTCGAACCCATCAAGCAGGTCGCGACGATGACGCGCTTCCTTGACGCTGTCACATTTGGACTCAAGTCGTATCCGACTCTGATTGTCATTGACGGTCTCGACGAAGTCAGCGGAAACGAGATCCAGTGCGACATCATCAGGATCATCGGCGTCGCAATGAAGGATATTCGGCTGCCTCTCCGCTTCCTTGTTGCCAGCCGTCCTGAACATCATATCCACCTTGCTGTCAGCAAACTTCAATCTCAACTCCCAGATGATCGCATATCTGTCATCGACTTGAACCAAGATGTCCTTGTCCATCGTGACATACGACACTACTTCACGATAAAGTTTGCAGAGATTCGTTCCATGCATCCATACCTGCCAGCCGACTGGCCCTCCTTGGGTGTTATCACGTACTTGTTAGACAGGGCATCCGGCCAATTTGTCTTTGCGACCACCGTCATCTCATACTTCAGCTCACCAGACGACCGGCCAGACGATCGCCTCAAGGTTATCCTGAAAGTACTGGAAACACCGGCTGGCGACACCCCATATTCAACTCTTGACCAACTCTACACACACATAGTCCATTCTATGCCAATGAAGCATCGTGCTGAAGTTATGAAGATTCTCGGCCAGCTCATTGTCATCAGGGACTTGAGTGAGCAACAGGACATCTTCGGTGTGCTATCGAAGCCCTCGCGGATCGAACAAATTCTTGGCCTGCGGGACGGCGACGTGAAGAGGCTGCTGCGGACCTTGCACTCGGTCATTGATGTGGGTGATGATCTCAAATTGCTCCATGCCTCATTCCCCGACTTTCTCTTGGATCCCTCAAGATCTATGGACTTCTTTGTTGATATTGCAGAATGTCACACAGTGCTGGGATTGGCGTATATTCGAGGAATCTGCAATCCCTCTTGTACGTGTAATTGAAGCTCCAAAGTACTATTCTGACTTTTGTTTTGTGTTTATGGTTAACGTCCGCAGTTGCAACATTCATTGGGTTTGAGCAAGCCGAAACATTCGAACGACATCTATCAGCCATGAGCTCAGCTGCGAAGTACTGTGCAGAATCTGGGCTCAGCAGACAGCTTTCCGAAGAACTAACAAAAGCTGGGATCTTTCGTCAATGCGAGCTGTTCGTGCACTCGCAGCCTTGGAAAAGGCACCCTGCTACCCTGATTGTGAAGAAGATCTTCGCATTTTTAATGGTATTCTTTTTTTTGTCTGCTTGCTTTTTATTGAACTGAACCATCATGCTTCCAGGACAGTGGATATCCCAGCATCGATGAATCCGACGTTGACGCAAGACTTAAAGACCTCTGGAGTGCCTTCACCTGGAAGGTTGTACCAAACTCTAACGCTGCTCGCGCCGGACTGGGCATATTGTATGTCAAGTTGATTTGACTTGTGTACTCGCACTCATTCATCTGGTAGTTTGTATGATACCGATTCACACTTCACCCAAACATCGGAGGTACGAAATGTTACAGCCTAGGCCTGATGCACACTACTAAAATCGGAACAGTTCTTGGCCAGAATATCCGGCCGCAAGGTTTCGGGCCTATCTGAACACAATCGTTATACAAATGACGTTGAACTCAAGGGTCCTAATAAAGATGACCCCGTCATTCGCTTCGATATTTGGGGTGTCTCAGATATCAAAGATGGCACTATTGGATTCGAGTAAGATAGTTCCTTGTACTTTGTTTTTGCCTGATTTTCGTCTTGTGTTTGAAACAGGTTCTATGATGAAACCCACAGGAGTAGCAAAATATACAAAGTAGAAGTTCCCCAGGTATACAGTCCCGGAGAAGAGGGGGAGGCACAGGCATGGGAGGTGCTCGCATCCGCTTGTGGCCAGTGCGAGTGGTTGAGGTAGTACATGGGTTTCCGGTTGTAGATTGGAGGTATCATCGTTTAAATATCAGATTCTTCAGCCGCAGTATCCCGTTTCTTGTCCATTACTAGTAGCCTTGCATTGGAAGTGGGGTTTAAGCTTCTTGTCCAAGATTTCTTCATTGGCTATATAAACCCGATATTGTCCAGATATTGAAGAGACGAGTATGGGTCCTTATGTAGATTTCATCATTCACGTATGCTTTGTCTGAGTATGCATGTATCTCACTATTGGACCGAGAACACTGAATCAGTTCGCTTGAGCTTGAGATCGATGTGACCTCCACTTTTAATGTTACATCGAGGGCACCAATACAACCACCTTACAAGGGTACCATTACTTCGACGAGAACATGATGAAGTTCCTATATAGACGGGCTGGTATGTATCCGTAGGCGTCAATTTAGGCGCTCAGACTTGGGAATATTGATACGCATTTCGAGCCCACATCCAACCAGCCTCAGACCCTTCCATACATAAGTATACAATCCGTTTTCAACCGTAGCCAACAGTAGCGTGAAACTATTTGCACTGGAATAGCAAGGCTGAATAGGCGTTGGAAATCTTAGTCTCAAACGGTCCTCAGGCCCTGATAAAAAGAAAGCCGCACCTCAGCGAATGCAGCCCTCATTGGGTACCCACATAAAACTAGATATTGGCTATGATATTGACCTGCCAACTTATCAAAACGAGACAACGACATCATTACCTCTACCCGACCATCCTACCGTGCCAATACGAATATCTACCTGACAGTGCGCCTCAGTTATTTTACACCATACAATTTCGGCTTTGGCCTCAGGTGTCGGACCTGCAGGTACATGCGTCAATATAGAAGTAATTTTAGAGAGGTTGATACACACCCTGAATGATATCCGATTTCGCAAGTGCGGAGGTTTATTTGGTGTTGATGGAGTGGCCGGGCGTTCATAAGCGATTGTTGGCGTTGAGGCAAACGAGAGTCCGTCGGCCGACCACTGCCCAGCCTCTGATCCAAGAGAGACAACTTCGCAGCTTGTAAGTATGAATTCATGCGTGCGAGAGACGCCACCTAGGGAGAATGCCCTACTTGAAGAGCCATTGATCACTTAGTCCTGAATGAACGGGAGGCTATGGATCTGCTTACCTTCAAGCACTCCCATAAACGCTACAGCAGCCTACGTGTCGAAGCACCTCAATGCTTCCGTGTTGGTGCACTGCAGGAGTCCGCATCAAAGGACCAACGCACTCAATCGAAACTCGTCGGCGATGTCACTGCTCAGGACATTTCGTACCAAGGTCTACTTGCTTATGAAAGGGCTCTCAACTTGACAAAGTCGGCTGAACGTGGAGGAGTGTCATTCGACATATGGGAGCGAATATATACACCATGGCTGAATGCTAAGCGCAACTGCAGAGGGCCGCTGGGATGTTTGAAGGGAGTCATGTACAAGTAGAAGGTAGTGGCAGCAGACCACTGAAGAAGTTGGGGTAGAATACGAGCCATCATGTCCGCATGGTCAATGGGGCTCGAAACTTTGTGCGTCGAAACCAACAGAGGAAGAGAGGTCCATCTTCGGCCGTTTGAGTGACATGGGGTCTGCTATGAGACAGATGATGGCGACATCGACCATGAGGTTAAAATATGGACGAGAAAGGCAGTATGTGAAATCGGGTGTGTGGACTAGACAAGGTCAATTGTGAGATTGGCGTGCAAAAACGAGGGAGAACAGATCTGACCGACCTATATCACACTAGCCAAGCCAGAGTATGGGGCTATTCCCTCCAAGGTCGGCCAAACTTCTCCATCTCAATCACGGATTGGCTGCAGCATGCAGGATACGGAGGGTCACCAGAAGCATGGATAGTGTTAGAGTGGAGAAACATGAAGAGCCGGAACGGTGGGTAGATGGATATTGAGGAGGGCTTGGAAAGGTGTCGATGGCGAATGGGCAGGCAGGTTCAGCGTGTGATGAGCTGGGTGCGAGGGATTGACGACATGGGCCTCCAGCGATACGCTGCCACGGGCAGAAGATGGGGAAAGATCGCAGATACGGACTGGGCAGTATCGGGGTCAGATCGGGCTTAGTAACGAGGATAAGAGTAGGACTGACTTATACCTCAAAACATTGGCCAGAGCAGTGACAAGTCGGGGAAATGGTGCTAGAAGAAGACTCAGAAGAGTCAGAATGGACTTGGCCACGTGAATGACGTCAACCGATCGCGTTCAGCAATGCTCTTCTCCTTCAACCACTGGGCAGCGCCATCGACCACTTGTCTCTTGGAACCTTTCCTTGAAGTTCAATGCAGAACACCTAATGATTCTCTCCTCAGCCAGCTCACAGCTCCTCAACCACTCAGACGATGGTCCACCATATTTCTTTTCCACTACTGATTGGGCCAGGCTCCTGGATCGTAACGTCTTTCTTTGATTGGTGAGTCTTTTTTTGTCTTTGCATACAGATCTATACACTACTGACGCTCCTTGCAGCAAAGCAATGCCACATCCATGTATCAACAGATGGCGTCGTCCGCGTCTTCTCAAAGCCCGAGGGACCCACGCGATCCTCACTGAACCATTTTATTACGTGCCTGAGGGGTATTTTGGCCTGTAAGTGGACAGCATCTTGGTTACCTGGATGACCAATTAACATGAACTTTTCTATTTAGTGATGAGTACATTTGGTTTCAGATAACGTGCTCAACAACGAATTCAACAACAGAGGCGGGCCTTTGGTGAAAGCGAGGAGGAGAACCTGACCCAGAGGTTCCTGCGAAATGGACAAGAAAGTACGTGCTCTGAGTCTTAGTAGTTTTCATGCATAGATTGATCTTATTTTCTATTACCATAGTTCTCTCGCAGGAGAGTTCGCAACATCGCTAACACTGAATATCCACACCTCTCGTACGCATAGTACTGAGCGACTCTTTCTCAGCTTCAATAGAACCCCAAGTCTCTCTATCCTCTTAGCTTGCTACTGCGAACCCATGGTCGATAGAATGCCAACCCACCAGACTACCATCGCTGGTATATCAAGCACTTGACTCATTCAGCTGACTTCAACCCATGAAGTCGGAGAGGAGTTGGTCTCCTTCACACTCGTGAGTTGCATGGCATTCCTACTCTCGGTGCTCATCGACGACTAGGGTAGCTGCGACAGCATTGTCGATCACCCTCCTCGTACTTCCAGTTCAGAAGGGCTCCCCAAGCACAGACATAACTGCCTAGGCAGATGGTCTCAAAGTCGATCGGTGCGTTTGATTATTGTACTTGCCTCCTGCTATTCCAGTCTCTAACTGGTTCGCAGATACTTATGGAATACTCCAACAACAGGTTTACCAAAGACCCAAGCGGAGAGGATGAAACCTGAAGAGGCTGCTAAGCATTTAGACGTGCTGGAGTGGAGACGATGATAAGCAGAATTCCGGGTTGTACAGCTTCTCCTTCGGAGGCGTCGTGTCTAACATAGAATCGGAGTTCTCTTTTTGACTGCTGCGCGCACCGATGTCTAGGACGATGCAAGATAATTTGATCCTGATTCAACGTCATCGCAACTTGTTTTGACTTAAGGAGATCTCAACCAACACCATTTAACGAAGGTCTACAATATGCCTTGGAAGCAGGGCTGTCAGCAAACGTACTGCGCTAATCCTTCGCAGTAATCCTCTCGGCTACATCGATCAAGGGTCTCGCTGGCTGACATGGACGAGATATGACGGTCACCTATGGACGGATCTGGTGCGCTTTTTGTTCAAAATTTAGTGGATTAACGGCGAATAAGTTTCGCTCATCCGATGATAATGAAATGCTAGATTCATCTTCAACTATAGGAGCAGCCTTCGTCATATACCACACGAAAACCGGACTCTTGACCATGATGTCGACCCGCCATTTCACCGGGACGAGCCAATACTATTACATTATACCTCTACCCAGCCCTGCCATACCAATACAACTTTTAACCCGAAAGTGTGTCAGTATTGTAGGCCGTATGTTGATCTTCAGCTTCGCATTTCGAACCTGAAGGTACATGGGTCAATATTAATATCATTTGGGTAGAGACTAATGCGCCCCCAGAATCATATCGCAATTGGGTCAGGAAGTTACGAATATTCTCATCCTCGAGCACTTCTGATAAACATTCCAGCGGCCTACGCGCCAAAGCATCTAGGTGCGACCATCCGAGTCTCCCGCCATCGAAAACCAAAAGCTACCCATGGTGGATCAATATCACGACCAGTGTTGACGACTCTGGTCATCCGATACCAATACTTCGTGACATTTGAGGTCCACTCATTTGTGTAGGTGTTATTGGCTTAATAACGTCAGTTGAACGTGGAGCAAGCGTTGTTTGGCGTAGATCGCCGCCGCCGACTCGATCCAGGTCAACAGTGCTTGCGTCTCGCGGCCGTTAGGAAGTAAATGAGCGAGAACCCAAATTTCGACAGCGAGTGCTTTTGCTGAGATTTTATGTCTCGAGCTTGATTTGGATGGGCTTGGCGCGTTGCTTGACAGATAATTGACCAAAGTCGTTAATTTAACGTTCGCGACAGGCAGAGGATATTGGTAGGCCAACGCTGAGACCTTCTGCACGGATGGGGCGTCAGAACCATAGCAGTTTGCGGGAGATCTAAAAGGTGGCTTGTTAGAAGGGATAAGCTGCACGTGTGATAAAGAATATACCGTTTGCGCGATACGACAAGGCGACTCTTCGTGTTGATATTTGATAGACGGGCCACCGAATGCTTCACGATTGTACTTGAGAACAAATACATGCGCCGTCGCCTAACGTTGAACGCAAGTATAGCGGACGGTTTTGATGAGGTGGCGAGAGGCGGCCCTGGTGCAAGTATGGATTCATAGTGGTAAGTTATTGGAGAAGGTGGGTCATAATCTCCGTATGGGCCAAAAGGGGCCTGAACTTAGTTCGTCGAGACCAAGATAGAGCGTCCAAAGGATGCTGGGTCCGTGTTCGGCCGTTCGAGTGCTTCAAACTAGATATCATATGGAGGGACTGCTGGTGCACGGATATTCATCTGGATTCGAGGATCGACAGAAGCGGATAACGGTGACGGCGGCTAGTGAGGCAAGAATATGGAGAGAGAACACGAGAGTTGGTATGCAGGATAGGGTTCGTGGACTAGAAGAGGTGAAATGTCAGATTGGCATTCAAAAACATAGGGAGAATGGGCATGACCGACTGACCTTTATTACACCCTAGCCGGAGTACGAGACGTTTCCCTCCAAGGTCAGCCCAAAATTTTCCGCGCCAATAATGCCTGCATGATGCAAGACCCGGTGTCTCCAGGAGCGGGCCTAGTGATGGAAGGCCAGGAGGATGGAAGTATACTGAGGAGGGCTCAAAGAGGCCTCGATAGCGGACGAGCACGCATGTTCAGTAGCAGATGGGCTAGATGCGAGGGATAGCATCCACGCATGTCTGCCGTTAATTGGGCGACGAGTGGAAGAGAACGCGGACAGCTGCAGGCTTAGGTGAACTTGACGGCAAGAGATATGTACTATTTCAGGCAGGACTGGAAAGGGTAAAAGTCAGATTGGGATAAAGATAGGGAAATGAAGTGACCAACCTGTACGAGAAACTGTCCGAACTTTCCATCTCCAGGATTTGTGCGCCGGATGCTGGAGTTCAATATTTCAATATTTCAATGCCAAGAGAGGAACGATAAGGATGGTAGGTGGACGAGAGGAGGGCTTGCGCGAGGAGCAGATGTGTGGACCCAAGGCGACGTTGGATCAGACTGGAAAAGGTCAGATCTGGGTCCGAAGGGAGGAAGGCACGAGACCAACTTACTCTCAATAGACCAGGCCTCATTCTGGGTAAAATTCATGGTACGCCTCCTCCGAACGTCATTCTGTTGGGGACCTGAGAGTGGCGAAATCCTTCATAGTCAAGCCAGCCTGGAGCGATGGGGCGGGATTTCGATATCAGGTGAGGGAATTATTTTGTTCCCACGCCTCGCCAGTTTAAACGAACGTCAGCCAACAACCAAACCACAATGAGTATCCTTTCAGCCATTCCGATCTTGCGTGACAGCATTGCACATTGCTGGTGCCTCCCTTACCTGATGCGCACAGCAGTCTCTGTGCGCGCAGGAATCAAACAACGAGCCTCGCTTTGTCGATAATCTGCAGCTTTGAAAGCCGATTCTCAGTCAGTTCCCTGTCTTTTTAGGTTGCATGATGCTGATTGTCTCCACCATTTATGGGTTGCCTAGATATGCGGAACGCGTCCTGAATCAATCCACGAGTGCAAGACACTCCAAGAAGAGTGTTCTCACCCAAAGGTCCCGACTCGTATGTGGTCTACTCTAGTGAATCGTTGCACGGGAAATTTTTTTCCTGTATGGCGTACGCAGCTCTTTGTTCTCGAAGGTCGACATCTCAGTGCACGGTCTTGTGTAACCCCGAACAGGTCAACATCTCTTGATCCTCACCAGTGGTCGGTGACTTCAGACGGATTCGGGCGGACAAGATAAGATTTCATGGTTTACAGATAGTGGAAGGTATGTCGATCATCTAGTCCCACTCCCAACCGTTTTCTTGCAGCAGTTTTTCTACCTCTGACATGAAAGTTGAGAACACAAACAACGTCGTCAATGCGGAATACCCACTCCCTTGTTCACGTACGTATATGATCCACGGTCAATACACCTTCCTTCTGAACTAAACTAGATTATAGGTTTCAAAAAGGGTTCCGATGCCGGTGTCACCTCATCTGGTACCGCGGGCCCAGCGCGACTTAGCCGGCATCAGACACATATCTTTAGCCAGTGGCTCAATACAGATCGTTACATGTACCAAGTCTTCACGAATCAAGTCGGATGCCAGTTGGATCGTTCCATAAGCCCAGGTAGCTTCCTTCGCTACTTGTCGATGTTTGATACTTATTATTTATTGAATAAGACGGCTGTGACGACGCTACGGGCTCTCAGGCTTGCCATTTTGAAATCCGAAGAGTAAGTCCCTTCAATTGATTGTCATCTTCACCTCGAGACTAACTTGTATCACAGGTTCCAGGAATTTGTTTGAACGTTTAGTCATTACACGGGGAAAGATGATGACGAGCGATACACCAAGCAAATACCGCTTTCGTCAAATGCTACCCACAAATGTGATAACACGGTGCTTCCGCTACGCTTACCGCGACTTGGAGTGCGTCAGGCCCAATATCACAATGTCTGCAGGGGCCTTTGGAAATACTCTATCTGGTAGTGTCATAGACAATTTCGAGATATCAGCAAACGAAATACAATGTTCCCCAAAAGAAAAGTCATACGTGAATCCGAAGTCTCAAATGCCACCAACTCCAGCAAGCGATGGTGCCGACAGATATATCTGACCTGATGATCTTCATATCTGACAATTGAGCTTTTAACTTCAAATTCAAGGGATATACCTTCAGTGGGCGTTCATTGTTCTCAAAGTCAATACAAGGTTTGTCGTCCTTTCATTCCAGGGCTTTTATCCAATAGCTGAAGCGCTGACAGTCTGTCTATTTCTAGACGATCACAGCCCTCTGCAGTGAGGTTGGCAGGTGGCAGACGCCTCGCTGCGTTTGCGGCAGACTGCGTTGAACTGGATCACACGTGTAGGCCTTGGGTTCGCACCCAGGGGGCTATGGAACTTTGAAAGTACTCGACGGACTCGTCCTGGACTTCATCTCTCACACCACCATACTCTGACTCCGTCGTCGGACTCATGAGTCTTTTCCCTAATGCTCAACACACCCCGATACATATTCAGGACGCAACACTCACCGCTGTTGGTGGTGATCAGAACCATCACGCTAGTGGTTCCATAACGGTAGCTGGCCATAACCATATTGCTGGAAATCAGAATATTTATCAAGGGTTATCGCTTAAAGGTGCGTCGTTTACTTCTGCCACGCTTATTTTGACTATCTAACTTTCGAATAACACCTTGCCAGGCAAGAATCTCCTTCTTGAACACGCCTCGCCAGCCGCTCTTCCCGATAACGAAGCCAGAATCGATCAGCCTAGATGCATGGAGGATACTCGAGTAGAGCTGGTGAAGGAGCTGGATGACTGGGAAAGGAGCAAAATCGATTCCGCTACGATGATGTGGATGTATGGAGGCGCCGGCACTGGCAAGACCGCACTGCTGCTCACGTTTGCGGACTTGTGCAGGCTGCATGGACGGTCGGCCGGCGCCTACTTCGCCTCGAACCGGATCGCCAACTGCAACGATGGTAATCGGATAGTTGCCACACTGGCCATTCAACTCATGCAGGCCTTTCCGTCCAACCAGAAGTACATCGATAGGGCAATCCGCAAAGATCCCCTTCTTTTCTCCAGGGGACGCGAGGTGCAGATGAAGTTATTGATCGTGGAACCAATCAAGCAGATCGCAACGATGGCACGCTTCCTTGAAGCCGTCACCTTTGGACTCAAGTCATACCCCACTCTCGTTGTCATTGACGGCCTCGACGAAATCACCGGCAAGGAGGTCCAGAGCGACATCATCAGGATTATTGGCGAAACTATGAAAGACATCCGCCTCCCCCTTCGCTTCCTCATTGCCAGTCGGCCAGAGCCTCACATTGTTGACGCCATCGGGCATCTGCAATCGCGTTTTCCAGGGCGCGTGTCCCAGATTGACCTCAGCGAAGACGCTATGGCGCGACGGGACATTGAGGTGTATCTCAGGAATAAGTTTGCGGAGGTTCGCTCGATGCACCGTGAAGTACCGCCCGACTGGCCCGGCTCGGATATCATCTCACAACTTGCCGATAAAGCGTCGGGTCACTTCATCTATGCAACAACCGTGATGGCCTACATTATCACCCGATACCACCGCCCTGATGAACGCTTGAGAGTCATCCGTGGATTTCTCGAAGCACCTCCAGGTGACACCCCCTTCGCCCAACTTGACTTCCTGTATACCTATATCACAACCAATGCGAACCATCAACAGAGTGTTCTGAAGGTGCTGGGGCAGCTTATCATTGCCCGCGACATGGCTAGCGGCGATGATATCATTGGCTCGCCTGCCAACTCGAGCTCGCCAAAGCGCCTAGAGGCAATTCTCAACCTCCATCCTGGTGATATCCGACGCATTCTTACAGACATGCACTCCTTGCTCAAAATTGGGACCGATTGGGAAGATATCAAAATTCTTCATGCTTCATTCCCTGACTTTCTACTGGACAAATCTAGATCTAAGGACTTCCATGTTGACCTGGAAGCAGCTCGCGTAACACTGGAGGTGAGCCTGCGCATTCGAGCTATAGTTGGCTTGACATGTGAGTGAGCCCGAAGCCTATGAAATCACTTCTTAGCCTAATTCTCCAATAGTTTTCCAGCATGTCTATGAGACCTCAACCCAAGCTGGAGCTGAGGCCTCCGTTCAACAGCTCCTTAAAGCTGCTGAAATGTCTTACAACAATGATGGGTACTCTCAAGAACTCCGCAGAATGTTGCCAAACATCATCTTTGGTCAGTACGAGCTGTTTGTGCGTTTAGCGCCTTGGAAGCGGCACCCTGCCACTGTGGTCTTGAGGCAGATCCGCATGATTTTTACAGTTTGTGGATTCCATCCTCGCCATTTCCCTTGAACTAAATGATTTCCGCTCAGGAGAGTCAATTTACGGGTCTCCATGAATTTGACGTTGACGCGAGACTGAAGGCATTTTGGAGCGCATTCACTTGGGAGGTTGTACCAGACTCCAACGCTGCTCGCGCCAGACTGGGCATATTGTATGTCAAGTTGATTTGACCTTGTGTACTCGCACTCATTCATTTGGTAGTTTGCTTGAAACCAGCCCATACGCCCGAACATTGGAGGTGCGAAATGTTACAGCCTAGGCCTGATGTACGCTACTAAAATCGGAACAGTTCTTGGCCAGAATATCCGGCCGCAAGGTTTCGGGCCTATCTGAACACAAGTTTCGTTCAAATCACGTTGAACTCAAGGGTCCTAATAAAGATGACCCCGTCATTCGCTTCGACATTTACTATGACCCAAGTATCAAAGATGGCACTATTGGATTCGAGTAAGATAGTTCCTTGTACTTTTTTTTGCCTGATTTTCGTCTTGTGTTTGAAACAGGTTCTACAATGAAACTCATGATCATAGCGAAATGTACAAAGTAGAAGTTCCCCGGGTATACAGTCCCGGAGAAGAGGGGGAGGCGCAGGCATGGGAGATACTCGCATCCGCTTGTCGCCAGTGCGAGTGGTTGAGGTAGTACATGGGTTTCCGGTTGTAGATTGGAGGTATCATGGCTTGAAAATCAGATTATTCACGCGCAGTATCCCTTTTCGTCCATTAGCCTCGTCTTGGAAGAGGGGTTTACACATCTCATCTGATATTTCTTCATTGACTAAGGAAACCCGGCATTATTCAGATATTGAACAGACGAATGTGGCTTTCTATGTAGATTTCATCATTCACGCGTGCTTTGTCTGATTATGCAGTACCTCACCATTGGATTGAGAACACCGAATCAGCTCACTTGAGCTTGAGATCGATGTGACCTCCACTTCCAATGTTACATTGAGGGCACTAATCCAACCACGTTACAAAAGTGCGATTATTTTGACGAGAACATGATGAAGTTCCTTTATAGACAGGCTAGTTTGTATTCATAGGCGTCGATTTAGGCGCCAGGCTCGGGAGTATTTCGAGCCCACATCCAACCAGTCTCAGACCCTTCCATATATAAGTATACAATCCGTTTTCGACCGTAGCCAACAGTAGCGTGAAAATCTTTGCACTGGGATAGCAATGTTGAATAAGCGTTGGAAAGCTTAGTCTCAAACGGTCCTCAGGCTCTGAGAAATAGAAGGCTGCGCCTCGGCGAACGCAGCCTCATTGAGTACCCGCATAAAACTAGACTATTGGCTATTATATTGACCTGCCAACATATCAAAACGAGACAACGACATCACATTACCTCCACCCGATCATCCTACCGTGCCAATACAAATATTGACCTAACAGTGCGCCTCAGCTATTTTACTCCATACAATTTGGGCTTTAGCCTCAGGTGTCGAGCCTGCAGGTACATGCGTCAATATCGAAGTCATCTGAGAGAGATTGAAACGGACCCTGAATGATATCCAGTTTCGCAAGTGCGGAGGTTTATTTGGTGTTGATGGAGTGGCCGGGCATTCACAAGCAGTTGTTGGTGTAGAGGAAAACGAGAGCCCGTCGGCCGACCACCACCCAGCCCATGGTGAAACAGACTCCAAGAAAAACAACTTCACACCTTGTAAGTACGAATTCATGCGTGCGAGAGACACGACCTGGGGTGAATGCCCTACTTGAAGAGCCATTGATCACTTAGTCCTGAATGAACGGGAATCTATGCATCTGCTTACCTTCAAGCACCCCCCATAAACGCTACAGCGTCCTACGCGTCGAAACACCTAAACGCTTCCGTGTTAGTGCACCGCAAGAGTCAACATCAAAGGACCAACGCACTCAATTGAACCTCGTCGGCGATGTCACGGCTCAGGACGTTTCATACCAAGGTCCACTTGCTTATGAAAGTGCTCTCAACTTGACGAAGTCGGCTGAACGCGGAGGAGTGTCATTCGACATATGG
>Ga0247741_1000545_pt1 | contig 21451 bp, 21 predicted proteins | sample UWRJL213509R2_FD_180945 | JGI IMG/M metagenome (GOLD analysis project Ga0247741, IMG submission 180945) | Plant litter microbial communities from Arlington Agricultural Research Station in Wisconsin, United States - UWRJ-L213-509R-2 | ecosystem: Environmental > Terrestrial > Plant litter >... | reverse complement strand
CTCAAGAGGCTCGGTTACAGCCTTCAGGCCAATCGCAAGACACTTGAGGGGTCCAGTCACGTCGACCGTGACGCGCAGTTCCAGCATATCGCCCGAACTGTGCAGCAGGCGATCGAGGCCAACCAGCCGGCAATCTCGGTTGATACAAAGAAGAAGGAACTGGTCGGCGCTTTCAAGAATGCCGGCCAGGAATGGCGACCGGCCGGTTCGCCCGAGGCGGTGCGGGTCCATGACTTCGTTGATCCTTCGCTTGGACGTGTCGCGCCCTATGGCGTCTACGACATCGCCGCTGACAAGGGCTGGGTGAGTGTCGGGATCGACCACGACACTGCCGCCTTTGCCGTCAACGCAATCCGGTCCTGGTGACGGGCCATGGGCCACGAGCGCTACCCGAACGCTCAACGCTTGACGATCACGGCTGATGGCGGTGGCTCGAATGGATCACGCGTCCGACTGTGGAAAGTCGAACTTCAGAAACTCGCCGACGAACTCGGGCTGACTATTACGGTGCTGCACCTGCCACCTGGCACCAGTAAGTGGAACAAGATCGAACACCGGCTCTTCTCGTTCATCTCTCGCAATTGGCGTGGGAGGCCGCTCACTGACTACCAGACCATTGTCGATTTGATCGGTGCTACGACGTCAACGACAGGCCTGACGGTACGCTGCGAACTCGATGAAACCCATTATCCCGCCGGCATCAAGATTGCCGATGCCGTCATGCGCGCGCTCAACATCATCACCGACGAGTTCCATGGCGAATGGAACTATACTATCAGACCAAATCCCTGAATTCCGCAGCGGTAAATCGTCGACGCTTCCTTAGTGCTATTTCCTTGAGAGGAAGGGAGTTATCTTTACGGCTTATCCCGCCAGCTCCGGTTTAACCATATCTTGTTGTTCCGGCTTCGGGCTCTCGCCAAGGCACATGCCCTGGTTTAATTGGGGCGAATGGCCCACCAGTCCGTCTTCAGATGGCGCTACGACCGCCCGCTTTCGCTGGAGCAGTTTCAACTGCGTTTTCCTGACGACTACGCCTGCGCCGCTTATCTGGAGAAGAAACGATCCTGGTCAGCCTTCTCTCCACCGCACTCCCAGACCCACGGCTTCGACCGCAGCTTCCAGCCCTTCGTCGATCCGCAGTGTGGACAGACGAAGCCGTCGGGCCACGCTGGCATCTCCGAGGTCAGGCGGTGGGTGTCCGTCGAAAACGAGAGCTCTAATAAGGGCAAGCATCAAACCGGCGCAGTTTGCAAATTTCCTTTCATGAAGCTCGAAAGTGCAATAACCTGCAAACCGTAAATCAGAGGACAGGGGAGCTTTCCATGGCAAAAGAAGACGTGGTCCAGCGTGTTTGGTCTGTTATCGACGAGGAACGCGATTGGGTGTCGAAGCTGACGCAGGAGATTGTCCGCATCCCGTCGGTCAATCCGAAGTTTCACCTCGATTCTAAGCAAAACCGAGAAACCGACGTGCAGCGCGTCCTCGACCGCGAGCTAACAGCACTTGGTTTTGAGACCAAGCAATGGGAAGTTTTTCCCGGCAGACCCAACCTTGTGGGAAGCATCAAGGGTAGCGAGGACAAAAGCATTATTCTTTGCGGCCATATCGATGTGGTGCCAGTAGGGGATCCAGCGAGATGGACCGTCGATCCTTTTGGCGGTGAGATCAAGGACAATCGGCTATACGGCAGAGGCTCAATCGACATGAAGGGCGGCGTAGCCGCATGTGTCGCGGCAGTTCGCGCGATCCGTCAGGCTGGCATCGACCTCGAAGGTAGGTTGTCGATGCATGCAGTTGTCGATGAGGAGGCCGGTGGCTTCGGAGCAATGGATGCCGTGAAGCGAGGGGAGCTAGCAAAAGCTGTGCTTGTGGCGGAGCCAACTTGGGGCGACGTATTGCCGGCGGAAGGTGGGCTTGAGTGGGCAAGGGTGACTATACGGGGCCGCACAGCTCACTCGGCGTGGCGCTATAACGAGATATATCCACAGCGTCATGAGCCGGGACGGCTCGAGCCAGGGATGAATGCGATCGAAATCGCCTCACGGTTCATCTCGGCCCTACGCCAATACGAACTCGACCGGACTAGAGCGGCTTCCCATCCCTTGCTTCCAGTCGGAATGAACACCATCAATGTTGGAGTCATGCATGCGGGAGCAGGACTGGGGGACAATGGTCTGCCTATCACGATGACCAATCCGGCAATCATCCCGGACATCGCCGTCATCGACCTGGACATGAAGTTCCTCCCGTCCGAGACGTCCGCCCAATACCGCAAGGACTTCGAGGCTTTCGTCCATCACTTCGCACAGACGGACGCATGGCTTCGCGAACATCCGCCGACCATCCAATGGGAACTCGGCGGCCTCCATTTCCCGCCTCTCAATACAGCGGTGGACCATCCGTTGGTGACGTCGCTCGTCAATCGCAAGGCGCAAACCGGCCGCAAACCCGATATCAAGGGGTTCGTTGCCGTTTGCGACGCCGCCCACTACGCCGGCGCTGGGGTGGATGGTGTGATCTTCGGACCGTCGGGAGACGGGTTCCACGGCGATGATGAGTATGTCGATATCGACTCACTCGTTGAAACGACCAAGGTCATCGCCGCCAGCATTATCGACTGGTGCGGGGTTCGGTAGCGTCCGGCCTGTTGTCCGTTTCGTTAGCTCTGAGGCGGCCCAGCGATCTGAATATCGTTTGGGCCGCACCGGAAAGCCCTGACGGGTAGACCAGCATCACCGCTATAATCAGCACTGCCGTGATTATCGGTCGCCAAGCCCCGAAGTCCGCCATCGACTCCGAGAAGATAGTCAGCACGAACGATGCGACGATTGCTCCGTAGATCGTGCTGGTGCCCCCAAGCAGAACCATCGACAGAATGATCGTCGACAGGCTCATGCCAAAAACGTCGACGGAGGCGTTTCGCTGGTAGGCCGCGTAGAACGCTCCCGCCACACCCGTGAAGAATGCACTGGCAGCCAACGTGATAACGCGCTGACGTGCGAGGGAGATGCCGCGGCTTACCGCATATTCCTCGTTATCCCTGAGCGCTATGATACTTGCGCCGATTTTGGAGCGAACAAGCACACGCAGGAAGATCGTGCTCAGCGCCAGAATGCCGAGGGCGATGTAGAAGTAGCCAAACTTCTGATCCCTGATCAAATTGTGGCCCGGAATGTAGAGGCTTTCGATCCGAACCATACCTTGGGTGCCACCGGTGATGTCGGACTGGCTGAGAACCAACTGCATCACGAGCTGCGCGAAGCCAAAGGTGACGAGAATGATGTAGATTCCTTTTAGGCGCAGGATCGGCAGAGTGACCAAGATGGCGGCGAGCGTTGAGACAACGCCGCTTGCCGCCAGCGCCAGCCAAGGGTCGAGCTCCAGGAATTTGGTCAGCAGACCATATGCATAAACGCCAATTCCGAAGAGCGCGAGATGGCCGAAGTTGAAGACACCGCCGTAGCCCAAACTCAAATCCCAGTTGGAGGCAACGATCGCATAGATGAAGGCCATTATCAGAATATGACGGCTGTAGCTGTCCGAAACGACGAACGGGAGAACCACCAATACGGCGAACCCGAGCAACATCAAAGCCGCCTCATCCTGCCAGCGGACTCGGCCGGGGCTTGCGGTGTTTTCGCGATTGAACATCAGGCCAGACCCCGTGTTTTGCTGGAGAACATGCCCTGGGGGCGGATCATAAGGGTAACAATCAAGACCGCAAACAGAAGCGCGGGTGTCCAGTACAGACCGAAATAGTAGCTGCAAATGGCCTCGAAGAAGCCGATGAGGTAAGCTGCGAATATCGGCCCGGTGATGCTTGAGAGGCCGCCAAAAACGACGACGATCAGCGCCTTGAGGAGCGGATCTGCGCCCATCACTGGGGACATGAACCGATAGCCTCCCAAGAAAATTCCGGCGAGGGCGGCTAGTCCGGCGGAGATGGCGAAAGCCAGCCCGTAAAGGGCGCGCACGTTCAATCCGACCAGCAGGCTTGCATCCTCGTTTTGTGCGACGGCGCGAAGCGCCAGCCCGAGACGGGTCTTATGAAGGAACAGCCAGAGACCCAGCAGCACGAACGGCGTGATCAGGATAATCGTTAGCTGATGCAAGGAGATGCCGACACCAAAGATCATGGTATTGCCGTCGCCCAATGCGGGGAGTTGCTTTGAACGCGGCCCCCATATCTGCAAGGCACCATTCTCGACAAGCGACGCCGCCGCCAGCGTTGTGATCACGACCACAAGAACGATGTTCGGTCTTCCGATGAGAGGGCGGACGACCGTCGCCTGGAGCGCCCAGCCAAATCCAGCCATAAGGAGGACCGAAAGCGGCAGAACCGCAAAGAAGGGGAGGCCGAATTCGGTCAGCTGCCAGGCGACATACGCGCCGAGCATCATCAAAACGCCATGGGCAAAGTTGAAGACCCCGATGGTCGTCCAGATAAGGGCCAATCCCACGGCCATCACTGCGTAGAGCGAGCCTTGGAAGAGCCCTCCCGCGAAAATCTGTGCGGCGGCATCCATTGTTTGTATCCTCTCTGGCTACTTGCCAAAGTAAAGCGACATGATCTCGCTGTGGTCCATCGTCTGGCCTGGCTTGATTTCCGCGCCGACTTCGCCGTGGTTTAGCAGGTAAAGGTGCTGACTGAGCTCGAGAAGGAATTCCACGTCCTGCTCCACGCAAATGATGGGAACACCGTGGCCGGATATCCTGATGACAGCAGCGCAGAGCTCCTCTTTCACCTTGGGCGAAAGGCCAAGCGTAGGCTCGTCAAGTATGAGCATCTTAGGGCAGCTCATAAGCGCGGTCGCGATCGAGACCATCTGCCGTTCACCGCCAGAAAGTGTCCTGACCTTCTGTGCCCATCGCTCCTTCAACTTGGGAAAGATAGAAAGAACCTCTTCTCGGCTTGCCGCTTCGCGTTGCCGTGCGGCTTTCGTGTAAGCGCCAAGCGAGAGGCACTCGCCGATCGTCAAATCCGGGAAAAGTCGGTTGCCCTGCGATACGTGGATCACGCCAAGCTCAACGATCGCTTTTGGCGAGAGCGCCGTGAGGTCTGTTCCATTAAACGAAATGGACCCGCTGCGCGGCCTGATCAGGCCCGACACAGCGCGTAGAAGGGTCGTTTTGCCGTGGCCGTTTGGTCCGAAGAGACCGACATTGCCATGCGCACCAATTGCGAGGCTGATATTGTGCAGAACATCGATGCGACCGTATCCACACGTGAGATCGCGGATCTCCAAAAGTTGGGTCATGCGTCGTGTCTCCTCGTGCCGAGGTAGGCTTCTACGACACGCGGGTCGCCGATGACTTCTCTTGGATCTCCCGACGCAAGAACCTTTCCCTGGTTCAGCACAAGAAGTTGCTGCGAGAGTGTCATCAAGAATGTCAGAACGTGCTCGATCAGCACGATTGTGATGCCTTGTTGTGCTATCTGCTTGATAAGCCCGATCGAAGTCTCGATCTCCGGCTTCGTCAATCCCGATGCCGGTTCGTCGAGCAAGAGTATCTTGGGCTTCATGGCGACCGCCGTAGCCAGCATAAGGCATTTGCGATCGAACACCGAAAGCTCGTCCGCCAGCCTGCCGAATGATCGTCGGTTCAGGCCGACCAATTCGAGGGCCCCCTCGGCACTCTGGCGATTCACCGCCGAGCTTTGATCGGGTTTGCCGTATGTCGCAGCAATTACGGCATTCTCGAAGACCGTCAGCTTGTCGAAGCTGGTCTCACGCTGAAAGGTGCGCGCGAGACCACGCCTTGCAAGCTCGGGGGCTCTCATTCCAGTAACCGCGTTGCCCTCAAAGATCACCTCGCCTTTGTCTGGCGCAAATGGAATGTTGGTGATTGCGTTGAAGAGCGTGCTCTTGCCGCTTCCGTTGGGGCCCGCGATTCCAAATATGGAACCCGCCTCCACCGTGAACGACACATCATCCAAGGCCTTGAGCGAACCAAAGGCCTTGGAGACGTTCCTGACTTCCAGGAGATTCATCAAGCTTACTTTATCCACGGCTGTGGCTTGAACTCGCCGACTGCATAGGCATTCGGAGCGATCAGGGTGCGTTTTCCGTCCCAGATCTGGAAGAACGTCAGCGGAATGTAATCGTCACCCTGCATTGCCAGATGGGTCGCGGGATCAAACTTCAGGCGGCCCGCCACCGTCTGCTTGTCCGTTTCCCCGATCGCCTTCTCGATAGCGGCGTGATCCGTTGGATCGCCGACCTTCTTGAGGGCGTCGTAGTAAACGTTGACGATTTCATAGAGAGCGACGCCATATGTGCCGCTTTCCACACCATACTTGTCCTTGAACTTCTTGCCGACCTCGTTTGCGCGCGGGTTCTTCGGCGATACGAGCGAGCCGCCGAGCAGGTTGTAGATAACGCCGTTCGACTTTTCCTTGGTCAGCTCAACGAACTCCGGCACGCTGGGAGCGTATTGGAGAAAGACGAGGCTGTTCGTGGGCTGTTCAAGGAACTGGGTCAGGAACGCGGCCGAATTGCCGGAGAGATAGTCCGTGTTGATCACCACGTCGGGCGGAGCCTGACGAACCTTTGCGAGGATCGACCGCCAATCCGTCACTTCGCCGAACGGGACCATCTCGTCAACGGTAAGCTTCCAGCCCTTCTCAGCAAACGTCTTCTTCATCCCCTCCGAGATGGTCTTTGAATAGGCGTTATCCGAGGACACCATAGCAACGGTCTTGTTCGGCAACTTGATCTTGCCATCAGCGGCCAGCTTCTCGATGTATGTCGTAACATCCGTGTTGTAGGCGTCAAACGACGGCGTCCAAGACCAGCAGCAATTGTACTTGCCAGGGTCAGGCGCAATAATATCGCGCGTCTGCTGCGAGGTGGCTGCGATAACATAGGGCATGTCCGCTTCGGCCATCGTGTCGATTTCGAAGTTCGTTAGGCTCGCGTATCCCGTCAACATGAAGTGCACGTCGGGATCGCCGATAAGGCGCTCGACAGCGCTCGTCACGTTGCCTGCCGATTGATCTTTTACGTCGCCAACAACGAGTTCGAACTTGTCGCCGTTGAATCCGCCAGCTGCGTTGAGTTCATCGACTGCAAGCTGGGCACCGCGCTGAAACTCTTGACCATCAGCACTTGCCGGACCAGTAAGCGGTGCGAGAAGTCCTATCTTGATCGTCGCGGCGTGCGCGATCGATGACGTGCTGGCTAAAGCCGCAGCAAGCGTTGCACCCAACAGGATAGACTTCCAGCGTGTCGATATATCGATGGTCATTTAGGTTCCCTTTTATGATTGGCTTTTTTCAATATAAGCATGGCTTTCAAATTATGAAAAGAAGATTTCATTGACGAGTTCAATAGAATTCGTAACTTGTCAGCCAAACTTGCGGAGAGTTAAATGGCAGACGACGTGAAGAAGCTCGAGACATCGCATGCGACGATCGCCTATCGGGAGAGCCTGGGGTCTGGAACACCTTTGGTGATGATCCATGGGAACAGCAGCAGCAGCGCTGTCTTCAGGAACCAGTTGACTGGGAAGATCGGTCAGAAGTTTCGCGTAATCGCGCCGGACCTTCCCGGGCACGGCGAATCGTCCGATGCGTATGACCCAAAGCGCAGCTACAGCATGGAAGGCTACGCGGAGGCGATCACCGAACTTTTGGCAAAGCTGGGAATCGAGAAGGCCGTCGTGTTCGGATGGTCGTTGGGCGGTCATATCGGTCTGGAAATGATATCAAGATTTCCGGGCATGACCGGCTTGATGATCACAGGCACCCCTCCGGTCTCACCAGACGAAATAGCAAATGGTTTCAAACCGAGCGAGCATATGCATCTGGCGGGTCAGCAGGATTTCACTGCCGCAGATGTGGAGGCATATGCGCGGAGCACATGCGGCGAACCGTTCGAGGCCTTCGTCCTAGACGTTGTCGGGCGTACCGATGGCCGTGCACGACGGAACATGTTCGAGAGCTTTGGAAGTGGCACGGGCGACAATCAGCGGGAGATCGTGGCCAAAGCGACGCTTCCTATCGCTGTCGTTAACGGAGCAGACGAACCTTTCGTCAACCTCGACTTCGTGTCGGGCGTAGAGTTCGGCAATCTTTGGGAGGGTAAGACCTACCGGATCGAGAATTCCGGTCACGCCCCATTCTGGGATCGCCCCATAGAGTTCGATCCCTACCTGTTGCGGTTTGCGAACGAGGTTTCGCGCTAACGCGCCCGAGCTATGTCAGCGACCTGAAAAGATAATCCGCCCATCTCGCCTGTCCGTCGGCGAACCCGATCAGATCCTGCCGAATCTCGATAAGGACCGCGTCCAAGCCGCGGTCCTCACCGTGGACGGGAATAGCGTAGTCGCTTGTCCGCTCGATCACGTAGGGCACGTTCGCACCGACGTTCAGTCCAGTGACGCGCTTGAGACGGTCGATGAGATCGGTTCCAAATTCCGTCGACTTGTCAAAGAGTATGCCAGCATCCCACGGGCGCGCCTCGCCAAAAAATACCGGCGTGAAGGAATGGATCGCGACGATCTTCGTTGGCCGTCTATCTTTTTCACGACGATCCAAATGTGCAGACACTGCCGCCTGAAACGGCGTGAACATTCGGTCGATCCGTAGCTGGCGATCGCCAGGGGTCAGTTGGACGTTACCCGGGACATCCGTGGCCTCCGAACGGACCGGGATGCTCGTCGCGCTTTCGATCGGCCTGTTCAGGTCAATCAGCAGCCGAGAATATTTTCCGATGAAACAGGGGGCGTCCAGCATGGCGGAGAGAGATCTGCTGACCGACTCCGCGCCGATGTCCCAGGCGATATGCCGCTCTAGGTCGATATCCGAAAGGCCCAGTCCGTCGAAGCATGTCGGGATGTGGTTGGATGCATGCTCGCAAATGAGCACAATGTCTGAACGACCGCCGTCATTAAGCACCTCTACCGGCGCGGGCCAGTCATCAAACTTCGATCGCCGGGTAATCAATAGACCGCCCTGTAACGAGCGCATATCGAGTCTTCATCCAGGTCTTCAAGCGATTGCATTTCGAAGGCCTTCAGGCCGAGGAATGTTTCCAGAAATACATCGGAAAACCAGGAGGTGACGACTGGATCCTTCTTGAGTTCATCAAGCGCGCCAGCCAAGCTCTGTGGAAGCCGTCGCAAGCCCTTCTCGGCGCGCTGCTGTTCGGAAAGCTCTTCAGGGTCGCCAGCGTGTACCGCCGGGCACGGGAGTTTTTCCTTGAGGCCTTCAATCCCAGCGCGCACGATGGCCGCAAGAGCAAGATAGGGGTTCGCCGTCGCGTCCGCCGCCCTGTACTCGATGTTGAAGCTCTTGCCAGGATCGCGGCCGCCGATCGTTACCGTCGGGCAAATCCGCAATGTAGCTTCCCTGTCCTTGTCACCAAGCCAGGTGTAAGCCGAACTCCAATTGTGTGGTTTCAGCCTGTAATATGACGATACGCTGGATGCGGTAAGTGGCGTTATTGCCGGCAGGTGTCGGAGGACGCCAGCGCAAAATGAAGCAGCGTCACTCGAAAGCCCCGACGGCCCGCGGGGATCGTAGGTTACTGCCTTGCCATCGGAGTCGACGAAGCTGAAATGGATGTGGACACCGTTCCCGACGGATGAGAGCGTCGTCTTGGGAGCGAACGAGGCCTTCCAGCCTCTGTTCCGCGCTATCTCCCTAACGATCTCACGCAAGGCGACCGCTCGATCCGCCGCAGCAACGCCGTTCGCGGGCGCATTCGTCACCTCGAACTGATCTTCCCCGTACTCGGATATGATCACTTCAGGGTCAAGACCAGCTTCCTCGAGCGCTGCCATGACCTGGGACGCAAAACCTTCGGCCCGCCTCAAGCCAGCGAACGACATCACATGCTCTTTAGCAAGAGCCGCCCCCAGAAGCTGAAATTCGTGTTCAAAGGCCGCGACGATAGAGAGCCCGGTCTGAGCCTTGAGATCGTTCAGTGCATTGACGAGAATTGTCCTCGTGCAACACGACCAAGGTGATCCGTCGAGTTCTACGAGATTGCCTGTAACCAGATCGAAAGCGGTCTCGGAGCCGGTATTGGAAGTTCTGAAGCGGGCATCCGCGTCGGGCAAGAGACGTAGATCACCGGACGAACCCCACGGGTTGGGGTGGGCGATCACATTGAACGGCGTCAGAGACAGGTTGGCCTGCAGCCAGCCGACACCGCCCGTGACTGCCTTCTCGAACGACTCGCGGGCAACAAAGCGACCTCTGGTTACTGCCGCGAGATCAGTCGTAACAATTCCGGTCAAAGCGGTAGGGTTGCTCATGATGATACCCTTGTTGAAAGTCGCTGCACCACCGTCATGGTGTCCGCCACCCAGCAGTACCCGCCGAATGCCCTGAGTGCCGTGTCATGGCGCTCCTGTGAGGACGCTGCGCAGGCATCTGACACACAAGTGACGTAATAACCTCGGTCCGCGGCGTCACGGATAGCCATATCGACGCATTGGTCGGTCATAATTCCGGAGATGATGAGATATCGGACGCCGAGATTCTTGAGGACATAATCGATATTCGTAGAGTTGAAGACGCCCGACGATGTCTTGGGGATCAGAATCTCGTCGCCAATAGGAGCAAGGTTTTTGGGAGGCAGTGCCGCCGGGTTGGTCGGCGATATGTGTATAGGCGTAAGCTTGTGATCAAGCGACCTATCGCGGCCGTCCTCGGTCAGGCTCTGGATAATCGTGTGCACCACCTCGATACCATTCAACCTTGCAGACGCAAGCAGCCGCTCGTTGTTCGGGATCGTGACGGAGGCAGTCTCCCGATAGAAATAATGGTCAGGACCTCTCTCGGGATGATCGGGGTCGAGGCCGGGTTCCAGCCATATGCGCTGCATGTCTACGAGCAAAAGCGCCGTTTCGCTTGGGACATATGGCGCGTCTCGACTGAAAAGTTGGCTAGGCATTGTTTGAGCTATCTTTCTTTCGCTTCGGTCCAGGCTGAGACGGTGTCTCGGTGATGTCGTCCCCATCCACAGTTACCCCGTTGCGCGTTCTGACCGCTTCGAGGTTCTCCACGCGTCGACGCGTGGTGTCATCGAGTGAGGCGAGTATCTGAGCGACAAGCGCCTCGATCTGCGCAACCGCTGGGGCTAGCGTGTCGTAAGGGGAGGGGACATCAAGCGGACATATGATAGTCACCTCTGCGTGCTCGGCGATCGGCGACAGCCATTGGTCTGTGAAAAGAACCACAGTCGTACCTGTTTCAGCTGCCTGGGATGCGAAGGCTACCACGTCGGTCTGATAACGACGGTAGTCGAACACAATGAGGACGTCTCGCTTACCGTAGTCGACGAGGATGTCGAATGACTGAGCCGAGACGATGCCAATGTCGTGCACATTCGGCCGGAACTGCGAGAGGTAGCCCGCCAGCATGCCGGCGATGTGGCGGCTAAACCGTCCTCCAACTAAACCCACACGGCCTTTGGCTTCCATGATGATCTTGGAGACCTTGTCGTAGGTATTGGCAGGGGTCGCGCCTATCGTTCTGTCGATAGTCTCCGAGACCGCGTGTAGGTAAGCTTCAGCGATGCCTTGCGAGCTCTCCCTGGAGCGCTTTGTCTCCATCATCAGCAGGGGAGAGTGAAGTCTCGCCTCGACCTCGGACAGAAGCCGCTTTTGAAGATCGGGGAATCCGTCAAATCCAAGCTTGACTGCCAAGCGCACGACGGTAGCGTCACTTACACTTGCCTTCTTGGCGAGATTGCTTGCTGTGCCAAGGCCGGACGCCGGGTAGTCGGCGAGGAGGATCTGGACGATCTTTTCCTCTGACGGGGTGAGCGTCAGTTTTTGATTAAGCAACAATGTCCTGACGTCTGCCACGTTATCTCCCCGTGAATTCTAGATTGCGAGATACAGGAAAAACGGGCTTTATGAAAGAAATATTTCATAGCGGCGATGGCATATGCACTTCGCGAATGTCGTATGGGGACTGCAAGCGCTCACTAGCGCGGTACGCGGGTAATACGTGGCATCCCATACTTCGCGGCCGAGGCTTCAATTCTCGGCGAAGACAGTAGGTCGGCTTTGCCCAGGCTAACTGCGTGCCTTCATACCTTAGCCAGCAATCAGCCGTCCAGCACCGTGCTCAGGCCGTCGTCTGCATAGTGTCTTGCCATGCGCGGTTTTGAGAGGCTGCAGCGTTCGTACGGCACGACACCAATTCGACTGTCCTGCTGTCGAGAATATCGGTGTCCATGCACCCACATTCCAACACGACAAGTCTCGGCCCGCAGGAGCACTGCAGGACACTCCAGCAATTCGGTGACCTCGTCGCGCTTAGGGGCGTCGTAGATTCCTGCGGCATACATGTCCGCAGTCACCTCCTTGTATACCTGGTACTTGCTTGGTCGTTCCGCAGCTTGAACAGTCGAACCGAGCAGCTCGGCAGCGAGAAATACACAAAGTATCCGTGTGAGCACGTTTGCATCCCCATTTGTTGAGGCCTAAGATGCGGCTGCGCGTTGGCGGTCAAGTCCAGCCTCGCACCACGGCGCAATACTCGCCTGGTCGTTCCGATAATCTTTGTCGAAATGCGATGCTTATGGGCGAATTCGCGCGAGTTGAGTTCCTGTCGCCGGATCGAACACTGACAAGTCGATGACATAGTCACCGGACTTGCTCAATTGATCGAGAATGATTGCGGCTAGGCGCATTGCGCAGACAGGATTTATGGCGAGATCGAGGGTTTCATCGCTTGTTAAAGCGAGGCGCGCCAAGAGGTCGCCGCCCTCAAGTGGATTGAACATCGTAAAGCTGTTGGCTTCGAGATATACATCGGCATCTTCTTTTGGCGATGGAACGCGTTGTTCGAACACCGCTGCAAGCCTAGTCTTCAGGTCCTCTGGAATCACGTCGGGTACTTTCTTCAGATGAGCTGCTGAACTGGTTGACAAGAAGACGGATCGAGCGAGCCTAATTGGAAGAGGATCTCATCTGCGCGTTGCCGGGTGGCCAAATGCATAGCCCTACAAACTGGGCAAGCCAAGCTCGTTCATGGTGCGCCAATATCGGGCGCGGTGGTTGTGTCTCTAAAACTGAAGTTGACTGTGTTCGCGTTCTTCTATTACTGGTTTATCGATATTTTGCTTGCCGAGCTTGTTCTACCGCGCGATTGGCACCGCGCTCTATTTGAACTTCCTTTCAAAAACAGTCGTTATCACCGTCCGCTTAGCATCGATGCGCGAAATAGGGACGCTGAAACGACATCGCTCCTAACTTCTCGACGGGTTAGCACGATCGCATTCAAGCATCGAGGTCCGCCGTCTTTATGGAAGACAGAGTAGGTAGCTCTTGCGAACAAATTCGATGGCGGCGAACTTAGCACGACAACGCTATCTGCCTGAAACCCAACGTTGGACAATCTTGGGCGGAGTCTCGTTTGGTCGATGCCCGCACGTAGCATCAACACCTGATCCGCAAGTTGACAGCCGCAGAACTAGAACCTTTCCCACGAATTGTTTGAGGGGATCGAAAGGGGCCGCCCTCAGGATTGCTGTCCGAAAATTCCGCTCAAGGGCTTGCCGAGCGGTGTCCGGTGATCCCTTCACAATAACGACGGGACCACGCACTACCGCACCACGATCATCGATCACAAAGTAGCTTATGCCGTCTACGCGCGCAGCTCGCGTATCCTCGCTTACTAGCACGTCAAGTTCACCCGCAACGAGAGAGAACGGCGCGACTTGGGTAACGCTTTGAGCACAAGCGTTCCCGACTATCATCAGAAGGGCTGCGGCCGAAGCTAAACTCCTTAAAGCGAGTGTCTGCAATTTAACTGACCTGTTCTACTGGTTTACTATTCGCCAACTGCGTTGCCTCCAGCGATCGTTAACGGCCGAAGGCAACAGTGAAAAGGCCCATCGACTGCTTGTGGACGATCCCCGCAGCTTCCATCAAGCGCCGTGGCATTTCGGCAACCGAACCTGATGCTCGTCTGCTGCTGCCGATGCGATCGACAGCGCAACCGCCCCCAAGATAGGCCTCCGCGTTGTTATTGTTCTTGCCGGAATAGTGTGAACCTCTTTCACACTATAATACCAATAGGCGATATCAAAGCAGACGTAAGAAGGCTGGATATAGTAACTCGAAGCAGGTATCTTTCATTTTCATCTTTAATAAGAATTCGATTATATCAACCGCTGTGGGGGTAGTCGTTGGACAGTTTGGCTACATCGGGCGATAATCTTTCCGAGCAGGCGCTGGCGACGGCTCAGTGGGGTAAGCCGCAAGACAACATCAGAATGTCGTACAAACCTGGGGCGGTATGGTTCGGGCGAGCCGCTGACCATGCGGAAACACCAGTTGGCTTTGAAGATGATCGTCACGCCCTAATCGTTGCAGGTAGCCGTAGCGGCAAGGGCACCAGTGCTATCGTACCAAATCTGTGCATGTGGCCGGGATCACTCGTCGTCATCGATCCTAAGGGAGAGAACGCGTCGATAACTGCGCGGCGTCGTTCTAACGGGTCGGACTTCAGCGACGGCTTGGAGCAACGGACGTTTGTGCTGGATCCGTTTGGCGCATCGAAAGGTATCGATGATCTGCGGGCGGCGTTCAACCCGCTTGATGTCTTGGATCCCAATAACGACGAGGCCGTGGACGACGCTGGCCGTATCGCAGATGCGCTCGTCATTAATCAAGCCAACAGTGAAGACCCGTTTTTCGACGAGCAGGCACGCACTCTAATTAAAGGCCTGATCCTGCACGTCCTGACTTCCGACGACTTCGCCGGCAAACGCAATCTTGTCACTGTTCGGAGATTGATAACCAGTGGGGACGTGGCAACTCGAAGGCTCCTCGAAGACATCGGAGACCAGAGTATACCGTCATCTTTTGAGCTCTTGTTTGCAGGCATGAGCCGGAACCAGGCTTTCCATGGTATTATCTCGGGGTGCGGCGAGACGTTTGGAAGTATGGCGGCTTCAAGCCACAAAACCCTGACCAGCGTTCTGGCCACGGCCGCAAATCATACCGAGTTCATCGACTCTCTGCCGATGCAACGACTACTTTCCGATACTACTCCCGGGTTCGCCTTGGCGCATTTGAAGACCGACCCGATGGGTGTTTCGCTTTTCCTATCGCTGCCGCAACGCTTCATGAACACCCACTTCCGATGGCTGCGGATGATGACTTCGCTGATCGTCACGGAAATGGAGAAAACACCGGGACCCCCGGCGGCCGGAAATCCGATATTGATGGTCCTAGACGAGTTCGCTGGCCTTAGGAAAATGGACATCATTGAGAACGCCGCGGCCCAGATCGCCGGCTTTGGCGTCAAACTGTGCTTCATCGTGCAGGGCCTTACGCAGCTCAAGAATGTCTACAAGGACAATTGGGAAATATTCGTTGGAAACGCGGGCGCGAAAATCTTCTTTGGGATAGATGACAAATTCACGCGCGATTACCTTTCCAAGTATCTCGGTGAAACCGAGGTGATCAGAAAAACCCGCAACGCCAGCGAAACTCGCGGCACATCGCGAAGTGAGACCGTCGGATCGTCGATCTCAAGAAGTTCTTCAACTTCGAGCACAAGTGGCGGCTCGTCCGGAACCTCCTACACGACCGGAAGCAGTACCAATTCCGATATCGGTCTGTTCTGGAACAGTGCAAAGTCCACGTCATCGAACAACTCGATGACATTCTCCAGTGGATCCAACTGGTCGTCGTCGAGCAGCCAAAGCGCCTCGTTCTCCGACAATCACTCCGTGACAGAAGGGCAAAACGAGAGCCGTACAGTCGGAAATGCGGAAGGCATCCACAAGCGCGCGCTTCTGACGCCGGATGAGATCGGGCTTTTGTTCAGCAGAGTAGATGACAAGGACAATCCGGCCTATCCAGGCTTGGCCCTGGCATTGGCCTCAGGGCAGCGGCCATTGATCGTGAGGCGAACCAACTATTACGAAGATCGCCTTTTCGAGCGGACGTTTGATCCGCATCCGGATCACGGCTTTATCCCATTGCCACCTCCCATTCCAAAGTCCGTCTTGCCGCCTCCGTTGCCGAAGAAGGTATCGCAGAGAGATCAACTCGAGGCTAAATACGGGGCTCCTCACACACAAAAAGCCTACGAGATCGTGTCGATGCTTGGGCACGACTATCCACTACTGGGTCTCCTATCCGAAGGACCTGACCAACTTGCGGCAAAAATATTGGCAAGCAGCGTACAAAGCATAAAAGTTGCGGCCGAGGACGGTCGCGCTCACACGATGTCGGAAACGATGGAGATGATGGCTAGGATACTAGGGCCGTGGTTGACCACGAATAGTCCGAACGCGTTTCCAGGCGTACTGGCGATAAACTACTCCGACGAGCATCTGGGGAAGGCGGCAGTCAAAAGGAAAGGCGACCGGGACTCGAAACTCGGCATGTTGTTGATAGGTGGGTTGGCTACCGTCTTCGTTGTGACTCTGGGATGGTCCGGAAACATCTGGGTGGCAGTTATCGCTACTATCGTAGCCCTCTTTGTCGTTGCAGGAGTGGTCAACAATTAGTGCTACCGCAATGAAGTTGTGGAGAGGGCGTCTCGTCCCGTAGGATTACCGCTCTTTACCGTCGTCTCCCTTGTGAGGCGGGTTTTGGGTGGCGCTTGAGCGATCACGTGCTTCCTTCGCCGCCGCATCATCTTTTGCCATGGCATTCACATGCGCCTGCGCGTCGGGGCCAGCGCGGGCCGGACCAGTCGGTCGTAGATGCATTCCGGGAGCAGAATTTTTCACTTGCTGCGAGTCAATCTTCTCGGGGAGCGCCTGTTTGGCGACTTGAGCCCTGTCGAAGGCTTCCTTCGCTTTGCCTTGATTTTCCTTGACCCAGTCTGGCGGATCTGTGGGATTTGCCATCTGTTGATCCTATGGTTGGAAGTCTAGTGTCCTGAAAAGAGCGAGAAGCATAGAATGATTGGAGCAACGCATCAGGATTGATAAAATATTATCAAATAGAGATTGGATCAATATGGTGTTTTATGAAAATAGAAAATATGTTTCTGCTGTGTGAAGCTTTGGTCTTCGACCTTCCATGACGGGTATCGAAGGAAGCGGACGTGCGGAGGTGTTTATGAGCGCTGCTCAGAAGCAATGGTTTTACGGTATCGACGGCGAGCAGAATGGGCCAGTTAATCCAGCGCATTTCGCCGAGCTGATTGCCCGTGGAAGCGTGGACGGGTCCACGTTGGTTTGGACTGACGGAATGTCTGGGTGGCTTCCCGCCAACGATACCGAGCTCCAACCGCTGCTGGTGCAAGATCGCAGTGTTTCTAACAGCGCAAGTTCTCAACCGACTGATCGGTTCGCCCACGATAGGGAAAACGAGGCAGCGGCAAGAAGCTACGTCGAAAGTAAATACAGACGGCTTATCAAGAAGCACTCAATCAGCCACGTCCTTGAGGCCTACCACGTCTATAGGTTCGTCCAACGGCAATATCCAAGTGCCGCGTTTGCGAAGAAGCGCGAAAGTTGGTTCCTGAAAAAAGTCATCGACAATATGAAGAAGTCGCTTGAGCGAGCAAAGAAATATGGGCTGAACATTGATGTCACAACCGCGTACGAACGGTACAAGAATCTCGTGCCAAGCATGCAGGACTCGACGGAGCCTCCCGCAATTCGATTCATCACGGCGGCTCAGGAAACCCGGGAGAACCGTATCGAGACAGCCAAAAACGTGGCCTATGGTCTGGTGTTTGGCGGGATGCTTCTCGTCAAGGCACTATACGTAAACAGATAACTTGCCTCGCCTGTGGATGACCGTGTTGTGCCGACTGGTTGCAATGGATCACGTGGCTTGCGCGCACGCCACCTAAGCGGCTTGTCGTCAGCCAGGAGTGGCTTGGATCGCGGAGATTTGGCCATGCTTCATTGCGCCCCTAAATGCTTTACAGACGGTCACGTGTCAGCCAGCTTTCCTGATCTCAGCCATATCGTCTGGGAGAACGTGCATCCCGGCGGCATGCGCGGCGTCAACGAAGGCCTCGCGCGCGACTTGCGGCTCGACAACGCGGTCTAGAGCGTCAAACGACGAGACCAGTGCTCGATGAAATTCTCTTGGAGACTTGTCCGGCCATTCAAGGCAGGTGAGCAGAGCCGTCAGTTCCTCGACACTGGAAGCGGGGACATATTTGCCGACGCCGTCGATCTCGACGTCGAGTGGAGCGATGGGCGTTCTGTGCATGCCATCCATGACGCTTTACCTCGATGACCATTGATGCGACTCAACTGTCGCCGAAGTGATTCGTTCCGAGTCAAAACAACGGGTTGTCCTGTTCTGAGCAAAGTGCGTCGCCTCGGTCGTCATGGTGCTGTCCGACCCTCCCTACAAACGATCGGCGAACGGCGAGAGCGCATGATTGCTTTGATTTCCGGTTCAGCTGATCGTCGTCTCGCCGAACATGCGAAATGCAGACGGAACCAACTTTCTGAACGGTGGTTGCTGTTTTGGTTGTCATAGTCTCAATCCCATGTCGATTGGGCGAAGAGCTTGTATGCCCCCCAGCTCCGGGCTCTTCGCCGCCCATTGCCCTGGCTCAAAGGATGGCTGCCCCGAGGTATACCGTAGCTCGGAGCGCCCGAGCGAGACGCCGATGCGTCATCGCCGTCGGCAATGACCGCGGGCATCGAAGTCGGTACTCCCGCCAAGCATGTTTGCCGTTTGCGAGAATCGTGCTGATATCTATCAGCCACCCCTTTTCAGAAGGATGCCCTATGAGCCCGTTTGTCCTCGCTGCATTGATGCTCGTCACGGGATTTACTTTCGCCGTGTTGTCGGTGGGTGTTTCGATCTGGATCGTCTGGCAACTGAGTAGTCGACGGGCAGTGCCAAAAGGTGAGGCGGCGCGCGACCTTGCAATGCAATCAGTCCTGGTGATCGACGATTTTATCGGTGCTTGCTACCAAGCCGCCCACGATTTTCCCGAGTACGAAGTCGACGAGCCCGAAAATTTCTTCCTCCATGCAGATGATCCAGTCCTCCTGCTGCCCAAGGATGCCGATTGGGCGCTGCTCGGCCGGGAGCTGTCCGACGAGATAAGGTGGCTGCCCAATCGTCTTCGCAATGTGCACGATGCGTTAGAGTCTATCGAAATCGAACCCCCGGAGTTCAACGACCTCTTCGAACATCGGCAGGAGGATTTCGCACGCCTCGGTTTGCGGGCAATGGACCTGATTGACCGTATTTGCGCGGCGTACCAGCTGCCGCCGCCGAGCCGGCCGCGTTACTACGATCCCAAAGAGGACTTCAAGGCAAAGATACGGGAGATGGACGATTTCTGGAGGCGTCGGGCTGAAAGCGCGCGGCAGGTTCCCGAGGAACCCTCGAACGTCACGCCTATTTTCGGAAGGGCGGCTGTGCCGGAGACCGTGTTAAATTAGAGATGCAGGCGCTTCGGTCGTTAGATGTGGCCGCAAGCATGATCAAGGGCGGCTCCGGCGTCTTGTGCCAATGAAATCACGCCGGCCCCGTTTGCAGCCGCTATTTGGGATTGTATGGCGTGATTACGCGCCTCGCTGTAAAACCGCGCAACGACACCTGAATCGAAGGGCAAGACTGACGTTCGACGCACGGCAACTGAACGATGGGGTACTGACCTGCTGTTCAATCGTTCGCACTAGACGTCGGCGACTCCTCATCGGAACTCGCTACGGATTTCACGAGGGCGATGATTGCCTTCCGGACTTTGTGGTCGTCGATTGTCAGGAACGCCTTGTTCAGGGCAAGCCCTTCAGCCGAGCCTGCGAAGCTCGAGAGCAGAATGATGTTCGACGTTTCTTCAGAAACGCGGTCCACACTTTCACCGAATAGAGCGGACGGTGTCAGACCCAAGGCGTTTGCTATCGACGAGAGTCGACTTGAACCAACGCGGTTTGTGCCTTTCTCGTATTTTTGGACTTGCTGAAACGTGACGCCGATCTTGCCGGCAAGCGTCGTCTGAGACATGCCGAGCAGCTTTCGCCTTTCCTTGATCCTAGTACCAAGCTCGAAATCCACGGGTTCCACAAGCTTTTCGCGGATGATGGTTTCGGCCATTTGAAAATCTTTCGTTGTCGAACCCTGAGTTCGATGAGCAGCTAGGACATTGATGACGACAGGCAATGGACGATGGACAGGCTACGAAGGAATGTCAAATTGTTGGAGAAGTGATTCAAGGTTGCAAATAACATTATTAATATAGACCGCAAATACGCAACAGGTGTTTGGATATTGGTCATCGAATATAGATGCGTATCAGTATAGGCCGGCATCAGCAGAATATTGTGTGTCGATAACTTTCCGATAAGCAATTTTATGGCGACTTTGGATTGGTTGACTTCGCGCTTTGGCTGCGGGGATTATCCTCGCGGGTTGGAAACCGGAGGGAATTCTATGAGTATACTGTTTCAGTCGCATGGAGGAACAGAGAAAGAAGGCAAGGTTCCGCCGGTTGATTTACGGGCAGGACCACCTGCCGGGACCGACGTAGCCATCGATGAGGAGGCGGACTTCGGATATTTTGTCCCGCCTCTGGACGCGCCGGAAAACTACCTTCCGGAGACTGGAGAGACAGTCGGAGAGCTGGACGAGCTCGGGGATATCATGATTGATGTGGTGGCTGATCCCAATGCCTTGGAAGCTCCCGACGAAGATTCAACGCTGCCTCCTGTGTTCACCTATTGGGGGCAGTTCCTCGATCATGAGTTAACAGCCCGCACCGACCGCGAAAGCGCCGTGTCTAGTATGGTCGATGCGCATCCGCCTGCGGCATCGTCGGAGGTCGAAAGCCAACTGAGGAATGCGCGGTCGCCGCGGTTTGACCTCGACAGCGTTTACGGCGGTTCGGTTGTCGGAGCCGGGATCACAGCAGATGTGGTGAAGGTCATTTCCGGCCTTCGCCATCCCACCTTGAAAAACAAGATGAGGGTGGGGACTGCCATTGAACCGGGTCCTTTGCCCGACACCATCGACGAGCATCGCGATTTGCCCAGATACGGACAGGTTCAGGCTGGTGTCCGCGACGCTGCCTTGCGTCTCGCCCAGGCTAGCATGCCTGCCGACGCATTTCAGAAATATGCGGCCAGTCTCCCGCAACGGGCGATCATCGGTGACAATCGCAATGATGAAAACCTCATCGTCGCGCAGTTCCATCTGAGCTTCCTCAGGTTTCACAACAAGGTGGTCGACTTTCTGGCCAGCCACGACACGGGATGGATTGCCGATTTTCATTCCGCACAGACGCTCACGCGCCTCCACTATCAGTGGCTCATTGTTGAAGGCTATCTGAAGGGGGTGTGCGACCCCGCCGTAGTGCAGCGCGTGGTCGACGACCGGGCGTCGCATTTCTTCAAATTCAGGGCGGAGTTCGATGCTCGCAGACAGAACACCAGGCTAGGGAACGCGCTTCCTTTGGAATTCTCTTCTGCCGGATATCGCTTCGGTCATTCGATGGTCCGAGCCGTGTACGACTACAACAAGAATTTCGGGCGGCCCG
>Ga0247741_1000544_pt1 | contig 21468 bp, 23 predicted proteins | sample UWRJL213509R2_FD_180945 | JGI IMG/M metagenome (GOLD analysis project Ga0247741, IMG submission 180945) | Plant litter microbial communities from Arlington Agricultural Research Station in Wisconsin, United States - UWRJ-L213-509R-2 | ecosystem: Environmental > Terrestrial > Plant litter >... | reverse complement strand
GTCTCGTGACGCGTGCGTCGTGCCTCCTGTATATACAGGAGACATCGGTAGTCGAATGGGCATGAAGAGTCAACGACTCGGAAGCCGTCTCGTCTCCAGGGCGTAGGGCCGATGGGGATGCCGGCGGATGACCCCCATTGAGAGGCAGACCCAAAGACCCTACTCTACCGCTGTCTCCTTAGGTCGTTAGTGATGGAATGTTATCTATAAAACCTTCAAAGTTTGTTGGAGCCTCGATTTAACTGGCCAAATCTCATGCATTATACCAAACACAACAAGCATCTTGGGCTTGTTCAGTAGAATCTAAAAGGGAAAGACAAAATTTTGAAATTTTTACTAGAGTACATTGTGAACTCATTTTCGGTAACTTAGATGACTCAAAATTATGAGCTACAAAAGTCGGCTGTGGCCAACTATATTTTGAAAACAGAAATAAGATAAGTGTGTTCTCTATGTGACACCTAGTAGGATACCTAACAAGGTGATGGGTGGGTGGGTAGAAAATTTACATACGGAGCTGAGTGCGACTAGGCGCGACTCCCGAGGCGAGCTGGCAATGGTAGTGGTAATAGAGTCCCATCATTCGCAGGAGTCGCGTTCATGCGGCAGCTCCTTCCCACGAGACAGCAGAACCAAAGGCTGCGCCTTCGGTTCTTTCAATCTCGTGACGCGTGCGTCGTGCCTCCTGTATATACAGGAGACATCGGTAGTCGAATGGGCATGAAGAGTCAACGACTCGGAAGCCGTCTCGTCTCCAGGGCGTAGGGCCGATGGGGATGCCGGCGGATGACCCCAGAGAAGGAGAAGGCCGCCCAGCCGATGCAGAGGCATCGGCAAGCCCAAAAATGGCGGTCTTGACGGTATGCTAAGTGTATAGTTGGCTAGGGATTATGGTTATATTTTTCAGGTTTCTGAGAAATGGGTTATAATAAAATAAATACGGCCACTAGAGCTGTAGGCCTTCTGAAATGAGGAAGAGGTAATGTGGAGGAAATGGTTGTTCAGGTTCGCAGGACCTTGTTAGACAATAGCCTTAAGCCATAGAAAAGTCCTCTCATATCAAGGACCATAGTTTCAAGACCAGCTAGGCCAAATAGACAAGGTATCATATGGGCGTAACCATAGAGTGATATGGGCGTAACCATAGAGTAATATGGGTGTAACCATAGAGTAATATGGGTGTAACCATAGAGTAATATGGGCGTAACCATCGAGTAATATGGGCCTAAGCCATAGAGTAATATGGGCATAAGCCATAGAGTAGTGACACCCGTCTCTAAGGTGTGTAACCTCGAGACCAGGTAGGTCGAAATGGGTAGGTATGGTCATAAGCCATAGAGCTGTAGTCTCCCATTTTGAGCATATCTAACCTCAAGACTCGGTAGGTCTCAAAGGAGAGGTAGAATTGTAGTTGTATGCCAAAAAATAGTCAGATGTTTGCGTTAAATTTGCGCATAACGTCAAAATTTTGATTGAAATAGGAAGTGGATAAGTGATAAAGACTCACCTTATTGTTGGGAGTGGTGGCCCACTGTTCTTTTGAGTTGTCGTTCTGCTTCAGTACTTTGTGTTGTTGGTTAGTGTAGCGTGGCTGAAGCTAGTTAGCGTGTGGGTGAAAGCACGGCAGTGCTCTCCAGCCCACATCAGGAGACATGGCCATTCGAGCTGAGCTACGACAACCGAGAACTAGGAATGCTCATGACGCAGCAAGCGAGTATCGTCAGGGCTCATAAGTCTCCAAAAAAAAATAGGAATGAGCAGCAGCAGTATCCAGCTACCCAGCTTGCAGGTACTGGGTCTTGCGACTTCATGTTTCCGCATGGCCAGCCGCCAACATATTATGGACTAGTGGGTAGCGGCAAGACTCTAGAGACGCGATTCACATGTAATGTTCCAGGGCCTCACATTACAGGACAGCAGGTAGCAGCAACGACTAGTGTCGTGAATTGCGAGCAACAGTCTCACGACCTCACGTTACGGAGTAGCAGCAGCAACAGCAGGCAGCATGATAGACATTGGCCAGAGTGGAAAGATTTTCGTTGACAATAGGCGATTAGATAGTACTGGGTGGCGCGTCGCGCTCCACGGAGGCCCTGGCCAACGTAGTAGGGTATTGCTCTCGAAGGACCAACCCCTCAGCTAACTGGCACGATGACCTGGCACTAAGGTCTGCGACGTGTAGCTGTCATAGCTACCGGTGATACCTGTCGTTGGACAAATTTCTGAATGGAAAAAACCACCAAAGTCCCAATACTCCATTAACCCCTTCGTGTGTTGGTACCATCCCAGCCTAGCCGTAGCAGACAAGAATGTAGAGGTGATATGAAAACTGAGAAGGCCGCGGCCACCTTTGAGAGCATGAGCGTCGAGGGATGATGGTTTGAAATAGCTCAAGGGACAAGCATTTCGTGGACCAGCAGGAGCCCTCTTATTGTTGGAGTCGCGGATCCGGTAGCCAGCGCGCGAGATAGTTCTATGCCAGCTCTCGCCGATAGAGAGATCAGGTATGAGTTTGATTATTGTTGTGAATACCCCAGTCGTTGTGTGCGTTGTCGCCAGAGAGTGAAACTTCCGGACATCAGCCACGTCGCTCGAAAGAGGTACAAGTAGCCGATTGTGGATTGACCTGATATAGTTATAGGTTGTCGCGCAAGACATACGGAGCTGAGTGCGACTAGGCGCGACTCCCGAGGCGAGCTGGCAATGGTAGTGGTAATAGAGTCCCATCATTCGCAGGAGTCGCGTTCATGCGGCAGCTCCTTCCCACGAGACAGCAGAACCAAAGGCTGCGCCTTCGGTTCTTTCAAACCATCTCCAGGGATTACTTGCAATACTCTTCGTTCTTGGGGTTCTGGTTTCGCATTGTTTAACATTATACTTGATCTTTGCTGCTGCATGTAACTGGAATAGGCGCATTGTGATTTGTATTAGAAAGAAAGTAACTATTGATCAAGAATTCATACACAAGCTATCAAAAGTTCTATCTACTCTGCGCATGCATAATCAAACTAAAAGGCCAGGATACCAGCAAGAATGGCGCCAAGGATGGCATCAGCACCAGCTTGCACAGAAGACGCTGCAGCAGTGGAGGGCCTCCGAGTCGGTGGTGGTGGTGGTGGTGCAAAAGTGGGACCTGCGGTAGTGGAGGGCCTCCGAGCTGGAGGTGATGGTGGCGGTAGTAAAGTGGTAGCTGCGGCAGTGGGCCTCCGAGTTGGGGGGGGTGGTGGCGGTAGTAAAGTGGGAGTGGGAGAGGACTTGGAAGGGCCCGCAATTGTGGCAGATCCTGTGATGAAAGCTACTGGCTTAGGGGTCGCCAACCCAGTGGCTGAGATACCAGCTGCACAAAAAGTGAGGAAAAATATTTGTCTCAAGCGAACTCCTACGTACCAGCAGTACATTGTGAAATTCCAGAGACATCGGTGGGAGTCGTAGTCGGGGAAGTGGTGGTCCCTGACTGGGCGCTTACAGAAAAAGCAACGCCCGTGAAAAAGAGGAGGGTCTTAGAGAACATTTTATCTCGTTGTGGATTGTGTAAGGGGATCATCCTCGGACTTGGTGTGCGTTATATATCTCTTGAGGCCAGTTCATCTTAGATGGGTTTACGCATGTATCTCGAAGCGACGAGGTACTTAAGGCACGTCTGCCATTCAAATATTCACGACTCACAATCCAGTGATTCAATTGCAATGAGAAGCCAAAATAGGTCAGGATTCGGGTCTTGGGCCTCAGGCCTCAGGCCTCAGGAACTACTCGTACTAACTATGATCCATGATTGTCTCACGCCCAATTGAGCGCCCAAAATTGTCTTTGCCACCATTTGTGTGGACCACTGGCATAAGCTCCATTAGCTTTCCAGGTTCCCTCTGATCCACCATGAATTAGCACTCGCTTCGATCTCAAGTAAATTAAGAGCACTTGGTTTCTCGATTCCCTCAAGGGGCTGCTACTTTGGCTAGACTCAGGCTTTCGGTGACAACTGACATGTGCTGACATGTGAGTGCAGCGGGTCTTGATCATGGTAAATTGACGCTGTCATGAGGGCCTCGAATGAACTTAGGCCGCGCTGGTCGCCGCTGGATCGATAAGCGGGACTCAGGATGTTTCGCAGACCATTTAAAGTGTTTGTCGTACTGGCCTCATGAGTTTTATTCCCCATAACCTCTCTCTAGGGCCTAGATGATTATATTCGATTTGAGGATCCGCTTCATCTTACTGAGGGCAATATGTCTCTCATCGATCGTCTCGATCTGCGAGCTCATATCAACCTGGTCCTTCTGGTCGGAAAGGCGTTACTACTACTATCTCTCGGCAGTGTTGGCTCCAGTCACCTTTGCTCACCACTTTTTGAGGTGCGCATCGAGTAAGCGTCGGAGTGGGCTTATTTGTTCACTCGCTCGTATATCTTGTCTTTGTTCAGTGCATTCGGTCCTCGTTTCAGCCTCCCTGGATTTTTGGATCTAATACTTCTCTACACAGAGATCATTGGTACGGACCACCCTCCTTAATTTCTTCAAAAACTGTATATTAATTCTTCACCATAGGCACGTCTCTTTTTATGCGAGTGACTGTAGCCGCCAGCGATAGGTGGTCACCACAAAGCACAGTCTTCTATGTGACTGTCTGGTTGATACTCCTTGTGTCCCTTGCCGCCTTCGGTTTATTGAAAACACTGGAAGCCTTTAAGAAAAGGGGCAGAGGTTTATTCAAGAGGGTTGACATTTATCGGACGGACGACATTAGCTCAGACCCAAATCGCGCCAAGGGAATATATATCCTTATGGGGAGAGCAATATGGAGGCCTCACATGTCGTAAGTCCGTGGCCTGTGGACCCATCTTGGTACTATGATGTATTTCTCTGACCGATACTTTCTTAGAGGCGAACCTTGGTGGATGATTATTTCTCGTGGAATACTTGCAATACTCTTTGTTCTTGGAGTCGTAATTTTTGCATTGTTTAGCATTATACTCGATCCCGTTCGCGAAACGGGTCTTATGCCCCTCAAGGAGATCAGGTCACGAAGCGTTCCTCTCGATTTTTTCATTACCCAGCCAGCAGTTTGGAATATTGTTGTCGTGAGTTTCCCATAGTCACCTCCTAAAAAATTCCCTCGCGCTGATTATCACATCTGTTCTTTACCCGCAAGACCCGACTCGTATATGACAATGCCTCTCTAGACGTCTTGACGAATGACTTTCATAAAGCGGTTGAAGTCATCCCGCTCTGGGAGATTGCGACGAGTAATTTAATTCTAAATAAATTCATCTCCTTGAGCTCATTCTATACCAAGGTCCACATTCCACGTCGCCGCCGTGCGTCCACGTTCCAGAATTCAACACTGCTCTCGAGATCTATGAGCCCAACATGCGCTTATTGGTTGCTGTCTTTCATTGTCCAACCAGGCTCCCCGTACCTCGAGGTAAGTCCCCAATATTTTATCATTTAGAGTCTCTCAAGGCTCAATACATATTTGGAAATTTATATAAATAGGCCGGGAATTTGATGTAGCTCCAGTGAGCTACCATGACTCGCAGCCAGACCTGCTGGTCTTGGTGAATTTCACGATGCTCGGCATTGCTTTCAACAACAGCTGGACAGATGGGCCTATAAATTCGGTACAACTTATGCTGAGTTTGACAAACCAAACCCTGGAAGCACTCTCAGCAGCAGAAACAACAACACTCGTTCCCGGAGTAAATGTTATTGGCGCTATCAACATTAGGGTTCGCCGTCGGTGCAGACGTCCAGCCTTGTCGGCATCCGGATTATTTGATGTGCGTCTTTAGCAAGCCGGGAAAGGGAATAGGCTAACACCCTTGATTATACTGACATCTTTCCAGTCCTCGCTTTCCTACCTTGTCTCTGAAATTAGCCAGATACTTCCCGATCCACTGGCAGAATTTATCCCTTTCATTCCTCGGTCCCCCGATATTTCAACAATTCGACTCATCAACAGGAATGTGCACGACTGGTCTGACTGGCATATCACGCAGGACGACAGACAAAAATCTGTTATAGCTGGCTTAGCTAGCGTCGGTGGTCTGTGGACATCTGTTGGAGGCCTCTTTCTCATTGTTTTTGGTACCTCGGTTTTCCGGATTTTGTTGGGTGAGTGATATCTCTGCATTTTGTGTAGACAAAAAGTATGTATAACCGCCTGCATCCCACCTCACAGGTATAAAGCCTCTGTCGACGTTTGGGTTGGTGCACAAGTTCGAAGAGAAGAAGATAAGAGCCAGCTGTATACAAGACTATCCTAAAGCGACGAAAGATCTCGAGGCACCCCAGGAGGTCAAAGGGATCTTGAATTTGATCTGCGACCACTTACTCGATCTGGATATTCTCAAGGGATCAGAAACAGCTGAGGACTCGGAACAGCATGACGCCGACTCGAGTAATTCTCGAACATCTGATATCGAATCAACTCCGTTTACACCAGACATTGAGCTACAGACAGTGAACAACTGTCCGATACTTAACAACTCCCAGGAAATTCAAGACAAAAAGGAGACGGCTAGCGGTGTAGCTATATGTTAATATAGTCAAGTAGATTCTCGCGCTTTGAAATCGATTATACCTATTGGACGATCTAAGACTGACTATGGCTATATAAAATCGCAGGGATCGATGTGAAGACAAAACTATTTCCCTGCAGCTGTGGTCACAACATTGTTCAAACCGGGGTCTGACTAAGAGCCTTTCGCCAGCGACTCAGAATTAGAGATAGAAAATGAAGTTTCGATTCTATATGTAGAGGTCAAACACACTGAAAATTTGAGATAGAATTCATATTGAAAGAGAGACCCTCACATCTACGACGGACTATATGTCCAATTGATCAAATGTGTCTGTATATCGTAGGTCATTGTCATGCTATTCTCGAGGCGGTGGATCCACTGCCATTTATTTCGTCCATAGTTTGTGGGTTATTGTCCAATTCTTTGCGCCTACTCACAACACCGGATATCCTGCCCTATTCTGAGACTATTCTCCGCTCCTCCTCCCAGTCTTCTTCGCCATCGCCATCGTACACTCCGACTCTCCATCTCCGATTCAGAGGCTGTCACCTAGTAATAGTAGTAGTAATAGAGTCTACATATGCCATCGCATGACAGAAACATCGTCGTCGCATACTAACTACGGTTGTGAAGTGGCTGCGGGATAGAAAAGATCTTGCCATTCTCAGCAGTTCTTGGCCTGTAAAATCCAATGCGCTGGTCAGCTGGATCCTCTTGCTTCAACTTGATTCTGTCCATATTCATCTTGCACCTCTGTGCATTTCCCTGGCCATCACCCAAGCCAGCATATGTCTCTGCGGAAGTCTCGAAAGCCGAGTACGCATCTGAGTATGCGCCAGTATGAAGGTATACATAGCCGATGTTATACAGGGCTTCAGCAACACCCAATCCCGCACCAATATATTGGCAGGCACCGAGAGATCTCTCGAACGCGTTCATGGCGTCAACCAGGCGACCCATACGAACGAAAACTTGCCCGAGGAGTGCAAGAATAGTGCACGAAACATATGAGGGGTCCAGGTGTCTGACTAGTCCCCATGCCTCTTGAACAGCCTGATGCACCGCTTCATCTGAAATGTAGAGTTGGTCGAGGCTGCGCGCCTTGCCATAAAGAGCTGATGCCCAATCCCTGGTGCATCCAAGGCCCTTCATCATATCTGCTGCTCCGACAAAAGCCTCCAAGGCCTGTTCGTTGCTGCCGGGTACCAAATATAGCCATCCAAGTGCGTCAAGTGCGCATGCATGCCAATACGCATCCGAGTCCTTGGTCCTAGCAAGTACCTCGTCGACCATGGCCTGTCTTTCCTCTTGAGGACTGTCCAGATACGCGCCAACCTCGACACGTGCCAAGGCACATTCAAAGCCCAGCTGCTGGCTCTGGCTGGAGTGATCAGTGGCCAACAACTGGGAGCTTTCCTCCAGTACACCCCTCGCCTCGACAAAATTGGTGACCTGCGAATATGAGCTGCCCAGGCAGAGTAAGGCTTCAGCAATGTATCGCTTATTTCCATTTGCTTTGGCCACATTCAGGGTGTGTTCCGCAACTGCGATGAGGGGCTTGGTGTCCCGTCGATACCAACTGAACGCGAGCAGCGCCTGGACCAATTGATCATCGGAGCCAGTGGGGCCTACCAGGATGGACTGGATATTGACGTCCTCCCTAGCAAGCGCCTCGGCGTTATTCTTGAACGTTGAATCGCGGTATCGACATGCGTGATCTAGGACGTACTTGCAGAAAGCCGATCGCACGGCCTGATGGATGCGTTCGGGTATGCGATTGCGGTGGAGCATGAACGATTGGATGACAGGGAGGACAAAGACCATCTGTGATGTATGGTCCCCATCCCGAGTTGCAGTCTGAAGAAGCGCTGCCCGGGAGAGGGTAGCAATCGCATGGGACATATTTTTCAGGTGTGGCGCCCAGTGCACCAGGCGTTCCACAGTAGTGCCAGCAGGAAGCAGCGAAAGAGTCGCTAAAAGATCGATCGCATCGGAATTGCTCTTTACAAGCTTGCTGTCCACCGACAGACTGATGCTTTTGTTCATTCCGCTGTCCAGCGGGTCATCAGACGGCCACATGTCTGTGCCCAGCCGCGTCCACTCCTCAAGCAGTTGCTTTGGCGAAAACTGTGATTCGCGTCCACGAGAGGCCATCAAGGTGACGGCAAACGGCATACACCCAACAGCTTCGAGCAGCCTATTGAGATCGGGGCCCATCTTCCACTGTGGGTTAAATCTCTGACAGATGCGGAGACTCGCGTCCTTGTCGGTTGCTGGGACAATCTCTGAATGCCATTCAACATCAACGGTGGGTGAGTGTGATCCTCGCATGGTGACGAGGATGGATACGTGACTGAGCTGGTTCAAGTTGTATAGTGCGTCTTCAACTTGCTTCTGGCCATCGGTCGTGTTCCACGGGGTTTCAAAGTTATCGAGTAGGAGAAGGTAAGGTTCTTTGGATAATTTGAGCTCGTATAGGATGTCACTCATGACGCTATCGGTTTGGCGCTGGACTCGAAGGCTCGTATAAAGGACCTGTAGGAAAAGGCTCGCAGATGTCGCTTCTAGGCAAGGTACCCATACGCGATGCCCCTCTTGAAACTTTGCTTGAACAAGATCCTCGCCAACGATAGCCAGTGAAAGTGATGTCTTCCCCATCCCACCAGGGCCAAGAAGGCAAATATGCGAAGCCGTCTCCGATGATGACAGCATTGCTGATACCTTCTTGACCAGTCCGTCGCGTCCGAAGAACATCGCCGGTTTCGGTGGCATATCCTGCCTTTCTGGTTTCTTTGCGCTTGCCTCTTGTTTAACGCTTGCGACTACTTCGCTGAAATTCTTGATATCATTGCGCACAAGGACGACCTGATCGGCAACAAATTGAGTGAGGGACTGTATCCTTTTCAACTGCCCTTGTAAGTCCTCGAGTGCCCTGGTTTGGCGAAGATCGTTTCCAACCTGTGTAACAGGTAAGCTGTGCGTCGAAAGTGAAGTAGGAAATATTTACGTTGAATTTCTCGAGAGCAATGGTGAGGCGACCTACACACTCATCAACCTTGCCCTGGTTCAGATTCGAGAAGATGATCATGAGCATCCGATTCTGACGACGAATCTTGGTGATTTCTGAAATAATCGTGTTCAGAGTGCTGGAGCATCGAGGGTCATTTCAATCGCTATTTACTTGCATGCATGCAAAAATGATGCACTCGAGGAGATCCTTCAAGTCGTTTCAATCGCTTTGCCAGCTGCAACAATCTTCGCTTCTTCAGACCCGGCGGTCACATTCCTCACAATCGCGATCATGGGCGCTTCGACTCGTTCCTGCAGCTCCCGGACCTTCTCTTCAACAGCTGTGGCGTCCTAGTCAAAGTGTTCCTTCAACTTGCTTTGCACTCGCAGAGTATTCAAGTACTCACCTCGCACACCTCAATTATCTTGATGGCGACACTTAGCGCATCCTTCAAAAGTGGTATCGGTACCAGCTCGGCTGCCGACTGTAAAACATTTATGACCTCCTTCCCACCAGCCGTAACATATTCATGAGTATTGGGAACGACAGATTTCTCTTGCGTTGTTAAGGCCTAGTACAAAATGTCAGTGCAAGACACAAGGATAGTCAAGGATGGGTATTCGTGAGACACACACATCTGGCGTTGAGAAGCGTTGAGATCTGCCCAGTGGGCACCAGGAGAAACATCCACCTTGAGAATCCATGGATATGATGGGACGAGACAGGGATTTAAGCCTCGAGGCTCTGAATTGCTATGGCCCTGCGTGGTACCCTCGTGATCCTGAGCGGAGAGTAAACTAGAATAGGAGAAGGGCTCACGGGGTCCATCCTTCCGAATCTGTGACATGTTGCGTACAGAGAGCCAGAGTTGTTCCCGCAGACATGAGTCCAAGCTTCATCATTTATAACTACGTGGAGACTTTCCTTCAGCGAGAGGCGAGTAACCTTGGTAAAGATATTTACTAATGACGCTGAAAAGAAAGGGAATAGAGGAAAATCGTCTATGTGAGGATAGTGTTTGGAGCCCTCAAGCGACTTTTGAGAACGGTATGGAGGGCGCGTAGCCCCTGTCTTGACCTGTGAATTACCTAATCATTGGTTTGTGCTCTTGCCAACTTCTGACCACTGACCACCACTCTTTCTGTATGTCCTGGCTCTATCTTGTTTCTGTATCTATATTATGACCTCCGAGTCTGAAATTGTTAAATGTGGCTGCGGTCTTGCTGCTGCTCTCAAAACCTCGTCTAGCGGTCGGTGAGCCGGCCTCAGCTTCGACACCCTGATATTGCTTGTATTGACCGAGTTGTCATTTTTATAGAAAGTACTATGGCTGCCCCAAGTCGACTTCGTATTCAATACAGTGCGATTTTACTCGCATGCTTCCCCCCGAACCGGTTGTTCGTGAAAACCAATTACAAGCACCACCAGCACTCAATCAACCGCAAGAACAGGCGCCTCCTGTGGTATTTCCCTCTTTAACCCAAACGCCATCCAAAGGCACGAAAAGGGCCTCCTCAAATGTAGACCAAGATATGATGCTTTTGACGCCATCTCAAAAGCGTACGAAGATCATAGACGAGGCCTTGCGCTCATTGGGTCCCGAGAACTGTGAATTATCTACACCGAACGAAAGGCGGACCAAATCACTCAACTCGGTTTTACCTCGCCCACATCTCCCCAACTCTGCTGGTGAATTACCTAAATCGTCATCTCAATCCACTTCTACCGCCGCTGGTCAGCCCATAGAGGTCGATTTGAGTGTGGATTTGACAACTGCGATGCAAGTCCAGACACGCTCTCCCTCAGCTGGTCCTTCGCGTCTGCCCGCCAGGTCGATGTTCGAAGGAGCTCAGGGGCCCTCGGGGATGGAGAATTTGGAAGGTGGCGCGTGGCCGCCTGCAACACCACCGCATCCAGAATCGACTAGCAGGAGGGTTATCCAAGCTGGACTTACTTCTCCGTCGCCTTCGCCTTTGCAAGCGGCTAAAGGAAAGCAAAAGGCGCTAGATGAAATTGGCGATTTGACGACTCGGATATTAGATAGCGGGGGTTCTGTTGCATCGGTATGTCGATGGTTATACAAGTTGGGATGTATTGATGACCTCTTATACATTCATTCAGCGTGTTGGAAGAATAGGAGCCGCGCGAACTTTCCCTTCAGCGTCAGTTGCTACTACTCTGCACGATTTGGAAGGGTTGCCTGAATACATGCGCCGACAAGAACGGTTACATGATATTAAAGATCTCAAGATCAAGCATCTCGAGAACGAGGTCCAGAGGTGAGTACCTTACTGCGCGTGTGCGATCTCTAATTTACCTTGCCAATTCAGGTTGAAAGCTAGGCAGGCGGAATTGGAGAGTATTTTGAGGGTATACGAGTCCTCGGACTCTGATGCTGTGCCCCCAACCTCCCAGGACTCGCTACCTTGAGCATGGCAGTCAACAAACTTGATCTGCCTACTTCACCACATGACTTTGCACATAGACTGAACACACATTATGTTGTACTTACTGTTCAAAGTGTAACGTCTCTCCTTCCTATATACCATCAAGACCAATACCAGTGTAATAATAATAATGTGTGTATCCAGTAAAGAAAGTGCACAACCCTGCAGGGAGCCCCTATTCCGGCTAATTAGCCGAAATTTGCGTGTGGTTGGTTCACTTTCTTCCTCGCTGACCAGTCTCTCTGCACCCAAAAGCGCTAAACTATGGACACAACGGAGAAGAAGGAAAAGGAGAAGAGCTGGAAGGGACAATCTCGCGTTCTGAAGGTGTGCCATTGGTGTGCAAAGAAGCAAGATCCAGACCAAAAACCATTCCAAGCGTGCGGTCGCTGCAAAGAGGTACGCCAGACTTTGAGTTAGGCTCGACGCGTCAAATGACTGATGAACACTCACACTTTACTTCTAGGTTATCTATTGTGTGAGTGGAGGTCACTGATGCCCCCTATCCTCCCGATGCCAACAGAGTCTGACGCGTTTGGACTTTGAACAGAGCAGGGAATGTCAGACCGCAAGTTGGCCGCTTCACAAAGTGCATCTTCTTTCCTTTATACGTCATAAACTGAAAATAATTAAGATCTCGTTAGGTGCCGTGTAAAACTAGCTTAGATGCAAAGGATGCGGCGGCATTTAATCCTGCCCAGTCGTCGGCTATTGCAGATTTTAAGAAGTGGTAAGAGCCATTCCATGAGCTATCTACGACGGGAAGACCTGAATAACCCACTATTAGGCACTCTCTGCACCTGGGCCCTCTCCGCCACGCCGCTATATGTGCCTTGGATCTGGGAAACAATCCAAAAGCTGTGGATAACGAGGTCCTGTTTATTGAAATCAAGCTAAAGGCAGGACACGAGGACCTGCCGGTCAAGAGGCGCTATGAACCTAAAGGTGGCTTTACAATGACCATGGATAAGACGAAAGAGATGTTCAGTATGTGACTCTATTTTTCTCGTCGAGTTTCACCAACAAGCCTTCTGTTTCCGTAGGCGGTCTTGGTGCAGGAGCCATTCTCGACAGTCTTAAAGACGCTAATGCTCATATGAAGAAGAAAGGGGGTCTCGGCGTTGTTGGAGTCATGTTGCAAGCGCACGATATCATAGATATCGTGAAGATTATCTTGCCCTCACCCGCCGTTGCGAAGCAGGTTCAGAAGGACGACAATTGGGGCGATATGTGGGTACGTCATTCTTTTGTCAACTGTACGATGCTGCAATGTAAAATTTGACCTGAAAATTCCAGGTCATGCACTTGCAGCAAGCAGTGGAGTCAGACTAGGTGTCCTCAGACGGACGTTATAGGATGCGTTACCACAATGTTTTAGGAAAGTACGGAATGACAGACTTGATGCTGGGAAGTGATCGCAAAATGAAGAATTTACTTCGCGCGAGAGGCGAGAAGTCCTGGGATTCCTGTTAGTCACAGAGGCTGAATTGATGGGTAATTTGGATTACCACTCAGAGCCCTAAACATCTTTCCTCAAAGAAATCGTCACTGTACATCGCTCGTTGGCGTTGTTCTTCCCATATATTGGCCTCCACCAGTATATTCGAGGTCTTCGAGCCATATGGATCCCACCTGCGGCGTGAAGAGTCGAACTTCTGTAGTGACGGAGTGTCCATATATAGGGTGGTAATCCAAGCACCTCTGCGTTCTATCACTCGGTCCATCGCTGACAGGAATTCCTCTCCAACATTCGATACCGCAAGTTCGCGAAGGCCCAGGAAAAGTGGGTTTTCAGAGTCACCGAACCAGCGCTCAAAGAAGGTATCGTGTGGGTTAGTGAGAACTAGTCGTTTGAGTCCAGGGAAACAGTCCGATGCCAGTTGGACGACATTAATCCCATATGATCTTCTGCCATACCGCGCAGTGAACGTTAAAGACTGTAGATTTGGAAATAGAGGTGACTCTTCATGAAGTCGTATGAGATCTCCTGCATGGAGAGGTGAAATGACAAGCTCCCGAAGCTTTGGTGCTGAAAGAAAGATAAGCAGCTCCGATGCTGTTAATATGTCTTGCCCAAATATGAATAGGGATTCCAAATTCGGAACACAACATTCTCCGGGATAACCTTCGGTGTCTCCGTCGAGGAGATCACCATATATGGCCAGAAAGGTTAGGCAAGAGCCTGAGTGTAGAAAGGTGGTAAAAATATTGAGTGGACACCATCTGCGGGTCAACGCAGCAAGATGTAAGGTCGTGATGTGATGGATTGGAGGTCGGTAGTGTAGGAGGCCATACCCACCCAAACGAACATCGCGCAACTTTGGAGCGTCTGTGAATAGATCGACCAGAATGATCGACTCGGGGTCGGAGTCTTCATCAATATCCCCACCATCAAGTGTAAACTCTTCAAGGTAAGGCATGGATATCTTGCGGAGGGGTGCAATAACCAGATTGACTATGTCTCGGGCGTCAACAGATTTGCCAGAAATATGGAGTCTGCGGCATCGCTGATATGAGCGCTTGAGCTCGCTTGAGAGATTCTGGTATTCTGCGAGTGAAGCTAAGGACAGATCCGGATTTTTGAAAGGTCCAGAGTTGAGGTCCGGCACGACAATGCGAAGATCAAGCAAGGATTCCTTTGATCTCTTCAACTTCATAGCTACTACACCAATGTCGACTGGGAGAGTGATGGTGAGACGATTCCAGAGAAGAGGATTATTAACTGCAACTTCTTTCCAAAGTCTTGAGACCTGAGAGAGAATGGTGGGGATTGTGTCACCTTCTGCGGACTTGTATACTTCTTGGAAAATCGCAGAAAGCAGCTCCAGTGGCAAAAATGAGATTGGGGAGGTCATGGAGGTCTGCTTTTCGGATCTTGTGACAGTGGTTGTGACGAACACTAACGGTTATGCGACCTTCCTCGCTTGCAGTTCCTTATCAAGTCGAGAGGTGTACCAAAACTATACGATCAGAATCTTCCTCAAAGTCTTTATTTTTTAGAAGACAAAGTTTAAATTTTAAGGGTGTACAACAGCCCAATGTAAAATTTGACTTTGTGAGATTTAAAAAATCGTTCACCACGAATGGTATTGCAATTGGTAACATGCTTACAATTGCATAGCGTAAAATAGTAAATTTATAATTCCAACAGACTTGTCATTTCTAGCTCATGCATTCGCGGCAAGCAGTGCCAGCGGAGTCAGACTAGGCATCCTTGAACGGATATTATAGCATGCGTTACAACAGTTGGGTTTAAGGGAAGTCCGTGAATCAGCATGATGCTAAGCAATGATCACAAAACGAAGAATTTGCTACTCTGCTAGAATTTGCTGCTTCGCACGAGAGAAATCCTGTAATTCCATTAGTCTTTGATGTTGAAGTGATCCGTAATACTCACGAAACCTACAAGTCTTTCTTTAAAGAAACCGAAGTTCGTCATCACTGTACATCGCTCGTTGGCGTTGTTCTTCCCATATATTGGCCTCCACCAGTATATTCGAGGTCTTCGAACCATATGGATCCCACCTGCGGCGTGAAGAGTCGATTGTTTGTAGAGACAGAGAGTCCATATAAAGGGTAGTAATCCAAGCACCTCTGCGCTCTATCACTCGATCCATCACCGGCAGAAATTCTTCTCCAACATTCGATATAGCAAGTTCGCGGAGGTTCGAGAAAATCGGTTCTTTGGAATCACCGAACAGGCGCTCAAAGTGGATAAACTGGTGCCCAAAGTAATAATTGCATGCGTTGGTAAGAACAAGCCGCTTGAGCCCAGGGAAGCATCTTGATGCTAGTTGAACGGCATCAATCCGGTATGACCTATTTCCAGGCAATAGAGTCAACGTTAAGGTCTGCAGATTCGGAAAGAGAGGCGGCGTCGAGTGTTGGATGTCGCGAAATTCTATTAGATCCCCCGTATACAGAGGATGAATGACAAGCTCGCGAAGCTTTGGTGCTGAAAGAAATAGAAACCAATCCGAGATTGGGTTTGGGGATGTGCCTTGCCCAAAGATGAATAGGGATTCCAGATTCGGAACATCGCATTGTCCGGTAAAATGAGGCTCTCCATCGAGGAGACCACCATAGACGGCCAGAAAGGTTAGGCAGGGGATTGAATGCAGAAAGGTGGTAAAAATATCGAGCGGGTACCAGTTGCGATTCAGCGCAACAAGATGCAAGTTCGTGATGTGATGGATTGGAGGCCGGTAGTGAATGAGGCCATACCCACCCAAACGAACATCGCGCAACTTTGGAGCGCATGCAAAGAGATCATACATCCTGGTCGGCTCCAGCTGGTCAAGGTCTTCACTATTCTCGCCATTAAGTGTAAACTCTTCGAGGAAAGGCATGGATATATTACGGAGGGGTGCAAGAATCAGGTCAACTATATCTTGAGCGTCAACAAATCTGCCCACAATACAGAGTCTGCGGCATCGGTGATATGAGTGCGAAAGCTGGCTTGAGAGATCTTGGTATTCTGCGAATGAGGGTAGGGAGAGACCCGAATTTTGGAAAGCTTTAGAGTCGAGGTACGGCACGACAATCCGAAGGTCAAGCAAAGATTCCTTTGATCTCTTCAACTTCATGGCTACTACACCGATGTCGACCGGGAGTGTGATGGTGAGACGATTCCAGAGAAAAGGATTGTTGATTGCAACGTCTCGCCAGAGTCTTGAAACACAAGAGAGGATAGTGGGGAGTGTTTCATTTTCCACGGACTCTTGCAGCGCTTGGAAAACCGCAGAAAGTAATTCTAGCGGTAAAACGGAGATTGGGGAGGCTATGGAGGCAGACGGCGCGACATCTGCTAGGTGACGAATGTGACGCATTGCAATTTCCTTTCAATAGGTCAAGAGTTTTCCGGACAGCCAGGCTTAGTATAGACTCACCTTCAACCTTGAAATTGGTGTGCTTGTTGTGGTCGTGACGAACCACAATGCGGCCCGGTTTCCTCCCCACTGTGGTGTTAAGTTCCTTTCGAGCAATCATCGTTCATGATTTCTTTTCCGAGGTGTACTAAAGGCGCTAAAGCGCTATCGTAGAACCATAATCTTACCTAAGGTCTTTATTTGCCTAATTTGAATTTTGAAGAAAAAAGGAGTGATCTACCAGTGATTTTAAGTACGGGATAATTCGTGAAGAGATCTTGGAGGTGCAAGTAAGGGTGCAGCTATTCTTCATTACACAAGGCTTATCCACTTGCATGCACCATTGCGCTGAATTGCAGGACATTGGTGAGTTTGACAGCAGATACACCTGAATGGATGCTGGAAAAGATTTCAACGAGGTTTATGACAGACCCTATCTGCAGGTCCTTGATATTGATCTAGTTCCTACCACTGTGCCCCAAACTACAGTTTAAATATTGCAATCTCATTCACTCTGCCATGTGTCCGACTCGCCTAGAAAACGAAATGCGTCCTCAGTGTGCATTGCTCTTAAACGCTGTTCCTCCCACAGATTGGCCTCTACGAGAATATTTTCCCCATAGGGACTCCATCTACGGCGGGAAGGGTCAATCCTCTGAATCGATTGAGTGTCCATAAATAGTGTTTCAATCCAAGGATTACTGGTTCCCCTCTTTTTCAAAACCCTATCCATCACTTCGAGAAAGTCGGAGCCAAGAACGTTGGAGACTGCAAGTTCACGAAGGGCAGGGAATAAAGGTGGGTCGTGTTCGCCAAAGATTGACTCGAATTCCTCTCTGTACATTTGCGCGATAATGAGGCGTTTGAGAGCCGGAAAGCATTCCGATGCGCTTTGAAAGCCAGGGAACCCACTGGGTTCAACGGGCGCCATCGTCAGCGACTGCAAATTTGGAAATCGCAAAGCGTTTGAACGCTGATGCATTTGAAGTAACATCAGGTCTTCTGAAATTGACGGAGCTATGACAAGCTCGCGGAGCTTTGGCGCCGAGATAAATAAAAGGAGCTCAGAAACGGATGTCATGGTTCCCATCAAGAAAAGCGATTCAAGGTGGGAGAGCTTGCATGCTGTGCCCGAGCTATTTGGCTGGCCGCGGGGGAAAAGATCATCGTATATGGCGAGGAATGTTAGATTGGAGCAGGATTGTGCGAGCGAGGCAAACGCCTCATAAGGATACCAGATCAATGGAGAAAGAAGATGGAGTGTCGTGACATTGGTGAGGGGAGGCCGATAGTTGAGAAGCCCTATACCGCCTAAACAGAGGTATTTTAAGTTCGGAGCGGCTGAAAATAAGTCCTGTCCCCGCCAAGTTTCGATACTGGCTTCTTCCCCGCTGTCCCGTCCAGTAAGCATGAACTTCTCAAGATATGGCATAGATAGGTTGAGCATAGGACCCAGAAGCAGTCGGATGACGTTGTCAGGGTGATATGAATGACCCTCTATATGTAGCCTACGGCACCGGTAGTACGATCCTGCGACAACGGGGAGAAGGGATTCGAAGGATTTGTCCTTAGTCTCGTGGTCGGTGATGATGATGTGGAGGTCGAGTGGGCTTTCCTTCGATAGTTTCAGTTTACTGGCTATTGCGTTTAGGTTTAAGGGTAAAGTGATGGAGACACAATTCCAGAGAAGAGGATTACTGGTGGCCACTTCTCTCCACGCTCGTGAGACAGATGCGATTATGCTAGGGACTCTTCCATTGACCGTGGAGTCACATGCCTCTTGGAAGATTAGAGAGAGCAGTTCAGGTGGTAAAAGGGAGATCGGAGGACTCGATATGTCTGGCTCGATGACCCCCGATCCGGGACCGTCGAGGGAGAGGGACCCGATCCCTACATGCGTTCGATCTAGTCCATGATGGATATCAGACATGATCATTGGTCTGGTTGAACCTCAAAGAAAACAGTGAGTTCTCAGAAAGTCCAAAGATTCCAATCAAAGCACACCGACCTCTGGTCGTTGTTGACGATGGCAGAAGCAAATGCGGTGGTCGTGGGAGATGGGCCCGGGACCGGCCACGTGGAATAGCCGAGGGATTGTGGCGTAATTTCCTTTCTTGACATTGAATCCGCAAGCTCCAGAATACATATCCATCATCCTAACTATGTATGTTTATACGGAGATACCAGGTTGAGCATTCACTCGAGATCTTCGTAATCTTCCCCAATGCTAAGGAATTGCCGAATTTCTTCGGTGCTAACGCCATTTTGTCGTGTAAAATGTCCAAGTAGCATACCATAGTTATCTTCGAAGCCCGTCAGCAAAAAAGAACATGGACAGAAAGGAAGGCCCAACCAGTCCATCGGTATGCCGCTTCCTTAGCGAGAAAGACTGCGCGTTTGGCTTCCTCAACCTTGGCTGGGTTGGAATCACCGTACGCGTTAAGTTCGGACTCGAGCGCCGCAAGATCCTTCTTGAGCTGGTATAGTTCTTTCAAAGCCGTAGTGCGAGTGTCCTGTAAGGAGTAGTGATGAGTAGCAAATATCCAAAATTGTACGAAACTTGAGCTTGCAGACTCAATCCTTTCTGCTTTGGCAGCTTCAATAGCGGCCCTGTACTCCGCGATCTGTGTCTGATGTGTAGCTCTGGCATCTCCGGCTGTTGTCAGCCTTGTTTGAATCTAGAGGATCCAGGGAATAAGATTTTAAATAAAATAAGTGGAGGTTCGACTCACAAAGACCCCCTGTTGCGAAGGAAAACTCCAGAAGACTTGGATTCAGTCAGCACGCATCATGGTATATGGGTGTATGCGCCGCACAATTCGAGGAACCAATTTTATCGGCCTGTACTAGCCCATCATCAACGAGAGATTGTAAGACCTCTTTGACGGACTGTGATACTGTAAATGCGAATTTAGAAGGGCTTGGTGAGTATATGCGCTAATTCGTACCGATTCCTTTCAATTTAGGGCCAAGCTTTTCAAGTTCCTTCAACTGCGACGCGTCAAATGAGACCGAAAAGCCTTCTCAACAACTCACTTGGTAGAAATTGCGCTAAACGAGCATGCATGCAATTAAATTAGCCGTGCGATACGGAACGCTTATGCAAGTTACCGATTCGTGAAAGATCTCCAGCAGTTTAACGCGTTTTTCCTCGGCTGATAAACCTCTTGGAGCCTAGTTGACCTATGAGACGAGAACACAGCTGTACAATTTACGTGAGAGCTCGCCATGAGTGCCTTCACAAGCTAATGGGGATGGAGTAAGGAAAGGAAAGGAAAGGATGAACCGCGCGACCAACACGCGTCAACAAATGAATTGCTGGACGATCACATTGGCAGTAGTACATCCGGCTTCCGACCCATCCATGCTGCATCTTCTACTTGACTAAGAGTAGTCGCCGGCCGCACTGTCTCAATGTGTGCCAAACATATCTTTTATGGCGTTATTGTCATCAGTCCAAAAAACCCAGTGTTCTTGCCTTTTGACAACCAGCATACTTTGAAGCCATGCCTGACCTCCTACTTCCAATCTTCATCTTGTCAGGCCTTGTTATTCTCTTGTCATATGTTCGTCTTGTTCGTGCAATTTCATACTCTGGAGGTGTGCCGCGATTTGGTAAGCCTGGACTTCTGGGGTACATCAAGACAGCACTCCGATACACGATGGAGAGCGACGCTGTGGTTCTTGAAGGACGTACACAGTTTGGAGGGCGCCCTTTCGTGATCCCTACCTTGGCAAGTTGCTTTTCGTTCTATCGGGGTCGTGGTACTCTTATTCTGATCATCATCTTTCCAGATTGGCCCGCACTTTCTCCTAGGGCCTGAGTATGTGGAAAGAGTTCGCGCTGGGCCAGATAGCATCGTATGGCCCTCTCTACTTCATCATTCGGGTGTATCTGACGCCTCAGATACCACTTAGTTCAATGAAATACAAGTTGTCAATGAAGATCTTCAGCTACCTTACACTATGGACTCTCATCAGCTCGATAACCCATATCAAGCCAAGGTACTCCGAACCGACGTTAACCGGGCTATCCCTTCATACATCCCAGAAATCTTGGACGAGTCTGTGTTAGCCATGGACGATACGTTCAAGAATAAGAGTGGTAATGGTACGCCCTTTCCTGAGTTTATATTACGTTCACTTGGCTAATCATTAATCAGGGGGTGTCAGCGTACCCGTCTTCGATACAATGACACACCTAATTGCAAGAATCAGCAATCGCGTAATCTTTGGGCTGGAACTGTGCCGCAATGAGGATTTCCTCCACGCGGTTGTACGATTCGCAGTGACGACGCCTCTCATAGCACCTTTCATTCAATGGAGTCCGCTGATCTTGAGACCGTACGTCGTGCTGCACTCGCTCGTATCTTAACCCTTATCTAAGCCATGTCGTAGTATTGTATACTTCATACTTTCCTCTATCTTGGGTGGGAAGAAAGGTGCTCTCAAGTTTATCATCCCATACCTGGAAAAGTATATGGAAGTACGCAAAAATATCACCGACCGAACAGTGCGTACAGTTCTTCTATTCCCATCTTCAAACCCTGAATAGAGGATGACAAGGAACTTGTCTCGGAGTATATAATTAAAAGCTCTTACCCTGGGGAAAAAGTAGAAGGCATT
>Ga0247741_1000543_pt1 | contig 21521 bp, 24 predicted proteins | sample UWRJL213509R2_FD_180945 | JGI IMG/M metagenome (GOLD analysis project Ga0247741, IMG submission 180945) | Plant litter microbial communities from Arlington Agricultural Research Station in Wisconsin, United States - UWRJ-L213-509R-2 | ecosystem: Environmental > Terrestrial > Plant litter >... | reverse complement strand
CAACGACAGCCCACTCGCCAAACGAGAGGGCTTACGTTTTGTACCTGGCGATTTTGCATATCGTTTGCTTGGTACAAGTGGCGATCATGCTGCTGACCAAAAGAAAAGCCACGAGATCCTGCGTCTCTGGCGGTTAGAGGTTATTCTTCAACGACTTGGAGAGGACGCACTCTTTAAGATGGACGCTGGCCGAGTTCTAGCTGTTCTGGTTGCTCTTAAAGAGCAACAAATCGAGGCAATCGGTGGGCTTGAGGCCTGGAATGCCCTTGCGGCGGACGAAAAAGCTGCTATTGATGTCGAGATTGTCCGAGGGGTGGGCAAGCAGGTCTTTGATGCACTTCCGGAGGCAGAACAGACTAAACTCACCCGGTTCATCCGAACTGGGTGTTGCATGCACAAGGACCTGAATTGCGTCAAAGGAGGTGCCAAAGCATTGGAAGAGATGTGGAGCGTACTGAAGAAGACACCACCAATGCTCCTTGCGAACAAAGAGAACGCACTGACTCTTGCCAATCAGTCTGACCCATCGGCACCCACAGCAAACGAGACACATGCCGAGACAGTTTCAGGGCGTGGAGGTACCAAAGTGACGTCTCTGGGGGGGCTGTTATTTCGAAACAAGGACAAGAAAAAGGGGCAGCAAGACACTTACACCTGGTACATGGAGCACAATGTGCAGCTTCACATTCCATATCCTGACGTTAGCAATACACGATACGGATCCCACGGAGAGGCCGCAGCAACAATTCTCGTCTATCGCAAGGATTTTCGTAGCCTGATGCTGCACATACGTGATGCAAAAGACAAGGCTGGGTGGACAAACATTGAGAAGAATTTTGCGATGGCGATCGAAGACATCCCAACACTCACCGAACTTTGCGTTCTGGCTTTATACAACATCTCCGTTTCACGTCCCTTCATGGCGCATGTCCGCACTCACGACAACATTCTTCAATTGGAAGTGTTTTTCCAAAAGAAAGCTGATTTCCTGGAAACGATCATCCAAACGCCAGGAATTTGGACAGATGGGGAGATTTCTCACCAAAATGGAGCACTCGATGGGAAGGAATGGGACGAGTGGTCGTTGAAGGTTATCGCTGCTGTCCGAGCGATGATTCCTGAAGTACCAGACATCAATCATGGGGTTACAGCATTTGCGAGAGGCGCAAAAACTACCTTTGTCGAGAGATTCTCTGATGAGTTCAAGCCAGGAAGTGGCATCGATGTTCTCACCCCAGAGGAGCGCGACGAGCTCTACTTTTCATCCACAAATGATGCAAACGAAGGCGGCCTGGGGAGTTGGCGTCGTGGTCAAGCGAGAAGACCTGCCGAGACGTTACATAAATTTAACGCCCACTTCATTTCCGCTCGAAATCACACGGCAGCCTTCATGTCAGCGAAGCTTACGGAAGAAGGAGATCAACTTTACCTCATGCATACAGCTCGGAAACGCGATGCCAGTGGAAAACAGAAGCAGATAAAGGAGACGCAAATGAGGGCAGATGAGGAGAAGGCGGGAGGTACACGCGAGAGACGCGCAAAGATGGTGGAACGCGCAACGACCAAGGCATCCACAATCCGAGCGACAGTCAAAAAACTCGAGTTTGACAGTGCCGTAATCGACGCAATGAAGAAGGACCCGTTAAACGAGCAACTTGATTGTTTCCGAGAACTGGAAACAAAGCTTTCAGTACCCCAGGGCATCGATACAGGTGATGCGATAGGAACCACTCCTCTGAAGAGCCACATGACAAAGAACGAGGTGCGTAAAACTGAACTCAAGAAGTCTGTTGTGAGATTTCTTGCGCGCGGTGGAACCAAGGCCCTGGCCCAAGAGCTACTTTCCGGGCCAGATGGTGTCGATGACGCTGTATGTGGTGATGACAGCCAATATTTATCGGAAGAGGATTAAGGATTACTTAATACATGTTTTACTACCTATATAATTACTTACAGCTTTCTACGAGTCTTAAAAGGTGTCATTTAAGCGCTGGAGAACACGAAATGGCAAGTTTGTCACTTTCTGTGTGGCTGTACGCTTACTAATCAGCCGGTTTCAACCATAGGCCATGCGCGTCTCCACGAGTTGGACCGAGTTGGCACTTTGCATGCACGTGCGCTCAGTCAACCAATCGGGTGTCTTTCCATATCTGGTACAGGTCACACAGGTAAGAGAACAGTGAATAGACGGGCTACTACTCTGAGTCTGGCTCTACATCTCCATGTTCTTCTGCGCTCTCAAGAAGTTCTTTAAGTTCATCGATCCTACCAAGTTGAATAAGCTCCTCAATTGCCCGCGCTGTTAAATTTCCATCAATAGTGTAGTCCTCATTAGCCAAAATTCCATCCATGAAATCGAGACAATCTTGTTTTCGCCCATACTTGATGATTTGAAGAACCTCGAGGAGTTTCGGAAGAATGCGGTTACGTCGGTCTGTGCATGTTTCTTTACTGGAGAAGACGCGCTCGCACGGAACGGCAGAGGCTTGGACTGGCAGGACATCAAGTGCAACTTGAAACATGAGTGGATAGAGTGTTTCGCTCACCTGTATGCTCTAATCAGTATGTAATATAACAGGAGGGAGGAGCTTAAAAACTCACATCCCAAAAGTGAGCCAGGTTGACACCGTTTGCGATTGTGACCAAGCCGGCAGTCAGGTATCTATTCAGCTCTTCGTTGGCAGTAGCTTGATCGAGTTTGACTTTGTCGGCTTCGAGTTTAGCAAGATCTTCAGCAGTTGGAGTAGGCGCAGGTGCAGGCGTAGGTGCGGGAGTGGATGAACGTGAAACAGAACGTGAACGTGGAGCGGGAGCTTCCAGAGATGGGGTATTGAAAATAGCAAATGGCAATGAGATGAGCAGCGCAAGTGGCGAGCCTGAAAGTGTTGGCAACGAGACTATCTGACGAATAGAAGAGGAATCTCGTAGGCTGTTGAGCCGTTGAACAGGATAAGCATGTGGCTGGAGAGGTTGAGTATACCATCGTGAGTTTGTACATCGACAGTAGGCGGGATCTATGCAGACGCACTGAGATGAGGTGGAGGCGCTCATCGTTGGGCCCACACCAATCCGACTACGTCCCTTTTATCTGCACAGGTCCACCCGGAATCTTGAATCATCCTTGGGGACCGAAGAACATGTTGCTTTGGGGTTTGTAGGTTGAATTGGATCGCGTACGCAGCGGGACATGGATCAAAGCAGCGAGTGGGGACTTCGTAAAAAGGGGAGCGCGTACTTCTTTGAGGTCACTTCTTCGTAGCACTTAGAACCGAAGAGATAGTATTCTATGGGTGGTTGTAGGGTATTAGCCGTATATAGAGGTGTAGATAGCAGTAGAGAGTGGGTGAAAGCACGAAGTGCTCTCCGCCCGGAGAGTATTTCTTTCTTGACCGAGACGGACTCGCGACACCCGGGTATTAGGAGTCTATGACGCGGCGAGTGAGTCTCGATACCCCACTATTAGGAATAGACTGCATTGCTGGCTTACCTTGAAGAAAAAACATTATCGCACAGGCGGCATGGTGTAACGAATAAAGGCCTCGTTTACGATCGGCACAGCTTGAATATATGGCGCCATAATAAGGGCATGTTTCCGCAGGTACCGAAGGAAAGCGTCGCTGGCCCATCTCCCCTGAACCCTCATCACGTCGAAGGGGACTCCTCGCAGAAGGTACTCCAAGGTGGACCCGATACGAATGCCATGGCCTTGCAACGGATCGAGCTTTGCTGCCCGTGCTGCCTTTGCCACCCTTTCCAAGAACTTGGTTTTGGTCAATGCTCGATGTTCCATCTTGATACCTCGTTGATAGCGATATGCGAAAAGGTGATGGTCATCTGGGGGATTATTGACCTGGAGGTGGTTTGCTAATGCGGCGTCGGGGTCAGTCACCCCATTTTGTTTCGCCCAAAAAACGTCTTCCCCGTCGATTGAGGTTTTCGTCTGGGGGAGGTGCAGGACTGTGACATTCAACCCATTACGGTCCTGGTCATACGATAGGTGCTTTCGAGTCACTGACTTGGTGCTGTCGAAACCGTCTAGCCAGCGAACCGTGAATTCACCCAGGCGGCCAGATGCATAGAAGCATGTGGTGAGGCAGGCGTATACCACAGCATCCAACGGCTCCTCCAGATTCAGCTGGCGCCGCAGAGCTCCCATGTAATCAGGGGTGTATGGCCGCCGCTGCTTTCTCCTGGAGGTGGGAGGTGTCAACTTCTCAGCCGCCCGAATAGCCGCTGAATAGTATGTTGTACCAAACACATACCGTATACGGTTCTGATGGCGTACCATCTGCAGTATCTCGCGCTTCTAAATTATGACTGGGCTCTTCGCACAAAGTCATTCACACCACCCAGGCTCATCAGACGACCGTCCACCCGTCTGAAAAATTGCAGGAGCATTTTCCCAAAAGAGACTCTTGACTTCGCAAGGGCATCAGTCTTGAAGCTCACAAGACGTTTGGGGTTCAGGGCGCCTATGTATGTAAGCTCCGTTACCAATCTCTCCGTTGAGAACACTCGGCTCAAGCATGCAATTTATAAGAGATGTTTGCTTCGATGAAGTAATTTATGGGAGACAACTGAGATTAATTAATGCGTCTTGGTTGGTATTGAAATAGGCAGACTAGATGAGAAGTGAACCCCCTGTTGCTCGAAATGTGATGCTCGGAGAAAGGAACTGGAGTCACTCATCACACGAGATCGTTGGCGGCTGACTGGTGCTCCAAAAAGGTGCTGATTAACTCAAGAGGGCACGGGGATGTTTTCAGAGAGAGAAAAAGAAGGGCTTACGACCTGAGCAATTTCATGAACCTGCCGAAAAAAATGAGTGTATCAGATAGAGAACACTTATAATAAAGAAACTGTTGTGAGTAATTTCGTATAACTATACACTTTTGAAAGGAGAGTACCAGTACACTACTAGGATGAACACGATGTAGTAGGAACGTCGCAACTACTTGAGAAAAGACTTCAGTTAGACTACTCAAATTGCCTATAGGTACGGGTGATTCAATCAAACTACCCAGATCTGACAAGCATGGCACCAACACAGTGCGAGATCGAATACCTAAGTTTGCAATCCCAATAAACAGCTCCGGCACAGCTGATGTATCAACATACGGTGCTATGATATGAATACCTCAGCGGGTGACCTTAATATTCTGCCCAAGTGTGATGAAGGACTTGGAAAGAGTGGCCCCATCGCTGGATATAACCCCAGACAAATGTACTACCATAGCGGGTGATTCCACCAAAAACAGAGATCTACGACAATAGTATGAGTAAATTGACATGTGGTGCTAACATAAATGTACTGTGCTTAGTGATCGTTACGAAGTGCTTAGATCTCGCCACTCTTACTGGGGCACAGATAGTGAATTATAGAATGGTTAAATGAAGGATCAGGTACAGTGCACCTGAATGGATGCACTTTAGTCGGCAATTCTACTGACTCGGTTAGGGTGGTTTTAGGTATTGTCGATCACAGATGAGAGCCCGAATAGACGTATCTTCTGGACGATTCCATTTGACTGTATGGGTCTGGAAAGAGTGGCGCCCGTGGCCAAATTCCGGGCTGGGATCTCGAGTACACTTTTGAAGTGCTAGGACTGTCAGTGCGGCTGGTTATGAGATCTAGAGTATATGTGTCGCGATGAGCAATCCGCACATATGTGGGCGTGCTCAAGAACGAGAACTAGAGAATCAGCAGTACATCTGGCAATGAGATCTAGAATGGATGTACCACCATCAGTGATTCTGCTAATCTACACAGACTTGAGAGTGTACCCACGAATGAGACTTAGAATCAACACACCTTGCCAGTATTCCACCAGGTTACACAAATTCGGTAACGATGGCATTGGGCGGCCAGTAAGATTGTCGGTACACCTGATAGCGAGATTTAGAATGGATTTACCAGAACCAATTCCGCACAACTACTGTGAGTGCACCTAAAAACGAGAACTTACCGTTGGGGGCAATTTCTCCAAGTTTCACGAATCTGAATGACGCTGGTAGTTGATGCTTGCTATGTGATGTTAGCGCTTGAATGGATGTATGAGAGTGCACCAAAGAGTGAGATCTAGAATTGACGTACCTTCTCTGGTAATTCCACCGGCTTACATGAATTTGGCAAGGTTAAAACAGTAGTACTGTACCATTTCGTTCAGTTCGGCCGTCACGCGTCCCAGGCCTAGGTGGTTTGGCCGAAATCGGTTTCAGGTCACAGGTCACTGTCCATTTGGCCGACATAGAAATGTGGTTTGGAAAATACGTCAAAAATAGGCTCAATATGATAAAAATTCGCTATTAGGGCATGCTATAGTAATTATATACCATAGAATGAAGCCCAGTCGTTTTCAGAGTTCATTAAAATTTGTTGAGCTGCAAGGCCTATTTGTGTAACTTGCCAGAGGTCTGCGTCCGAGTCCTGATCGTGATGATCAACCACCTCAATTCCGCTTTCGAAAATTTCTTCAGTATGAGTTGAGACAATACCCCAACTGAAAATCATTTGTTTACCGTCTTCTTGGCGACCACAAGGTGCGCGACGACTCGGTACCCGTACCATACCTACCAAAAACAAGTGGCCGAACCTTTGCCTTGGCCGAAATTTGGACGTGTCCCCTGTCCACCCCAAAGGTGGCCGACGTCCAAATTTCGGCCAACCTGTCACGCGTCCCACCCCTGGCCGAAGTGAACGAAATGGTACAGTAGTCTAATGTGCAACGGTTTCAACACGTGGTGCTGGTATGAATCCCGGGAGGCCAATCATTCTGGTTGATTGCTTGAGTATTATACGAAGCTGGAAATGCATGTGGAGTGACGTCGTAACTGGACAAGGAATGCATGTCTTGAGAAGTGGCGGTGGTGGGCATGGTTAACCAGTACACGGCACCGATTATACCCACCTACATGCGATGTGTGCGTGCGGCTTATGAAACAACGATAGATGGTATTGTACTCACAGCTACGGAGGTTGCTAAAATAATGACACAGAATGTTGATGAAGGCAGGATGATTGTCTAATAATGGACAAGTAATAGCGGAGTACTAGGAACAGCTGTGTCTACTAGTATGCAATCATCAACGCTCATAGAATTAAAGATTGTGTTTTTTCCTGAATTTGTCTGCATCCAAACCGTCCAAGCTAGTGTCGATGATATGGTTCAATTGAACACGAAGGAGCTTCTCCGTGTTCTGCTTCCTCCCTTGCAAGTCAACCTCATACATGCCATTCACCTTGAGACCTGAATATTCGACGAAAGCAGTTGAGACAAATGCCCGTTGACGAGGGTCCAGGAGGTCCTCCCTCCAACCATCCAGTGCATGGGTTGAGGGCGATTCGGCCGTGGTTGATTTCCAGAGATAGAAGTCAAGGAGAGCGTCGTCGGTCCAGCAACCACAGTGTAAAGCTGTACCGGCCTTAACCTCGTTTTCAGTTCCATGATCATCATTGTCGTCTTCTTCTTCGTCGTCGTCTTCTTCCTTCACCTGCTTCGACACAGCTGTCCGTGGATAGGCTACACCAGTGACCTTGAGATGAGGGCGTTTGTCGTTCAACGCATGATCATTGCCGTACTTCGAGGAGGTGTGACGTGAGTGATAATGGCACATGGTATTGCGGACCCGTGTCGTTAAACACATCAGGGCGAGCTGACGAGAGTATGTTGCGAAGGCGGGCATGAACGTAGACTCGCGGCGGGCCCACTGTCGAAGGTAGAAGGGAATTGGGTCCCCCGATGCCAAGTACTTCTCTAACGCCTGCTTCCCCCGTGCTACAATAGCTTATAAGCAGCAATAGAAACACTGTGAAGGCAAACTTACCTCGGAGAGTTCTTTTCTGCTCTGAACTCAAGTCTTTCCAGAATTTCATAGACTTTGGAATACGCTCGATCTAGTAGACGTGTTTGTTAGTATGCAAAGTGGTGTCATTTAGATAGCCATACCTGTGGTTTCTGCACTGCCTTTCGTTTTCGTTTTGGAGCCTGGGGTGCCGAACCTGCCGGAGCATGACAATTACAGCTCGAGCACTTTGGTTGCTCTGCTGATGCATGCGCAGGAGGTGCCGAATGTTGATGGTGCTAAATATGAGTTGAGTGATGTGTCGCAAAATGTACAAGATAAACATACCATTCCAGAAGATTGCTGGTGAGTTGAAGATGTCAACGAAGTATTCATCACAGGATCCTTTCCGGCTGGGGAATTCGTAGCTGAGCCTTCGAGAGGGTTGGGTTGTTGAGTAACAACACCACCTAAGGTACTCGGGGCGGCGTCCTGCATATGAACGGGTTGCTGAGGCGTAGGACTGGTCGAGGCATTCGTAGCCGAGCCTTCGAGAGGGTTGGGCTGTTGAGTAACACCACCTAAGGTACTTGGGGTGGCGTCCTGCATATGAACGGGCTGCTGAGGTGTAGAACTGGTCGGGGCATCCGTAGCCGAGCCTTCGAGAAGGTTGGGATGTTGAGTAGCAGCACCACCTAAGGTACTCGGGGTGGCATCCTGCATACGAACGGGTTGCTGAAGCGTAGGACCGGTCGGGGCATTCGTAGCCGAGCCTTTGAGAGAGTTGGGCTGTTGAGTAACACCACCTAAGGTACTCAGGGCGGTGTTCTGCGTATGAACGGGTTGCTGAGGCGTAGGACCAGTCGGGGCATTCGTAGCTGAGCCTTTGAGAGGGTTGGGCTGTTGAGTAACACCACCTAAGGTACTCGGGGCGGCGTCCTGCATATGAACGGGCTGCTGAGGTGTAGAACCGGTCGGGGCATCTGTAGCCAAGCCTTCAAGAGGGTTGGAGTGTTGAGTAGCAGCACCACCTAAGGTACCCAGGGCGGTGTTCTGCATATGAATGGGTTGCTGAGGCGTAGGACCGGTCGGGGCATTTGTAGCCGAGCCTTTGAGAGGGTTGGGTTGTTGAGTAACACCACCTAAGGTACTCGGGGCGGCGTCCTGCATACGAACGGGCTGCTGAGGTGTAGAACCGGTCGGGGCATTCGTAGCCAAGCCTTCGAGAGCGGGGTCCTGCGTACGAGCAGGTTGCTGAGGCGTAGGACTGGTCGGGGCATTCATAGCCGAGTCTTTGAGAGGGTTGGGCTGTTGAGTAACACCACCTAAGGTACTCGGGGCGGCGTCCTGCATACGAATGGGCTGCTGAGGCGTAGGACTGGTCGGGGCATTCGTAGCCAAGCCTTGGAGAGAGTTGGGCTGTTGAGTAACACCACCTAAGGTACTCGGGGCAGCGTTCTGCATACGAACGGGTTGCTGAAGCGTAGGACCAGTCGGGGCATTCATAGCCAAGCCTTCGAGAGCGGGGTCCTGCATACGAACGAGTTGCTGAGGTGTAGTGCTGGCCTTGTCAATGCCCTCAGTCTGGAGTTAGCGTCAACATTAGACACTCGTCACATTCAGAAACAGAAAACAAAGAAATACCATCTTCATTTTCTTGGGGATATTGGTATCAACGCTTTGTGCTGCAGAGCGTTTGTTGGATGTTTTGTGGCCCATCTTCTTGAGCTGAGCTGTAACCTGCTTGATGCGCTTGTCGTTCTTCTGGTATTCAACCAACAGCGAAGCGTGTGCCTCCTTCGCAATCTTCTTATTTTCCTTTTCTGTTGCCAGTATATGTTAGATGGAAAATCTCATAGCAACGGCTGTAAACATACCTCCTTGACCACGCGAATTGCTATACGCCTCCGACTTCTTCAAACTAATGGCATTACCCCTGTCCCTCAACTCTTGAAGAACAGTCAATAGGCCTTGAACTGGGAGCCTGATGAGCGATGAATTAACGAGAAAAGGGCGACGTACTGGTTGTGCTTTCATTGATCTCGAGTTCATTGGTAGCCATGACGAAGTCGGTCGAAGGTAAGAGGATCGGCAAGGGGATAAGAAGGAGAAAAGTGATACTGGGCGCGTAAGGATATTGGAGGGGATTGCTGATGAGCTTCGTCCTTTATTAGAGCCACTGGATAAGCTGATCTATCGTTAATCAGTTTCTAGACTCGATAATGGCCCGACTCCAATAAATCTTCTAGAAACTGTTCAGCAACACTCTAAATAATTTGGCGTTCAGCCAGGTACGTTCCGAGAGAGATAGAGCTGATCGTTACCTTGCGGAATAACCTCCCTGATCTAATGTCACAAGCAACGGTGCATAAAAAGAATAGAGGACTGTAAAAATTTCGGAATTAGACAGTGACATTGCACCACAAGAGATACATTACCTTGTAAAGCCATTCCTGTCATCTAACGTCAAGAGCGCCATAGCTCTGGCGCTGAGAGAAAGGAGTAGCAGGTTTAGATAGCTATAAAAGGTTGGTAAAATGTTTTCGCAATCAGATACAATGTCATCGCACCAAGAGATGGCCATACCTCACGTCGGAGAGCAGTTCCCCTAGCCTGACACCCTGACCGACACGGGTCCAAACGCCATAGCTCTGGCTCGGAGAGAAAGGAGTAGCAGGTATAGATAGCTATAAAAGGTTGGTAAAATGTTTTCGCAATCAGATACAATGTCATCGCACCAAGAGATGGCCGTACCTCACGTCGCAGAGCAGTTCCCCTAGCCCAACGCCCTGAACGACACAGCTCCAAAGGGCCTGCGTAACAAGTGTTGACAACCTTAAATGGCTAGTAAAATAATTAGAATTGAATACCGTGACATCGTACGAAGAGATAGGACTATGCATTACCTTGCGGAGCCGTTCCCTTGGCTCAATGTTCTGAACAATATGGCGTTATCATACTGAGAGGGTCTGATGTTACGAGCAAGCAAGGCCGGCTGCATAAGACTGGAAAAGGTTGGTACGGTACCTGGAATATGGGGTCCTTCCAATCGGCCTCATGGCCTAGTGAGGAGCGGGGTCAGCTCAGAGCCTATGCAATATTTTCCCGATACTTACCTACAAGACGGTGACAGTTCCTGAACTACTCGATTTTCAGCATAACAAGTCTTGATGCGAGGTGCCACAAAATTTTTCAAGCAATTGTGCTGCAGCATTGCACTTCATGGGCGATCAATGGGATGGACGGGATAAGGCGCTGGCAATGGTGACGGTCACACTGACTCACACATTTTGACTGCCATCGTGTGACTATTTGGTTATTATGGTAAGATAGCTTCATTTGGACATATCGCCGACAAGTAACAACCTAAGATTCAAAAGTACAAGAACGAATATAATACGTGGCGTGATGTCAAATTGGTGGAAGATGGGCAGCAACACGAATATGGTTCTCTGACACCTTGCTGATGTTTACAGTGCGACTGAATCCAAACTCGATAAAGCCATCATCATCCCAGCCCATCGGCTCCTTCATTGGAATATTCTTCGAGACTCGAAGGTCTATTATTTCGTTGATCTTGTCGTTGTCCAAGCGGTGTGGAGTGCGAGCAATAGTATAAAAAACAGAAGGTCCCCAGCGTGCTACAAACTCACGAACGTCTTGGGTAACTTGTCTGAGATGACGAATGTAGCAGGCATGGACATTTTCTGCAGTGTAAGCAACCGTCGAATCTTGGAAAAAAAGACCGAGAGAAAGTAAGCACCGGTTTATTCACGCATCTGAAGGTTTCACATACCTATTTCATTTGTGTCTGTCAAAAACAAGACTCTGTGAGCCAGCGACAAGGGTGCGCCAAGGATAAATACACACGTATATCAATGCGATAGAAAAAGATGCCTGCGCTTGAGGGTAGGGTCACCGGGACCCAGCGATGAACCAGGTCATTCGCAACATATTGTTCGATTATTCCTTTTGAGGGAATGCGCGTGAGCTCAATGAAAAGGCGGCGCGCATTGTAGTCCTCAATGCTGTATGCGGTATGAAGAAACACGCGAGCGTTGAAACCCATGTCGTCGAGCCCAGAGGCACTCTGGTGCAAATTCGAGGGGGGCATGCCGTCCATGAGAGAGTGAAATAGCGTCAAATTCGACGAAGTCCCCCTTAAATATGCCCGTTTGTTTATGATAGAGGCCACTGGTTTTAAAAGGAAGGTGGTACAAACAGATATGTGCGCGCCATCAAATTTTGTGGGCGCTTAGATAGCGGAGCAATTGTCGTCCATGTATTCATGTATAATTATTAATAATTTGTACTGAAACATACAGAAAGTAAAAGCAGCTCGTAGAGCCAAACCCATAGCTGTCCACCATCGAAAAAACTGTCTAGCAGTTGGCGTGAGTGGCTGATCAGATCAAATATCTGATCAGCCATTTGGTGTCTTTCGCATCTCTAGAAACTGTAAAGATGGAAAAGACACAAGTGGTGGTATCCTACGGACTTTATTAACCTTTCTCTGGAGAAATGTTGGCCATCTTCTCCAGTGGAAGATCTGGATCATCCGAGTCTTGAGGAGACGCATGTGTATCTCCCCGACGTAAGTTCGTCTTTCTTTGATTGTCTTTAGGACCTAGGTAAGTCATCGAGTTCTTTATTTAAAAAAATTTAAGATCTACTTCTTGTTTTCGAATACATTAATGATAATGTCTCATTTAAATTACTTGTAGTGGCCTTCAACTTTGTACTCGTGAACCACTTCAAGTAACATTCGCAGATAATTTTAAGGCCTCCATTATCAACTTAAAATTTTAACTGCTTTCCAGCGATTGAACCCCTTCCCATGTAAGTTGTTGATGCCTTTTCTTCTGTGTGCGCCTTCCTGCTAGCCGCTCTAAGCGGAGGGGGAGATTTACTGTCCAACAATGCGCGTCTTCATTGCAGCCTGCGTATTAACAGTTTGATCCTCGCAATTGCACAACTTTTTGGATTAATTCATTCAATCATGCATACATAGAGTGGGCAGTAATCATATAAATGTGTATACAATAGTACTTACAATGCGCATCTTAGGTAGCTGAATAAATTATCAATCATCGCAAGAGTGACTTCTCAAAAACCGCAGGCAGTCATACAGGTATGCTCAAATTTACCTCGGAAGATCTAACGTACAACTGAGCCTGAGGCCTGAGGTTTTGTCTTGGGTTTTGTCATGGTGATTCATCGTCAAAAGGGAGTTCCACACCTTGGGCGCGTCTGGACCGCTCGTGCCTGAAAATTTAAGAGCGTTGTGGACCACTGATCCTTCGATGGATACATTACTGCGCTGCCTGTCACTTCCAGTCAGGAAGATAACCATATGGCGAAAAAATCAGGGGTATGTAAGGGATGTACCTTATTCCGAGATCTAGATATATAGTATCTAATCACTAGTGGAGAAAATTTAAACGAGTTCAATGTTCTATCGAGAAAAATAGAGTTACGATTGAGTATGGGAAATGGCTATGCATCAAGCCTGAGTGCGATCAACGGAGACCCCTCTGCGAAGATCGGCGATGAGTGTATCCTTGTTCAGAAGCTCTTCTTGAACTTTTGCCAGTTCTCGTTGGGCTTGTGCTAGCTGCGCTTGCTCAGCAACCAACTGTTGTTCGATGTCGGCCTTCGCTTTCACCAAATCAACTAGTTCGCGCTTATGGGCACGTGAAAGCACACTCATTGTCGAAGACAATAGGGTATGAATGCCCATCAGTTCCTGAGCGCCTTCGGTTCGCAGGCGACAGGAGGCGAAATGATAGAAGGGGGTGCTAGAATTGGGATGCTGCGCTGCAACATACAACCAGCAGCCCGTTTCATTTGAGATCGCCTCCGCCTAAATCGTAGCCTGTCAGTGTGAATTGAGCAATTACGATGATATTCATACTCGACAAATCAAGTCCCGGATGAGACGCCGATAGCGCTGGGTAGCCTCTTTTTGCTCGAGAATTGGCGGGTTCAAGTCTCGAAGCCTCGGCATATCTAAGAACCGCATGAAAATGAGTTCCAGGTAGTTGATAAGTTAGAATACGTACCATAAATCTGCTCCCCACGACCAACACCTTCGACGAATCCATAGGCAGCATTCACACCGGAAGGAGTTACCCTTTTGGGTGGAGGGTTCGACGAGACTGATTGAATGGGATTTCCTTCTACTTGTACAGCAGTCTGTATTGCAGGTCCATGGGCTGTGACAGATGAGGCAGCGGAAGCAACTGAGGTCAGAGGTGGAAAGAGAGTTGTTAGTGTGTTAGCGGCAGGTGGGGTTGGAGGTAAAGCGGTTGGAGCTGGAGAGGCTGTTGGTATATCTGCAGCAGGCGATACCGCCTGTGAAGCATCTGTATGGGCAATACGAAAGGGTTGAGACTCGATCTGTAAAGTCGTTATAAGTCATACCTGAGTCCTTGCGAGCCGACTGTCCACTATGGCGTCCATGAGGGCAGTCACGTTTCAATGGCCTACCCTCGCATTGGTTGCATCGATATGGAGCACGTTGGTGATGAGGAACAGAGAGTGCCAATGCTTTTGCTCTTGAACGAAGGTTCCTGGAATTGGACATTGTCAGATGAACGACTCTAAGAAATAATTTGCATACCATTTTATACCCCAGTAGTTACATTAGTTCCCACCCAAGTAGTGAGCGATTCTGAGACATCGCTGAAGTCGAGCGTTGATCGATGAAGAGCTGTACTGTGGGAATTTCAACTTTGCACTCACATTGCATGGCCCACCTGACTCATCCCACCTCGCAGCAATTTTCGTACCCATCCAGCCTCCTCGCTCATGTACCAACAACCGTCTCTCCTACAAAGGCAACTCGCTCAGGACAACACTCTTTGACGCGGTCCCGCAAGCGGACATCTTCATCCAACCCAGGAGGACCCCGTAAGAGATCGGTTCAGACTTCGAATGTCTCGCCCACAACAGCACAGGAGGCCACTGCAGCTCAAGTGTCTGTCCCTAGTCTCCAACAAGCGAACCGCTCCAGCTATGAACTCTACATGGAAGCCGTCCTCGCTAACTGTGCTGGGTTCTATCGGGTTTCAAATGAGTTTTTTGTTGTCCAAGGTTGGGACACACATCGAGAAAGGGCCTCGGTAGGCTGTTCAGTGCTTCGTTTGCTTGAATCGGAACTAAATAACTTATTTAGGATCACTGGCATCACCTTCATTTTGTCGTAACGCCTGATAGTGAACTTCTGGGCTGCTCGTGCCCACTCGGCTCGCAGCATGACTGCTTTCATCGTCGCTTTTTTCGGGAATTTGAGGTCAAAAAGCTGGGCTACGTCCAGTACGTGGGTTCATCCGGTATGAACTGTTCTCTATCTCATTCACTGCCTAGCTTCTTACATGGTGTAGATACGCCGCAAATCTTCCTCCGACGTCACTTGGATAATGGACACTTCCTCACGATGCTATCTGTTCCTAGCACCGGAACGTCGAGGCTGAAAGGACGAGCGATCGTCACGCACAAAGGGTCTAGTTTTCAATCCGGCTGTTGGCACTGCTCTAAGGACCAGGATCGTTCGTGTCAACACATAGTTACGGCCGTGAAGACGGTGATCGAGTGTCTGGGGGAGAATGATGCAGAGATCGGTGACTATCTACCAGTGGCACTGGAAGACATAGCGAGTGAAGATAGTGGTGAGTTTTGGATGATTCCTTTGCACAAAATTTAATAACATTATTCAGGATCTCCAGTCAAACAATCGAGCGATCTGGCGATATCATATCTTCCCATCCGTGTACCTCATTGGGCGGAGTTGTCGACAGATCCTAGGCCATATGAACGCTCTTCGCCCATCCTTGAGCAGCCAGCCAAACCCTTCGCTCTGACTCTTGAATCGCGCTGTTCGTGCGGAGGCACCTGTTCCTTTAATCCGAACCTTCCGAACATCATCCGCGAATGTAAAGTCTACACATTGCACACATCTTTTGGCGCCTTCATTGAGTTACAATCCTGTCCGACAAGTGCGCCAACAAAGCGCCGATTCATCGGTCCTGACCTTCGCGGACTTGGCCTCTTCAATTACAACAATATGGCTATCTTCTCCCATGACCTATTGGACGACTACACCTCCACCTTCTGTACTTCGGAAACACCATTTGTCGCCTGGGTTACGGTCGTCTCACGTCGGTATGGAGCGCTCAACAGCTCTTTCATTGGCGAGGATCTCTTTCGGTCGGTCTGGTTCGCCTATGTGAAGCTACAACAGTTCCCCGGTGACATGGTCTGCTCTCTTTGCGGACCATATCCTGACACCATAATTTGGGACGGTGTCACTTTAGCCTTCGGTAGGAAGAAACTTCTCGGTTCCCTGCAGCCGCCGACAATTTCAGGTCCTGGGGCTCAGGTTCGGCCTTCAGTCAAATACCAACCCCGACAGCAGCTGATCGGAGATGCTGGTCTTCGAAAGCGAATCCGACAAATGCTGAAAGGACCCATCACATCAAATCATGCGGAGGACAGTAGTGATGTGAATTCTGATGAAGATGCGCCTGTCTCTGCGCGGAAGCGAGACACTTTGAAGACTGCCGCCGCTATCAGCCATATCGAGCTCGTCGACAGCGTTCGAGCCGATCTCAGGAAGATCTGTGCGACACTATCTGATCTTGTCCTCAATTGGTTTGGGCCAATCGCCTTCCAAGAGAGGCGTGTCGTACCCCCTGAATACCGGAATTTTCTCCGGCAGGTTAGTTGTGATTGGTTCTATTTTCTTCTCCTGTTTTGGTACTAATCCTCTCTTAGGTTGCCGCTGAGGAGTCCGTCGTTCAGATGGTCAATATCCCATCACTCAGAAGCCTCAGGACGTTCCTACTATCGGACGCCCATGAAGCCCATCATCTTTTGTCCATGCCAGCGATATACAATGTCTACAACAGCAGCTCACAGTTCGAAGATTTCATAGAGATTCTTCGATGGATTGAGGTCAGCGCCAGGTTGACAATTAACGCCTTGGCCATAGAAGAACCGCTCAAGACACCATCGGAAGGCATCGAGGAAGGAGACTGGATGGAGGTATGGACGTATCTACCTTCAAACCACACGACTCACATCCAGTAGACCGGGTGCCTGTATAGTCTTCCTAAAATTCGCGAGCGCCCACAGTACCCCAAGGTGCCAAAGGATAACACAAAGGAGAAGCAAGCGAAACGAGGCGGGAAATGCAACAAATACTTCGCGCAGTACGGCCAGCAGGGATTGACCGGTGGAATTGTCGCGGCTTGGTGTAGCCATAGCATCTGCTATGGTTTTCACTGTGTCCCGGAATGCGAGGGACGCAACGATATCTTTTCCGCGATGGTTACTCGCTGGCCCACTGCTCCAAAACGCGTAATCTATGACTTTGCCTGCTCACTTGGGCCGTACTCAATGCTCCGTGAACCCCTCTTCTTTGCTGAAACATCATTTCTCATTGACCACTTCCACAGCACGGGCCATAGCAAGTGTAGCCGTGCCTGCTTCCTATCTGAATACGCCAATACCGACCCCTCCTTGTCTGAAATCAACTCGAGCGCGGCAGAATGTGGGAACGGTGGTATCAAGAAGATTCGGAAATCGGTTAGTTACATGGGTCAGCAGCGGGCTATCATATACACAAAGGTTTATCTCTCTATGTGGAACCGTACAAAGCTGCTGAGGATGTCCGGCGAAGCGACCGAGGGTAGTTAAAGCTTGTAGCACACGATATTGTTTGCATTGTCATTCCGATACACAACCCATTAGACACCGACAATTCAAATAACGACCCACGCGGCAATGATCTGTGCCTCGTGGTCTCCACCGAGTGCACCGACTAATCGAACTCGACTACCCATGCTCCCCTTTTCAGATCCGCGCGTGAACTGTTGGCAAAGGTATGTTCATTCTAGATCCTGTTCTCTGGCGCACTCTCACTCTGTGTAGCTCGCAGAATTACTCGTCGAAATACATCCAATCTAGGTCTAGTATGAGATACATTGGACTATCCAAGCAATCATATTCGACAACCCATATTCTCCTTGCAGCATTCGTGTAATTTGGTGGAATGGCTGGAGAAGGTACGTTCATTCAGGGTCTTGTTCTCAAGCGCATGATTTCATTCTGTCTAGATTTGCGAACCGTTTGCAGTGGTACTTTATTCTAGCTCTAATACTGGGTACATCGACGGTCCTAGCAAGCACCTCCAACTACCGGCAGGGTATGTTGATTCTGAGTCTCATTCTCCGGCACACCCTCTATTTCGCGTAGATTAGCGGAATCGCTCACAACAGTACGTCCATTCTAAATCTCACTGCCAGATACGCTGACGATGTTACCACTCGACCAGTGCCATCCTTGCTAGATTTGCGTAATTTGATGGAATCACTGGCAAAGGTTTACTCATTCTGGTTCTCTTCCTGGCGCACTCGCATGTACGCGAGATTAGCAAGATTCCTCGTGGTTACATGGCATGATCAGCCAACCGGATCGTGGCACAGCTCAAGTTGTCGGTATAATTCTGAATAATTGGTGAAGGTCTTCTGGGTAAGTTCAATCCAGCTCTCAGGTACGCTGATAATCCCAGCAATTTTATTCAACTGCCGGTGCCCTCTTTGGCGGATTTGTGTAATTTAGTGGAATTGCGAACATAAGTAAGTTCATTCTTGATCCCATTTTCGAGCGCGCCCATATTTTGTCCTGTTTCACGAAATCGCTCATGGTGATACCTTTATTCTAGATCTCATTAACAGCTACACCGACAATCCTAGTACTCAAAATTTGGCTACCGTCGTTGCCCATGCCGGGTTTATGCAATTTAGAGGAATTTCTGCTGAAGGTATTCCATTCGCATCATCATTTTCAGACACACTCACGTATCTGTACTACTTGATGGAATCGCTCATGATGTTACATCCATTCTAGATCGTACTACCAGATGCACTAGCAATCTGTCAATCACATCTGACTATTGTTGTTGCCCTTTCCATACTTGTGTAATTTTTTCGGAATCGCTGGTCTAAAGTAGGTTCATTCTAGATCCCATACTTGAGCGCGCTCGTATTTTATCTAGTTTCGTGAAACCGCTCACGGTAATACATCTATTCTAGATCTCATTAACAGCTATACCAACAATTGTAGTACTCGCAATTTGACTGCCGTCGTCGCCCATGCTGGGTTTATGCTATTTACTGGCAAAGGTATTTATCAATCTCAGAAACTCACATATCTGTACCATTCCATGAAATTGCTCACGATTTTACACTCACTCCAGAGCACATTACCAGATACATCGATGATCTAGCAATCCCATCTGACTACTGCTCCCGCCCTTGACAAATTTGTGTAATTTTGCAGAATCGCTGGTGTAAAGTAAGGTCATCCTAGATCCTGTTCTTGAGAACGCTCGTGTTTTGCCCAGTTCTGTGGAACCGCTCACAGTAATAAGTTTATCCCAGATCTCATTAACAACTATACCGACGATCCAAGTATCTGAATTTGGCTACCGTTGTAGCCAATGTCAGATTCGTGCAATTGAGAGGAATTTACGGCGAAAAAATTCCGTTCACGTTATCATTCTCAGACATACTCACGTGTCTGGGCCATTCAATGGAATGGCTCACGATTTTACATTTACTCTAAACCACATTACCTGATACACTAATGATCCAGCAATCACATCTGAATACCGTTGTCGCCCTTGCCGAATTTGTGTAATTTTACAGAATTGCTAGTGTGAGTAAGTTTGTTCTAGTTCTCATTCTCAGGCGCACCCACACTTATGTGTAGATTTGCGAATCACTCATGGGTGTACATTTATTCTAGATCTCATTAATAGCTGCACAGATAGTCCTAGTACCGCGATTCGACTACTGTCGTCATCCTTGCTGGACTCAGGTAGTTTAGTGGAATCATCAGTGAAGGCCCCTTTGATTTTTCAGTATCGTATACACTCACAATCTCAGTGTAGATCGACTTTGCCATTTCGGCCCTGAATTCCGATTACTGGTCTCACCCGTGGTGGTCGAGTAGAATCGCTCCCAACGGTACGTCTATTTTATCTTCCAGTACCACATGCGCTTATGGTCTTGTCTCTGTAATTTGATTGCTGCCCTCATGTTCGCCAATTTAGTCAAATTGCTCGTCATTGTATGTTCGTGCTGTTCCTCATTCAACATCCGAGCCTGAAATTTTGATTACTGGTGTAACCCTTGCTAGATTCGCGCAATTTAGTGGAATCATTCACAGTGGCGCGTCCATTCCGGCTCTTGTTCTAGAGTCATTTGTGATGTTTACATAGACTTTTTGACACACCGGTATTACTCCGGCTAAGTCTGTAGTATGGCGGAATCGTCCGCTGAGGTAGTTTACTGTACCCGATTTACTAATCACTCGGTATAATTTTTTGAGAGTTCTTAAACTGGTTGGTACTTTTCAACTAGAGCCCTAACAAGGCTAACAAATCCGAACACTTCGTAACTTGGGCCCAGTCAGGTCACTTCGGTCACCAGTAACCTTCTAGTGACCGTCTACAATCACAACTGGTGACTTGATATAATTACCGAAAGCGGCCAGTACCTCTTGGTGAATTATTCGTTGCATAACCATTGGTATATATAGGACACAACAAGCACGGCGTACAACAGGCGGTACGTACCGAGCACCGTATGTGGTATGTGTTTGGTACAACATACATATCAACGCCTGTCCCCAGCCGCCCGAAGCATGGTGTCCATTTCCGCCTTCTCAACTCTCCATGTCAGCCCATGCATTAGATGCCATGCCCGTACACCACTAAGATAGTTTGAGATTGTCTTCCCAGAATATGAGGCGGCTAGATTAGCTACAAAAGCGGAAAGGAGGGGTTGACTCGCTGGGGCTCGTTCTGCCTCTGGGATGCCCTTCGAGTCGCAGAAAACGTGGTACACCAACAGGCCTGACCCATACGTCTCTCGAGTGTCCTCCTCCCAAGCACACATCATCACTTCCGCAACTCGTCTCTGGTCATCCAGAGGAAGACTGTCCCGGCTTTGCATGACCTGACGTTGTAGACTAAGGGGCAGCCATTGGTGTAACCTATCCCTGGCCATGCAATGTGGACGAAGTAGTGAGGGCGTCAAGGTGAGATTCTTCGGGTATGGGCCTGGGCGTTTCTTCACTGTTGACGAGACAGCAGGGAGAGGTAGATTCCTGAGTTTGCCTTCAACATTTGACGATGATAAACAAGGGGTCTTCCCTGCAGCTGAGGCTCCTCTGCAAGATTGTGATGCATCAAGCATTCGTCCAAGTGTGGATAACGGGGTCGTCAAAGTCGACAACATAGGGGGCGACTTCCTTGGGGATAGTAATATGGGGGAGAAGGAGGTTCGTGGACGCGTAGATACCTCTGGATGGTTTGTCGGCTGGGTTCTGTTTGCTGGGAACATATCGAGTGTGTATTGTGCAATCTTGCTGGTGTGATATTTCATGTATGCGCCGGAAGACGAGGTTGGTTTGCCAGTTTCTACTGCGTCCATTCCACCACCCCTCAACGACACCCATGTTGTCGCCATAGAGCTTGATGTGTGTTCCCGCTGCTGTGTTGTTCTGCAGGACGTGCTTAACCAGGAATTCAAAGCCAATCGCTTCTGCCCAGCCGATGTCCCTTCCGTCGGCTTTCCATCCTGGGACAAGCCGCCACGCTCGCCAGCCTTTTCCAACCGTGATAGCGATGCCAACACCAGAGCTGGCGTCAGAGTATGCGTTGATGTCGA
>Ga0247741_1000541_pt1 | contig 21580 bp, 23 predicted proteins | sample UWRJL213509R2_FD_180945 | JGI IMG/M metagenome (GOLD analysis project Ga0247741, IMG submission 180945) | Plant litter microbial communities from Arlington Agricultural Research Station in Wisconsin, United States - UWRJ-L213-509R-2 | ecosystem: Environmental > Terrestrial > Plant litter >... | reverse complement strand
CCGCCGCGATAGGGGCATGGAGGGTCTGGGAGGTAGTGGCGCCATCCCAGTTGCAGGTTATGTTCGAACCTTGAATTTCATTAGCGTAGATAGGCCAAAAGTACCATCGGCGTTGTATGCTTTGTGCGTCAGGAGGAATGCCAGTTGTATTTCCGTCTCCATAATCCCAGGTATGCCATGGATTGCTGCTCGAATTTCAACTTGGGTTTGTGGTAAATAATTGACTTCTTACCCTTGATATACCTGATCGCCAACATGGTAGGAATAAATTCCGCCGTGGGCGAGTGCCTTTGTGGAAAAAAACAACAGAACGCTAAGACTGAAAAGCTTCATCGACTCAATGTGACAACTCTCTTCGAGTGTCTTATAAGATCGTATAAGGGTGTATTCCTTTCAGCTGCTTCGTAATTCTAGAGATTGTCTAAAGGTCCGTGTCTTCTTTTTCTATATGTCTTGTGACATGGCTGTCTCACGAGGCAGCTGTGGAAGACGGAGAAGACGGGCGAGGACGGTCATAATTCAATTGACTATGGTCATGACTGATGACGAGAGTTCTTCGGGTGCTGGAGTCAGGAATATAATCGTCCCCTGCGCTAATGCCTCGCTGGTTAGCTCTCTCTTCGCTAAAATCGAGGCTAAATATCCACGTTGACATCAGAACAAGTTGTTCTGCGAAAAGGTTTGCTCGTTTAAATAATTCCACCACAATGAGCATTCAATCAAGGTTCCCCGGCAGCCATTTATCGATCTCTGTCAGCAATCAATATGGTAAGAAATCAGAATGTTGATACTCGTTGGAATATTGGCCTAGTACTTGTCCAAAATTCAAATAGGGTGCAAGGTTTGCTTTATTCAAGGAAAGTGACTCGTATCAGGATATGTGTACTCGACGAATGAAGCGGCTACATAGAGTGCTTTGCACATCGGCATCGACCTTCAACTTTTGCTTGTCATTCACACGTATATTCTCCGGTTTCTTCTAAGACATAAAGGGACCGATCACTAACGACCCATGCTAAGTATAACTTGGCTTCTATTGGCAGGATGTGAACGACGTTTTTCGAAGAACATTCATTCTGCAGGACTCGTAAGTTGCTTTGAGAGACTTTCCAATACTTGAATTTCTCGACCTTGTGAGCTTGGTTTCGAATCAATTGACGTCAGCAGTGAACCAAAGCTAAGCGCTTATGACAGGCGCCCATACGACAGTTGCTCGTGAGAAATCTTTGGAAGTCCAACGGGCAGGATTGATATGTTTACTTAATTTTTTTTTGGTCTTTCGTCCAACAGATAATGCCCAACTTGAAGCATTAGTGAATAAGACCGTGATCTCACTCATATCGGGTAAAACTCCGAAATGGCTGAACCATACTTGAAACAATTTATAAGAAAAGATATGAAAGCATGTCTGGGCGAGAGCATAAGAAACGAGGTAGTAACTTGATGTAATCAACGATATGGGGTACATATTATATAAAATACGTAGCTCGCATTATGAATTATTTCTTAGATATATACGCTATGCCGCGTGTCCAAGAACACAAGTGAAAGGAAGTCACTGGCTAGAATTTGGATGGTGTCCTTGGCAATTGCACGTACACGCTACGGGAGCAGGATTTCCATTCACCCGTCCCTTCACAAAGCCGTCCTGGTCTTCATTTGACAGTTCCTCCAATGAGCGACCCTTCGTCTCTGGAAGGAGAAGTGTGGAGAAAATTCCGGTGAACATGAAGAAAGAGAAGATGTGGAGGCTGCGAAATATTCAGTCAAAAATGATTGACAAGCTAGGAGGAAGCTCACATGTGCTTCACAAATTGATTCTCACCACCAATATCCTTTAACTGGGTGAAGCTAACCTGTGCCACAATTGCACCTAATTTCCCACTTGCTGCAGAGATACCGTGTGCAGTCGATCGGTATCTTGTTGGGAAGATTTCCCCAGGAATAATGAATGTTGTCGTATTCGGGCCAAAATTCTGGAAGAAATTTACCAAACAAAATAGAAATACGAAGACCTTCTTCGCCTCGTCTGTCGCAGAGAGATTTTCGTAGGCAAATCCCATGATTAAAAAGAGAAGAGTGAGGATAATGAAGCCCATGAGTTGGATAGGTTTGCGGCCCCAAGAGTCAATGAAGAGGAAGGATACCCAGTAACCTGGGATGAAACCTGCAACGGAGAGGATGATATTACCAATGCATATGCTGCTCAGGTTGTTGTAAACACTTTCATTGATGTTTTTTGATGGGACGCGGCTGAGACCAATTGCATCGAGAATAATGGAGGAGTTAAGACCAAGTCCATAGAATGCGATCTTTTATGTCGGTTAGTTGAAGGAATGAGTCAAGGAATGAAATAGTAGTATACTCACATCAAGTGCGAACCATGAATATGCAGTTCCAAACAAGATCTTGAAATTCTTTCGCTGTCCAAAATATGCCTTGAAGTCTGCAAGACTCGCTTTGGGTGCCTCGAAACTTGTAACCCCCCCGGGATCGTGATATATCTTCTGCTCATTGAGCGTATTGGAGATGTCATGGCTGGCCTGTTCAATATTCCGTTCGATGTCCATCGTAAACCGGGGTGTTTCGGGAATGGTCAGGCGGAAATAGAGAGCAATGGTACCAGGAACACAACCGAGACCGATGAGTAGCCGCCACATGTGGTCGATTGACTGGAGCTCATTATCGGGTTTGGAGTGGAGTATATCGGTCCTATAGCTGGCGGTAATGACTAAAGCAACAATGGCAGCGGCTGGAATGGGACATAGTGGTTTCAAAAATATGCAGACTAGAATGCGTTGAGAACCTTTGGCTCACCGAGATTACCCCAACCCTGAGCAGCAAACACAGCAGTCATCATACGTCCGCGGATCTTGGTCGACGCAAATTCGGAGGAGATTACGGCGGAGAGGGGATAGTCTCCCCCAATTCCAACACCCATCTAGCAGGGCAAGGGGGAGAAAAATCTTGCATGTGGTATCTGGTTAACAATGAGAAGAATGACGTACGACGAAGCGCCAGAAAATAAGGACGCTGATGATGTTTACGGCAGCGGCACTGCCTGAGAGTGCTTGTGCAAAGGTGGAGACGACGATAATCACGAGCTCCACGCCATCTGCAAAATAACACAAATTCTAAGGTTCTCGAAGATCTGATGATTAAAGGCCCGACCTACACATCTTCTTACGACCAATGCGGTCTGCCAACCAACCAAAGAGTAGTTGGCTGACTAGAGTGCCGACAGGTGTGGCGACCTTGACATGCATCTCCTGGGACTTGCTAAGTTTTTGGTCTAAAGAATACTGGTTTAAATGTCAAATAAGCAGTGATATTTTGATGTGCTCACCTTGACCATAAACATACCCCAACATGTGCGAGGCAATGTTAATAGCGAAAATATCGTAGCTGTTTGATCCAGAACATTTTTAGCACAATATTTGTCGGCATGGTATATATATAAAACTTCTAACGCATCGGTGAAGAAGCCAACTCCAGCAACAAAGCAAACTTTAGCATGGAACAAACTGAGATGTGGAGTGAATCGTGGAGGCAATGTCATGCGGGCGGTCGAGGCATCGTACTCACGAGAAACTGGCGCTGTCGACCTCAGCCAAGGCAGCTCTGCGGCGCTCGTCTAGATTGTACGCCAGATCACCACGCGCAGAGAACTTGACATCTTGCGATCCATCATTCCATCCATTCGCGGTGTGGATGCTAACCATTATGTGTGGTCGCTTCAGACACTGGGAGAGTGACGTGGCAGCGAAGTAGAGTGTAGGATGGAAAGTGTTTCCACACTGCTGTGAAAGTTCCCCATCCTGCTTTTGTTCAGAGTCCTAAAATCCTTCCTTAGCAGATGGCGATGATCGGGATCAAAAGGGCACAGAGCCCAGGCAGAAAATGCCTTATTGGTATTACTATTTTAGGCAGGTTTTATCTCCGGCTGCGCAGTGCGTTGATGCCAGGGTCAGAGGAAAATAAAAGCTACGAGCCCGAATGCTGGGGTAGTATGCAAGTCAAACCGAGGGGCCCAAATGAGTGTCTGCGTATCTTTGAAAATTGAAATGCGCGGTCATTGGTCAGCCTCAAACGTGCGCTGGACTTCCTTGATTGAATATCATAATCGTGATTGTTAAGATTCTTGCTGCTATTCGCTAATGGCCGGCCTTGCTTACAGGGAAAAACCCCGCTGCTGAATTTCTTGACCCCTCTATTTCTTAGATTCTGACGAAGTGCAGGGTTGAGCACAAGATATAAGTATGTTACCTCATTCCGCACTTTCATGCCTCGAAGTACACTGCCTCTAATTCCAAGTCTCACCTAGCGAAGTCATTTCTCGAGTTGCAGTGGCCCGCTTCTGTTTCCCTCTTCAAGTTCCACTGAAGGTGCTGATAAATTCCATGATCCTCTGAACGTGATTTTAGGGAAAGCATCCAGTGTACATTGATTCGGAAACATTAGGTACTCAATACAAGTCCTCCGTCAGCGCTGCGGCTGGTCTTGACACAACACAAGCATATAATCATCGCACTATTTTTGCTATCACCTGTCCTGCGGTTTACTTCTTCTCGGTCTACTCCGAAATGTGTCCGTCTTTGCTGTCCAATTTCGGAGGTCCGATCATATAGCACACACGTCAATCCACCGAGCTCCTCGACATTGCCTTCGGGTCAATCGGGAAATGCCTACGCCTGGGGTCTCACTGGAGATTGTAAATTTTGAGAATAAATGAGCCAGCGCAAAGGTGAATTCGTGCACCAAGAGTTGGAGACGATTGAGTCACCCAACGGTATCCAAAGGTTTTGGGGGTGGTAGATGAGTGGTACTATGTACTAGACTCGTGACCAGTCGTACTCTATGGCAAAGTACAAGAATATCCCTCCATCCCTGAGCAGCGAACACGGCAGCCATCATATGCCCACAAATCTCGCTCAATCCAAATTCAGACGAGATGACGGCAGAGAAAGGGTGGTCTCTTCCAATTACAAGCCTCATCTATTAGGGAAAAGGAAGGGTCATTTAGTATGCTATGACAAGCAGAAAAGAACAGTGCAACATTCAACGAAGCGCCGGAAGATGAGGACATTAATAATACTCACAGGTGCTAGTAGCGTTTCTGGACAGAGCTTGGACTAGCGTGAAGACGATCGCGAGGAGCAATTCAACACCATCTATTCGAATGAGGTAAAGAGTTGATTAATTTATGAGGGTACAGTTCGAATCATGGATAGACCCGGCGTACATATCCTCTTGCGGCCCAAAATGTTAGCCAGCCACCAAGGAGCAGTTGACTAACAAGGATACCGACAGGAATAGCGAGTCACTGGCGACCTTGACACTAAGATTCTGGCGCCAGTGGAGTTCATGGTCTGGTGAGATGCAGTGGTCAGAGATAGAAGAGGCGGCTAGGCCTAGGAGCCAGTGATGGCGCCATAGACGTATCCCAACATTTCAGAGGCAATGGGAATGGCAAATATATCGTAGCTGTATGTTCTCAATACCTTAAAGAAACTGACACCAGCGACAAAGCAGACCCTGACATAGAATAGGCTGAGAACTTGATTTAGCACTAGCACATATAGAAGCTGCAAGGGGGGAAACGCAAGAGGATTTGGCATTGTTGACCTCAGCCAAGGCAGCTCGACAGCGTTTGTCTAGACATAGGCCACCTCATTCCGCGTGGTGAAAATTTCTTTCGATTCATCGTGACATCCTTCCGTGTAGTTGGCCATTCGGTGAGGCAGTGCGCGGTGGGGGAAGAGAAGTGGTATGCAAGGGAAACTGTGTTGTGGAAGCTTTTTCATCTTGATTATATACAGGATTGTGAGTGCGATTCAAGTCAAGTACATGAATCTAATGGGAAACAAGGCGATGAGATTCACACCATGCGCCCCATTTCTCATCGTTGGATGAGTATAGCACAAGTATGTATGTCCTTGTTGATAGTGCATTCGACGGCCACACTAAACCTGGCTGCCAGTGGCTGCTGATGCCCTTCAAGTTTGTATTGCCATGCGCATTCCGTTTTTGTTCTCCTTCTCCCCTCGGTTGGCCTTTTTTTGGCTCTGGTAGCTTGATTCCCTCGTCTGCAATACGGTCCTTCGACTGGCGTAGGCTACGAGCCTCGAGCGAACAACCCACTTCGCCGCACACGGAAATAACCGGAACGCTACCTAGGATTTTTCAATATTCTATTCCACTCTGTCCCGCAATCTCAAGCAGTCGTCCAGGTCATCCCCTCAAAGAGCCTCCCCGCGCAGTGCATCCGATTTTGACTCGAACTGGCGCTTGGCTTGGTTTCCTCTAGTTCGATGTTTGGGCTAGGCACATCGATTTGAAGTTGAGGGACGGATAAGGAGCATTGGAATCGGAACAGGACCCATGGAAGCGCAAACAATGTGTGTTTTCAAGTCGATCCACGTTTGTTATAGAGGTGGATATTTTCTGGCCCCGTTCGAAAGTGAACCGGAATGTCAATGTGATATTTCGATCGACTCGAAGCCGTTCTTTGCCTTACCGCCCGCCCGGCAGGCAGTCAGCCACCGGAAGATAAAAGGTGGCTCTAAGATTGTTCAGTCCTTACTACATCTTGGCCTAGAACGAGCATCTCTCCTACACTTTGGTCTACTTACCAAGCTCTTTCTTGGGCATCCAATGTGCTCGCCGTGTCGATGACAGTCACCATCGTTCATTTACACTGCTTATTACTTCACCCCTTCCATTCGAGCCATATCTTGTGGGACGCAAACCACGGCAAGTCACTCAAGCTCTGGTCAACCACCAAGTCTAACTACTTGAATAGTAACCTACTTGTTCAGAAACGCTCAAGGATATGGTAATCACAGTCAAGTATACTCATCGGTAAGCGATTCCGCCACCTTGACAGGGTCGAGGTGGCTGACTTCAAATCTCTTCCAGAAGGTTGTTGGTCATGTCGGATTGTGCTTTGTTATCCGTTTCGAGGATGAATCTGACAGCGTTACCAATTCCAAATGGTATCGCAAACGCTCCCCGCCTAATGTTCTTTTAGGCGTTTACATCTGCCCTACTTGCCATATCCAACATCTCAATACGTCACAGAACCCCCGCAAGCACCCGCGTATCGCCCAAACTACTGCGCCTCCGAGGCTTGAGTTTCCGCCACTAGTATGGTGATGCACGATGAAAGTCCGGAAATGCAAATCAAATACCCCAGGTCACCCCGCATCTTTCCTCGCCACCCCCTCTAATCCTCTTCATGGCGCCTGATAAAAGGTCAGAGGTACATGCATAACAATTACAGCATCGTAGACCCAGCTAATGCGATGCTCACCAGATAAATGGTCGCCCAAAGTCGCGGTTAAACGCGCCGAAGAGCAAAATAAATATACAAGAGTGGGTTCTTTCGGTCTGGTCTTTCTGACCTCGCTCATAATCATCTATTCCCTCGTCCAGCACGGCATAAAATAGCTTAGTGTAAAACAAAAACTAAAAGGCGAGATGTGATGTAAACGCCCTTCAACTAGGCTAACCGTAAGCATTTACCGCCAATCTTTGTCCTCTGTTGATCCGGGTCTTAGGCCAAGGGCACCCTCACGTTCGTCGTTCGTGTCAGCCGCAACGACTTACACCCAAGCTTCCAGTCATCCTAAGGCATCTATTTGGCCCTTGTATATCCCTCTGCACTGTTCTGGATAAAGATGGTCACTCAGCTAGTGGTATGTTTTCTTCATTTGGTTCAGTCTATCCCACTCATCGATTGCCCGATCTGAGAGTTGGCTACCTGACTAATAAGCGTTGATATGCGGCGTCGTCCATCTGGAGTTCAATTCTTGGGCCAACTTCAATGGTATGGATTTCTGTTCATCCATTGACTTCTCACCATGCTGATAGTCATTCAGTCGGTGGATGACGCCACCTTACGACCTTTCATGATTCTCGGTTCCCAGTTTCTCATTTCAGAGCACAAGGATTTCTACTCTTGATACCCCTTTTCAGTCTCCTACATTTTCAGATTCTTTGGTCTCTGCATTTCCTATGCTGGCCCGTATGTCTTCAAGGCTTCGTCTCTTCTCCATTCTTGATGGTTTCTGCTACAACTCTGCGTCCGCCGCTTCATGAACAACATCCCTCGGTTGGCAACAGCGCTTCCGCGAACCATCTTTTGGCCAGATACGCGTCCTGCCGTGCCAACTATACACAGCAAAACCCCAAGCCCGCGGGACGAAGACTCGGGCCTTACTTTCTATCACACTCTGATCATTGACTCACTTCTCGCCATTCACTGGTCACCTACCGCCGTGGTACTCTCGCTACAACCAGCGGTCGTGTGTCTACAACAGGATCCCATCCGGCATCGATCTTGCGAACCCCTCCGGTCTGACGACGTTCGTCATCCCTACCTCACCACATATCTGACCACTTGCAGGCGGTGGGAGGACGCTCTGGGATGAACGACGGTGGCTTCTCCTTGAAACATGCACCCATATACCCCAGATGTATTGTTCTGTTCACATCACTATACCCCATCTCCGGTCTTTGCCTTCATCTTCAATCCCCGCCCTTATCTCTTCCGCTTCTCCTCAACTCATGTATTTGATCTACTATTCTATACACTTGGTATTGCAAGCCGTCCCGAGCACTGGAGCCTCCCTCGAACGAACCTAGCCAAACCAATATCTACGCTGGACCTTCGCTCGTGGCGGGACTGAGCTCTTTAGGTACCTTGAGACCAGGGGGTTATCCGTTTTGTCAACAATTTACCTTCCCACTTCGACCTCAAGAAATTTTTAGAAAACTAGATGAACTCCTGTACAACTCCTACATTGGTCAATTGAATTACAGTTTGAGTCATCGATAATATTCAACCAGATTTTTGTAACCTCAATTGGTGATGCGAAGGTTCATGACTACGCTGTGATTTCATTCGTCCGTCGCACGAACCAGGGCTTTCTTCGCGAATTTCTAGCATTATTTTACATTGGGTTGGAGCGGGAGCCGGCCGCCACCTCAGATCAGACGGCGGGGCACACGCGTAGCATCGTTGGGGATCGTGCGGGTGGAAAGCAGAAGGCTAGGAGTTGCAAGTGGGCCATCATTCAGTGGAGATCGCTGAGGGGCAGGAAGCCTTTCTTGTAGATTTCGATTTGACGTGTTCAGTACTGGCATTTTGTGGATGGAACAAGGGACAGCGAAGGGCGAGACAAAAGTATGATTAAATCTATGAATAATATAGGTGGTGATCGTACAAAACTACAGTTTTGCCTTTGCACCCTGACAGAGGTGAAAGAAAACGGACGTGAGAATGCAAAGAACCAGAAGGAACTATGAAGGGTACCTGCTCACCTTAAGGACACCATCAAGTTTGGTGGCAAGCATGATGTTACCCTTCGTCTTGAGCTTGCCGGTCATGAACGCTTTCTGGCCGTTTAGCTGTTAATAAATGGAACTTTATCAGCTACCAAGTCATCCAGAGACAAGAGGACAGGGGTAGAGTTGCAGCAAAACGCGTGCGTACCTTGCCAGATGCGATATCCGTAAGTGTCGTGTCAGTGAAGATAATCGTGATATCCGCCTTGGGTTTAGCTTTGCCCTTGTACACCGTCGCAGTCTTCTTCAAATCGATTGTCCAAGTCGCGGTCTCCTTCGCATCGTTGGTCACTTGAAGCTCAAATATACCGTTGACCTGAGTATGACAAGGGTTCTTTAGTGTGTCCGTATGTCATGAAGAACTCTTGAACAGACCTTCTTGATCTGTTCAGCCTTCTCTGCGTCCGAGTACTTTGAAAACGCACCCTCGAGTTCTGCGAGGAGGTCTGAGGCCTGAACGTACATCACAAGTGCAAATCAGTATTCTAGAATGAACACAGCTCCTGCCAACACAGTGGATGTAACAAGTACCTTGAAGCCAGCCACTTTTATGTCAGATTCAGACATGTATTTTTCGTGGTGTTGCAGTAGGTGCCTTAGAATCAAAGAGGAAGTTGGAAAGCGGGGAAGCAGAGGTCGCGGTTTTTGTGTTCTGCCACTTTCACATGGCATTGATGTTTGATTGCTGGGGTGGTCAGGTGACTGGTTCTAGCCGATCCATGCGCCGCGAATCGCACCCGGGTCGACTTCTATGCATCTATCAGTAATTCTTTGATTTTTCCAGCCACGGTCTCCACAGGAAATCGGAATTTAATGCAATGTATCACTTGACATAGATTTTCTTACTACAAACCAAAAATTAGGAGATTTTGAAAATAAATGGTCGATTCAAGTGTACTTACTTGATCTATTGGGGCTCACGGGCGCTTAAATAAAATCTCTGACGGTCCGCTGAGAGCTTCATCTGGTGGCGAACCAGATGGTATATGTGACAATCCCAAAAGTAATATACCGTGATTGTCTATTTATATGAAGAGCGACATAGAGCCACCTGATCCTATGCCCAATGCTTCGGGTAGGGCTGCCAGCCTGAGCAAGCTTGGGTAGATAACCTCCTCAACGCTAAATTTACCCTCACGTGTAAGAGTTGCCGAGAGAAACCGTACAATTATTTGTCATTTGAATCTTTGGATGTGGCGACAATAACATTTCCCTGATTACATTGGGCGCCAAATACGAAAGTCCTGGTGTAACTTCTAATTTTCGAATTACACTATACTTGTCGTTCTTTCTCTGACGTGGTTAGTTCCACTTTGGATCAGTACCTCTATTTGACACACGGAGGTATCTGCCGAAAATCGCGACGACCATCCCAAGAGATACCTAGATAGTGGCAATGGCTTATGGGTTCATGTAGTAAGTACTAGATATTTGATATTTTCCATTTGGGAGCTGATTCTGCGGTATCCCGTGCTGCAGTCTGGGACTTCTCTAAGCCTCACGGATATGTACTACACATCACTGCGACCGGTAGTTATTATTACAACCAGTCTTTCAGATTCGCATGAGGTGTGGGGAAAGAAACTTTTCGAGAACTCTGTGGACTCCGGACACCGCGGGAGGCAAAATTTCTAGGAATTGGAAAATCCGGCTACGGCGGCAGCAGACCAGTCATGCTCCCCTGGGCGGGCGCTTAGCGCTTACCCCTTCAGGGTGCCCAAATCACCAATTAAAATGACAATTCAATTGCAAAATCCAGACGATTGCATACCGTCAGGCACTAGGATTAGGGGTTGGTTTAATCGTTGATCAGCCACTGTGGTGGACCTTCGACTTACTAACCAACTAGCGATTGAGAACTCAATGAACATGGATATGTTATTAGAGGGCTATCTACCACCAAAAAAAAAGGGAAACCCCTTGCACAGTATAAGTAGTGATGGAAGTGAAAGCGCGTTTCGGACGCGGTCAAGCGGCGGTGTAAGCTGTTGGCTGACAGTCTGAGGCTCAGACTCTGGGCGCTGTGGTCTAGAGATTATGTCGAAGAGTTCGTATCCAGAATAGCATATCTGATATCGGGCTGGATTCCTTGGTTGTAGGCTGTACGATTAATTAGGGTGACAAGTACTTACAGTCTGGCGAACATGCCAGTGTTGCCGCCGTTTGCCCGCCGTTCTGCCGTAGCCGGATTTCCATTTCCTGACCATCTGGGAGGAGGAGAGGTATAACCACCGCTCAAACGGCGTCGAGAAGCCAGACCCGGGTACTCAGTATTCAGTCGGTGCCTTGGAGAGCTAGGCTGTGATTGTCAGATCAAAAGGGATGTGCAGTCTCTCATTCAGCCCTTGACGATTAGAGCTGATTGATTGCTCTCGTAGGTCAATATATGCACGGCACACCCTTCGCAAGTCTCTTTTAGCCCATTGTCTGCCGATCTGACCCTACGACCCCATGGCCCCAAATCCCCATTCTATTTGTTACCGATCGCGTTTACATAGAGTAGTCTATCTGCTGTCCGGACCTTCTGAGCTGTCGCCATTTATTTATTGTGGACGCAATGCAGCTTCAAGCACGCCGCCCTATAGCCGTGGTTATCGAAAGTTCATTGCGTTTCCTGTGAGTGTTAAATTATTCCTATGTTCAAAAGCTGACAGTAATTTTCTCCTCTCCCTCTAGATTTTTATTCTGTGGAGTTGAGGGTTCCTTTTTACTTATCAGTTCTTTCCTGGCCCTTCCTCTTTATTAGTTTCACTCATCCATCGACTTATTATCGCCTGTTATTCCTCTCTATCTACATATACTCGATGAGCACCGAAATTAGAATAACTGTCACTGCTCTGGACATTAGGCTTGTGAACATCCATTGAGTTAGGTTCCTGAAGTCTGATACAGCGGCTAATCTCCGGCTTTGAATATCTTATACATACCACCTCTTGACTGACGCTGTGATACAATAATTATGATACCACTGCGTCAGTGGCAACAAGTAATACTAAAATGATAACGGGAATGTGAAGTGTCATACTGTCAGAGTAATCGAGAGATTTACGAGAGTGGATTGTAAGTCCTAATCTTATAAAAGAAGTGTCCAGTAGATGGAGATATCCTAAAGGGACGACGGATATGATGCCGATGCGGCACTTCGGAAGCACCGACAGCTGTTAACTTGAGAACGTTGATCCGCCGTGTCCTTGGCGCTGATTTTTCAATCCAACTCCATGAGAGACTATAGGGTGTTCTCGTCTAGAATCCAATGAAATAGATTCGAGGACAATAGTGTCATGCTACACTTACGGATGTCTGCGAGAAGTAACTCAAAGTCATCAGAGCCCATCACTTTGGGTGGGTTTGCTCGCCTGAGCAACTTGTGATCAATGACTTTGGGCTCGCCGACGCTGATCGTGCCCTCTCCCGTAACCGAGTGTTCTGGTAAATTATATCTCGAGGTTGGATATTGGGGTGTGCTTGTGGGGTGCTTGTGGGACATGGTTGCAATCTTAACTCTGCCATTCGCATCGAGGTCCGTCAAGACAATGACAGGGTGTTGTCCAATCTTGCTCTAAATGATAATCGCGTCATCAGCAACACAGATAAGAATGATTTCAAGTGCAAGAAGGTCCACGCACGGAGTATCTGGGACGAGGCTCAAAGTTCTTTGGCTTCGCGAGCATCATAGTGCCGGGCTGTATGCCCATGGTGAAAGGGAATTTCTAGTTGGTCGTGAAAGGGGGAAGTCGGTGGTCACAGACTCTTTATCACTGGAAAGTGGAATGAAAGGAAGAACTCGGAACCCAACAAGAATAAGAATTACGAGACTGGTATCTGTTCGCGGGGATTTACAGCACTAATTAGCCATTTGCATGAGGTCGGATCCTCGCCCGCAGTTGCCAGTCCCGATTCATCGCCCAAAGGCCGCTAAGTGCATTCCGTACCCTTTGCCCTGAGTGTGTTAATATCGTGAAGCCCTGCACGACAAAATACATACACGGGTTGCTTTACCCCAAGAGGTATTGTTTTTCCATGTGGGTCTCTGACAAGCTGCCTCCTCTAGTAATCTTGAGCGGAATTACATGCTGCCCCGTAGCAGGTACTATGACTCACGCTAGACTCGCGGGGTATCGATTTTCTATTGTCCCCCCGACTACTCCCGTCCGCGATCGCGTTGGTGGTGTAGGGATTGGAATGCAGGTCTTGTTTGGTAGCCAGGTGCACCACTACTCATGTAATACCAGTAGCCTTGAGCGGAGCATCAAGCGGATGCTTGCGCGCCCTGTTGAGTACCCTCAAACCCTAATCCTGTCACGATTTTTGTATCTCCGTCGAACCCAGCGCTAAGGTCTAGGCAGCGCTGATTGATCCGTGAACACGTGAAACGGCAAGGCATGCGCGTCTAAAATTTAATTGCGACTGAATTAACTATTCCCCAAAAAAAGAAGTCTGGTCAATGTCCTCTCCGTTAGCATATTAGGCATCATTTTGGACTTTCAATAGCTCCTCCCAACAACGCGGATGGTTCCTTACGTCTGGGAGTACTGAATATCAGGATCGTGGTCTGCAGGGATTAAAAACGTATTGGCTCTCTAGAACCAATCTCAAACCACATCGTAAAATGTCGTAAGCAGCGCCGAACCTTGTTTCATTGCGTTCTAAGTTTTTCTAACAGATATGTTGATATTTGACGAAAAGGACCTTCTTGACTTCTGGTTCTGAGTCACTCACATATGCAACAACTGCTGAGCAAACGGTAAAAGTAGAGTTCATATCTGGAGTGCGGACGATGATCACATAAAAGAAGTAGATCTTTGTGCAGATAAAAGAAAGGGGGACCGTACGGAAGGGCCAATATTTGGGCGACTTGGATCAGACATGAGTTCGAGCGAGTGGAGAAGTGTACCCCGTCACAAATTCTCCCCTATATTGCCCTCTTGTCACGGCTCTAAATTGTCGGGACGTCAGTGTGCTTCGTAGTCCTCGTTGAAGCACTCAGCACGACACTGATGCTGACAGCAGCCAATTGCGAACAATCAAGGACACGGAGCGTATCAAGGATATAGATGGACGCCGAAAGTAGATGAAAAAGTGAGTAAGTGTTCTTTGGATGAGATGTCCCACTCCGAGCGTTGCAAGGCAGTGAGACAACCCCCGTTCAATCACCCATTGCAGGGAAGTTGCAACATTCTACTAAGCTCCGCATGTGGGCACAGTGTGATCTAGAGGCCGCCACTCGTCCTATTGGACGAGATAGTTGAAGTGCGCACACCGCGTGCGATTAACCCTGAGGCCTGAAGCGCCAGATGACTTGGGAGAAATACAATATAACGTACTGCTTTCATAGCTGTAGTAAAACTGAGCCATTTGAGCGGCCGCGCACTCATAGCATATGTCTGGATGAGAGGACTCGCCCTCGGGGCTGCATGGTACTCCGTGGATATGACAGGTGGGTTTAAGGTTGGGTGACACACTGGCTTTCATAGTAACGTGGGAATGCACAACCGGAGCGCTCCGTGATAGGCGCGTGTGCCCCACTGAGTACGGAATAACTCCTAGATCATCATCTCGCTTATAATTGTCTTAGGGTAGTAGTATAAAGATATGCATAAAATAAACGAATGCTAATGAATAAACTATATTTAAATAGATACTGAAGGACATATATTATTCGTCCACCGTTGTCATGAATAAGCGCCCAGGTAGAGATAAGTACATCAATCGTCGGACACATTCATAGAAAGAGCGAAAGAGTAAAAATAAATTAAAAAAGACAGTATTCTACATTATAAAAATAAGCTCCAGACAGAAATATATCAGGACAATTTATATCTATCAACTTGTCGCTTTTAAAAGTCTGTAGACCGAGGGGTCGGCATTTGAGGTGAGTTGTTCGAATGCTGATGCAACATAAATGCTATCAGGGCCCACCCGCCCTCACTGGGATGGGTAAAGACGGCGAGTGGATGCTGCCATAGAGAAACTGTGAGTGTAAAGAAGACGAATCTGTGTACCACTCATCTCTGCACATACTGTGCCTCGAGGTCGAGGGATGAAATGTTTGAGTTTCGCGAGCATCATAATACTAGGGTAGATATCTCGCGACGGCATTCTATTTTAGTTTAATAAGGGATGATTTCCCACTAGTGTGTTTCTTCTAGGTTATATACGAGTAACCAGGACAAGGCCTAGGCGGGGCACCTTGCATCGTGCTACGGGCTCTCGGTGATGAAATGCATGGAGGGCGCGATGCCTGTTAAAAGACTCTACCGATGGAGAAACACCCCTGTGTCAGTTTCATGTAGGCCAGTCGTAACTATTAATGTGACCCCAAATTTCCACTTTGGGAATATTTGAGCCATCCTCTATTTTCAAAGCTACCATATAGGGTGTGTAACAAGTCCCTTTGTGGTTACTGGATCCCGCCATAACACCACTTCGACCTCGGACAATTTCATATATAAGGGTCTGCCGTATTTAGCGTTTCAAACAATGATTGTTCTACTAATGGGCGAATGGAATTCTTGGATGTCTATCACCATTGTCAGACCTAGGTTGTGTAATTTTATGCCTCGTGCCCTTCAATAACCAAAAGAACGATACCTGGGTTCTTGACGGCATTCGATCCGAAATCCGCATCGTTCGACAAGCGCCACCCTCTCGCGGCTCATTGACTGGGGATAACTACAGCTTACGGTGTTGACACAGAGCTACCATTTTAATCGTAAAATCAATGTGGCATGACCGTGCATTTGGTTGTTATGCCCCTTGGAGTCAAAGATGCGCCAGTCGGGATCGATCCTTGATTCACCTTCGGTTAATGGTCTCTTGAAGGTGTATGTGTGACATGTTTCACACTCTTTTCCGGATCATGGAAAAACTAGAAATCAATCGATCTGACCGTAGGCTTGAGCTTTGAGCCTAGACAGGTAGGCTGCATACAGTAACGTCAATTCAAGACATTTAAATTTATGAACCGAGAGCGGCTGCATTGGATATATGAGTCTCAATCATGTCGTAAAGTCATTGGCCAAGGTTAAACACTGAGCATTGAAGTAGGACACGCGTCGACGTCGATCATTGACTGGCAGACGCGTGCGGGAGCAACCGAGCCGGCGTGACCGGCCCTTGATCCGTGAACCTGTTCGATCACGGGCGCCTTTCTTTGTTTGGTTCGGGATCTTGCTGTAAGCGAACTGGCTGGGCTCAGACTGGAATAAAATAGTAAATATATATATATATAGCCCTTGTTATTCAGTATGTACAAAATAATATCGCTGCGCGCATTCTTCGGTCGTCGAGAGGTAGAATAAACAATAAGCGCCGGGCTTGGAACCAGCCGAGTACGATAGAAACCATGGTGAGGAATATGAGATATGGGAGGTAACTGAGAATGAGGTCCCCTCTATCTCACTGAGCGAAGGATAAGACCAGGGCAGTTGCTTTCTATTGACTTGTCATTCGTGGCAGGCGTGCGAGCATATGACATGGAAACTCACGAATGTCAGCGACTAGCGCCGCCAAATCAGAAGTGTCCATGGTTATGGGAGAGCGCGGATCTACAAGATTCGAAGAATGTATGAAGCTGGGCCAGCCAATACTGATAGTTCCTTCGCCCCTGTTTGGGTCCGTCGGAAGGTTGTATGTCGAGGTCTTTCGTTGAGGTGGGTTGTCTGGGTGTCGATGAGACATGAAGGCCACCAAAACCCAGCCCTCTTCAACCGGGTAGGGTAAGATGATGACAGGGTGACGTCCAATGTCGCTCTAGTCCCGCCGTTAATGAATACTGATAATCAGCATGTCAATCACCTAAACACATACCGAGCCTTTAGGGCGCCAGCCATCCCATGTCCGAAGGTGCTTAGGCTTCGCAAGCTTCATGTCACCGGGCTTGAATGTAGAGGACATGAATTCGTTGTGGTTTGTACTGAGGTGAGTACTGTACTATCCCGGCCTTCCTGAGGCACTTTATAACAAGTGGGCACGGCGACCTCGTGCTTTAGTCGCGAGATAAAAGTGAGGCTCCTGCATCTGATAATGCAAAGTGAGTACAAAGAAGCGTAATGTGGAGTAGAATAAGATGCGGGGCAAGGAACACAACCCCGAAGGTTTTACAGCCGCACGGCCTTGATGCAGATCCCATCTTGTACTAGTAATAAAGTATACTTTGTTGAATTAATTACATACCACCCAAACCAGAATCAATCATTGTAAGCCATGGAGGACTCTGAAGTCGCGATTTGTGTCATCGTCTTCATTTTTCTTCTCTGCCGGCAGTCCGAAAATGAATGCAGATATCGGATCAACGCACTTGCGACTGGTATAGTTATTTTTTGTCTGAACATGCGCTTCACGCTCTATGCCAAGCCTAGTACAACTTGAACAATAACCATTGAGATCGCGCAGATCAAATGGCTGAAACTTTATCAAAGTATCCAGAAGATGGGAGGAACGACAAACAGCGTAAACTAGTGCTATAAATTTTCAGACAAGTATACATCAAAGCCTACACCTTCACTCAGAGGTGCGTTGCTAGGCGTCGCGTTATTTCGGCCCACGCGACGATAAAGCAATGATTCTGTCAAAGTCAGTGCCTCGTTGGCTCCCCCGCTAGAGCCGAAAGAGCCCTGTCGTCGACCTCGCGTGTCCAGATTGTGGGTCTAGGCCTCATAACTCGGCGACAACTGGAGAAAAAATTGATAACTTGGTCGAAGGTTGGGACCATATATTGCAGAAGTCTGCACCACTGAAGCTGCAAGGAGGTACTCAATGCAGACCAAAACTTGAGGCCGCCTTGCACCCTTCGAAGACAGTGCGCCTTCGAGATTGCCTGATTCGGGATCTTGCAGTGCGGCTAGTTTCCCGAATCTACTCACAGGTGCATTGCAGCAGGAGTGAACTCGGAGTCTGCAGCGTCCGCGTTGAATGCTGTCGTACATTTGTACGTTAGTACACGTTGAGACTCTTCGAAGTTCTAGAAGATTCAATTACCTACTCCTTCAGGACGGGTACACGAAGAAGGAATGTTTCTGCTAGATTGCTGACACCTTAATTCCTACTCAGCTTAGACAAGAGATCTTGACCCTTTTTTGCATAGTACCCATCTGAATCGCAAGCCCGATCACTATAAAAAAGAAATTAGGGCCGTAAAATCGAGGTATCGTCCTCTTATATTAAGTTATAATCATGTAGCTACGCTACTCACAGGTCCGGTCATCGTAAAAATCGCTGATGCTTACCAAACAGTCAAACAGTGTACGGGGAACTGTCTGCATTGGTCCACTCGATCGCTGGGGATTGACAGAGGCCCGAGGGAATTGTGAGTGCAACGCGCTTGAGATCGACGCTCGTCAGATACAGCAAGTCTGAAAATGCATGAATCATTTAAGCCCGTCCGTTCGGGGCGGACTCCGCACCCTCCGGTCACAGGGTTAGGCTTTGGCATACATTGAGAAGTCGACCGTGCTCTCGCATATTGCAGGAGGTTCCGTTCCTAGTGTCGGGATCAGTTGTCATCATCGTAACAGAGTGTAAACATTGCGCGCGGCAGAAGAGGCGTAGTACTACCGAATTAGGCCAAAGACATGCGACAACAAACAATCGCAGCCCCACACCCCTTGCGTACCTGCAGACAGCAGCTCTCCTCCTTCGACCACGAGCACAACGAACCCTGCGCCCCTGCTCACTGCCGTCCAGGATGAAGTACATCGAAATACCCGCTCTCTCGCACCTCGCTCAGTCGCTCACCCATGAAGGCCCCGAATGTTCGGTGCACACTAGAATGGAGGCATACAGCTGCAAGAACATCAAACGCGACAAGAAACTCTTCAAATCCCTCGAAACCGCATACCAAGATGACGTGTCCAATTCGCCACCACTACCCTCCTGGCTCGCGCTCGACCGTGAGGCCGAGATGACACCATTCGGGCCTATCGACAAGCAGGCCTCGAGGAAGACACTGTACCTCCTCATTGCGACGCTGAACGTCGCCTTCCCTGACCACGAGTTCTCCGACGTACGGCCTTCGCATTTTGTGAAGGAAGAGGATGGCGCTAACATCCTAAATGCGTTGTCCAACACCCTCATCTCACCACACCGCACTGGGTCAAGTGCCCCACGGTCATATTCGTCCTATCCACCAACCTCAGCGGACTTCTTCCCCTCCTCGGAGTCAAGCTCAACCTCCCCCTACGAACGCAAGATTCCCAGCCCCCTTGCGCCCCCCGCTATTGTGTCCGGGACCCACCCAACTCTCTTCCGCCTCATCGACGACATAATCGGTCTATCAGAGTGTGAAGTCTTCTCCTACACACCGGAGATTGACGCCGACCCTCACGCCAACGACTTCTCAGACGACGAAGACGATGTAGCATCTATCGCGGACGAAGCGTCGAGTAGTGACGAGGATGCGACATTCGAGTTTGATAATTACGACGTGGACGAGATCAGACCGAGGGCGTATAGCCGGGGTACGAAGATTCCGCCTCCGACGCCGAGAGCCGCTATCAACTACTCGGTCTTCGATAATCTGGCCGAATCAATGCCGCTGTCCACGAGTCTGCGGTTCAAGCGACGAGGGGCTTTGCTTTGGTCCTCCCACTGGTTCTTTCTCAACCGCAAGCGAAAGCGTATCCTCTTTGTCTCCGTCTGGGCGCGGTCAACCGGAATTGGAAGGATGTACACCAGTGACGATGATGACGAGTACAGCCTCGACCTAGGCCTGTCGCACTCGAATGAGCGATTCAAGGCCTGGGATGGGAGTGTGGGGTTGGGTGCGAGGGCCTTGGGGTTGAAGGATTATTGACGATATGCCCATCATAGTCCAGTGAGCTCTGTGCCAACAATGAGAGGTGAGATTTCTCAACACCAACAATATATTGCTGGATTCTCACCTTGACCTTGCAGCTTTTTCCATGATACCTTCCATTTCGTCCCAGCTCTTCCCTCTCCCGTAGACTCTTTCATCCCTTCTGCCCTCTATGCTTCTTCTTTATCTATAAGCCTTCGCTATAAACCACCATAACCATAGCCCATCCCATATTGTGCCTCCTCGAACACACAAATAGTAGTACCATGCTCCAACTTGATAATCGTCTCCACTTCCCTATGTAACATTATTGGCTTTCAGTTTTTTTTCGGTTCTTGTTCCAGTCTGCACCCTTCCGTTTGTTCTATCTCCCCGCTATGGTCAGCGATTTATTAGGTATTGCACGTCGCAGACAAATCCACACATGCTCAAGAAGTCAAGTTTAGCGCACGTACCTGTATATATGAAAGAGAGTTCTATTCCCCTTTGCCCTCAACCACCTCAATTCGTATCTCTCTCACCACTTCTGTCCCATCCCGTCGTCTGCCCAAAAGATTGTTTCACTCACCCCAATTATGACGACCCGGCCTGTCTCCCCCAGAACTCCAATCTCTTCTTCATCGCACTCTCCTGGTCTCCACATCCTGACACAACACGTGCGTTCTCAGATAGATGATAAGTTGGCCCCTTCTGCATCCCATAGGTTTTCCAATGGTTTGAAGTGAGGCAACGTTTGCCTGGCGCCACCTACTCGACCTCGGATAGGAGTCGAAACACAGGAGATTTCGAGATTAGATTAAGATGATCGTCCGTGCTGCAAGTGGGATTTACGGCCAGCCGAGATCTTGGTTTGTCGAAAATGATGTCTCGAATCCATGAAAAGCTTGCTGGTTGTGAAACCATCAAAATTGCTGAATGGCGAGCAACATGACGGCATTAGTGGGCGAGACCTATCGTGTATCGTGTGCTGCTCTAGAACTGAACCGCTAAGATTTGGATCTTCAGTGAGTCAGAGTCGAACCCAGACGAAGAAATTTTCGGACGCACCAAGAACCTTGCCTGCACCTCATGCCCATACCCGACTCCAGATGCAAGCACCATCCACACCTCTGACCAGCTAAAAAAAAATTGTTTCATTCATCAAATGCCCGATATTGCGCCTCGGGACAGACGCGTGATGATCCGAGTATCGTAGATGGGCATCATCACTGCCTCGAGCTTTGGGCGAGGAACGATGAAGGCAAGGATATTCAGAGGTTTGAGCTCTATGGAGAAATTTTCTGGACGCACCTGGATATGACTGCACTCTAGTGTGAGACGTAAAATTCACCCCACCGGTCATGTAAAAACATCGCCCCGTCCAACCGCATCTCCATAGTGCACTTTGGGGGCATTACCCCCACGAGCTGATCTAATTGGTGAACAACGATATTCAGC
>Ga0247741_1000540_pt1 | contig 21591 bp, 22 predicted proteins | sample UWRJL213509R2_FD_180945 | JGI IMG/M metagenome (GOLD analysis project Ga0247741, IMG submission 180945) | Plant litter microbial communities from Arlington Agricultural Research Station in Wisconsin, United States - UWRJ-L213-509R-2 | ecosystem: Environmental > Terrestrial > Plant litter >... | reverse complement strand
GAACACGAACCCGCAACCGATAGCGAATTGCAACACGATAGGGAGGATGAGGACATAAACGATGGGGTTTTTCCTGTACATGGCATAAACTCAAATTTGGAGATGGATAAGTGACTAGAAAGATGAGCGAATAATTATAGTCAGAACCCACCTCGTAGAAAGAGAACTGCATCCAGAAATGCAGCAAGAAATGTACATCCAGTGAAAAGAAAGAGGAACCAGGCTTGGCAATGAGTTGTGGAGATGGAGGTTGTGGACGAGTAGGCGGGCATTAGAATGGTGTGTATGAGGATGTAGTTAACTCTATAAAAAAAAAGAACAGTGAGTAAATTCCATCGTTCTGGTAAAAGTCCAGTAGCATAAGAGTGGGTGATGAGATGGGAGACTGACGTCAATACAATCAGCGCGATGTAACGTGTACCAAGGTAAAGGATCTTGACAATAGGACTGCGAGCCCTGTAGCAGAGTAATAGTGGGTCAGCGACTATTACAACAGCAAGACCGAAGGGGAGGAATTGGTAGAGGTAGAAGCAACCGCCGGGGTAATTTGAAGGATAAGGATTAGAGTCGAATGAAGGTCACAGACCTCCAGATATAGAGGTACTCCGCCTTGACGGTGGAAAGGTGCTCGATTCCCAAAAAGACGAGTGCCGCCACTGAGTTTTGGTTACCGGGCGATAGGAAGGATATGAGCGTTCACAACACAACTGAAAGCAGCTCAAAAGTCCTCACAGGATGAATAGTTTCTCCCGTGTATCGCCAGGCCACTCAGACCTAAGCTAGCGGCACTGGTTGCGACAGTCTGCTCATGGTTCATGTCCATAGATATCACTTGTTCAAGAAAGGTGCAGCGGTTGAGGAGTTGATGACGCCCTGACACGAAGTCTTTCCAATACTTTTACCGTGCGGACTAGGGCGAGAGCACGGTTCTTGAAGTTGGGGAGATGGGTAACGTTTACAGCGATGGAGTCGTGGTCAACCAAACAGACTTGTGGCGTAAGAGCTTCAGCAGGCTCACCAGAGCCGAGTTATGAGTGGATGAGGTTCCGGACACATTATCTGTTTTCAGGGCAAAGCTCACGAGGAAAAATATCGTAAGGGGAGTGGGAGCGTGCGTCGCCTTAGCGTCGCCTGTACCTGATCTCGGGAGGGAAATGCCGCCACTCAATAATAGGAGTGAACACCGCATAACCCTAGCTATAGGAAAAAACAGGAAATGCAGAACGATCTGGAAAGCAGGGCTACCGGGCAAATCTAATTGCACTGCCACATTCCTTACCGTCAGACCTTAATATTTTAATTCTCACCCCTTAATTCTCAAACAGGCATTTGCACAGTCGTCAAGCGCCCAAGTCAGAGGCAGACGCTTGACGAACACGAGCTACAACCCATATCTACAACCTGGTAATTCCATCGAGACTTTGAATGCTTTTCGATAGAATATGAGATCCGTAGTCGTGCACTCGGCGATATGTCCCTGCGATAGTGTTTGTCTAATCAAACCTTCAATACGGACGTTCTTTGCGTGTCAGAGTGTGAAGAACCAGGTGAGCCAATCGGCCAAGTTGCATTAAGAATCAGTACTCGAATCCTACAATGGGAAAACAGAAAAAAAGTTATTTCATCCGATTAATATCTATAAAATGTCGTCAAGCAAGTTCATACATTTTATAATAAAACCCGAACAGCGTCAGGCGAGATGTAGGGGGCATATGGAAGGAGGAATTGAATCAAGCCAATTCTACATTCGTCGACAGTCCTTGTTACGTGAATGATAAGTTGTTATCTTTGTGTCTCGCAAATATCATCATTCGAGGTAGATTTTACAGCCCCAGACTTCAGAGGCGTCGCTGTCGGAATCTCCTTCATGTCGCATGTGCTATTGAAGACGCTATGAACGGAGCCATCCTCGCCTACATAGTCAAGCACACTGGAGTGCAAAAATACGCCTGTAACAGCGATTTGTACCGCGATTGGCAAGATGAGGATATAGGTGGCGCGGTGTTTCATATACATGGCATACACTTATTATCGCGGGGGTAGGTTAACAAACGGTAGCCTATGCGATTCAGTCAGAGCTCATCTCGAAGAAAAAGAACCACATCTAGCAATGCAGTGATGACAGTACACCCACCCTGAAGAAAGATGAACCAGGCTTGACATTGGGTTGTGGAAATAGAGGTTGAAGACGAGTAGGCGGGTAAAAGGATGGTATGCACGAGGGTGTAATGAACTCTAAAGGACGAGAAATTCAGTAGTTTGCCGATCAGAATAGAATGACCGGTAGGGCGGAGTAGAGGACCAACATTAACATGATCAGCGTGATGCAACGGGCACTAAGGTAGACGGTCTTGACGAGAACACTACGAGCCCTGTAGGAACGACCAAGCTGGTTAGCGTTTATTTATAAACATAAGTCAGAGCATGACGCGGAAACGGATGAATTTGTTGAATTTGACGAAATCACGGAGGCATATCGCGAATAGTATAGAATCGAGAACACACCTCCAAATATATTGATACTCTTCCTTGACGGTCCAAATGTGTTCGACTACCAAAAAGATGAGCGCTGCCACTAAGTTTTGGGTAGGAGGCATGTGAGCGCTCAAGATATAAGGATAGAAAGTAGCATGCAGTGCTCACGAGATGAGTAGTTTCTGTTGTGGATAGCAAGTCCAGTCAGACCTAAGTCAGCTCTGTTGGCGAGGGTCTGCTCAAGATCTGACATCCTGTGGACTTGGAGGCTTTGACGATGAGTGTTCTTGAGCGTCCGGGAACCGGAAAGTCCCCAGTCTCTGCCAGAAGGGTTCCCGAGATACACTCAAATTTTCAGACATTACTAGCGACGTTATGGCTGTCTCCCACATTGACTACTTGACTGAGACGTTGACGGATATTTCAGGTGGCTAATTCCAGGTGATGTTTCTCAGGACCCGAAGTCGACTTGAACGTCTGATGCATTCCTCTATCAGGTAGATTGCCGAAGTAGAGCGAGGCGCATGCCTTGCAGAATATATAAGCTTTTTTCAACACTCAAAATAAGAACATACTTTGCCCGTTCCTTGGTCGAATTCGAGCAGAGGGAAAGAACTCAAAATGGAAGGTCTCGAGTTTCTGGCCTCCAGCAATGAGGTGACTTTGAATGTTTAATTCTCAGCTGCGACGACTCGGATACGCGGAGGCTTAAACCAATGTAACTTCTACCTCGACTGGCTTGGGGAATGTTGGGCTCGAGTCAATCTCATCATTTGCAATAAACAACTTCGATTTTGTGTGAGGTTCATTTCTATCTTCAAAACTTGGTGGTTCTGGCCAGGCTTGTTACACAGCACAAGTGGCGACTGCGTGCAAGTGAAAGTCATGCAACAAGTTTACGTGGTCCGGCCCCCTCAAGCGCTTGCAGTCTTCAGCTAGACTCAACCTCATCAAAACAAAAAAACCTTCGTAATATGGTACATATACAATATTGGCAAGTAGAACTGGGTTATTTACTTTTATCGACTTCAGAAACATCTTTTTATAATCACTAGGTAAGAACAAGAACAGTCCAGCCAATCCAGTCAGCATCAACAAATCCGAGCTCGTTCTCCCCTGCCGTCCTGAAGATGCTCATATTCTTTTGTTGGCCTCTGAGGAACTTGTCGACGAATGCAATATCTGGAAGCTGACTATCCGGAAGTTGGCAATAAATATGACCGCCGATCTGCGTTAAACCCATCGCATCGGGGATTTCAAGAGCTTGGTAAACCTTATTAGCTGTCTTTATGCACCCTCATACAGATTCAGCGCCAAGCCAGTCGATACTTGTGTTGTTGATCAAGAGGAGTGCGCGAGGTGCGACCAGCACAGCAAGCATGTGGTGATCGAAGGGGAGTGTATACGTAGAGGTGGAGTTGGCGAAACCCTCGAAAGACCAGACATTCTCCTGGACATTTTCATGTGAGGATGGCAAGATTCCCGGCAAAATATGCGGCGGAAAATCGGAGGGCTTGGGAGGAAGGGCCCCGAGTTCATATCTCTGGAGCAGCTGGTTGATCTCGTCTCGGCGGCAACTCCAGTCGGTCTTGGTAGTGACCTTTTCCCCATCGATGGAGGTGAAGGGATCGGGAATTGTGGGGATAAAGGTGAGCTGAAAGATCTTTTCCGTCCTTGCTCACCATGAGTGCATAAATGAGATGGTGGTGGTTGAGGTATCAAGGAGATTCTTCCTTGCGAAGAAGTGAATGTTTCGTTCAGTTGGTTAGTGACAATAGCGGAGATGACAATGTCCTCGATTGAGTCGATATCGGCCTGCAAAATTTCACCAAAACTTTCAAGTCATCTTTAGAGCGGCCTAGAGCGAGAATTATAAAACTTAAGAGAAGGTTTGAGTGAGGAATTGTAGTAAGTAGACTCTGTGGGTTGACTCTGGAGATGTAGGACGTGAACTTGCATGGTGCGTACTCGAAGTCCTTGTGCCTCCATGAGAAATAGACCTATGAAGCTCCCATTCATGATATAAATCTGAACCAAACCCCAAAATGGCTACCGCAACACCCGAAGAAGCCTTCTAAGTTCTAAGTATAGCCCAATGCGCCCAAAATCTTCAAACTCTACATAGAAGCAGGAAGGTGATTAATACCATTTCAATATCTAAATCAAATCCAATACTCATGCTGAGTCCTTGGCATTGTTGGAAAGTATCACAGGTCTAGCAGACCACATTGAAATTTTTAATTCAATTGAAAATTCAATGTACGACCTCTCTTTGGGGTTTCAGGTTCTCAACCATGAGTAAATTACACAGCAGTAGCGGTACAAATGAGGTTACTCGAGTATAAACCGGCAGATTCATCAGGGTGGGTATAGTTCAAGTACGTACTGCAGATGATCAATTCAGAATCTCAGGCTTACGGGGGAACTTTCCCGTTCACGGGACTCTAGAGGCAAGGTGCTATAGAAACGTATAAATACCTGTCCTTCGGAAGCCTTTTCATTCAGCTCCTCTAGATCTTCCTACATTTGATCAGGTTAGCATCCGGGCCTTTCTTTTCAAGCCTCTTGTTCGTCACCATGTCATATAGCCTTCAACTAACTCCCTTTTTTCGGTCATTTAAAAGCTAGGCCATCTCACCATAATGCAATTCAACGTTGTCTTTGTCGCCACCGCTCTCCTCGCTTCCGCCTCTCTGGCAATGTCGGCAAGAATTACCATCTTCGACGGAGCAGACTGCACTGGCAATCAGGCAAGTACCGAAGTGCCGTCTGGATTCTGTGGGACTTTGGGAAGCGGCTCGAGAAGGTCAATCGGGTATTCTGGTGTCCCCAGTCAAATTCAGTTCTTCATTTCTGGCGGTGGCCACGATAATTGCAGCAATGGCGCAACCTTGGTACGTGGTGGCGGATCTGGATGCGCAACCGCACCTGCAGGGTAAGCTCTCAGAGTTTTGATTGGATGTAACTAATAATTTTTTTGGCCGTAGAGTTAACTGGGAGAGTGTTAGAGTCTTTTAAAGTTGAGGTGGTGGTATCCACAGAGACAGCTCTCTGTTCAATCGATCTTGATATGTGAAACGATGTGTATCAAATTTTAATCCCTGTAGGGGTGTTCCAAAGTCAAATATACTGTTTTTTGAGATACTTATGTTGCGTTTATATCTCCATTATTGAGTAAATCCCTCCATTTCACTTGCACATGTTTTTCATTGCCTAATTTATGACTTTACAAACGAGGCACCAAATTTTCGGAGCGAAGCGGTAGTCCTATTTAATTTATTGTATTGGAATTAATGTATACCCTTCATTCTGAGATCTTCGGATTTCGCAATGCCACAATGCGGCTGCTTGTCAGTGCGCTGACATGTAACGTGTGACCAGTGTGACCGGTGCTGACAATGCTTGCAGAGTTCTTATCGATACCACGTTTTTATTGAGACTTTCATTTGCTACCGTGACAGTGCTACTTGCTGAGGCCCATTGATCTCCCTCCAAAGAATATTTCGATCTCACCTTACCATGCCTCAGGATCTGTCCCCGATTACCTTACTTTCCAATGAGATTCTTGGCTATATCTTTGAACTCAACTCCGATATGGGTGATGATGACGCCTACGAGAAAAACACCACCTCTGGTGACCCATCCATCGCATTCCTCACCCTCCTCCGTAGCTCTCGCGTATGTCTACTCTGGAGAGACTATATCATCAACTCACCGTCGCTCTGGGGAAGAGTCGTCAATCTCAACAGTTTCACGGCGCGAGTACGTCCGCAACAGTGGGAGACTCTTATGTCGAGGACTGGAAACGCGCCTTTACATCTAAGAGCGAAAATAAACCACCAAAATTTTGACAAGATAGTCCCCTTCATTATCAGTGTTCTCGAACGGTACTGGGCGAGAGTTATGTCATTTGATGTTGTGTCTCGCGGGGTGAAGAGTCCATTGGAGCAGATGGTGCCGATATTCAGTCTCCAGGCGCCTTTGCTGGTGTCATTCAGGATAAAATCATCTTACATCACGGGGTCTAGATTTACTTTCCCAGAGGCACTATTTTCCAATTACGCCCCCCGTCTTCGCGGCTTCTACTTTGGGGGCATCAACATCAATCTACACAATTCATGGGGCAGCCAAATTCGTAGCCTAAGGATCGAAACTCCCAGATCGAGATTCAACCCCAGCGCACTGCTCCAACAGATATCGCAGTTGCCTCTGCTCGAATCACTAGCATTGCACTACATCTTTGATGACGCGGACAATGCCACCGGACTTTCGACACCCATCCACCTGCCCAATTTACAACACGTCGGGGTCGTTGATCACAGCCATGCACGCCAATCTCTTCGTTTTCTTGGCGGCCTGAAGACGGGATCTGGATGCTGCCTTCGTCTCGACACGGGATTTGATAGCGCCGTGGAAGATGTTCCTCTTGTGGATTGGACCAATGTTGTCGAACATTACGCTCAGGGTTACTTCGAAGAACACCAAGTCAATACGCTTTCTGTACGAGTTACTAATCGCATGGTTTCCATCGAGGAACTCACCCCCGCTTCAAATGGCTTCTTTTTCAAAATCGAATATCCCTCCTGGCCTTTCGATATTTTGAACTCAGTCATAAAGAAATGCCAATGTGGCTTTGTCAAGACTCTCGCGCTGTGGATAGACAAAGACTTGAATTTCGTGGCAACATCAGATCATATCCTACTCTCATTTGCACGTCTCTTCCCAAACGTAGAAATCCTAAAGACCTCTCCATATACACTCGACCTGTGTTACAAACCCAGCAGAGACTTTGATATCCCCATCCTCCCAATGCTCCGCGAGCTTTGGCTGGATGGACACATGTATTCCATTTAACTAGCTACGACTTATGGGCATCATTTTATATTTCTTCATTTTCCAGAAGGGTCGGTGCCTACTCGTGCTCTTCCTCAAATTTAATAGGCGTTATATTCATATCCACCAACACCCTCGCCGGAGTTTCAGGACTCAGGACTCAGTACCCAGCATGCACTGAACCTTTGGGAGAAGTTGATATAACCTCCTTTTGTTTGCTCTCGGCGTACAAAGAAGATCGCATCCCCGAATTTCTGTGCCTCTCCTTTCCGTTTAGTCCTTCCGAAATAGCACCTTCCCTACATATTGGATTACACTTAGTAGTTGTCGAGATTGGCTATGAGATTCTGCGTACAGCTATAAAGAGCTCTTCTGGAGCATGCGGTTCGCAGTTTTCATGAGGACGCAACAGTAGAGTTAATGAAAGCCCGTCGTTCGTAGGGCTCACGGGCACGGTCGCAGCTTGTGGGTATTCCTCGGGGCACAGGTAGCAATCGTTGTACAGTAGATGAGCATATTCTAGAAACATGCGATCGGTACGATGCTGGTACTTATATGAGTCCGACAAATCATGTGATAGTACTAAATTGTCCGAACGCGAGTAAGACTGGCCACCAGGCTTACAGTTAATAAACGGACTATTCCTCCCCCTTAGAGATTTCATATCAATTCCAGTGAGAAAAATAATTCTAAATACTGAGAGGAAGCGCCACAAGACATGTGTTGAGCATTGTACATATTTCGAAAGGTAGCGTATACGTGATGTTGGAAGCGGCGATGATGGGGCTTTGCGAGCTGGGTCGCTAGGTAGAAGAGGGTACATGTCATCAGAACGACTTTGTGAGTGGTGAAAATGACTCACAGTACCGTTTAATAGACGACAAAAGACAACATATGTCCGTTCAGAGAGCATGTGGAGAAGCAGGTACCCGACATATGCCCTCAAGGGTTCAATCATTTACTCAACCATGATGGTGGTCGATAAGCAGGTTTTACATATCAGGGGCCATTTCTGGAATAGATAGAGGGCGTCAGTTGAGGATTTAAAAAGGTTAATAGATAAAAGACTTAATCGACCACATAATAACCGACTGAAAACACCCTCGTATGCCTCACCAGCGAATCCTCGTCTTCCTTTCATTAGGATTTGGCTCCTTCGATGTCTAGAGACTAGGCTACCGCGCACACCAATACTCTCCCATGCGTCACATATTGGCGGAGCACTGTTGCCGTTTCAAACAGAACAAGCAGAAAGGACGGCTATCCCAATATCGGTCGGACGGCATTGTTCAACAGAACTCCGGGATAAGGCGCAATACACGTGTATTGTACGCTACGGGATGTTTGAGTGTGAGGCTACGACCGACATAAATACGATGGTCACGACTCTGGTGGCGATGCCATATCCGGACTCATGTGGGATGTGATGAGCATTAGTATCGTACTGTAGGAGGTGAGGATAGCGTGTTAGCATTGTGCCGTCTTATTTTGAATGGAAAGGGGGGAAGGAACGAAGTTGAAGGAAGACAGAAGGTGAAGAGTGAGAGGAAAGTGAAGAAAACTTACGAGGGGACTGTTGACACTAACGCAGGCTATATGGGCACTACCCATACGATGTTTGTGGGTAGTGGCGGTACGTTAGAATGCAGAAGTGAGGGTCAAGATTTAGGATTAGAGAGGATATGACATACTGGGAAGGACTCGATAGTACATACCAGTGCACGAATCTGCAACGCTTTGACACTTGAATGACCATCACGATCTACACGCAAATCACACTATCAGCAAATTACTCAACGAACAACAGGAAAGAACACACCATAGTACTCATCGAAGCACACACCACCATAACCGCGCATACAACCAACGTGAAATCCTTCCTAGTCGTATCATATTGGCACCTGGGGTAGGTCCTCGTAGGGAAAAAATATAGGAAGAAATCCCCGCCGAACAAGGTGGCGACAAGTACGCAGAGGATGATAAAGGATATCACCGCGTCAATGAGAGGCTTGTTCTGCACCGATGCGGTGCAGTCGGATAAAGCCTCGATCTTGTATTAATGGAATTCGTGTCTGGAGAAGGAGTGAATGCTAGTAATTAAGCAAGACAATGATGGTATGGAGGGACAGACCTCCGTGGCGATACTTATAAGCATGGATAGCTGGTACACGACTACGATGGTCGATGGGGATGCGGCAATCAGCATGGTCATGTGAGGAAGGAAATACGGAAAGACGCACCGAACCACTTCGACGGAGATGCCGTCTATCAAACATCCAAGTATGGGCGAATGCGCCCCAGCTCATCTCTGAGAGGTCAAAGTCCCAAATGATGATCGTCACCCTGTTTGGCGTGGTTCAGTGACCAACTTGAAGTTAGGCAGTGGCGGTAATGAAAAGCAGACAAATGACTCCTGATTTCAAGGTGGATGCGAGACAAGAATGAATGTTGGAGAGTTAGTGGACAGCCAGGTAGTTGAACTAGAGAGAAACTATTATGACGATACAAGAGGCGGGTGGGTAGGGCGATGACGAAGCAGGAAGAAGACTGCTGCAGGAAATCGAGGCCCAATGATTGTGCACGGAACCACGAAAGTCAAATGGGATAGCTACCCAGGACGAGGCGGAAGTCGAATGAATGAAGTTGTCGTTACGAGTCCCCGAAAACAAGCCCTCGTACGCGGCCAGCACGTCGAGGAAGGGCATAGCTCGGCATCGAGACGAGTGCCTGTCTGACATCAATATTCGCACGGCCTCCCATAGAATCTTTGACTCTTACCTCGTGGAGTCGTGGTCGCGACATAACTATAACCTAGTACATTTACTATACAGATGAGGCTACTAGAGAACTCTTTGCACTATGATACAGTATTGTGAGGGCGGTCTTAAACTCGATGCGGGTTGATAGATACCAGTAAATAGGTCGGGCAAGGATGCACAACCGCTCTTCAGTGCTCTGAGACTCTCGGAAATCGGCATTCAGTACTGGTCCATGCTGTGTATTGCTACTACTACTGCGCCATAGATGCACCAGTATTAATTAATATTCATTGTTAGTGCTTTAGGCAGGTAGTCGTCATTGCTGTATAGAGGAGTCTCTTGTAGTTCCATTTACTATTCCCAAAACCTTCTGTCTCTACACTACTCTTCGACCAATATTCTATTTAATTCTATTTTCATTCCGTTGACACAACCAAAAATGATTGGGAGGGAAACCATACTGTTTTCAATCAATTTCCAACTTCTCCGATGCACCCGCATCCGCAATGTCCACCATTCCCATCGATGGGTGAGAAAATTCCTTCTCGATGGTCCTCACTGGTCCCGTAAACCAATATCTTCCACCATACTTCGGGAAGAAGTAATACACAATACTAGAACCTAGTATACCACCAACGACAACAACGGTATAGTTCATGGCAGCAGCATCGGGGTTTATGTTTGTTGGAAACATTAGGATGGTGATGATGAATGACATGAACGACACGGCAATAAACGATATCGGTGCACTCTGAAATGATATGCATTAATTTTTAAGGAAATAGTAGGTTTTAAGTTTACACACCAGTTTCCCCAGGGTAAAAGGTCCAGGGACAAATTCTCGACCTCCAAGATGCCGCGCAGCTATTGGGATGGAGAATGTAATAAAGATACAAACTACGCCCATCGTGAAGACGGCACCAGCGGCTGCTGGACCAGCGAAGGTGAGGAGACCAAAGAGCATTGCTATGAAGGCGCAAAATATGACACACGCAACAGGCGTGCCAGTTGTATGGTTTATGCGGTAAAGAAGCTTTGAGAATGGTAAAGCGCCATCTCTCGAGAAAGCAAAAGTCTGTCTTGAGACTGTAACTAGCTTTTATCCATTGAAGATTAGTGTAGAAAGTATCAGCGCAGGAGGTGCAAACATACGACATTGATAGCGCCCATATTCCTGAATCAATAGTCAGAATAATTAATTCGTTCAGATCCGTTTTTCCGCGTACATAGTGATGACGATTAAGCTCCATATGGTGAGGGTCCCCCTTTTCCCTAGGCTGTTGAATATTATCTGAGAAGTAATCAGTATATTGATGTTCAAATCATAGAGATACTGGCTTACGGCAGCCATCGGTTGTCCGATGGGATTAGAGAGAATAGTCTCAGTATCCTGACCCATGTTGAAGGCGACAATAATGTTGAATACTGCAGGATGGTTTTAGCGACCATTAGGTCTGCAAATGCGAAGCATACCCCATCCGAGAACTGATGCCAGTACTGTCGACAGAATGATCGCTCTCGGTACAGCCATAGTCGCGTTACGAGCCTCCTCGCTAATGTGTACGCTAGCGTCCATTGCACCTTGGTGGACAGAGTTTTGACACTTATCGAACACTGATGAGAAGTTTTAGCACATACCTAACGTCCACGCTGGGGCCAAAAAGGACAAGAAGAACGCAAAGCCGTTGGGCCAAAGTGTGACTGGAGAAGAATTTAGCCTCTAAATATTGGGGCAGGAAGGTACCATACGATTCTCGAAATTCCCAAAAACATATTTTGCCGGATTCCGAAACTCACTGGGAGTGGCAGCAGGCAACGCAATTATCAAAGCCAAGAATACGCTATTTGTATGACGTCAGCAAACTGTGAACCAGCGTTAAACCAGCCACGGACGCTCACAGTATGTTAATTGACGTGTAAAACCACTGAAATCGTGCAACCAGTTTTGTTGCTATACTTGCAAGTATTACGTGCAGGAAAAGTAATCCACAAAAAAGTCCACTTATATGAAAGTATCAGCAAATGCTCAGGTCAAAGAATGAGCGGAAACTAAAGAGCTGCGTACTAGATCTGGCCTGCAGTTGGTATAAAGGTTCCACCCGAGCTAATCGTTATTGCAGCGAATACTTGTAGCGAGGTTGCGTACTCCGTTCCAGCGAGTCCAGCGGTGTATGCCACACAATTACTGTCTGTGGATGCGGATATATAAATGGAAATCCTAGCTGAATTTGAGAGACTCACATCCGACAATCCATGAGAGGACTCGTTGATACCGATTTGATGAAAATTTGAATGTCCAATAGTATAATCCACCTGAAGTTGGTGCAGCTGATGCCAGCTCTGCCATGGATAGGGCTACGGTCATGAGAAATGAGCAGCACACGGCCCACTAGTAGGATGTTACGAGTGAGAACCAACGATGCGAGAATGTTCGACACGCACTCCCCAAACCATTGCCACTGCACCGCCGTTGGGAATGGAGTACACTAGGACCGAGCTAACCAAACCTATATTAGCCATGAAATCTTTAAGAAACTCAAGAGCAGCTCACGTAATTGCCGAGGCGACACTGATAACACTGAAACTGAAGCATAGAAGCTCGACCCAGTGGAAGTCACGTTTCAACTCCTGCTTGTATCCGAGACTGGCTAGTAATTGTTCGTCTTTGAGATACTGGATTGAAGTTTCGTCATCATTGCTCTTGGGCGGCATTGAGTAGTGAGTTGGCTGTGGGGTGAGGAAAGCCCTGAGTTGATATTCGCTATTTATTGGGTGGTAGAAGGCTTCCTGATCACACGCTTCAACGTGGTTGTGAGATTTTTCACTCTAGAGTTCGGGAGAAGACGCCGTGTAAGGATAGACGGCAAAGCAAGGCCAACAAGTCAGGTGGTGCAAACTAGCCGCCGCAATAAATAGACCACTAAACCCTGGAGAAGTTAAGGCCTTACCAACAACACTGGGACTAACACGAGGCTCTGCTTGGTCTGGCCTAGCCTTCCTCATTCGTCTCGGGTTCATGAAGAGAAGATTTGCCCAGAATTGTGAAATAATAGAGGTCATCAAATCACACCACTGCAGCTCCGTCAAAACTCTAGGACTAGTGTTATATTGACGGTCGACTATCCAGTTAGAAAGATCAGCGGTCTATTTGAACGCGCGCGATATCATCTCCGGACTCGTGCGTGGATGCGATGAGCACTGGGATCGTCCTGTAGAGTGAGGATAGGGTGTTAGCCTTATGCCGTCATATTTAGAATGAAAGAGAGGGAGGGAGGAAGACGGAGGGTGACGAGTGACGAAATAGTAACTTACGAAGCGACCTCAGCAATGCTTTGCGGGTAGTGGCGGTACGCTGGAGTACGGAAGGGAGGGTTAGGGTCTTACATAGTAGGGGTGTAACGTGAGAGGGGGACGCACCTGTCGCTAAGATCTTCTTAGCCGTATAATACGACGTAGGATACCTCCTCCTTAGGAAGAAGAGGGTGAAGAAATCGTTACCAAATAGAGTGGTAACGAGGACGCAGAAGACTACACATACTCTCGCGGTGTCGACGAGGCAGTTGTTGGCGAGGCTCATGAGCATCTCTGCCTCGTACACTATGATTCATAGATGCGGGCAGTCAGCTGGGTGTGAGGAAGGAAGTAACAAAAGGTGTACCAAGCTGCTATCAGCGCAGATCCCACCGTCTATCGAACATTCGACCATGGCCAAACCACGCCCCAGCTTATCTCTCCGAGAGGTCGAAGCCTCAATCTACCGCCATCCTGCTTGATGTGGCTTGAAGGTGGTGCGAGGCTGGATACTTCTAAGTTCGATGGACGGCAAAGACAAGAAGACCTGGTGAAAGTTGAGCAGCAGCTGGGAAGCCAAACTATGCCAGAGAAAAACGTACCTTGAATGGGACGTTATAAGATAAAAACATTTCGGTGAGCCTACAAGCTCAACTGTGATTGGTGAGCGTTATAGTTCCGTCTGTAGTTAGTACGCTCCAGTCAATTAGCGTACTCAAGAAGCTCGAGGAAGGGGGTGGGAGGTGATAGAGAAGATACATATGCAGGGAGGAGCTATATGTTCGACATGTGTTGCCATGTGCGCTGCGTGGTGAGCTCGAAGGAGGAGCGATGGGTTATGAGAGCGAGAGGCTTTTGCATACTTTTTTCAGTCATCTACGGCGATGACGAGGCAGGAGAGGCGGACACAGGATTGCTGGAGGACATCATTATGAGTTGATGAAAATGAGTGCTTGTGTCTGGCAGTGAACGTAAACGGTCAGGTCAACCACGAAGGACGGAAGACAGCGACGACAAGCAAAAGCCTGAAGGTCGTCCCACGGCAAATGCCGGGGTCTCTCAATATTCACACGACCCTTGCACTGCTAGTCCACAACCTTTCGTGTCTAAACCAGATTTTATAAGTACAAGTAGTTTCTAAACTATAAAATCTACGCCTTCCGTTGCAACATGAGGTTTTTTTTTATCTCTTGTACCATTCGTCCCCGTGAGCGGACCTGCTCCTTGGTCTCCCTCGCTACCGTGACACTACCAGGTTTTGGAGATAATAGCCAGGCAAGATTCTATTGTACTCTTTCGACCTTTTCCAGCGATCGATTCTGAATCTCGTTCACTTCCTATGGAAGGAAATGTGGGAGAAAAAGTCTGCGTCGAACAGGATCGCGAAGAGTAGGCAGAAGATGATGTATACTATTGTGGTATTGGTGGAATTCATAATTGGAGAAGAGTTCGATTATCATGGATGAAGGTGGAGAAGCATGGGATGAGGAAGAGGGACAGACATTTCAGCAAGACCTATTAGCATCGCTACATGGTACACGACTACGGTCGAAAGATTGCCTAGGCCATAGTACTGTGAGGTTCGAAATTGTACAATTTTTCAAGTCCGATGTAGTCAATCACGACAGAGAAACCTGCCAGGATAAACATGTAGAGGTCTTCCTTGAACTTTGAAGTCGTGGGTGAGAATAGAGGAGATGACAATGTCTTCGATTGAGTCGACATCGGCCTGCAAAAATTTCACGGAGAATTTAAATTCACCGTTGGAGTGTCCTAGCGAGAAGGTTATGAAATCAAGGAGAAGAAGCATTGTAGATAGGGTGATTCTGTGGGTTGACGCTGGAAATGCAGGGCATGAATGCTGCGTACGCATAGTCTTGATTCCAGCATGAGAAAATGTGATCAAGATGCACATGGATGCTCTTTTTTCTGGAACACATGAGCGCAGTCGTGTTCTCCAGCGGCTGCATATTTCACCCAAACGCTTCACTTTTTCATCATACTGAAGACGGAGATCAGAATTCATCGGGAATTTGACTAGCATATGTCAATTTAATTTTTACGAGATAGCGCCCATACGACTCCATCCAAACCCAAATCACCTTAAAACAAAAGACCGCTGACATGCGACGATTTTCCGCTTGGGAAAATACATTTTAGCCTGATAACATTTTAGGGGAAATGTCATATAACCTTCCATATATAGGAAATGTGATGGAATTTTAATTTGCGCCACTTTATCAACCACTTTCCCCTCTTGGAAAAGGATGTCAACCTAAAATAGATTTTTCCGACTAGAAATTAGGTGGACCGGCAATCAAAGTAATGAGGGACCCGACCGGTCCGAAGGCATGGAAGTTCATTTGAATGTCTGCCCATGAAGAGCCCATTCATGATATGAATCTGAACCAAACCTCAAGACGACTACCGCAACGCTCGAAGAAGCTTTCTAAGTTCTAAGTATAGCCCAACGCGCCCAACACCTCCATAATATACATAGAAGCAGGAAGGAGATTAAAGCTATTTTAGTCTCGAAATCAAATCTAATGACCGTATTGAGTCCTCGGCATTGTTAGAAAGTATCATAGATCAACCAGACCACATATTGAAATTTTTAATTCAATTCAAATTTTAAGCATGAACCCTCGCTCAGGTTTCAGACTCCCAACTATGAGTGGCTCCACAGCAATAACGGCGCAGGAGTGGTTTCTCCAGAGGACATAATTTATTCTAAATTTCGTCACTGTCCACACGGCCCCAGGCTGTTCGTATCTTGTCAGCTTTACAGAATGATATACATACAACCCTTTTCGTGAAGCTCAGATATGCTTTTACGCTTTCGAGAAAACTAATGTATGCATGTTCAATACTTTGGCTGAGGGACCTGCATTATGGTTGTATGGTGGGTTTTCTATGTATGTTCTTTCTCAAAGTTGTTGAAATTCAATTCTGATGATATCGCCGGCCCATGCACGGCAATTTACCATCTTACGAGTCCCCTGCCGAAAATCTTGGACCGAGCACGTTATTACTGATCAAATAGTGGGCATTAATCTGACTCCAAAGCGATCGAACTTAGAAAAGAAGCCTAGTGGGGTACGTTTTCCAATATATCAACAACACGAGTAGATGTAGAGATTAAGTCTGGGCGACTTCCAATCTACCAACAATGCAAGTAAGGATGTAGATTGAGCGTAATACGAATTCCTCTGCATAGAGAAAGTGTTTTATTTACCTCCCATTACAATTATTCATTGGTCCCGTTCAACTCTTATATCGGTCGCGAAACTTCGTTACGGACAAGTTCTCTTGTCTACTCGAGTAAATACTGCTACGCAGAATGAAAATTACCTTATCACCTTGGAATGATTCGAAAGAAATTGTTCCTCCAATGCATGGACGAATTTCTTACACAGGGGCTAGTCAAAATTGTAAACGATTTTTCCAAGTCAAATAAACTGTTTTTTGAGATAGTTATGTTGTGTTTATGAGTATCAAGATCTCAGCTGGAGATGGTGAGGCGACGATTAGCAAATCTGCTGTGAATGCGGACCCAGTAAACATTACACATCACAGTGCTTGCACTACTGCGAAAGCAAGAGTAAACGGGTCACTTGTTTTTGAATACCACTTCATACCCAATTTCGCAATATGTCGTTGGAATTCTGGCATGACTGCAGTTACGCGCCTTTAAGCGAATGAAAAGACATGTGTTCACCTTAAATTTTCATAGCCCCATATAACGATCATAACTACGTAGAAGGTGTTGTTGAGTTGAGAGGGGAAGGCTAAACCTTGTATATCTTACCATCTCTGAAAATTTGCCTGGCTGACGTCAATATCCGCGCCCACTCTCATTGGTCCAGGATCTTCGTCTGCAGCATACTTGGTATATGAATTAACAATGTATAATCGATCCAGGAAGTGTCTAAAAAGCTTCACAAGTACAACTATTGCTTAAATATATGAATCTACGCTGTAATTCACGACATCGGGTTATCGTTTGTCTCCTACGTCGTTCGTCTGTCCCGCTCCTTGATCTTCTTTGCTACATCAACAGGGTTCGGAGAGAAAATCCAAGCAAGCTCCCAGAGTATTTTTTTGAATTTATTCAGTGATTGGTTCTGAGATGGGTCCACATTTGAGATTTCTTCACGTTCCGGTTGTGATCCACCACCAGGATCTGGCGGCGGTGGCGGCTCAGGGGTAGGCGTAGGGTTGGTTGTTTTTTGTGTTATTTTTGTTGGAATAGATTCGAAATTTGACACTATTAGAAAGGAGAGTTTCTCCTACACCCTGTCTCTTGCGAGAAATTGGCCAGGGGACGTTCCTAATATTCAGCGCCATGAATGCGTATTGAGACACAAGATAAAGTGGTGTGCTTCTAATATTCAACGCCGTGTCGCAAGTCTCTACCCTTTAGAAATGGTGGGCTGAGTAGGGAAGATACTAGGATGGAAAAAATCTGTAAGTCCATGAGAGCGTTGAGATAAATGAAGGTAATACTGATGTACTGCACTCCAGGAAGAGGCATGGTGCTGACTGCATGTACGTTGGTATCATCATAAGCGCCAAGTGATGTAAGGCATATCCTCGAGTGGCGCTTCGTGGATACTCTATGCCTCGCGAGGAGTAAAGTGAGCTGGAATGATGAGGCAAGAACAACTTTTGTGGTTTTCTTTTGTAACAGAGGATTCTGGAGGCTGTGTCTGATACAAAAAAAAGAGATCTTATCCGTGACTGCTATCTGGCAAATGTTTCGAAGTTCACGAGCGTCATTAAAAAGCATGTACGCATCCACGAGGTTTCGGCTTCGACTTCCAAAACTTGTACTGGGTTGACAGATATTAGATTGGTACCCTTACGTAGCACAAAGACGGATAGATGTTTACTAAACCTTCCAGCAGGATGGCGACTGGAATGGAGATCACCCAATAGAGACTTCAGAAACCGCCTTTCGCTGTAAACACGACAGGGCATGAAACACGCTGTCATGTTGAGCTGCTTTGGCTCTATCATTATGGACGCACTCGATAGTGATGTCATCCAAAAATAGACCTCAAGTCTCCGCCCCACGATGACTCAAGTACTCAAGTACTCACGCGCACGCACAAGACCTTGAACCGGACCCTCGGAGTCGCGGTCATATTCATTTCTGGGGACGATGTTGGATCGCAGCGGGGTGACTTTGGCTTCAGTCCTTCATTTCCAGCGGCCGACTCATCTTTTCAAGTACGCCTGCTACATAACCACGACACTCACCGTTCTCCGCTCATTCACTAGTCTTTCTTCCGGTTAATATTCACTGCAACCAATCAATTAATCACAGTCGATGATAGGCCTGATTCACGACGCTCATCACGGCCATCCACGACCTCCCGCACTTTGACGTTCTTCGCGAAAGCACAACTTTTTCACCGCTCCGGACTGTCTTCTGTCTTCACCTCTCCCCCCTCTCGGCGACATCCTGTCCTTCTCCTTTTGGCTCACGCTCACGATGACTTTTAAATTTGTGCCATCCAGTGACCTTGGTTTGTACCTTGTTTGCAGCCTTGCCATTCTGCTCCTCCGATTCTGGTGTTGGTCCTCTCCACCCCCGTATCCTATTCCATATCCCTATTCTCTCTCATATACTTCATCATCGCACTGTACTAACATACTTGAGACAACTTCATGTATTACCACGACCAAGTACAAACTCACTGTGATACTCAGACCCACACATACCCACAAAACACGCTTCTTTGACATCGCGTACTCTGAAGGGCTACGTAGTGCGTAGTAGCTAGATAGACTGTTTATATACGAATCATATGTTATCTCACCGCTCGTCCTTTTTGAAGACGTACCAATGTATGTCAAGTCCCACGGCCACGCCAATGTCAGCTCGCCATTTAGAGCCAGAGCCATCGTATGTGGGCATGTGGAAAGATGGAATGGAAATATGATGTTCCTTTCGGAAGTTGAAGAACTTGACGAATAAGTCTGGGTTCATCTTCTCAGTGTGGTAGAAACGGGGTATCACCCTGAATTCACGGAGTATCGGGAATATGATGGGATCACTTTCGTAACCTCTGAGCTTGAACCAGAGGTCAAACGTGAATATGCTAGTCCTTAGAACTTGTACGTTCTGGAAACGGCGTACGAACAGCGCTAAGAACTGCCTTGGATCTGGTTCGGATTCGGTCTCGATCCTGACTTCGAGAGTTGTGATCGAGCTGCAGTGGCGTGGCTCCATGAACTCCAGAAGTTCACAATATTGCAAACGCATTCGGCGCGAGTCGTTTATACGAACAAAGAGGACCGATTCGGTTTTATGGGACAACGCGGTCGTTGTCGTAATTCCCTTGCCAACACATAAGCTGAGCTCCTCCTTCCACGTTTACAATACCTCTCTATAGGCGATGATACATTCGGAAGGCCCCCGGTGGCATTCCTCGCAAGCATAAAGACGGAACCTGGGTGTGGTCTTCATCTCGATGTCAATGACCGCGAAGATCTCGTCCCCTTCGAAGATCTAAGGACCGCTCTTGGCAATTTTTCTCAGCAGCATTTCGACAAGCATCCGCTGGTGGAGAGGTGTCAAGAAAGGAATGGAGTCGAGAGAGTTGTCCAAAGCATTGAATAAGATTAATGATTCGAGTAATGGGAATTGTGATAATGTTTGGATCAGTTCAACTGCGTTTAATAATTTTTTAGGAGATTGAATGGCAAAACTGCGAATGTGGACGCCCCAGGATGTGTGCGGATCGATATTGGCCTGCTCTAGGAATACGTCCTGCAGATAAGGCGCATATCCGGAAAACGGTAGTTTGGGGAAACGCTGGATCTGGACGACGTCCCAGAGCCATACGGCGGGGTATTCGATCCTGAACGATACGAGCGATGGCGCTGGGCGTTCACACATTGGCGAAATCAGCGATAACGGCCAGGCTACCAATGGGGTACTATCACAGGCGATGTCGATGGATTTGACTCGCTCCCAGGATGTTTCTACGATGGTGGCTATGAATGGAAGGATTATGCTTGCATTATTGTCCTCGATTCGTGCTTTGAGGTGCAAGGGTGCTTTTCCTGATCGAATGAGCATGAGATTCCACAACGGGAGGTGCTGTCGAGCGTGAAACATATATAGATCAATAGCTCGGCCCCAGAGTTGCGGGGAGTTGGTAAGGGTATCTCTCCAGAGTGAACAGACCTGAGAGCCCCGAAAAAGCGTGAGGAACGCGATGGAGTGAGGCTGCACTCGATAATGGGTTCCTTTGTGGTAAGGGGTCATACAGGTGTTCAATTCAAAGATGTGAATTAGAATATCGATGGTAAGCATGGAGTTGATCGGTGATAGATCTTCAGCCATAGTGGTGGTGGGCCAAGCTTCGAAGACTGTACGCCTGTGCACAAGTTCCAAATGTCGAAGTATTGCGATATTTTACTTTATTTGTACTCGTGCACCGCTTTTACACCTACTTCTCATACGAAAAGGGATGGATTTGGCCACCTTAAAATTTATGAGCTAGACCATAGCAGACGCGAGGTTACACCGAATCATGTAATGCGGACTATGTTTCTAAATTCGAGGTCCAACATCAAAATGAGTGTCATCCCAGTAGTAGAAATCGGCTTGGATTTTTCAGACAAGAATCTGGACCTCTACAAATTCAGATTCAAAACGAAATCTCCTCGAATTGTTATCCAAGCCCACCTCTGTGATATCGAATCCTAGTGATCTAGCCCACTCGCCTGGTACAATGAAGACGGCGACTACGACGGGCGTTCACGCATACTGGTATGCTAATATGCGTATGCAGGACTTCACGGACGGCCATACTTAGAAACGTATAAAGATCTCGAGGATGTTTGTGTTCCGTGCGGATTTCTGCGTTTGCCAGAGCGGTTACGCACCCGTGGCGAAATTTTTAGGTTGACCTGAACGGGATGATTTTCTCTTCTACTTGTGGCGGCCGGTTACGGAGGAAATTTGGGAGGAGTGGAGTCTCACCCATGCCCCGTTCATCATAGATTGAGATCAAAGTCCCACTCAAGACCATCACTGACTATAGCTCGCCTACTGGTAAGCAACAGTATGTTGCTAAAGCTAAATGTTGCTTAAGAAGTCTACCTCATACATGAAGTATAATTCTAAATTGTTTCTTAAGTAACCTAAATCTAGAGTATGCACTGACTATCCAACCATGTTGTCGCCAGATCCATCAGTGTTTACAGAGAAGACCCA